>FLNX01003616.1_pt1 | contig 66247 bp, 57 predicted proteins | sample 1140341 | NCBI WGS metagenome assembly FLNX01 (sample SAMEA3878208, study PRJEB12797) | bioreactor metagenome | biome: Moose rumen | place: Sweden | collected 2011-10
TCACCATCAAGTACAAGGTCACTGTCGATGAGTATGCCGAGGCTTGCGACACCTACACCTGGAATGACCTGCCCTTCACCGAGAGCGGCAACGTCACCGTCAACAACAACGGCGGCGCCGCCAACGGCTGCGACAGCATCACCACGCTCCACCTGACCATACAGCACACCGCCGACAACGTGCTCGATGCTGTTGTCGCCTGCGATCAGTATGAGTGGATCTTCAACGGTGTCACCGTCGACACCTACACCACCAGCGGCGACATGGTGTATGAATATGCCGAGGGTCTCTGCGAGCACAACACCGCCACACTGCCCTTGACCATCAACACTCCGGCCAACACCACCGAGAGCGCCATCGCGTGCGAGAGCTACACCTGGGCTGTCAACGGCCAGACCTACACCGCCAGCGACACCTACACCGCCGACATCACCGATGCTAACGGCTGCGCCGCCACTGCCACCCTCACCCTCACCATCAACAACGGCGAGGATGTCGAGGTCAGCGAAGTGGCCTGCGGCACCTACCATTGGGATGTCTCCGGCTTCGACTACGATGCCACCGGCGACTACCCCGTCAACGTCAACGACGGTAACGGCTGCGTCTACACCGCCACCCTGCATCTGACCATCAACACTCCCGAGGCCGGCAACAAGGCCGAGGAGGCCATCTGCGAGGGTGCTACCTACACCTGGAACGACGCTCCTTACACCACTGCCGGCGAGTACTACTTCGACCGCACCGACGCCAACAGCTGCACGGTGACCGACACCCTGGTGCTTACCGTTAACGTCCCCGCTGCCGGCACCAAGACCGCCGAGGCCATCTGCCCGGAGGCCACCTACACCTGGAACGAGGAGCCCTACACCGCTGCCGGTGAGTATTACTTCAACAATACCGATGCCAACGGCTGCACCGTGGTCGACACCCTGGTGCTCACCGTCAACACTCCCGAGGCCGGTACCAAGACCGAGGAGGCCGTCTGCGAGGGTGTCACCTACACCTGGAACGACGCTCCTTACACCACCGCCGGTGAGTACTACTTCGACCGTGCCGATGCCAACGGCTGCGCCGTGGTCGACACCCTGGTGCTGACTGTCAACGCTCCCGCTGCCGGCAGCAAGACCGAAGAGGCCGTCTGCGACGGCACCTCCTACACTTGGGCTTCCTCTGGCCTGAGCTACACAGCTGCCAGCACCTACTACTACGACTATGCCGATGCCAACGGCTGCACCGTTACCGACACCCTCGTGCTTACCGTCAACATCCCCGAGGGTACCAGCGAGACCGCCGAGGCGTGTGGTAGCTACACTTGGGCTGCCAACGGCCAGACCTACACCACCAGCGGCAACTACAGCACCAGCATCACCGATGCCAACGGCTGCACCGCCACCGCCACGCTGGCTCTGACCATCAACAACGCCCAGAACGTCGTTGAGAACGCCACCGCTTGCGACAGCTACACCTGGACCCGCAACGGCCAGACCTACACTATCGGCGGCGTCTACACTGCCGAAATCACCGATGCCAACGGCTGCCCGGCCACGGCCACTCTGAGCCTCACCGTCAACGCGGCCCAGAACACCACCGCCACCGAGGCTGCCTGCGACAGCTACACCTGGACGGTCAACAACCAGACCTACACCACCAGCGGCACCTACACCGACAGCTTCACCGACGCCAATGGCTGCGCCGCCACTGCCACGCTGAACCTGACCGTCAACCAGTCGGTCACCAACACCGTCAACGTCAGCGGCGAGGGTAGCGTCACTTATAACAATGTGACCTACACCGAGAGCACTGTCGTCACCGAGAACCTCACCACCGTCAGCGGTTGCGACAGCGTTGTCACCGTCAATATCACCGTCGTCCCCGTTGTTGAGGAAGACACTATGACTATCGTCCTCTCTGTCAACGATGCCACCATGGGCAGCATCACTCCTGCCGCCGGCACCTACTACTACACCGCTGGTGACACCGTTGTTGCCACCGCCACCGCCAACAATGGCTACAACTTCGTTGGTTGGGCCTTCTCCTACGAGATGATGGGCTTCCAGGTTGGCGATACCCTTACCGACAATCCCTTCAACCTTGTTGTTGAAGACTACTACTTCGATTATGGTATCTACAGCATCAATTTTGTTGCAGTCTTCGAGGCTGACACCACTCCTGTTGTTGTCGACAGTGTCTACCATCTCGTCAGTCTGCTGAGCGCCGACACCTTGATGGGTACCGTCAGCGATGGTGACAGCGTCTTGGATGGCGAGAGCTTCACTGCCACCGCCTACCCCAACAATGGCTACCGCTTTGCCTATTGGATGGACGAGACTGGCGACAGCGTCAGCGCTGACAACCCCTACACCTTCACCGTCAGTGCCGACATTACGCTGACCGCCGCCTTCGCTGCCGACAGCACTCCTGTCGACACCACCACCTACTACTACATCACTCTCATCTCGGCCGACACCTTGATGGGCATCGTGGCCCCGAGCGACAGCATGGCTATGGGTAGCCGCTTCACCGCCTATGCCATCGCCAACGAGGGTTACCACTTCGTCAACTGGACCGACGAGAACGGCGACAGCGTCAGCACCGAGAACCCCTACATCTTCACCGTCGTCGCCGACGCGACCCTCATCGCCAACTTCGCTGTCGACAGCACTCCCGTCGTCGACACTGTCTACTACACCGTCACTGTCAACTACGACGCCACTATGGGTACCGTCACCGGCGAAGGCCGCTATGTCGAAGGCACCATCGTCACCCTGCGTGCCACCGCCAACGAAGGCTACACCTTCAATGGCTGGTACGATGGCAGCACTGTCGTGGCCACCACTGCCGAGTATACCTTCACCGTCAGTGCCGACGTCACCCTGACTGCCGCCTTCGAGGCCATACCGGTCTACTACACCGTCGTCGGCCAGGCCAACGATGCCGCTATGGGTACCGTGCTCGGCTCCGGCGAGTATCAGGAAGGCGCCACCGCCACCCTCACCGCTCAAGCCTACACCGGATACCACTTCGTCCACTGGAGCAATGGCGAGACCACTCCCTCCATCACCTTCACCGTGACCGAGGATGTCACCGTCATCGCCTACTTCGAGGCCGACGAAGAACCGCAGGCTATCGATGAGACCGACCTTGACAATGTCACTATCTACAGCGCCGAGACCCGCATCATCGTCAGCGGTGCCGAGGGCAAGACCGTCAGTGTCTACGACATCAACGGCCGCACCGTCAGCACCCAGAACGCTGTTGCCGAGACCGTCGAGTTCCGCATGGCTGCCACCGGCGTCTACCTCGTCAAGGTAGGCAACGCCCCCGCCAAACGCGTCCTCGTGGTCCGCTAGGCCTTCGGCTTGACCCTTACATTCAAAAAAAGCAGGGGCCCTCTCCAACGAGGACCCCTGCTTTTTGTCTGCCGCCTCCCGAAAAAAATACGTTTCCCGACGTGATGCGTTTTTTTTTAAGAATGGACTATAATAAAAAACACTTTTCGCCGTTTCCCATAGACCCAGTCACTATTAAATAACAGACGAAATGACACAAGAACAACTCAAATTCAACCCCAATCCTTTGGTGACTTTCCTCGAGAAACCGATGGTTGAGTTTACCAAGGCCGATATCCTTAAGGTCATCGAGGAGTTCGACATAGAGATGATCAACTTCCGCTATTTGGCCGACGACGGGCGTCTGCACACGCTCAACTTCGTCATCCAGAGCCTGCAGCATGCCGACGAGGTGCTTACCAGCGGCGAGCGTGTCGACGGCAGCAGCCTGTTCCCCTACATCGAAGCCGGCAACTCCGACCTGTATGTCATACCGCGTTTCCGCACCGCCTTCATCGACCCGTTCGCCGATGTGCCTACGCTCGACATCCTCTGCTCGTTCTACAACAAGGACGGCGAGCCTTTCGCCATGGCTCCCGAGTACACGTTGCAGAAGGCCGGACGTGCCTTCCGCGAGGCTACGGGCGGCATGCAGTTCGAGGTGATGGGCGAGTTGGAGTACTATGCCATAGCACCCAAGGATAGCGATTATATGCCCGAGGACCAGCACGGCTACCATGTCAGCATGCCGTTCTGCAAGTTCGAGGATTTCCGCACCGAGGCTATGCGTCTCATAGCCGAAGCAGGCGGCGAGATAAAGTATGGACATAGCGAGGTGGGCAACTTCACTCACGGCGACCTGATGTACGAGCAGAACGAGATAGAGTTCCTGCCTACGTCGCTCGAGGCTGCTGCCGACCAGCTGGTCATAGCCAAGTGGATGCTGCGCGAGCTGGGCTACAAGTACGGCATCACCATCACCTTCGCACCCAAGATCACCATCGGCAAGGCCGGCAGCGGTTTGCATATCCACACCCGTGTGTCGCAAGACGGCAAGAACATGTATGTCGGCGACGACGGCCTCAGCGACACGGCCCTCCGCACGATGGCCGGCATCCTGTCGATGGCCGGTTCGCTCACCGCCTTCGGCAACACCAACCCCACCAGCTACTTCCGTCTGGTGCCGCACCAGGAGGCTCCCACCAACATCTGCTGGGGCGACCGCAACCGCTCCGCCATGGTGCGTGTACCCCTCGGCTGGACCAAGGGCAGCGGCAACATGATGGCACACGCCAATCCCCTCGAGCGCAACGACGAGGTGGACTTCAGCCACAAGCAGACCATCGAGCTGCGCACCCCCGACGGCAGCGCCAACATCTACCTGCTGCTGGCCGGCATGGCCGTCGCCGCCCGTCATGGCTTCGAGATGCAGGACGCCGTGCAGTATGCCAAGGACCGCTATGTCAGTGTCAACATCTTCGAGCACGAGGAGGTGCTCAGCCGCCTCGAGGTGCTACCCGACAGTTGTGCCGCCAGCGCCGACCTGCTGGAGCGCGACCGTGCCCTCTATGAGCAGGATGGCATCTTTGCCCCGCAGCTTATAGACGGCATCCTCAAGGGGCTGCGTGCGTTCGGCGACCGCACCCTCCGCACCGATATCGGTAGTGACAGCGAGAAGACCCTCGAGCTGGTCAATACATTCATCCATTGCGGGTGATGCACCGTCTGGTACTTCTGATAGGTGGCAACCAAGGCGACCGCCTGTCACTGATACAACAAGCGACAGAGCAGATACGCACGCGTATCGGCTCTGTCGCTGCTGTTTCCTCCATCCACGAGACCGAACCCTGGGGAGAGTTCGCAGTGGAAAGAGGGAAGAGAAAAGTTGAAAACTTCCTCAACAGGGCTCTCCTGGTGGATACCGCACTCATGCCACACGAGGCTTTGCGCGAGGCCTTGGCTATCGAAGCCGCCCTTGGCCGTCGTCGCGGTCGCGGTGGGGTAGGGGAGCGGCGCCTCTACCACTCACGACCGATGGATATAGACCTTATCTTCTACGACGATGCCGTGGTCGACACCCCCGACCTCGTCATCCCGCATCCGCGCGCCCATCTGCGACGCTTCGTGCTCGAACCGTTGGCCGAGCTGATACCCGACTACCGCCACCCTGTGTTCGGCATGACGGTCGCCGAGTTGCTGGGCGGACTGCGTGTCTAACGGACATGGAAAAATGTTTTGTGCGATGTGTCAATGACATAATATCGATGCAAACTTTGCGTTATATAGGTGCATAATAGACAATTCTGGAAATGACAGTCGAAAATACGGGAAGGATGACAAGGACACATTGGCTGTGCACTAGTGGGAGGGTGCTTCTGTTTGGCCTCTTTTTTTTCTTTCCTATGGTTTCATGGGCGCAGAGCCATACCGTCAGTGGTACGGTGACCGACGCCGCCAACGGCGAGACACTCATCGGCGCCACGGTGCTCGACGTGCGCAGCGGACGCGGCACCGTCACCAATGCCTATGGTCACTACTCGCTCACCGTCAAGGCCGACTCTGTCCAGCTGAAGGTGAGCTATGTCGGCTACGAGCCGCAGACCTTCTCTATGCCCCTCGACAAGAATATGCAGCTCAGCGTCAGGCTGAAGCCCACGGTGCAGCTCGACGAGGTCGTCATCACCGCCGAGCGGCCGGGCGACACACGCTCGTCGCAGATGAGCGCCACGCAGATGACGATGGAGAAGATAAAGTCGGTGCCTGTCATGTTCGGCGAGGCCGACATCATCAAGGCCCTGCAGCTGATGCCCGGTGTGCAGAGCGGCTCGGAGGGCAACAGCGGCATGTATGTGCGTGGCGGCGGCCCCGACGAGAACCTGTTCCTCCTCGACGGTGTGCCCCTCTACAACGTCAGCCACCTCGGCGGCTTCTTCTCTGCCTTCAACACCGACGCTGTCAAGAATGTGACACTCTACAAAGGGTCCTTCCCTGCACGTTTCGGCGGTCGTCTGAGCTCGGTGCTCGACGTGACGCAGAACAACGGCAACGACCAGGAGCTGCACGGCAACGCCTCCATTGGCCTCATCTCGGCCAAGTTCAACCTCGAAGGACCTATCGTAAAGGAACGTACCACCTTCAGCCTCTCGGCTCGCCGCACCTATGCCGAGCTGTTCCTGATACCTGCCGTCATGTGGTTCAACGAACTAGGCACCGACGACGAGCCTGCCCCCGACGTGGCCCAGAACGCCAAGTACGACGCAGGCTATTACTTCTACGACCTCAACGCCAAGGTGACACACAAGTTCAGCGACAAGAGCCGTCTATACGGCAGCTTCTACCTTGGCGAGGACTTCGTGCACGGCAAGGTGCTCACCGTCACCTCGCTGGGCGAAGACATGTATATGGGCTTCAAGAACAGCTGGGGCAATATGATAGGCGCCCTGCGTTGGAACTACCAGCTCTCGCCCAAGCTCTTCATGAACGCCTCGCTGGCCTACACCCAGTATCGCAACAACATTGTCGGCAGCATCGAGAAGACTGCCGGCTCCGACGACCCGGCTCCTTCGACTGTGGAGGGCGACTACAGCTCGGGCATCAAAGAGACAACGGCACGCGTCGACTTCGACTATAGCCCCAATCCCGACCACGCGGTCAAGCTTGGCGCCTACTTCACTCGCCACTGGTTCACACCCGAGGTGGCCACCGGCTCGGTGGACTACTACGACTCGGTGCAGATGAACGGCGCCTTCCGCATGGACAGCACCATATTCAGCGGCGTGGTGCCCGCGAGCGAGATGGTGGCCTTCGTCGAGGACGACTGGTCGCTGACCGAGACGCTGAAGATCAACTATGGCTTGCACCTCAGCGGCTTCAGGGTGCAGGACACCTTCTACTGGTCGCCGCAACCACGCATCAGCGGACGTCTGATGCTGACCGACGACCTCTCTGTCAAGCTCGGCTATGCCTACATGACTCAGTATGTACACCTCCTCTCCACCACCAGCGTGTCGTTGCCGACCGACCTGTGGGTGCCGGTGACCAAACGCGTGGAGCCCATGCGCAGCCATCAGGTGGCCGGCGGCATCTTCTACAGCCGCAGCGGCATCGCCGACTTCTCCGTCGAGGCTTACTACAAGCTGATGGACAACATCATCGAGTACAAGGACGGTGCCACCTTCTTCGGCAGCAGCGAACACTGGGAGAACCTTGTCTACGCCGGTCGTGGCTGGAGCTACGGCATCGAGTTCCTGGTGCAGCGCGAGATAGGCGACCTCACCGGTTGGGTGGGATATACGTGGAGCCACACCATGCGCCTCTTCGACCGTCCGGGGCAGGTGCTCAATGGCGGCAACCCGTTCCCCGCCAAGTACGACCGGCGGCACGACATCTCGATAGTGCTCTCCTACAAGATAAGCGACCGTTGCGACGTCAGTGCCACGTGGGTCTTCTCCACCGGCAACACCGCCACCCTCTCCACACAGCGCTACCCTGTGGCCAGCGACGAGCCGGAAGACTACGACCTGCCCGCCAGCCCCTACGGCGTCGACCAGCTGTCGGTGCACGAAGGACGCAACAACTACCGTCTTCCTGACTACCACCGCCTCGACCTCGGCGCCAATTTCCACCGACGTTTCAAGCACTGCCGCCGTACCATCAATGTCAGCATATACAACGTATACAACCGCCAGAACCCCTACATGATATATCAGAGCGCCACCAGCAGCTACCAGGGCTATCCCTCGGCACTGATGCAGCTCTCGCTGTTCCCCGTCATCCCCTCGGCGGCCTACACCCTCTATTTCTAAAACATGAGCAAGATGAAAACACCTGTTTTTTTGACATTGACGATACTCCTGACAGGAATGCTCTTCGTCTCGTGCGAGAAGGTGCTCGACGTCGTCCCGGGCGAGCGCCAGTTGGTGCTCAACGGGGTACCGTCGGAAGGACGCCGTGCCTTTGTCAACCTCAGCTACACCCACTTCTTCCTCGATACCGTCAACGCCCAGCCTGTCGTAGCTCCTTCGATGACCCTCACGGTGGGCGGCGTGCCTTATAGCCCCGACTCGGTCAGCGGATGCAACTATTTCTTCCCCTGCGTCCTGCAGGCCGACGACGAGCTGGAGATTACCGTCGACGCCGACGGTCACCGCCTGGAGGCCGCCACCTATGTGCCGCGTCCACCGGCTATCGAGGACATGACGGTCAAGGTGTACGAGAGCACCTCGTTCAATTTCTACCTGGCGCGTTTCAACATCGCCGACCACGCCGACTATGCCGACTACTACAGCCTGGCTGTCACCATTCGCGACAGCGGCGCCCGCTACAACGAGTGGACCGCCGAAATCGACACCGTCGACACCGTCAGCACCACCTACTTCATCCTGCCGGCACGCGAGATAACATCCAGCGACGTATGCCCCTACATACCTCTGGGAGGTTACCTCTACACCCAGCTGATGTTCCTCGATCGCAATATCGAAGGGCAGACCTATCCGGTCGATATGTACATCATGAAGCTGGTCGACACCAACGAGATAGCACCATTCAAACATTGGTACACCGTCAGTGCCGAGACGGTCACCCCGGCGCGCTGGAACTACCTGCTCAGCGTCGCCCGCAGCTCGAGCATGACGTCGTTCTTCGCCGAGCAGGGTCAGGCCTACAGCAACGTCAAACTCGACGGGGAGGAGGGCTATGGCGTGTTCGCAGGCAATGCCCGCTACAAGTACACCTTCGACGTCGACACCGTCAGCGACACCATCCGCATCCCCGCCGTAGGCATGCCCTCGAAATTATGAACAACAAACAAATACATTCTTTTCTGACGATATGCAAAACACACAACCCATAGGCAATGGCCTTATCTATGTCGGTGCCAGCGATAGGCGCCTCTCTCTCTTCGAGAATGTCTACCCCATACCACGTGGGGTGAGTTACAACAGCTACCTGCTGGTCGACGACGTGACGGTGCTGTTCGACACGGTGGATGCCGCAGTGGCCGACCAGTTTTTCGACAATGTCGAGGCCTCCCTATATGGCCGCAAGCTCGACTACCTGGTGGTGCACCACATGGAGCCCGACCATGCAGCTACGATGACGGGACTCCTGCAGCGTCATCCCGAAGCCACGGTGGTATGCACTGCCAAGGCGTCGCAAATGATGGTACAGTTCTTTGGCACCATGCCGGACAACATTATGGTTGTCAAAGAAGGTGATGAACTCCTCACCGAGCATCACCACTTTGTCTTCATCATGGCACCTATGGTGCATTGGCCCGAGGTGATGATGACCTACGACAGCACTATCGGTACCCTTTTCTCGGCCGACGCCTTCGGCACCTTCGGTGCCCTCAGCGGCAACATCTTCGCCGACGAGGTGAACTTCGAGCACGAGTGGCTCAACGATGCCCGCCGCTACTACATCAACATCGTGGGCAAGTATGGCCTGCAGGTGCAGAACGTGCTCAAGAAGGCCGCTTCGCTAGACATCAAGATGATATGTCCGCTGCACGGACCGGTGTGGCGTTCCAATCTGGCCTGGTTTATCGGCAAACACGACACTTGGAGCAAGTACGAGCCCGAGGAGAAAGCCGTGGTCATCATCTATGGCAGCATCTACGGCCACACCGAAGCCGCCGCCCTGCGGCTTGGCACCCTGCTCGCGGAGCGTGGCGTGAAGGGCATCAAGGCCTACGACGCCAGCCACACCCACGCCAGCAAGCTGGTGGCCGAGTGCTTCCGCGTCAGCCATGTGGTGCTGGCCTCCAGCACCTACAACAACGGCATCTTCACCCCGATGGAGAACCTCCTCATGGACCTCAAGGCCCACAGCTGGCAGCGCCGCATCGTGGCCCTCGTCGAGAACGGCAGCTGGGTCCCGCAGGCCAGCAAGCTGATGCGCGCCGAGCTGGAGCAGATGAAGGACATCACTATCGTCGACGAAACCCTCTCGCTCAAGAGTGCCGCCACCCCCGCGCAGGAAGAGCAGCTCGCCACCCTGGCCGACCAGATTGTATCCACCCTCCAGAACTTCTAGCAGATCTAGAATATCTAGCAAATCTAGAATATCTAGAACATCTAGCAAATCCAGACAACAATGATCGACAACAAAGCCCTCTTCAACATCAGCTACGGCCTCTTCGTACTCGTAGCCCGGCAAGGCGACAAAGACAACGCCTGCATCATCAACGTGGCGCAGCAGGTCACCAGCGACCCGCTGCAGCTGATGATATGCGTCAACAAGCAGAACCTCACGCACGACATGGTGCTGCGGACGCTCAAGTTCAATCTCTGCCCCCTCAGCGAGGAGGCCACCATGAAGCCCTTTCAGCACTTCGGCTTCCAGAGCGGCAGGGATGTCGACAAGTTCGCCGACTGCCAGCAGGAGCTGCGTACCGACAACGGACTGCTGTACCTGCCCAGGTACATCAACGCGGTAATCTCCTGTGTCGTCACCAAGAGCATCGACCTCGGCAGCCACACCATGTTTATCGCCATGCCGATGGAGGCCAAGGTGTTGAGCGACAGTCCCAGCATCACCTACGCCTACTACCAGCAGCACATCAAACCCAAGCCTGCCGCCCCAAAGGCAGAAGGTGGCAAGAAGAAGTGGGTCTGCGAAGTCTGTGGCTACGTCTACGAAGGCGACGAACTCCCCGCCGACTTCATCTGCCCCTGGTGCAAGCACCCCGCCAGCGACTTCAAGGCCGTCATGCTCACATAACCTAATGCACCATAATACTAACAGCACATCTATGTGCTACAACGTGAGCTAGTACAACTACTAGAAGCGGATAATCGAAATCTTTTTCCGCGCCGTTGTGATTTTTTCCAACGTTTCTGCGTTTAATGTCAGAAAAGTCTGATTCCTCATGCAGCATCCCTTTCTGACATTGGTAGAGCAACACTCTGCGGCGATAGACCGCGTGTGTTGCTCTTTCTGTCACAACGAGGAGGACCATAGGGACCTGCGTCAGGACATCGTCGTAAACCTATGGTTAGGATGGCGTCGTTACCGTCCGACCGCCAAACCGGTGACGTGGGTGTGGCGTGTGGCCCTCAATACCGCCATATCGTGGTATCGGCACAAACGAAGACAGGTGGAGACAGTGCCGATAGAGGGAGTCGACCTACACGACGACAGGGAGATGAGTGAGGAAAGAAACCACTTGTACGACCTGATAAAGCTCTTGGAACCACGCGACCGGAAACTGCTCCGCCTCTATTTGGATGGCTGGAAACAAGCCGAGATAGGCCAAATGCTGGGAATGACTGAAAGCAACGTCCAAACCCGACTGATGAGAATAAAAAACAAACTGAAACAACTATCTGATGAAAGATATTGACCATATAATAGAACAAATCCACGATGAGGCCAGGACAAGATTGGAGGTGGGGGAACAGGTTCGAAGTTCAAAGTTCAAGGTTCAAAGTTCAAGGTTCAGGGTTCAAGGTCTAAAGAGGCATCACGTCTGGCGCTATGCGGCAGCAGTTGTTGTTGCAGTAGTCGGCATAGGCTATTTGCGCCATGTTGCAAACACAACGCAACAGAACAGCCAGGCAAACACGGGCGGCCAGACCTACGCCTACAACATCACATCCAAAGGCATCAAGGTCTATTGCGAAGACAATTGCAACGCCGACGAAGTCTTGGAAAGAATGAATAACGTCATCGAAAAATTATAAGATATGAAAGCGCCAAAACTGCTGACTGCCATCCTTATCGTCTTACTGTGCAATACACCTGCTGCCATTGCACAAACGGCTCTGTATAAGAGCTATATTAACCACAAGGGCATTACACCTTCGTGCATCGAGCAACTGCCTGTCGGTGAAGGGCTGTCGGCGACTGTCACCATGCTCGAGGCCAACGACTCGGCATCGTTCCGGAGTCTGATGAGCCAACTCAAGGCGTTGCCCCACCATAAAAAAAAAGGTGGGAATTGGCCACTGGGCATGATAGAGAGTGCCAACGTTGATGTGACGCTCGTCGACGACGGCAGCGCGCACCCCGCCACCCACAGCCCTGTGAGCCTCTGTTTCTTTTGTCGCGACCCGCTGCCGGGCGACAACGGACAGTACCTTATCTACAACTCCACCGACCTGATGACGGTAGTCGTGTTCCACTGCCCCGACAACGACGTGTATGCCCAAGTGGTGCGCTATGTACTCCAAAAGACCGTCGAGAAAGCTAAATCTGAATAATAATTCAACTTTCGCAAGTAAATATGAAAAACCGCGTCATCCATTTCTCACTGTTGGCTCTTTTTCTGTTCCCTTTCGCCAAAGGAATGGCACAGATCCCCGTCGAGGTTATCGACGCTCTGCGCTCGGCGGTGTCCGAAATGGCAACGGCGCAAGGCGACACCGTAAAGAGAAGCAACGACAGCCTCTCGGTTCTCCGCGACTCGCTGCGACGCGACAGCCTGCTGGTGCAGCGACAGATGCGCACACTGAAGGCCATCTCCATCAAGGCACCGCGTCCGGTATACAGCATGGACGACGAGGTGGTGAACTACAACGTCTCGAACGACGAGACCGTCAGGGGCCTCACCGCTCTCGACGCCCTACAGAACGCCCCCAGCGTGGAGGTCGACATCGAAGGCAACGTCACCATGAGGGGCTCCTCAAACATCGAGATATGGCTCAACGGCTATCCTACACACATGAACGGTCCTACACTCAAGGTCTACCTCGAGTCGCTGCCTGCCGATGCCATCGACCGCATCGAGGTCATCAAGAACCCCTCGGCAAAATACATGGTTGCCGAAGGATGCCATATCATCAACATCGTCACCAGCGCGAAGATACGCAACAGCCACTTCCTGTCGTTCGGCATGGGCGGCAGCAACCGCCCCTCGCTCTCGCCCTGGCTGAGCTATGTGCTGAAAAACGAGAGACTGACGACCAATATCTATCTCGGTGCAGGCTATACGCCAAAACACCGCACCGAACACTCCTCGTCGGTGATGCGGCAGGAGACGGCTTCCGGCTTCGACACCACCGCCCTCGGCACATCGGCCACCACGCAAGACATAGACAGACTGAACGGCAACCTCTTCCTTACGCTGAGCTACAACATCGACTCGATGAACGACATCTCTCTCTTCGGGATGGCGATGGCGTTCCCGTCGAAGAGCATCACCCAGACCTCCACCGACCAGTGGTACTACTATCCGCAGACGCTCCACTACACCTCTTTCAACAGCACTGACGCCTCGGATTTCAACCTAACGGGTATGGCCAACCTGTCGTGGAGACACAAATTCGACAACGACGGACACAACCTCTCGCTGAGCCTCTACGACAACCTCGGCTACAGCCACGGCGAACAGACACGAATCCGGAATTACACACCCTTGGCAGGTACGCTGCCGCCGCTGTTGGGCGACTACGACAAGTCGTCCTCCGGCGGAATGACCAACAACAGCCTCTCGCTCAGCGCCAACTACAGCCGCCCTCTCGGCGCTGCCGACGAACTTACGCTTGGACTGATCCTCACGCCATCATACAACCGCAGCTTCTCGAGCCCCAGCTATTTCGATTCGGCCACGGCAACCTACAGCATCGTCGACACCCTGCGTCGCTACGTGAAGAGCGAGAGCCGTCAACAGGTGGGCACTTCCGTCAGCTGGCGCCACAAATGGAAGTCGCTGACCTTGACAGTGGGACTGGGACTGAGCGGCAACTGGACCGATTACACCTTCGACGCCCTATTCCCGGACGACACCACGCTTTCCTACTTCACTTTCCGTCCCACCATAGGCTTTGCCTACCGCACCAAGAGCATGCACTATTTCCGCTTCAACTATTCGCACACCACCCTCGTTCCTTCGGCAGAAAACCTCTCCTCAAGCCGCCGCTACGACGAGGACTCCTATAAGGTGGGCAACCCTCTTCTCAAGAACGGGTACACACATAAAGCCAACCTGAGCTGGAACCGCTACTTCTCCAGGCACGGCTCGGTGGGCATTGAGAGCTACGCGCAGCTTTCGGTGGGCGACGTCGGCTACTGCACGGAAGCCACCGACGACATCGACCCTTACCTCGGACGGATAGTGAGCTACAGCATACCCTACAATGTGGGCTCGAGCTACAAGACCGGCATCGAGAGCAACATCACCTACCGTCCCGCCGCCTGGCTCAATTTCAGGCTTTATGCCAACCTATACCGCTCCGGCTACGAGGTGGACCACCCTAAGGCGGGCCATTATCGCAGCGACATGACATCCTACAGCCTCCGCCTCAACGTCTGGGCGAACATAGCCAAACATCTGCGGCTCAACCTCTCGGGCAACTACGCCTCGCCAACACAGTCGCTCTTTGCCGAACAGCAAGGCAGCTCCACTGTCGACCTCGGACTCAGCGGCGACTTCTTCGACAAGCGACTTTCCCTCACGCTCAACGTCAGCGACCTCTTCAACCGCAACCGCTCACAGTCATGGAACACCAACCCGTTGCTGCTCGGCTACAGCGACGCACATACCGACAGCCGCTTCGTCAGCCTCTCGCTGACCCTGCGTTTCGGCAAGATGGAACTGCAGATGAACGCTAAAGAAGGCGAATAGAATGAGTGCACTCTGAGGAGTTTACTTCCGGAGCACTACCTTGCAGGGCTTGCGGTCGCCTATCTGGACAAGGTAGATGCCTGAGGCAGGAGGTGTGAAGATGACGGGACCGTACTGGCTGCGACGGGTCTCGATGTGGCGACCCAGGATGTCGTAGAGCATCACGTCAGAACCCTCGGCACCGGAAACGACGATGCGACCGCTGTCGGCATAGCAGACGGGAGTCTCCTGCTGCGAAGCATGACGACGCGGGGAGTAGACAAGGTCGAGGGCATCGCGGCCTGTGGTGTCGGTCAGCACGAAGGTGAACATCCACTTGTTGAGCCGCACGCCAGGGGTATTCACGTAGGGCAGCTTGAGGAACACCTTGTTCCACCCTTTCTCCAACTGTACCACGAGTGGCGGACGGGCGGTAAGGTTCTCGTTGCCGAGGGGTGTCTCGTTGGTGATGTTCTGCCCTTCGTTGTCCCAGTCGGGAGGCAGTAGCTCCTCGTCGTTGAGCCACAGGCGCGAGCCTCGCCGGTCCCAGCGACCGTTGGGTGGCGTGAGGTCTTTCTCGGAACGGGAGTAGTTCTGAAACTCGACGAGGGCACCGACCTGCTGACGGCAGGGCGAATAGACATACGTCCAGGCGTAGGCGGTGGTGTTCAGCTGCGGGTCGGCAAAGAAGGCTGGCACCACGGCACCCCAGGTGTGGCGCAGGTAGATGCCGGCACCGACGGCATGCGAGGTGGCGTAGGTGTCGCCGGCGAAGGTATAGTTGGCGGCAGGGCCTACAGTCTCGGGCGGGAAGACGGCGTCGGCATCGCCGCCGTTGGGGAAAGCGTCGGTAATCTGCCAGTGTACATGGCTCTGCCGGACGTAGGGGATAGGCTCGTCGCGGAGCGAATGGGCTTTGTGGAAGAGGAAGCGCCGCTCCCAGTCGGCGAAGGCGTCGTATTCGTCGCCTGTCGTCGGCAGCAGGGCGCCGCCCTGCTCTATGTACTGTTTGCCGCCACCGCACCATGCACGTTCGGCAGAGGCCAGCACGTTGGCGTAGACGTTGTTCTGTCGCATGATGCCCTCCTCGGTGGTGACGAGGCGGTCGTTCCATACGGCGGTGATGGTGCCCGCCACGTCGGCGTTGCCGCGGTCGGCATAGTAGATGGTGCTGCGGTAGATGCCCGCCAGGTCGGCGAAGACGTCGAAGTGGTTGACATAGTTGTAGCGGCAGTCGATGTTGGGCAGACCCTCCACCACATGCCCTGCGGTGCTCCACATCTGGGTCATGTCCACTCCCGTATTGGTGTTGATGGTCAGTCCGCTGATGGGGTTCCACACCACCACACGTCTGCCCAGTCCGTGGATGTGGTCGGTCATGGTGCGCAGGAAGTTGGGGTAGGTGATGGCCGTCTCGTCGGCACCGATATGGATGTATGGGGCATGCACGAAGGTGGAGGCCACCTCGTCGAGGATGTTCTTCAGCTCGGCTACACCTTGCGCGGTCTGCATGGAATGGCCCATGGCGCGTCGGAAGGCGTCGCTGTGCCCCGGCATGTCGATCTCGGGGATGAGGGTGATGCCGCAACACCAGGCCAGCTCGTCGAGCTCGCGACACTGTTCCTGGGTGTAGTACTTGCCTGCAAAGCGTGTCATCGTGCTGCTGTCGGTGAGCTGCGGATACTGCTGCACCTCGAAACGCCAGGCTTGGTTCTCGGTGAGGTGGAAATGAAACGTGTTGACCTTGTAGCGGGCGAAGAGCAGCAGCTGGCGACGCAGTGTCTCGTAGCTGATGAAGCTGCGTCCCACGTCGTGCATGTAGCCGCGCAGCTTGAAGGCAGGCCAGTCGGTGACGATGCAGCGTTCCAGGCGTCGCACGCCGTCGTCCCACCCTTCGGCCAGCTGCGCCAGCGTCTGCACGGCATGTATCACCCCGACCTCGTCGACAGCCTCTATCGTGATGCCGTCGTCGACGACGAGGCGGTAGGCCTCCTGCGGATAGCCCGCCAAGGGGTAGTCGTAAGCCCCCTCGATGCTGTCCACCATACGGATGGTCACCACCGTGGCGGCCTCCGGGCGGGACTCTACCTCCAGCAGCAGGGCGAAGGCACGCGCTATGCGCTCGCCGGGCGTAGCGGCAAAGCGCACCCCGCCGGTGAGATCCAAAGGCGTCCCACCAAGAGGCTCCACTCGCTGCGGCGTGGGCAGCAGGTGCTCGATTTTGGCTTCCACTGTCACTGGCACAGCCAGAAGCAGCAGAAGGAGCAGACCGATTGGAAATAATGATGTTATATTCGTTTTCGTATTCGTTACCGTTATATTTTATGATGCAAAGATACAAAAAATTTTGGTTACAATACGGATAAAGACAATAAAAACGAAAATAGTGCGTTTATGCAAAAAAATAGTTATGAATGCTATAACTATGTACCCGGTAAATCAGGCGCAGCAGGATTTGCTGATTGCGCTGGCGCGTGAAATGAAGATGCGGTTCACAACCGACAGCAGTACGGAATCAAGCTTTCTGGCTTCGCTGACTGCCGCCGCGCGTGAAGCAAAACTGATTGCGAATGGTGAGATTGAAGCGGAATCATTGGACGAACTCTTAGCAGAAGCATAAGGCGATGGATATTGTCGTTACACGTGAGAGCGGTGGTGCTCGAATTATAAGTTATAACATTTAACTATATTGTCGGCAGTAAGTGCCAGCGTATTGTGATGGTAACGATGTATGATAAAAATGAAGCTGAGAACATCAGCGACGCTGCCATCCGACAAGCATTTGAAACATTGGAATAATTATTAACCCCTAAAACAATAAAGACAATGGAAAAATACGTTTGCGACGTGTGCGGGTATGTCTATGACCCCGCAGTCGGCGACCCAGACAATGGCATCGCCCCCGGCACCAAGTTTGAAGACCTCCCGGCCGACTGGACCTGCCCCCTCTGCTCGGTGGACAAGACCCATTTTGAAAAACAATAATCCATAAAACTATGCTGAACAAGAAAGTTGCCGACCTGCTCAACGAGCAGATCAACAAGGAGCTCTACAGTGCCTACCTCTACTTGGACATGAACAACTACTTCGACAAGCGCGGCCTCGACGGCTTCGCCAACTGGTACATGATCCAGGCGCAGGAGGAGCGCGACCACGCCATGCTCATCTACAAATACATGCAGAACAACGACTGCCCCATCACCCTCGGTGCTATCGCTATGCCCGACAAGGTCTTCAAGAAGACATGGATGTGCTGAAGGCCGGCCTGGAGCACGAGGAGTATGTCACCGCCAGCATCCACACCATCTACGACGCCGCCAGCAAGGTGAAAGACTTCCGCACCATGCAGTTCCTCGACTGGTTCGTCAAGGAGCAGGGAGAGGAGGAGACCAACGCGCGCGACATGATTTCCAAGATGGAGCTCTTCGGCAGTGACCCCCGCAGCCTCTACATGCTCAACCAGGAGCTCGCCGCCCGCACCTACAGCGCACCCAGCCTGGTGCTGGATTGAATGCGTGAATGTGTTGATTTGTGAATGCGTTAGTGTGCTTGCGCAATCGACAAACTGACACATTTGCATGTTAGCGAATTGACAAATTCACAAAGATGTATGATAAACGGGAGCGGCGCCGTGGCTGGATGGGCGCCGTGACAGCGGTGAATGTCGTCCTTTGGATACTGATGATACTGCTGTCTGTGGCGGGTGCCTATAACGACTCGTTCGGCTTCTTCGAAGTCGTCGTCTTTGCGGTGTCTGCCTTCGTGCTGCTACCACTGCTGGTGACACAGGTGGTGATTCTTTTTTTCAAAGGGATGAGGTGGTGGCAGAAACTGACGCCTTTTGTGCTGGTGGCTATCTGCTTCATGGTGTCGTGCGGCTGGCTTACCCCTGCCGACACCTCGTGGCACGGCACCAAGGCTATGGCCCGCAACTACGAGCGGCACCGCGCCGACCTCGACAGCCTGGTCAGCTACACCCGCCGTGCCGCCGATGGCGCCAGCTATGTGAGTCTCGAGTACAATACCCTCGACCGCTGGGCCAAGCGTAAGGTGCAATGGATGCATGTGGACAGCATAAGCTGGTGGAGTAGTGACCTCGATGACGACAGCATCTCACTTGGCAGCCAGATGCTCCGTGCGGGGCTGACGCCGCAGGAGATGGACACCATACACCGCCTGCTGCGCCGCGCCGACGGCTACAGCATCACCGTCACCGACAGCACCGCCGAGGTGGGCTACCGCTTTGCCGGCTTCGGGGCCTTCAGCTACCGCCTCTTCGACCGTCCGCTGGGCGAGAACCAGATGGTCGACGCTTGGGGCGACGACACCCAGGCGCTCTACAGCGACCGTGTCATCTTCTGCCACGGCTCCGGAGCCATAGGCAGCGACGTCTACCCCGGCAAGGAGGAGTTCCAAGCCACGCGCCTCGACTTCCTGCGCGACAGCTGCGGTTTCGACCCCGACAACCCCAACCTTCGCCCATGCGACCTGCTCTTCTACGCCGACGAAGGTGGCATGGACGATGCTGTGCGCACCTCCACAGGCGACTACACCCACGTGGCGCTGGTGGAGAGCGTGACGGCCGACACCGTGTGGATTATCGACGCAACGCGACGCTACGGTGTCTCGCGTAGGCCGCTGATGCGCAAGCCGGGCGACAAGACATACCCCGACGTCTACCGTCTGAACGTCGCCATCGACACCTTCGCCGTCTTGAGGCGTGCCAGGGCACTCATAGGACGCCCTTACGACAATGCTTTCCTGCCCACCAACGATGCGTTCTACTGTTCCGAGCTGATTGTGGAATGCTACGTGGAGCCTGACGGTAGATGGATATTCCATCCGCAGCCCATGAACTGGCGCGATGCCGACGGCAACATGCCGCAATACTGGATCGACCACTTCGACGCCCTCGGCATGGAAGTGCCCGAAGGGGTGCTGGGCTCCAATCCCACCGACCTCTCGCAGTCGTCGATGTTGCGAAAGCTATAGACAGAAGAGGCCCGCGCGTCGCGCGGGCCTCTTCTTGTTGTTACTGGTTGGCGTACTGCTGCACCTCGTCGTGGAAGAACTCCAGCTTGATGCCGGCCTGGCGGAAGAGCTCCTCGCTCTCGGCGCCGGCGTGGTACTTGCGTTCGCAGACCACGCGTTTGATGCCGCAGTTGATGATGAGCATGGCGCATGTGCGGCATGGCGTCATGCGGCAGTAGAGGGTGGCGCCGTCGAGGGCTATGCCGCGGCGGGCGGCCTGGCATATGGCGTTCTGCTCGGCGTGGACGGTGCGGACGCAGTGGTTCGAGATGTGGCCGTCGGCGTCGATGGTCTGGCGGAAGAGGTGTCCCACCTCGTCGCAGTGCGGCAGGCCGGCGGGCGACCCCACATAGCCGGTGACCAACAGCTGCTTGTCCTTGACGATGACGCAGCCCGAGCGGCCGCGGTCGCAGGTGGCACGACGTGCGGCGGCGTTGGCCAGCTCCATGAAGTATTCGTCCCACGAGGGGCGGCGATAGGTGATCTGCTGCAGCACCCGTTCCACCTGCTCGTCGAGCTGCTCGATGGTGCCGCCGTTGTCGAAGCGGAAGTCGGCCTGCTCGATGCAGTAGCGCAGGTTCTGTTTGTTGGGGTCGTCGTTGTCCATCTCGCGCTGCTCGTTGCTGAGGAACGTGTCGTAGTCGATGTGGTCGGTCTCCGAGCCGCGGAGTACGGCGCGCTCGTAGCGCACACGCGGGTCGGCGTCGACGGCGAAGAGGTAGAAGCTGGGCTTGCCGCGCAGGGCCTCCACCTCGCCCGGGGTGCGCACGCTCTCGATGATGCAGTTGCAGCCCGAGGCCGACGCCTGGGCGTAGAGCTGCTCCACTATCCACGACGGGGTGTGCTGTGCCCGCAGGTCGTTGCCCACGGCGGTCATCGTGTCGCGGTTCACCTCTAGCCCGCGGCGTTTTATCTCGTCGGTGAGGAAGGCGCGCACGCTGTAGTGCACGAAGCCGCGGTTGCGGACCAGATAGTCTACTATGGTGCCTTTGCCGGCACCGAGGGTCCCTGTTATTCCGATTGTAATCATCCTGGTTGGTGTTTCGTTTCGATACCTATAACGCCGGTTGTGGCGTATTATTGTATCGGAGGGGGAGAAAGATATGCAGGCCAGGACGCTTCAGCACCGTATTCGGCCATTTCGCGCGGAAAATGGGTCCGGCGTGGCCCTCGGTTTACACTAAATATTGATAAATAGCGTTATAGCATTCAAGCTATGAAATGGTTGTCCATAGTACTTGTGGCGTTGTTGGTCGTGGCCGTCGGTGTGGCTTTGTGGATGATGGTGCTGCCGCGACGTTGCTACGCGTTGCTCTCCGACACCGACCGTGGGCGGCTGGAGGCCATGTTGCCCGCCGGGGCCGACATGTCGGCGCAGGTGGAGACCTACACCGACTTTGCGTCGATGTACGACAGGATGATGGCCGACATAGCGGCCAGCCGTCATCATGTGCACATGCAGTTTATGAAGTTCGAGGACGACGCCACGTCGCGCTGCATCGGCGACGCCCTTGCAGGGAGGGCTGCCGCCGGCGTCGAGGCACGTCTGCTCTGCGACGACTTCATGTGTCGCCGCTGGCGTCGCTACTACCGCGAGTTGCGTGGACGCGGCGTCGAGGTGGCCGGCTTCCGGCCGCTGCACCTGCCGTTCATACACAAGGTGGACTACTACCGCAACCACCGCAAGGCTGTCGTCATCGACGGCCGTGTGGCCTACGTCGGCGGCATCAACATCGCCGACCGCTATCTGCATGGGTTGGCGTGGGGGTGCTGGCGCGACACCATGATACGCATCGAGGGGCCTGCCGCACGTGCCGTGCAGCAGGTGTTCGCTGCCGACTGGCGCTATGCCGGAGGACGTCTGCTGACGGAGCCTGTCTACCATGCCGCCGTGCCGCTTGCCGCCGTGCCGCCGCCTGACGGAGGGCACCCGTCGCACACCGTCAGCGACGTTGCGGTGATTGCCTCCGGACCCATCGGCGACGGCCCGACGATAATGCACTATACCGCCGACCTGCTGCGCGGTGCACAGAGCTACGTGTGGTTCGAGTCGCCCTATTTCATACCGCCTGCCGTGCTGCGGCGCGAGCTGCTGGCCGCCGCGCGTCGCGGCGTCGACGTCAGGGTGCTGGTGCCGCCGCGCGGCGACCGTGGCGAGGGCACACAGTGGGGCTCGAAGAGCTACTTCTCCGAGGCAATGGAGGCCGGCGTCCGCATAGCCCACTACCAGCCAGGCTATATGCACTCCAAGATCATCGTCGCCGACGACAGCACCGCCGTCGTCGGCTCGTGCAACATAGACTATCGCAGCTATCTCCTTTGCGAGGAGATGGCTGCCGTGATACACGACGGCGACTATGTGGCCAGCCTCAAGGAGGTCTTCCTCGCCGACGAGGCACAGTCGCGCTATGTCGACCCCGAAGCATGGCCGCACAGGCCGCTCGCCGACAAGGTGCGCGAGTCGCTGTTCCGTATGGTGGCCACACAGCTTTAAAGGCAACATCTGAAAAAACACCACGTATGATGGAAGAACTTAACAACCCCCGGCAAGCCCAGCGCATACAGACGTCGGTCATCAACGGTGCCGAACGTCGTCTGCTCGTCTGGCTGGCCGAGCGTCAGCCGAGGTGGGTCAAACCCGACCTGCTCACCTTCGTCGGCACCTTCGGTGCTTTCCTTGTCGGACTAGGCTTCGTGCTGACGTGCCACGGCATCGGCTGGCTATGGCTCAGCGTGGGCGGCCTGCTGGTCAACTGGTACGGCGACTCGCTCGACGGCAGCCTGGCACGTGTGCGCGGCTGCCAGCGTCCAGTGTACGGCTACTACCTCGACCACACCGTCGACTGTATCAACGAGGCCTTTATGTTCGTCGGCGCCGGCCTCTCGCCGCTGGTGCACCTCGACTTGGCGTTGCTGCTCTTCATCCTGTACCTTTTCATGACCATCAACGTCAGCATGAACGCCCATCTCAAGAGTGAGTTCCGACTGACCTATGCCAAGCTTGGACCTACGGAGTTCAGGATACTGGTGGCACTGTTCTGCATCATGTTGACGGCTTTCCCGCAGGTGGCTACCTTCAGGTTCTCTGTTGGCGACATGGGTGGCAAGGATGTGCTGCTGTCGAGCCTCGACCTGCTGGCCGTAGTGCTCATAGTGCTGCTGTCGATAATATATGTCTGCACCATCATCGGCGACGCACGCAAGTACGCCAAGCAGGACCCCCCACACAAGCAGCAGTAGACTATGCTCATCGTACGCCATGTACGCCGGCCCTATGAACCGCGGCTGCCCCACCTGCTCTTCATCGACGACCTCTATGTCGGCACGATGCAGGGCGACGAGGTGCACCTCGAGGTGCCCTCGGGCAGCTACAGGCTGCGTGTGCAGTTTGGCGGACGCATAGCGTTGGGCAAGAGCCGACGCAGCATAGACCTCTCTGTCAGCTCCACGTGTCAGGTCGACATAGTCAGAGGACAGGATACAACGGTGACTTTCCACGACCGCGAGCGGCTGTGGAACATACTCTTCGACATAGACCTCGTGCTGTGGCTCGTCTCCCTCTTCGTCTCGATGCCGCCCCTCTACAAGGTGCTCTCCGACGCTTTTTTCGTCGTCTGGCTGGTACGTCTCGTCCTGATACGCAAACGCTACTATGCGTTGACGCAGTCAACCGACGCCCGTGGCTAGACTCAGCACTTGTACCTGTACTGCAGTTGGGCTAGCTCGGCGTTGGCTTTGACAATCTTGTTACCCAGGCCGCTCTTGTAGGCCACGAGTTTCTGCATCAGCCCCTCGTCGCCGAGGGCGAGTATCTGCATGGCGAGTATGGCGGCGTTCTGTGCGCCGCCTATGGCCACGGTGGCCACCGGTATTCCCGGAGGCATCTGTAGTATGGCGAGGGTGGCGTCGAGCCCTTCGAGGCACGACCCTTTGATGGGCACTCCGATGACGGGCAGCGGCGTCTCGGCGGCGATGACGCCGGGCAGGGCGGCGGCCATGCCGGCACCCGCGATGATTACCTTGATGCCTCGTCCGGCGGCACCACGTGCGAAGTCGCTCACCTCCTGCGGCGTGCGATGGGCCGAGAGGGCGTTGACCTCGAACGGGATACCCATCTCTTCGAAGAACTGGCAGGCTTTCTCCATGACCGGCAGGTCGCTGGTCGAGCCCATGATGATGCTTACTATCGGTTTCATTGTTGCGGTTGTTCGTTTCTTCAAAACTGACCTTCAGAAGATGAAACGTGGCCTGCCCTCTTTTATTGTGTCGACACCGTCATTTTGTCGGCAAGAAAAATGCCACGCACAATATTAACGCAGGGTACGACGTTATTGGTGTATGTTAAGGCAACCTCTACAAATTCCACGTATGTCCCGATTGTCGGTCGGTAACAATGCACCGCATTGCGCCCGCCTTGTCGGCCAAGCCGACGGCATGTCACCGCACGGAAAGCTGCTCCCAACAAGCCTCGAAATACATAGAAAGCATTTTTTAGAGGTTGCTTTAATAAGGTTTGTCTCTGTTATTGCCGTCATGGCTGCGGTGACGCCGGCGGTGGCTCAGAACGGGTTGAAGATAAGCGAGTTGCTTTATCAGCCACGTAGCGGCGGGGCGGAATATGTAGAGCTGTACAACGACACTGACACCCCGCTCGACCTGTCGGCGTACCATGTCGTGCGTGTGCTCAACGACACGCTCGCGAAACATTATCCGCTGCCGTCGTACTTGTTGCCACCACATGCCTATGTGGTACTCACCAAGGACCTTGCCGCTGTTGTGGCCGACTACGCTGTGCCGTCGGTCGGCAGCCTGGTGGAGTGCAACCTGCCGACATATCCCAACACAGGGGGTGCGGTGGCGTTGACATTGGCAGACAGCACGTTGGTCGAGCGTTTCGACTACACACCCTCGATGCACAGCCCCATGCTTCACAGCGCTGCCGGTGTGGCGTTGGAGCGGCGACGCTTCGATGTGGCTGTCGGCGAGGCCGGCAACTGGTTCTCGGCCTCGTCGGTATGCGGCTACGGCACCCCGGGCTATGCCAACTCGCAGAGTGCCGAGTGGCTAGTGCCCGAGACGGCCTTCGAGCTGTCGTCGGATATAGTGTCGCCCGACGGCGACGGCTATCAGGATGTGCTGGAAATGAACTATCGTATGGAGCGGGGCGACCTGATGGCCAACATCGACATCTATGATGCCGCCGGTGTGCGTGTTGCAAGTCTGCTCGACGCTGCGTTGCTTGGTGCGTACGGCACGGTGGTATGGGATGCGCACGGAGTGGCACGTGGCCGCTACCTGCTGCTGGTCACCGTCTACGACCGTGGCGGCACGCGCCAGACGGTGCGCCGCACCGTGGCCGTGGTGCGCTAGCGTGTGGCCAGATGGGCCGATGTGGTATATATCCTCTGTAGCAGAGCTTCCACAAAACGTTGCTTGTCCTTGTCGGCAGGCGTCAACGTGCGTTCGACACAGTCGTAGGTAGACACCCCGTCGGGAGTGAACAGGTTGAGGCCGTTGCGGAAGGCATGCATGGCAAAGCGTGGACGCTGGCCATAGCTGGCGCTCAGCACGTTGCGGCTGAAGACGAGCTCCGACGCGTCGATGTCCATCTGTGCCAGCAGTGTGGCCGCCAGGTCGCTCTGGTTCATCAGTATGTCGATATTCCTCGCTTCGCGCACAGCGCCGCCCACCCAGACTATGGGTATATGCGATACCGCCGGGTGGCTCGACGCACGTATGTCACCAAAGGTGGCGCCGTGGTCGGGGACGATGACCACCAGCAGGCTGTCCCACAACGGTGTATGACGCAGGCTGTCGACAATGACGCCGATGCACGAGTCGGTATAGGCGAATGCGTTCTGCCGTTTGTCGGCCATGCGGCGCACCGGCACATCCCAGGGCTCGTGGCTGCTGAGTGTCTGCAACACCGACAGGAAGGGACGTTGCGACGGCAGGTCGCAGGGGCGTAGCAGGTACTCGTCGGGCACACCCCATGCGCATGTGCTGTAGGCCGCGGGAAACCAGTCGTCGCCACGCACCTCGGCGAAGCCTGTCTCGGTCAGGTAGAGGCGTTTGTTGGTGAAGTTGATGTCGCCGCCGTAGGTGTAGGTGGTGTGGTAGCCTGCACTGTCGAGTGTGGCGGCGAGCGAGGGCAGATGACGGCACAAGTCGGTGCGTTTCATCAGCGACGCCGTGGGCAGCCCCTGCCAGCCGCTCAGGACCGACACTATGCCGCGGTCGGTGCGGAAGTTGTCGGCTCTGCAGTTGGAGAAGTACACCCCCTCGGTGGCCAGAGCCATGATGTTGCGCCCCACGCTGTCGTTCATCACCATGCCGTGTCCGCCGCTCTCCCATATGATGAGGACCACGTTGGGACGCTGCATGCGCAGCAGGGTGTCGGTGATGCTGTTGTCGGGCTCGAAGCTGCCGTCCAGCAAGGCGTCGACGTCGGCCTCGTCCATGACGTTCCACTCATTCTCGAGGTCCTGTGCCTTGAAGAGCGAGTGCATCATGTTGAACGTGGGGTTCAGGGCCGCATGGTTGCAGAACGGATATTTCGAGAAGTAGGCAAACGACGGGTTGGCGGTCGACTCGCTGACGCCGCCACGCAGGCCGACGAAGATGATGCCTGTCACGGGTATCATCACCAGGCTCATCCATGGCGACGCTTTCATCTTGAAGCTTGCGGGTGTGGCGTGCCGCAGGCGGCGCACATAGTGCCACACCACCAATGTGATGACAGCCAGCGCCAGCAGTATGGCCCACCAGGGCAGGCTGGCCATCATGTCCTTGGGCTTGGTGGCATACATCAGGTCGTTGGCGTCGAGTTTTGAACCCCAGAAGAGGTACAGTATGGTGTCGATCACGAAGATGATGCCCGTCACCAAGGCCACGATGACGTAGTAGGGCGTCAGCACACGCCGCACGGCGAGGCGCGGCAGGAAGTAGCTGACGAGTACGGCTGCGGCGGGTATGACAAGCAGGTAGCAGGTCATCACCGAGTCGAGCCGCAGTCCGTGCCATACCGCCGCCAGACAGGAGCCAAGCGGTGCACCGCCGGCCATGCCGGCGTTGACGACCATGAACACCACCTTCTGGGTGGCGAAGATAAGCATAAGGGTGATATAGAGCCTCAGCAGGAATCCCAGTCGCGATTGGAAGTATTTCATATCATTGTTTTTCGGTGTCCGTTGTCATGCTGTCGAGTTGGCAATAGACCGAGTTGTTGCTGTGGAATTCGGGCACGATGTCTTTCATCTTGGCCACGATGCGCATGTCGTCGAGCGATGCCAGGTCGTCCCACATCTCGTTGTAGGCCTTGTCGATGGCCTCGAGTGGGTAGCGGCGCACCTGTGCGCGCATTATCTTAGGGTGGTAGGTGGGTATGGTGTTCTCCTTGGTGGCCAGCAGCTCCTCGTAGAGCTTCTCGCCGGGGCGGAGACCGATTTCCTTAATCTCGATGTCTTGCAAGCCGCTGAGCTGTATCATCTTGCGAGCCATGTCGTAGATCTTCACAGGCTTGCCCATGTCGAACACGAATATGTCGCCACCCTCGCCCATGGCTCCGGCTTCGAGCACCAGGTTACAGGCCTCCGGTATGGTCATGAAGTAGCGTATGATGTCTTTGTGTGTCACCGTCAGCGGACCGCCGGCGGCCAGCTGCTTCTTGAACAGCGGTATGACGCTGCCGTTGCTGCCCAGCACGTTGCCGAAGCGGGTGGTGACGAAGTGGGTGGTGTCGGTAGAGCGGCTCTGTATGTATATCTCGGCCATGCGTTTGGTGGCACCCATCACGTTGGTGGGGTTGACAGCCTTGTCGGTGCTTATCATGACGAACTTCTGCACACCGTATTTGATGCTAAGGTCGGCCAGGTTGCGGGTGCCGAACACGTTGACATAGACGGCCTCGTAGGGGTTCTCCTCCATGAAGGGCACATGCTTGTAGGCTGCTGCGTGGTAGACCAGCTGCGGACGGTAGGTCTCGAACACCTCCTCCATGCGGGCATGGTCCTTGACGTTGGCGATGATGAACTCCATACGGTCCAGATTGTTCTTGAAGGTGTTCTTCAGCTCGAACTGCAGGTCGTACATCGGACTCTCGGCCTGGTCGAGCATGAGCACCTTGTTGGGACTGTATTGCATCAGCTGGCGGCATATCTCCGAGCCTATGGAGCCTGCGGCACCGGTGACCAGCACCGTCTTGTCCACCACCTCGCGCACTATGTTGATGTTGTCGAGACGTATGCTCTCACGTTCCAGCAGGTCCTCGATCTTGATGTCTTCGATCTGGTTCGACGAGAAGGTGCCGTTGAGCCATGTCTTGACGTGGGGCACCGCCTTGACGGTGAGACCCAGGTCGAGGGCACGGTTGGTGATGGCCTGCTTGTGGAGCACTCGTATCGAGGGTATGGCGATGATTAGCTGCGACACTTTCTTGCTCTCGATGAACTTGGGGTTTAGCACCGAGCGTACCCGCATGACGGGCACGCCGTTGAGCTGCTGGTTCACCTTCGACATGTCGTCGTCGATGAACGCAACCACATGGTAGTCCTTGGTCTGGTCCTGATGCAGCGCGTTGTAGGTCAGTATGCCTGCGGCGCCGGCACCGTAGATGACGACGTTGATTGTCGAGCCGCGCCGACGGAAGAAGCTGTTGTATATGCGTTGCATAAACAGGCGTGAGATTATCATCAGCATGCCCAGCAACAGGTAGAGCGTCAGCGACTCGCGGTAGGTGAGGAGGTATTTGGACGGTATCAGCGGCGGGCGCAGCTGGTTGTTGACGATGTTGACACCCCAGAAGATCATGGCGGGCACCAGGGTGGCGAACAATATCTTGTAGATGTCGCTCATCCCGGCATGACGTATGATGCCTTTGTACGACCCTGTGATAAAGAAGAATATCAGGGTTAGCATGAATGCCAGCGTCATCTTGATGAAGGTGCCGCGCAGGCTCAGCCCTGCGAAGCCGCCGCCACGGAAGGCCTCCATCATGACAAAAGCGACGAAGAAAAACACGATGTCCATCGCCAGTATTATCCACTGAGGCAGTGTGGAGTGGCGGTATTTCTTGATAAGCCAAAAGGATAACTTCTTTAACATAGGCTTGTATGTTTTGGTCTGTGATGTTTACTTTTCAATGGTTCTGACCACGAGGTCAATCTCTTCGTCGGTAAGGTAGGGATGCATAGGCAGCGAGAGCACCGTCTGCGTCAGCTCGTCGGCGACGGGACAGTGGGTGCGTCGTTCGAGCGAAGCAAATGCCGTCTGGCGGCTCATGGTGCGTGGGTAGTATACCATCGAGGGTATGCCGGCAGCCCTGAGGCGTGCCTGCACCTCGTCGCGTCTGTCGGTCTGTATGGTGTATTGTGCCCACGACGAGGTGTATCCTTCGGGCACCGTGGGTGTTGTCACCTTGCCTTGCAGCAGTGCGCTGTAGCGCGAGGCCACGCGGTTCACGGCCGACAGCTCGTCGTCGAAGTGTCTCATCTTGACCTGTAGCACGGCGGCCTGCAGCGTGTCGAGACGCGAGTTGAGGCCGAGGCGCACGTTGTCGTACTTGTCGGTGCCCTGGCCGTGCACACGGAACGAGCGCAGCATGCCGGCGTAGTAGTCGTCGTCGGTGAAGATGGCCCCGCCGTCGCCGTAGCAGCCCAGCGGCTTGGCCGGGAAGAACGACGTGGCACCGATATCGCCGAACGAGCATGCCCGCCGGTCGCCTATGCTGCCGCCGAAGCCCTGGGCACCGTCCTCGACGAGGAGCAGCCCCAGCTCGAGGCAGGCCGTCCATAGCCTGTCGTAGTTGGCCGGCTGTCCGAAGAGGTCGACGGCGATGACGGCGGCTGGATGCAGGTCGGTGTCGCCCATCACCGTGAGAGCTGCCTCGTACAGCTTGTCGGTGTCGATGTTGTAGGTCCTCCTGTCCACGTCGACGAATATCGGCGTGGCGCCTATCATGGCCACCACTTCGGCGGTGGCGAAGAAGGTGAAGTCGGGCACAAAGACGGCGTCGCCCTTGCCGATACCCATAGCCATCAGGGCCATGCACAGGGCGTCGGTGCCGTTGCCGCAGGTGATGCAGTGCTTCACGCCTACGTAGTCGGCCAGCTGCTGCTCCAGCTCCGACACGTGGCTGCCCATGATGTAGGCCCCCGACGTCACAACGCTGTGCATCGCTTCGTCGATCTCGGCCTTCATGGCCTCGTATTGTCTGTGTAGGTCGCGGAATTGCATGCTATTCTTCTACTTTGCCTATTATCTTTGCCGGCACACCGGCCACTATCGCATAGTCGGGCACGTCGTTTGTCACCACGGCACCGGCACCCACCAGCGCCCTGCGTCCCACGGTGTGGCCACAGACGATGGTGCAGTTGGCTCCGAGCGAGGCGCCTTCGCGTATCAGTGTGCGTTCGTACTTGCCGTGCACCGAACGGTCGGCACGTGGCATCAACACGTTGGTGAACACACAGCTGGGACCGAGGAACACGTTGTCTTCGATCTCCACACCTTCGTAGACCGACACGTTGTTCTGTATGCGTACGCCGTTGCCTATCTTGACGTTGGGGCCTATGTTGACGTTCTGCCCCAGCGAGCAGTTCTCGCCCAGCACAGCGCCCTGCTGGATATGGCAGAAGTGCCACACCTTGGTGCCTGCACCTATCTGCACACCGTCGTCGACGTACGAGCTCTCGTGTATGTATGGTTCGTTCACCATCTGAATGGATGTTGTGTCAGTGGATATTTGGCCATAGGGTGGTAGTCGCCCTGCAGGCCTATGGGTTCGGCGTGGCGTATGTCGTAGACGGTCTGTATGCAGGTCTTGGCCTCGCCGATGCGGAAGCCGCGTCCGGCGAGCACCTCTTCGTAGCTGCGTGTGTGCAGGTCGGTGAAGCCCTTGCTGAACTCGAACGCGTCGCCGTCGACGGTGACGCTGCGGTAGCTGCCGCTGTGCCCTTCTGGCAGGTGGTCGCCGTTGATGCTGAGGAAGTAGCGCACGCGAGCCTGTCGCAGCTCGAGGTAGCCCGCCACACGGTCGTGGGTGCTGACGTGTACCACGCTCTTCATGACAGGGCCGAACACCCACTGTAGCATGTCGTAGAAGTGCACTCCTATGTTGGTGGCCACGCCGCCGCTCTTCTGCATGTTGCCTTTCCACGAGGCGTAGTACCAGTAGCCTCGCGGCGTGATGTAGGTGAGGTCCACGTCGTAGACCTTGTCGCTCGGACTTTCGGATATCCTCTTCTTCAGTTCGACCACCGAGGGGTGTAGCCGCAGCTGTAAGATGGTGTAGGCGTTGTGACCCGTCTCGCGTTCAATCTGCTCCAGGGCGTCGATGTTCCAGGGGCTGAGCACCACGGGCTTCTCGCATATCACGTCGCAGCCTAGGCGCAGGCCGTAGCGCGTGTGGGCGTCGTGCAGGTAGTTGGGCGAACATACACTCACGTAGTCGATGTGGTTGCCCTTCGAGATGAACCAGTTGTTGTGCCGGTCGAAGAGCTCCTGTTCGGTGAAAAAAGATGCTTTGGGGAAGTAGCTGTCGATGATGCCTACCGAGTCGTTCTTGTCGTAGGCAGACACCAGTTCGTTGCCCGTATCGCGTATGGCTTTCAGGTGACGTGGAGCCACGTAGCCTCCCACTCCTATGATTGCAAAGTTCTTCATTGTCTGATGTTGGCTAGACACCGCTGGAGCGAGTCGGTCCAGTAGGGTATCTCTTGTTGGAAAGTGGTTTTGAACTTGGTCTTGTCGAGCACCGAGTAGGCCGGGCGTCTCACGGGCGACGGGAACTCGTTGCTGTGGCATGGCAGTATGTGGCAAGCGGTGTGGCCGCTCTGCCGTGCTATCTCCTTGGCGAAGTCGTACCAGCTGCAGACGCCTTCGTCGGCGTAGTTGAAGATGCCTTCGTGCTGTAGGTAGCTGCCATCCTCGACGATGGTGAAGACAGCGCGTGCCAGGTCGCCGGCATAGGTCGGTGTGCCCACCTGGTCGAACACCACGTTCAGCTCATGTCTCTCGTCCGTCAGCCGCAGCATGGTGAGCACGAAGTTCTTGCCGTATTCGCTGTAGAGCCACGAGGTGCGGAATATCAGGTGGCGGCAGGTGGCGGCAGCCTGTTCGCCGGCCAGCTTGGTGCGTCCGTAGGCGCCAGTGGGGTTGGCAGGCTCGTCCTCGCGGCATGGGGTGTTGTTGCGGTTGCCGCCGAAGACATAGTCGGTCGAGAAGTGTATCAGGGTGCCGTCGGCCTCCCTCATGGCTGTCGCCAGGTGACCCACGGCGTCGCCGTTGAGGCACAGGGCGGCGGCTTCGTCGCTCTCGGCGCGGTCCACGTTGGTATAGGCTGCGCAGTTGACGACCAGACGGATACCCTTGTCGGCCACGTAGGCCTGCACGGCGGCGCGGTCGGTGACATCAAGCTCCTCCACATCGGTGAAGTGCCATGTGTGTGCCGACTGTGGAGCCAGTAGACGGAAGTGACGCCCCAGCTGTCCGTTGGCGCCTGTGACCAGGATGTTCATTCAAACGGTGTGATAAAAGTGTTGAACGATGGATGGTGACGGTCCTTGTCGGAGAGTATCACTTCCGACGGCGACAGCTGCCAGTCGATGGCCAGCGTGGGGTCGTCCCATGCTATGGCGTCTTCGGCCTCGGGGTGGTAGTACTCGTCGCATTTGTATTGGAATATGGCCGTGTTGCTCAACACGGCAAAGCCGTGGGCGAAGCCTTTGGGCAGGAAGAGCTGGCGGTGGTTGTCGGCCGATAGCATGACGGACACATGGCGTCCGTAGGTGGGGCTGCCGCGACGTATGTCGACAGCCACGTCGAGCACACTCCCTTCCACCACACGCACCAGCTTGGCCTGTGCATAGGGCGGCAGCTGGAAGTGCAGTCCGCGCACCACGCCGTGGCACGAGCGCGACTCGTTGTCCTGCACGAAGTCGATGTCGAAACCCGTCTGTGCTGCAAAGTCGCGACGGTTGAAACTCTCGAAGAAGTAGCCGCGAGCGTCGCCGAACACACGGGGCTCGACGACGAGCACACCCTCGATGTCTGTACGTATAATATTCATATTAGTTTTAGCAAGTATTGGCCGTATTGGTTCTTGGCCATAGGTTGGGCAATGCGGCGCAGGTCGTCGGCTGTCAGCCATCCGTTCTCGTAGGCTATGCTCTCGAGGCAGGCCACCTTGAGGCCTTGACGTTTCTCGATGACTTCGATGAAGGTGGAGGCTTCGGCCAGCGAGTCGTGCGTGCCCGTGTCGAGCCATGCAAAGCCGCGTCCCATCAGCTGCACGTTCAGCTCGCCGTCGTTGAGGAAGGCCTGGTTGACGGAGGTTATCTCAAGCTCGCCGCGGGCGCTGGGCTTGATGCTCTTGGCCACCTGCACCACCTTGTTGGGATAGAAGTAGAGTCCCACCACAGCATAGTTGGACTTGGGCATGGCGGGCTTCTCTTCGATGCTGAGCACTCGTCCTTCCGAGTCGAACTCGGCCACGCCGTAGCGTTCAGGGTCGGCCACCCAGTAGCCGAAGACGGTAGCCTTGTTCAGCTCGTCGACGTTGTACACGGCTTGGCGCAACATCTTGCCGAGGCCGTTGCCGTGGAAGATGTTGTCGCCTAGCACCAGGCACACCGAGTCGTCGCCGATGAACTCCTCGCCGATGATGAAGGCCTGTGCCAGACCGTCGGGCGAAGGCTGCTCGGCGTAGCTGAAGCTGACGCCGAAGTCGCTGCCGTCGCCCAGCAGACGACGGAAAGCGGGCAGGTCGTGTGGGGTGGAGATGACGAGTATGTCGCGTATGCCGGCAAGCATCAACACGCTGATGGGGTAGTACACCATCGGCTTGTCGTAGATGGGCAGAAGCTGTTTGCTGACGCCCTTGGTGATAGGGTAAAGGCGGGTGCCTGAGCCTCCCGCCAATACTATGCCTTTCATTCTGTTGTCGTTTTTGTGTGTTACTCGGTGGTGGCGTCGCTTTCCTCGCCGTAGCCATAGCCGTAACCATAGCCATATCCATAGCCGTATCCATAGCCGTATCCATAGCCATAACCGTAGCCGTAGCCGCCATAGCGTTTCTTTATCAGCGGCACGTCGGTGAGGACGGCAGCCATATTCTTGAAGCGTTTCTTCTGCGACATGTCCTCGATGAAGGGCAGCGAGTTCTTGTTCAGACGTCCCACACGCATGATGTAGGCCGTCAGGTCGGCCACACGGTTGATGATGGCGGCGTCGGCCACAATCTGGGCAGGCGTGGAGTCGAAGATGATGTAGTCGTACTTGGTGCGCAGGTATTCGACCAGCTTGTCCAGCTTCTCGCCCATGAGCAGCTGTGTGGCGTTGGGCGGCGTCTTCTCGCAGACGATGTAGTCGAGGTGGACGGATGTCTCGCTGTGCGAGATGTACTTGCTGAAGTCACCATCCTGGTCGAGCAGGTAGTGGATGAGACCCATACGGTTGTGGCGGTCGATGGTCTTCGAGAGGCTGCGTTTGCGCAGGTCGAAGTCGATCAGTATGGTGCGTTTGCCGACGTAGGCCAGCGAGAGGGCCAGGTTCAGTGCCGTGTACGACTTGCCTTCGCCCGGTGTGGTGGATACTGTCTGTATCACCTTCTCGCCATCTTTCAGGAAGAACGGTATGTTCGAGTGTAGCAGGCGGAAGGCTTCGGTGACGACGTCGGTGCCGTTGGCGGTGACGATGATTTCGTCGTTGACGCGTGCGGCGGGCTTCTGCGGTATCTCGCCCAGCACCGGCAGTGTGGTCATACGTTCGACATCGACTTTCGATCGCAGCTTGGTGTCGAAGAAGCTGATGAGGAACATGATGGCTGCCGGCAGTGCCAAGCCTATCACTATGGCCACCAGCGCGAACATCATCAGGCGCGGTGCGGTGAGGCTGACGATAGCGGGCTCGATGACTTTGGCGTTGCTGATGGTGACGGCCAGGTTCATGGCGGTCTCCTCGCGTTTGGACAGCAGGTAGAGGTAGAGCTCCTCCTTGATCTTCTGCTCGCGGGTCACTTCCTGCACGGCCTTCGTCTGACCAGGCATGGCGGCAATCTGGCCGCGGGCGCGGGACTCCTGGTTGCGGGCCTCTTGTGCACGCACCGTGGTGGCGCTGAGCAGGTTGTTCACTGCCGACTGGATGGCGGCCAGCTGGTCGTCCATCTGCTGGCGGTATGTCTTGCCCTGCGGGTTGTTGACGCCGGCCGATGCCTTGACACGCTGGTATTGGTTGACGATGGTGTTGTATTGCGCTATCATCGTCTGTATGCCGGCGTCGCTGATGCCCACCTGCACGGGAATCAACTCGTAGCGGTTCAGGGGGTCGTCGATATAGCTGCGCATCGAACGTATCAGCTGCAACTCGGTTTCCAGGTTGACCACCTCGTCGTTGTAGCGTGTGCCCGTCTGCATCAGCTGGGCGGCGGCACCCTGCAGCTCGGCCATGCCGGAACTGCGCTTGATGTTCTCTACCTTGGTGTCGACCACGTCCAGCTCGCCGGATATCAGTGAGATACGTTCGGAGATGAACTGCTCGGTCTTCTGTGCCACTTTGTTCTTGTCCTCGACGGCGTCGTCGTTGTAGACGGCTATCAGGGTGTCCACTATCTCGTTGGTGCAGGTCATATTGGGACCTTTGTACGAGATGTTCAGCACCGAAGCCAACTTGTCAGCACGGCTCACAGAGAGGCTCTTGATCATGTTGCGTGCCAACGGGTACACCTTGTGTACACCCATGTTGTAGGAGACACCTTCGCAGTCTTTCTTGTAGTAGGTGGTTTTCTCAACCTTGAAAACCACCGTGTCGTCCAGGTTGATAGGCTTGCCGAATTCGCCGGTGCCCTTGGCAACAAAACCCGGATGCGCCTTGCCTTTGTCGTAGAAGTCGCGGGCCGAGTAGGTGTAGGTGTTGTTGTCGTTGGGCGTGATCTTGATCGACAGCTCCAGCTCACGATCTTCGTTCTCGTCGTACACCGTCAAGGACAGCGGGGCGTCCTTGTAGTAGGTGATTTTCTTGAACATGTCGTTGCGGTTGCAGTAGTGGTCGAGACCCAGACGGGTCACCACCTGGCTCATCAGCGACGACGACCGCAGCATGTATATCTCGTTCTCGAGCGAGAGGTTCGAGTTGTCCATGCCCATGTTGTTCAAGATCTGGTCCATGTTGCGGTTGTTGTAGCGGATGTTCTTGTCGTTGTCGCGCACAAGGATGGTGCCCGACGCAGTGTAGGTCTTGGGCTGTGCCTTGTAGGCAAAGGCCGCCACCACCAGGCAGACCAGTACCGAGATGACGAACCAGTACCAATTGTTAAGCACCATGAAGACGATGTCGCGCAACGAGATGCTGCTCTCGTTGCTCTCGGTTGCTTCGCCTTGCGGCACGGCAGTGTTTCTGTTGATGTCTGTTGTCATGGATTATCTGTGTTTTTTTGTTTCAGTATCTGTGCCTAGGCTAGTTTCTGTTGGAGTAGTACTTCGCCATGATGTAGTAGTAGAACGCCGAGCTCAGCATCGAGATGACACTTACCGCACTGGAGAGGTAGGTCATCGTCATCGGGTCGCGTTCGGCACTCTTCTTCTTCTTGAGGTTGGGCTCGACGTATATTACGTCGTTCTGGTGCAGGTAGTAATAGGGCGATTCGAACACGTCAGCCGACGTGAGGTCTATCTCGCCTATAGTGCGCTGGCCGTTCTCTTCGCGGATGACGGTGACGTTGGTGCGCTGGCCATAGATGGTCATGTCGCCTACCATGCTCAACGCCTCGAAGATGGTCAGACGCTCGCCGGTGGCCTGTATCATGCCGGGCTTCTGCACATCGCCGAGGATGCTGACCTTGAAGTTCATCAGCTTCACCGTTACTGTGGCGTCGATGATATGCCCCTCGTCGACCAGACGGCTCTCCAAGTCATTGGCCAGCTGCTCGTGCGTCATCCCCAGCACGTGTATCTTGCCCAGCACAGGAAAGATGATGTCGCCGTCGCGGTTCACCAGATAGCCTGTCACGGCCGTCGACCCGGGATTGATGACCGTGCCGTTGGCATACGCAATCTTGTTGGTCTCCTGATTGAATTGCAGCGTCACCTCGGGCGACTCGCTCTCCACATAGATGCTCAACAGGTCGTTGGCCTGGATGCCTTTGGTGAATTCGCCGGTTATCTCCGACACTGTGTCGCGCGGGGCGTCCTTCACGTAGGCTATCTCCGATGACGAGCTGCAACCGGCCATCAGTGCCGTCGCAGCGACTGCAATGAGTGTGAGTTTGATGGTATTAGTGTTCATAAATGTCTTTATGTTTTTCTTTGTCTATTGATTTCTAATATATTGTGCCCCTCGTTGGCATAAGATTATTTCTGCAAAAATACGAAACTATTTATAAATAGCAAAAAAAATGTTTCATTGCGACAGTTTGTCAACCGATGCCGTATGCCGACCGAGATGGTTTAAACAATCTCGTTGTGTTCAATTCCACACAGGCGTAACACCGACAATGATACTCGTTGTTTTCGTTATCTGGCAGGCTGCTGTGATAATAATTGCAGCCTTTGTGCAATAAACGCCAAAGAGGGACGTTATACCATTGTTGTAGATTTCCCATAATGCCTTTTGTCAAGGACATATTGAACCATCGTAGCCTCTCTATCGTAGGTCTTGAGAAGAACACTGGCAAGACGGTGTGTCTCAACTATATACTTGGCCGTATGCATCAGCTTGGGGTACACGTCGGCGTCACCTCTATCGGTGTCGACGGCGAGCAGGTGGATGCGGTGTTCGCCACCGCCAAGCCAGAGATAGTGCTATACGAGGGTACCCACTTTGTGACGTCGGAGCGGCACTATCTCTCGCGCCAACTGATGTCCGACATTGTGGCTGTCGACGAGAAGCGGACCTCGCTGGGACGTCTTGTGACGGCCGAGGTGCTGGTGCGCGGCAAGGTGCTGCTCTCCGGTGCTGCCACCACACGGCTGCTGCGCAGTCAGATTGCGCAGCTACAGTCGCTTGGTGCACAGGTGGCCGTTGTCGACGGTGCCTTGTCGCGACTGAGTCTTGCCTCGCCGACAGTGACCGATGCCATGATACTCGCCACTGGCGCCGCCGTCAGCGTCAGCCTGCAGCAGCTCGTCGGCCGCACACGCTTCGTCCATAGCCTTATCTGTCTCGACGAGGTCGACACCTCGCTGCGTGCCCGTCTGACAGGCATAGAATCAGGCCTTTGGGCTGTCGACGGCGACGGGCAGCCGCACGACCTTGGCATCACCTCGGCGTTCCTCATCGGACGTGCCGAAGGCAACATCATGCGCTATGGAACCACGTTTTTCGCCTCCGGTGCCGTCAGCGACCGCCTGTTGCGTCTTTTGTCTGCTCAGGCTAGGGATATTACGCTGATTATGCGCGACTTCACCAAGTTCTTCGCCTCGCCCGAGACGCTGACGGAGTTCCGCCGCCGCAGCGGACGTCTCATGGTGCTGCAACGCTCTCGTCTTATAGCCGTTACGTTCAACCCCACCTCGCCGCAGGGCTTCACACTCGACAGCCGCATCGCCTGCGACGCACTCGCCGAGGCACTTCAGACACCCGTATATGACGTGATGCGGATTGCTGACGGCGATATATTAGATTGACAATGAAGATAAAAGACTTGATAAAACAAGACCCGGGCTTCCAGTATGTCATCGACAGCATGGAGCTTATGTCGTCGGCCGGACGTCGTGTGATGCTCGATGAGGAGTTTGTTGCCGACGGCGCCCTCCTCGAACGTCGCTGGGCGTTGCTGCAGAAAGTGGCCGACGCTGTCGCCGACACTGCCAACAGCTGCCAGTGCAACGACTTGCGTCACTGTCTGATGCAGCTCCACGACCTGCAAGGCACGTTGGCTGCCTTGGGTGGACATCAGGCGCTGAACGAAGTGGAGCTGTTCGAGGTCAAGCTGTTGGCCCACCTGGGCGGCAAGGCTGCTGTCGCGCTTGGCGCACTCGGCCTTGCCGACGACCTGCCGCTGCCGTCGCTCGACGCTGTTGCCGCACTCCTCGACCCCGACGCCACAGGCGTGGTGCATTTCTATATCTACGATTCATACGACCCACAGCTGCCCGTACTGCGTCGCGAGATAGCGACGTTGCAGCACGACGGCAGTGACCCACAGCGTCTCACCGAGTTGTTGGCCAGGCACGCCGAGGTGCAACAGCGTGTCTGTGCCACCCTCAGCGACACGCTGTCGCATAGCCACGACGCACTGGCCCTTACGCTCCATACACTCGCATATGTCGACTTCCTCCTGGCCAAGGCCGACCTCGTGGCAAGGTGGCATCTGGCACGTCCCACACTGTCCGATACCACCGCCTACACCGCGCTCTTCAACCCGCGCCTTCGTCAGCGCAACACCGAGCTGGGACTTCGCTATCAGAATGTCGACATCGCACTGCCTCATGGCGTCACACTCGTCACCGGTGCCAATATGGCTGGCAAGACGGTGCTGCTAAAGTCTGTCGGCACTGCCCAGCTGATGGTGCAGTGCGGCTTCTTTGCACCGGCACAGGCCGCCGCCGTCGAGCCTGTCGACGAGGTGATGGCCTCCATCGGCGACGAGCAGAACGAGATGAACGGACTCTCCTCGTTCGCTTCGGAAATAATCAAGATAAGCAGTATTGTACAGCGCGTGCGTAGCGCACGTATCCTTGTTCTCGCCGATGAGCCTGCCCGCACCACAAACCCCGTCGAAGGCAAGGCCCTGGTGCAGGCCCTCATAACGCTGCTGGACGCCTCCGGCAGCACCTCGCTCGTAACCACTCACTACAGCCAGCTCGGCACCGACTGCCGTCGACTGCGTGTGCGCGGCTTCGTCGAGGATATGTGTGACATGCCGCTCACCCCGCAGAATATCAACTGCTTTATTGACTATTCGCTCACTCCCGACCTGTCCGACGAGGCACCGCAGGAGGCTCTCCGTATAGCCACCATTTTGGGTTGCGACAGCAAGCTGCTCGACATCGCCCGCGAGGCACTCGGATAGGCCTGCATGAGGGGTGTTCCGTTTATTAACAGAGCACCAATTTTACAATCAAATATTTACCCGATAGGCATACGCCGTTTGTTGAAAAGTATTTTCCGGCGTATGCTTTTTTCTCTCTATTTTAGCGACTGGAATTCTGCCGAAAGTGGTGTTCCATGTATTTGTAATTGTTCAATTTAGATAAAAATCAAAAGTCATGCAAGGCGACTTGTTTTCTCAAATGCAACCCAAACCAAGAACCAAAGAGTACAAGCAGTACACCCCGGAGGAGATTATGCGTTCGTCGGTCGAATATTTCCACGGCGACGAGCTTGCCGCTAACGTGTGGATGAACAAGTATGCCTTGCGCGACGGAGACAAGATATTCGAGCTCAACCCCGACATGATGCACCATCGCCTGGCGTCGGAGTATGCCCGCATCGAACAGAAGTACCCCAACCCTCTCTCTGAAGCCGACATCTACCGTCTGCTCAAGGACTTCCGCTATATCGTTCCGCAGGGCAGTCCTATGGGTGGCATAGGCAACAACTTCCAGGTGGTCAGCCTCTCCAACTGCTTCGTCATCGGCAACAGCGGTAGCAGCGACTCGTACGGCGGCATCATGAAGATAGACCAAGAGCAGGTGCAGCTGATGAAACGTCGCGGCGGCGTAGGTCACGACCTCAGCCATATACGTCCCGGCGGCAGTCCTGTCAAGAACTCGGCACTCACCTCCACCGGCATAGTGCCCTTCATGCAACGCTACAGCAACACCACGCGCGAAGTGGCGCAAGGGGGACGTCGCGGCGCCCTGATGCTGTCCATTAGCATCAAGCACCCCGACTCGGAGAAGTTCATCGACGCCAAGATGGAGCAGGGCAAGATAACCGGTGCCAACGTCAGCGTGAAGGTCACCGACGAGTTCATGGAGTGTGTACGCAGTGGCAAGCCCTTTGTGCAGCAGTACCCCATCGACTCTGCCTCGCCCATCTACACCAAGGAGATCGACGCCCGTGCTCTCTGGAACAAGATCATCCACAACGCATGGCAGAGTGCCGAGCCCGGCGTGCTCTTCTGGGACACCATCATACGCGAGAGCATCCCCGACTGCTATGCCGACTACGGCTACCGCACCGTCAGCACCAACCCGTGTGGCGAGATACCGCTCTGCCCCTACGACAGTTGCCGTCTGCAGGCCATCAACCTCTACTCCTACGTCGAAAATCCCTTCACCAAGCAGGCGTCGTTCAACTTCGAGCTCTTCAAGGAGCATGTCGCCAAAGGACAGCGTCTGATGGACGACCTTATCGACCTCGAGCTGGAGAAGGTGGACCAGATACTGAAGAAGATCGAGGCCGACCCGGAGAGCGACGAAATCAAGATGGTGGAGCATAACCTGTGGCTCAACATCAAGATGAAGTGTCTCGAAGGGCGTCGCAGCGGGTTCGGCATCACCGCTGAAGGCGACATGCTGGCCGCTATGGGCCTGCAGTACGGCTCCGACGAGGCTACGGCATTTGCCGTCAAGGTGCAGCAGACTCTCTGTCTGGCAGCCTACGGCTCGAGCGTGCAGCTGGCCAAGGAGCGCGGTATGTTCCCCATCTACAGCGCCAAACGCGAGGAGAACAACCCCATGATACGCCGTATAGCACAGGCCGACCCCGAGATGTACAAAGAAATGACCAAGTATGGCCGTCGCAACATCGCCCTGCTCACCATCGCCCCGACGGGCACCGTCAGCATCTGCACACAGACGACGTCGGGCATCGAGCCTGTCTTCCTGGTGGCCTACAAACGTCGCAAGAAGATCAACCCCAACGACAAGGACAACAGCAAGCAGACCATCATCAAGGACGAGAATGGCGACTATTTCGAGGAATACAACGTCTTCCATCCCAAGTTCCTCGAGTGGGCACGTGTCAATGGGTACGACATCGACGAGGTGAAGATGATGGACGACGCCACGCTGCAGAAGCTTGTCGAGAAAAGCCCCTACTTCCATGCCACCAGTGCCGACATCGACTGGGTCGCCAAGGTGAAGATGCAGGGTGCCATACAGAAATGGGTCGACCACAGCATCTCCGTCACTGTCAACATACCCAAGGAGACGTCCGAACAGGTCGTCAGCCGTATCTACGAGACCGCTTGGGAGAGCGGCTGCAAGGGGTGCACCATCTACCGCGACGGCTCGCGCACTGGTGTGCTTGTGTCGACCAGCGAGGGCAAGAAGGACACTATCGTCTTTGCCGAGAACAAGGCCCCCAAGCGTCCAAAGAAGCTCGAGGCCGAGGTGGTGCGTTTCAAGAACGAGAAAGAAGACTGGATTGCTGTCGTGGGCATGTTCGAAGGCCGCCCATACGAGATATTCACCGGACGTGCCGAGAATTTCCTTGTGCCCAAGTTTGTCGAGAAGGGCTGGGTGATACGTGTCAAGGAGAAAGGACAGGAGCATGCGCGCTACGACTTCCAGTTCCTCGACCAGGACGGCTACCACATCACTATGGAAGGTCTCTCGCGTATGTTCCGCAAGGAGTATTGGAACTACGCCAAGCTCATCTCGGGCGTCCTGCGCCACGGCATGCCTATCGCCAACGTGGTGGAGCTTATCGGTAAACTCACCTTCGACACCGACAGCATCACCACATGGTCCAACGGTGTGGCGCGTGCCCTGAAACGCTATATCAAAGATGGTACCGAGACCGGCGAGGTGTGTCCCGACTGTGGCAGCAAACTGGTCTACGTCGACGGCTGCAAGAGCTGTCCCAATTGCGGCTGGAGCAAGTGCAGTTGAGAAATCTAGCAAGCACACATATTCCCAAGCGGGAGGCGCCTCACCGTCTCCCGCTTTTTGATTGACGATGAATACGAAAGCGATGTATACCTATGATTACCCACGACCTATGCTGACCGCCGACTGTGTGGTCGTCAACGCACGTTCCGAGGTGCTCCTCATACGTCGTGGCAACGAGCCGTACCGCGACTGCTGGGCGTTGCCAGGCGGTTTTATTGAGATGGACGAGACCATCGAGCAGTGTGCCGTGCGCGAACTGAAGGAGGAGACGGGCCTTGTTGTCGACGTGGGACGTGCTATGCTGGTAGGTGTATACAGCCGTCCGCATCGCGACCCGCGAGGTCGCACTGTGACGGTGGCCTACCGTGTCGACGTGGCCGATGCTGTCGAGGCCGTTGGGGCCGACGATGCCGCCGAGGCACGATGGTTCCCGCTGTCGGCGTTGCCGCCGTTGGCATTTGATCACGACGAGATTATCGCTGCCGCCATAGCCGCCAGCTGAGCTCTGCCTGCCGGTACAGCATGCCCAGGCCGTCCTTGGTGGCGGCACCTGCCGCCGCAGCCTGTCGCAGCAGCAGGGTGGGAGAGGGGTTGTATGTCAGGTCGTACACCAGCCGGAAACGGTCGAGAGCCTCGGGCCACGGCCAGGGGCTGGCATACACGTCGGGCCACGTGCCTACCGGCGTGGCGTTGACAAGCAGTGTGGCACCGAAGTCGGTAATCTCGTCAAGGCTATAGCCGATGATAACGTCGTCGCCGCTTGTGTCGTGCATGTGCCCTTTGCGGCTCACAAGGCGGTAGCCGATGCCCAGCCCCTTCAGTGCATAAGCCACCGCACGCGCTGCGCCGCCTGTGCCGAGTATCAAGGCTCGGCAGGAAGTGCACAGTGCCCCATCGGCGGCGCCGAGCTCCTTGGCAAAGGCCGGAGCGTCGGTGTTGTGCCCTACGAGACGGCCGCCGTCCACCACGACACAGTTCACCGCTCCTATGGCCGCCGCCTCGGGTGTCAGAGTGTCGAGCAGCGGCAGGATGGCCTGTTTGTAGGGTATGGTGACGTTGAAGCCGTCGATACACTCGTCGGTCACCCAGCGTCGCAGTCCGTCAAGTGTGGCCATCTCGTGTAGGCGGTAGCTGTAGCTCACGAGACCCTCGCGGGCAAACAGTGCCTCGAACCAGCGTTGCGAGTACGAGTGCCCCAAGGGGTTGCCTATCAGTGCATAGTGTGCCATAAAGGTTTAAGATCTAAGGTGGCTGACGCACAAAATTGTTTGTCTGCCATTATGCATAAGTGGAATTTTCAGAGACTGTCTACATAACGTCCAACGGCGTTTTTTATTGCCGTACCGTCTTCTTTTCCGCTGGTGGCTCCCTCTAAATCTCCCCTGAAGGGTGAGACTTTTAAATCCCCCTTGCCTTACCTGCGGTGACGTTCCTGAAAATATTTTTGCCAATATTTAAAAAAAGTGTATTTTTGCAGTCCGAATTATAACAGATAATAGACGTCTAGACTGATGATAAATATAACATTACCAGATGGTTCGGTGCATCGGCACGAGGCTGGTGTCACCCCGTTGGAAATAGCTAAAAGCATCTCCGAGGGGCTTGCACGCAATGTGTTGGCCGCCAAAGTGAATGATAAAATCATGGAGCTCTATCGCCCCATCAACGAGGATGCCACAGTGCAGCTGCTCACCTGGAACGACGAGGATGGCAAGCACACCTTCTGGCACACCAGCGCCCACCTGCTGGCCACCGCCTTGCAGGAGCTGTACCCTGGCATAAAGTTCGGTATCGGACCTGCCATTGAGAACGGCTTCTACTACGATATTGACTTCGGCAGCTATCAGGTCAGCAGCGAGGACTTCCCCAAGATAGAGAAGAAGATGCAAGAGCTGGTCACAGCCAAGACACCCATCATGCGCCGCGAGGTCAGCAAGGCCGAGGCTCTCAAGGAGTTCGAAGGCCGTGGCGAGGTGTACAAGGTGGAGCTCATCAACGACCTTGAGGACGGCACCATCTCGTTCTACGAGAGTGGTTCGTTTACCGACCTCTGCCGTGGTCCGCACCTGGTGGACTTCAGTCCTATCAAGGCTGTGAAGCTCACCTCGTTGGCCGGTGCCTATTGGCGTGGCGACGAGCATCGTCCGCAGCTGACGCGCGTCTATGCCATCAGCTTCCCGAAGAAAAAAGAGCTCGACGAGTACCTCGCCATGCTCGAGGAAGCCAAGAAGCGTGACCACCGCAAGATAGGCAAGGAGATGGGCCTGTTCATGTTCAGCGACATGGTCGGCAAGGGCCTGCCGATATGGTTGCCCAAAGGCACCGACCTGCGTCTGCGCCTGCAAGAGTTCCTCAGCAAGATACAGAAACGCTATGGCTACAAGCAGGTCATCACCCCGCATATCGGTGGCAAGCAGCTGTATGTCACCAGCGGTCACTGGGACCACTACGGTGCCGACAGCTTCCGTCCCATCACCACCCCTGAGGAGGGCGAGGAGTATCTGCTGAAGCCGATGAACTGCCCGCACCACTGCATGATATACAAGAACGAGCCCATGAGCTACAAGGACCTGCCGTTGCGCATTGCCGAGTTCGGCACCGTCTACCGCTACGAACAGAGCGGCGAGCTGCATGGCCTCACGCGTGTGCGTTCGTTCACACAGGACGACGCCCATATCTTCTGCCGTCCCGACCAGGTGAAGGACGAGTTCATCAAGGTGATGGATATCATCGAAATCATCTTCAAGGCACTCAGCTTCGACAACGTCGAGGCTCAGATATCGCTTCGCGACCCGAACAACGACACCAAGTATGTCGGCAGCGACGAGAACTGGGCACGCGCCGAGCAGGCTATTGTCGAAGCCTGTGAGGAGAAGGGCCTCAAGGCTCGTGTCGAGCTGGGCGAGGCTGCCTTCTATGGTCCCAAACTCGACTTCATGGTCAAGGATGCCATTGGACGCCGTTGGCAGCTGGGCACCATACAGGTCGACTACAACCTGCCCGAACGCTTCGGCCTGGAATACATCGGCAGCGACGGACAGAAGCACCGTCCCGTGATGATACATCGCGCACCTTTTGGCTCGATGGAGCGTTTCTGCGCTGTGCTGATAGAGCACACCGGAGGCAAGTTCCCGCTGTGGCTCACACCCGAACAGTTCATCGTGCTGCCCGTCAGCGAGAAATATATCGACCAGGCACGTGAGATGAAAGGACGCCTCGAAGATCTTGGACTGCGTGGTATCATCGACGAGCGTAGCGAGAAGATAGGTCGCAAGATACGCGACGCCGAACTGGCCAAGGTGCCCTTCATGCTGATCCTCGGCGAGAAGGAGATAGCCGACGGCACCGTCAGTGTGCGTCGTCAGGGTGCCGGCGACCTCGGAACCATGACACCCGAAGCCTTTGCAAATATTATCGATGAGGAGATAAAGGCAGTGGTTAAATATTGAGAGGCCAGGTGGTTCGGAAGAAAAATAGATAAGCGGTAAAGCAATATCCATAATAATATAAATAAATATAGATTATTCAAATAATCATCAGCCCATAGTGGTTAGGTAGAAATAATAATTAATATAGGAGAACCAAGTTATAGCAGCACCCTACAAACCCAGTGCGCCGCAGCAGACCCAGCGTGGGCGCGGCCCGGTCCGCAAAGAGGCGGAGCACCTGATCAACGAGCGTATCGACGTGCCGATGGTACGCGTTGTCGGCGACGGCATGGAGCCGACCATCATGAACACCAAGGAGGCACTGCGCAGAGCTTACGACCAGGGGCTCGACCTTGTCATGATCTCGCCGCAGGCCAACCCGCCGGTGTGCAAGATCATCGAGTACCAGAAGTACCTCTACGAACAGAAGAAACGTGAGAAGGAACGCAAGGCCAACTCGCAGAAGATTGTCATCAAAGAGATACGTCTCAGCCCGCAGACCGACGACCATGACTTCGAGTTCAAGCTCAACCACGCCATCCGCTTCCTCAAAGACGGCAACAAGGTGAAGGTCGACGTCTTCTTCCGTGGGCGCTCCATCGTCTACAAGGAACAGGGAGAGCAGCAGCTGCTGAAGTTCGCCGAGGCTCTGTTGGAGTATGGCAAGCCCGAGCAGATGCCGCGTCTCGAGGGCAAGAGGATGCTCATGATAATAGCTCCCAAGAAATAAAAGGAAATCCATACCGTATCAATAAAGTCTAACTTAAAAAAACAGTAAAGTAATGCCTACAATGAAAACCAAGGCCGCTGCCAAGAAGCGTTTCACCTTCACCGGCACCGGTAAGATCAAACGCAAGCATGCTTACCACAGTCACATCCTCACCAAGAAGGAGACGACACAGAAACGCAACCTCGACCACACGACCCTCGTGAGCCGTGACGACGAGAAACGCGTCAAACGTATGTTGCTTGCCTAAACGACAAAGAAACAGGAGTTATTAACCATTGTTACAGTGCAAACAAGTGCAGCAGGTTTTGAAAATTATTGATTGATTGGTTTGAGTTTGACCGTTAGACTGTTGTCTACAGCAGTCCAACAAGCAAGCCTACATCCGTTCAACAGAAAGAAATTGCCGGGCTGCCGCCTGAACGAAAACAAAATTAAGAATCTATGCCAAGATCAGTCAATGCCGTTGCTTCAAGAGCACGCAGAAAGAAAATCCTCAACCGCACCAAGGGTTATTGGGGCAGAGGTAAAAACGTATGGACCGTTGCCAAGAATAAATGGGAAAAAGGTCAGACTTACGCCTACCGTGACCGTAAGAACAAAAAGCGCGAGTTCCGTTCGCTGTGGATCAACCGTATCAACGCCGGTTGCCGCATCAACGGTATCTCGTACTCCGTCTTTATGGGCGAACTTCACAAGAACAACATCGAACTCAACCGCAAGGTGCTTGCCGACCTCGCCATGAACCATCCAGAGGCCTTCACCGCTGTTGTCAAGATGGTAAAGAAATAAGAGTTTAACCGCTAAAAGAATTCAATAGTCATGGGAAAAACTGAATTAATGCAATACGTAGAGAACATGGTGGAACGCAAAGAGTTCCCCGAGTTCAAGGCTGGCGATACCATCACTGTCCATTACAAGATTAAAGAAGGCAACAAAGAAAGAATCCAGAACTTCCAGGGCGTTGTGCTACAGCGCAGTGGAAGCGGAGCAACCGAGACCTTTACTGTCCGCAAGGTCACGAATGGCGTCGGAGTGGAACGTATCTTCCCCTTCGCCAGCCCGTTCATTGAGCAGATCGACGTCAACAAGCGTGGTGCTGTGCGCCGTGCACGTATCTTCTATCTGCGCAACCTCACCGGTAAGAAAGCCCGTATCAAAGAGCGTCGCCGCTAAGCGCCACCCTTTGGCGATACGGTTTTGGATACAGCAAGAGCGGTGTGCCTGTCGGTGCACCGCTCTTGTTATTATTTGTAAGTAGAGGCAAATTAATACCGTGAAAGCAATTTTTAGAGGCAGCATTGAGATTTTTTTGTACCATTGATATTTTATTTGTACTTTTGCACCGTCTATCCATTTGTGCCTGATGGTGCACGTGGACGGCCGGCATATAGCAAAGGCGATGAGCCACATACTGTCTACGGCAAACGTGAAGGTCGGGCTCTTGACTCCACGTTCTTTCTGTGTGCCTATGCAAACAAAACAACAAGTATGGCAAAACAAGGGGTCTGTGATGCCTGAAACAAACACAAAACATTATGAAAGCAAAAGTATTAATTGCAGTTGTTGCGGTGGCTTTGACATTGGCATCGTGTGAGTCGACAACCAGACAGTCCAGATCGGTGCAAGCACGTGTTGCCCAGGCTAACGCTGAAGTCGTTGTCATCAACCCCACAGTCAAGGTGCAAGTGGATCCAGCCAGAATTACCGATGTGTGGAAGTATCAAGACTCTGACCTTGAGGATTACAAGGCGCCCCTTGCAAGTGATATCAAAGAAAAACTGAAGATAGATGCCACCAACAAGACGCTGAAGAAACATGGTGGTGATATCCTTGTGGCTCCGTTGATTGATGTGGAGACGACCTACAAAGACGGTGTCCTCAAGAGCTATACTGTCACTGTCTATGGCTACATAGGCACGTTCGTCGATTGGGACAAGGACGGCATCGATGTCTCGTCTGGACAGGGCGAGGCAGGCGAAGCGACCGAGAGGGTCCGTGTAAGTGTGTCGACAATCCAGTAAACCGTACCACTATGAAGCGATTGATTATTCTGTCATTGCTTTTCTGTATGTCTGCCGTGGGGATGGCACAATTGCCCAAGGGACAGATAGTGAAGAAAGGCGGTGGCGTCACGAGTGAGTCTGTGGTGAAACCGGCCAAGAAGAACGTACGCTATACTACCGTCAGCGGTGAGGTGCGTCACCACAGTGGCCGGCGTGTGACACAGGAAGGGGTGCAAACCAACCATCCTCAACGGTATAATGCAACGACATCGGAACCGACCAGATACAATGTAGGAGGCGCGGTTGTGGATGTCCAGCAGGGAAATGCAGAGACACCCCAAAAGGATAAAACCACTCCCAACGGAGGGCTAATTCTTCTGTACACTTTGCTTCTTGCGGGTGTTATTGTCGGGGGAGAGGTACTCTTGATAGGTCTACTGTGATTGCCTTATGGAGAAAGAGCCGTCAAACGACGGCTCTTTCTTTTGGAAAAATATGTCTTACCATTGGATTTTTCCATACTTTTCTTTAGTATCTTTGCTGTCGGAACGATAAGACACATGTATATATGAAACGCTTGACCCTTTTGGCGACGCTGTTCGTCGCCGCATTTGCCTTGTGTGGCTGCGAAGAAGAGAATTATTCCTATTTGCCCGAAAGCCACTGGATTATCCATGTCGACGGCACTGCCGAGGGACATCGGTTGGCGCTCACCTTCAATGGCGACGAGATGAAGGTGCACGATGCAGACCGGAACACCCCGCCGTTCAATGCTTCGTCGCAATGGAACTACTATATCACCGACGACGGCTATATGCATATCTACTATACCACAACCGACAGCGACGGATATACAGATACCGAATCGTATGAGCTCATGTCGACTGTCTCGGCTGATGGACTACGGCTTACGTTGGTATACGACCCGTGGATAGGTAGCACACATACCTATGTGTTTGACAGGCGTTAGATAAAAAAATTTGCTTGTTCCATAAAAAACGCGTATCTTTGCACCATGAAACGAGTGCTTTTTGTCTGTCATGGCAATATCTGCCGCAGCCCTATGGCTGAGTTTATTATGAAGAAACTGACGCGTAGCGCCGGCCTTGAAAATGCTTTCGTTATTGCATCGGCTGCCACCAGTAGCGAGGAATTGGGTAACCCTGTGTACCCCATGGCGCGACAGGAACTCGCCAAGCATGGCATCGGCTGTCCGGGGCATGCAGCCCGATTGTTGCAGCCGTCGGATTACAAGAACTATGATATTATCATTGGTATGGATGGGGAGAATATCAATGAGATACATCGCATCATGGGCGGCGACCCGCTGGGGAAAGTAAGCCGGCTGCTGGACTATACCGATACTCCGCACGACATCGCCGATCCGTGGTACACGCGTAATTTCCATGCCGCTTGGAACGACATCTATGCGGGCTGCAACGCCCTGTTGAATAAACTGACACGATAGCCTGTGTCCGAAAACGATATCGACTACGAACAGGCCGAGAGCCTCGGTATCACACGCGAGGCCTATGATGAGATTCTGGACATAGTGGGACGCATACCCACCATCGACGAGTTGTCAACCCTTCTGGCCATGTGGGAAAGCAATGGCCGTCAGCAGAGCCTCTACGGCTGGCTGCGCGGACAGCATCATGCTGTGCACCGCGACGACTACCTCTACACCGGCAACGCCGACCATAAGGCCATAAAAGAACCACGTGTCAAGGAATGTCTTGACATAGCACGCAAGCTGTTTCACGACGAAGGCATCATGCCCTGCAACAGCGGCTTTGATACGGGTCTGCTGCTATACGTGGTGGGCAACATCAGTTCCGAGTTCGCCTCTGGTGAGTATGCACGCCGTTGTCTGCACCTGGTCGACGAACCGATGGCGGCCGACGGCAACGATGACGACTGTCGCTATATCGAGTTGATATTGGGAGCCTTGGGTGACGCCGGGCTGGTGCTGGCACACGACGTGGTTGCCTACGGCGGTCTCTTCTGTTCGTTGTTGCGGTGGACGGTACCGCTGGGCTTCGACATACTGGCACCACGCGAGGTTCGCCTCGACGCTTTCCTCTTCGGCGAGGCCTCAGGCCGCTACCTTGCCGCTGTCACCGAACCCAACGACGACGCATTCCTCCTAAAGATGGACGAGGCACGTCTCAACTGCTGCTTCCTAGGCCGCACCACCAAAAACCGCGTCCTCGTCGACGGTTTCGATTTCGGACAGGTAAGTGGATATATCCCCCAGACAAAAGCGGATATATCTCCCAGATAATTTTTGCTAAATAGAAAATTATTTATATATTTGCATCTTGAAATATAGAAATGGTAACAGTATAAATCGCTGATAATGAGACCTGACTTTTCAAAAGTAGACATCAGGGCCGTCGAAAGTGGCCGCGAAAGCTTCTCGGATTGGGAAAAGGATAACAACAACGAGAAGAATTGGAAGACTCCGGAACAAATTGACGTGAAGCCTGCCTATGGCAAGAAAGACCTCGAAGGCATGGAGCACTTGAATTATGCCGCTGGTATCGCACCGTTCCTGCGTGGACCATACTCGACGATGTATGTGATGCGTCCGTGGACTATACGTCAGTATGCCGGATTCTCGACCGCCGAGGAGAGCAACGCCTTCTACCGCCGCAATATCGCCGCCGGACAGAAGGGTCTGAGCTGCGCCTTCGACCTGGCCACGCATCGTGGCTACGACAGCGACCATGAGCGCGTCGTGGGCGATGTCGGCAAGGCCGGTGTGGCTATCGACAGCATCCTGGACATGAAGATACTCTTCGACCAGATTGACCTCGGCAAGATGTCGGTCTCGATGACCATGAACGGTGCCGTGCTCCCCATCCTGGCTTTCTATATCATCGCCGCCGAAGAGCAGGGAGTGCCGCAAGAGCAGCTGCAAGGCACCATACAGAACGACATCCTCAAGGAGTTCATGGTGCGCAACACCTATATATACCCGCCGCTGCCGAGCATGAAGATTATCGCAGACATCTTCGAGTACACCTCGAAGCACATGCCCAAGTTCAACAGCATCTCCATCTCGGGTTATCACATGCAGGAGGCCGGTGCCACCGCCGACATCGAGCTGGCCTACACCTTGGCCGATGGCTTGGAGTATCTCCGTGCCGGTATCCAGGCGGGCATGAGCGTCGACGACTTTGCCCCGCGCCTGTCGTTCTTCTGGGGCGTGGGCATGAACCACTTCATGGAGATTGCCAAGATGCGCGCCGCACGCATGCTGTGGGCCAAGATTGTGAGCCAGTTCAACCCCAAGAACCCCAAGAGCCTTGCCCTTCGTACCCACAGCCAGACTTCCGGATGGAGCCTCACCGAGCAGGATCCATTCAACAATGTAGCCCGCACTTGCATCGAGGCTATGGGGGCTGCCCTGGGCCACACACAGAGTCTGCACACCAACGCCCTCGACGAGGCCATAGCGTTGCCTACCGACTTCAGCGCACGTATCGCCCGCAACACGCAGATATACCTGCAGGAGGAGACCAACATCTGCCGCGTTGTCGATCCTTGGGCCGGCAGCTACTATGTAGAGACCCTTACGCATGAGCTTGCACACCGTGCCTGGGCACACATCCAGGAGGTGGAGAAGCTTGGCGGCATGGCCAAGGCCATCGAGAGCGGTGTGCCCAAGATGCGCATCGAGGAGGCGTCGGCACGCAAGCAGAGCCGTATCGACTCCAACGTCGACACCATTGTCGGTATCAACAAATACCGTCTGGCTCACGAGGATCCTATCGAGACCCTCGAGATTGACAATACCGCTGTGCGTAACGCCCAGATAGAGCGTCTGCACAAGCTGCGCGCCGAGCGCGACAATGCCGCTGTCGAGGCCGCTCTCGACAGGCTCACCGAATGCGCCCGCACAGGCGAGGGCAACCTGCTCGACCTCAGCATCGACGCAGCCCGCAAGCGTGCCTCGTTGGGCGAGATTAGCTATGCCTTGGAGAAAGTGTTCGGCCGCTATAAGGCCAAGATAAACCTTATCAGCAACGTGTACAGCAGTCAGACCAAAGAAAGCGACGCCTTCAAGAAGGCGCAGGAACTCACCGACAAGTTCGCAAAACTGGAGGGACGCCGCCCCCGTATCATGGTGGCCAAGATGGGTCAGGACGGCCACGACCGTGGCGCCAAGGTGGTCGCCACAGGCTATGCCGACATGGGCTTCGATGTGGATATGGGACCGCTGTTCCAGACTCCAGCCGAAGCTGCCAAGCAGGCTGTGGAGAACGACGTGCACATCTTCGGTGCCAGCTCGCTGGCTGCCGGACACAAGACGTTGCTGCCGCAGGTCATCGAAGAACTCAAGAAGCTGGGTCGTGACGACATCATGGTTGTCGCCGGTGGTGTCATCCCGCCGCAGGACTACCAGTATCTCTTCGACGCTGGCGTCGCCGCCATCTTCGGTCCCGGCACGCCTGTCAGCACCTCGGCTGTCAAGATGATGGAGTTGCTCCTCGCAGCTAGAGAATAGTCTGCACTATGGCCAAGAAGATAATTATTATAGCTATGCTCCTCGCCACCGTCTCGGTGGCGAGGGCTTTTGATTTCAGTCAGGTGGCCCCCTCGGGCCAGACGTTGTACTACGACATTGTGGGTACTGTGGTCAAGGTGGTCAACCCCGACTGGGACTACTACGAAAAGCCTGTAGGCAGCATGGTGATGCCACAGAGCGTCACATGGGAAGGCACCGAATACACTGTGACGACGGTTGGAGCTTCGGCCTTCGAAGAATGCTCCGGTCTGACGCGTGTGGTGGTGCCCGAAGGCGTCACTTCCATCGAAGGCTTTGCATTCTACCGCTGCTCGTCGCTCGACACTATCGAGTTGCCGTCGACGCTGACGGTGATACTCTCGCAAGCCTTCTCCTATACGGGCTATGCCTCCAACCCAGACAACCGCGACGCACAGGGTGTGTTGTACATCGGCTCTTATGTGATAGCCGGCAGTAACGTGGCGGAAGTCACCATTGCAGACGGCACACTCGGCATAGGCGGTATGGCATTCTACTATAACCATGTTGTCGAAAAAGTGACCATGCCGACATCGTTACGTTTCATCGCGGGTCAGGCTTTTTCCGACTGTGCGGCCCTCGACACGGTGCGCTGTCTTGGCGCCACACCACCCGACGTGTTGGCCAATACCTTCATGCAGACACCGGCGTTCACGCTTGCCGTGCCGTGTGGCACTGCCGACACATACAGGGCGCACGCCGTGTGGGGAGCATACAACATTGTCGAAGACTGCGACGACCCCGTTCAGGGTGTCGACGATGCGGCACATGCCGTGCCGACGGTATTCACCACATACGACGGGTTGCTTGTCGTCGGCGTGGCCGGTAGCACGCTGGCAGTGTACGATGTCATGGGACGTCGTGTGGCTGTGGTGCCCAAGGCCGACGACACACAGAACGTTGCCTTGCCGGCAACAGGCATATACCTGCTGTCGGTCGACAGTAGTAGTCCGTTGAAAACAATCTATTCCAGGTAGAGCGTGTCGGCGTTGTGCGTGCTGTCGTGCGCGTGGTTAAGCGACTGATGTAGTATGTGCGACACCATCTCGGTGGGCTCCTTCTCGGGACGGTCTGGATGTGTGAGCCGTACTATCATGTTGACGATAAGGTATAGTCCTAATCCGATGAGTATAGCACCCATGATGCGGTTGACTTTCGCCAGCATTTTGTTCGACAATATATTTTGGAGCAGCGATGCCAAACGGCATTTCAGTATGCCGCCTCCAAGCTCGGCCAGCAACATGCTGAGGAAGAAGGCAAATAGCTCGACGTCGTCGAGGTGTACTTCGGCTTTCACCACAGCGGTAAGTGCGGCCCAGTAGAGCCACACCGACGGGTTGAAGCTGTTGAGGGCAAAGCCCTGCACCGCCAAAGTCTTGCCGCTGGGTGCCTCCTTGAGCACCACACGTATGCGTCCGTGGTGTTCCACGGTACGTGTAGGCCGTCGCACCATCGTCACCACACCGAACACAATAATCACCGCACCACCGATGATGGATGCCATCGGAGTGTGCAGAATAGTGGTGATTGAGTCGTTGTTGAACAGGGTGAGCATCAGTACAACCATCATCAAGTCACTCATATTGATGCCCAACTCAAACGCTGCTCCTTTGCGGAAACCATAGTGTATACTGTTCTGCAACAGCCCCCAGAATCCGGGTCCGAAACTGAAGAATAGCGACAGCACCGTGCCGCATAGAATGCCTATCAGGATGATGGTCAGCATAAATTTCGCGGTGCAAAAGTACACAATTCCGGCAATATGGCCAAATTTATTTTTATAAGACGACGTGAATTGAAATATACAGTGTGGTATACACAGTTATAGATTGGCGGGAAATACGTCTGTACGACTGCATGGCAGACGAGTTTTCTATTGTGGCAACATCCTTGTCGGATTGTCGGCCAAGCCGACGGCATTCCACCACATGGGAATCTGCTCCAAATCAGACTCAAAATAGCATGAAAGCATTTTTTAGAGGTTGCTAAATAGAGATGATGATAAAAAAATATTTTGCTGTTTCAAAAATAAGTTGTAATTTTACGGCCAGAAAAATATGAAAGAGAAACGTTGGATTTTAAGGAAAGACTATGATTTAGAAATTGTTGAGAAACTTGCGGCATCGTTGGGCGTTGATAAAATCATCGCCACTCTGCTCGTAGAGCGGGGCGTTACTACTTTCGAGGAGGCACGGCGTTTCTTCCGTCCAGGACTGGATCAGATCCACGACCCATACCTGATGAAAGGTATGAAAGAGGCGGTGGAACGCATCAACGAGGCAATTGCCAAACAACAACGCATCATGGTCTATGGCGACTACGACGTAGACGGTACGTCGGCTGTAGCATTGGTCTATTCCTACTTCAAGGAGCTGGACCGTAATATTGATTTCTATGTCCCGGACCGTGAAAAGGAGGGCTATGGCATCTCCTATCAGGGTATCGACTATGCCCGCGAGACGGGCGTCAAGCTCATCATCGCACTGGACTGTGGCATCAAGGCTATGGAACAGGTGTCCTATGCCAAGCAGTATGGCATCGACTTTATTATCGGTGACCACCACTTACCCGACGAGGTGGTGCCCGACGCTGTGGCTGTACTCGACCCTAAACAGGCCGACTGCCCCTATCCCTACAAGGAACTCAGTGGCTGTGGCATCGGCTTTAAGATTGTCGAGGCTCACCTTGAGCAACGTATGGGTGTACGCCTGTGCGATATGCCGGAACAGCTCGACCCTGCACGCCGTCAGCGTCAGGAAGACCTTAAGTTACGTCTCCTGAAGTATCTCGACCTCGTCGCTGTCAGTATTGCCAGCGACATAGTGCCCATCATGGGCGAGAACCGTGTGCTGGCCTTCTTCGGCTTGCGTGTTCTCAACACCAAGCCCCGTCCAGGCATCGAGGCGATACTCCACTATGGTCGTGTGGACAAGCGCAAGACAGACCAGTCGGACATGTCTGACCAGTCGGACAATGTAAAGACAGGCTATTTTGAGAAAGAGCTTACCATCAGTGACCTGGTGTTTCTTGTCGGTCCGCGTATCAATGCAGCGGGACGCATACGTTCGGCGTTCGACTCGGTACGTCTGATGCTGACCGAGGATGTCGGTATCGCGCGTCGCCTGGCCGAGGATATCAATACTTACAACACAGAACGCAAGGACCTCGACACTGCCGCCACCGAGAAAGCCAAGCTACTCATTGACCAGCATCCGTTCTATCGTGGACGTCACTCGTTGGTACTCTATGACCCGGAGTGGCATCGTGGCGTCGTCGGCATTGTGGCCAGCCGTATCGTTGAGGCCTATTACAAGCCCACTATAGTCTTTACCCAGGGTGCCGACGGTATCATCACAGGCTCGGCACGTTCCATCAAGGAATTCGATGTACATGAAGCATTGGAGAAATGTGCCGACCTGCTGGAACATTTCGGTGGACACAAGTGCGCTGCCGGCGTGTCGTTGCGCAAGGAGAATATGAAAGCGTTCGTCGACAGGTTCGAACAGCTGGTACGCGACGGCATGGGTCCCGAGGAGCAGATGCCCGAGGTGGAGATTGACAGCGAGCTGCGGCTTGGCGACATCACCCCCAAGTTCCTGCGCATCCTCAAACAGTTTGCCCCGTTTGGTCCTGAAAACAATGTGCCCGTGTTCTTGAGCCGCGAGCTGGTGGATACCGGCAACGCACGCATCGTGGGAACCAACCACTTGAAGTTCAATGCCATCTCGACTACCGAACGGTCGGCTCCATATCCGGCCATTGCCTTCCAGATGGGTGAGTGTCTGGGTCGTATGAAGTCTGGCGACCGCTTCTCGCTATGCTACCAGCTGGAAGAGAACTACTGGCGTGGCAAGACAGAGATACAACTCGGTGTGAAAGATATCAGATTTGAATATTAGCATACAATCGGTCATTAGGGTTTCCTAATGACCGATTGCGTGTTTGTTTCTAGCAGTACTCGAAGGTGCCGTGTTCCGATACGACGGTGACATGTGCTTTGTCTGCTGCTTCGACGCGTCCAACCACTTGAGCTTCGACGCCAAACGAACGCGAGATGTCGATGATGCCGCGTGCTGTGGCCTCGTCGGTGTATATCTCCATTCGGTGTCCCATATTGAACACTTTGTACATCTCCTGCCATTCGGTGGCGCTTTCGGAGTGTATCATCCTGAAGAGCGGCGGGGTGGGGAAGAGGTTGTCCTTGATGACGTGCATATTGTCGATGAAATGCAGCACTTTGGTCTGAGCGCCTCCGGAGCAGTGTATCATACCGTCGACCTTGGGGCGGTATTCGTCGAGCACACGCCGAATGATGGGGGCGTAGGTGCGCGTTGGCGAGAGCACCATGTGGCCTGCGTCGACGCCAGGCACCTCGGTGGGGTCGGTCAGCAGCTTGCTGCCGCAGAAGACCACCTCGTCGGGCAACGAGTGGTCGTAGCACATGGGGTAGCGCTCGGCGTAGATGTGCGAGAATACGTCGTGACGTGCCGACGTAAGTCCGTTGCTGCCCATACCGCCATTATAGGTGTTCTCGTACTTGGCTTGGCCATAGGAGGCAAGACCCACGATGACGTCGCCAGCCTTGATGCGTGCGTTGTCCACGACGTCGACGCGTCGCATGCGGGCCGTGACAGTGCTGTCGACGATGATGGTGCGTACCAGGTCGCCCACGTCGGCTGTCTCGCCACCGGTGAGGATGATGTCCACACCCATGTCGCGCATGGTCTGACAGAACTCCTCGGTGCCACCTATGACTGCCGAGATCACCTCGCCGGGCACCAGCTGCTTGTTGCGCCCAATGGTTGAGGAGAGCAGTATGTGGTCCACTGCACCGACGCACAGCAGGTCGTCGGTGTTCATCACTATGGCGTCGATGGCGATGCCTTTCCACACGTCGAGGTCGCCTGTCTCGCGCCAGTACATATAGGCCAGACTGCTCTTGGTGCCGGCACCGTCGGCATGCATGATGTTGCAGTAGTCGTTGTCGCCGCCAAGCAGGTCGGGTATTATCTTGCAGAACGCCTTGGGATATAGTCCTTTGTCGATATTCTTGATGGCGTTGTGCACATCTTCTTTCGATGCGGATACTCCGCGTTGGTTGTATTTGTCCATGTCGGTTGAATGTGGTTAGAATAATAGCTGCAATCCTACCTCAAGGCGTGGCAGTGTCGCTTGTCCGTCGGCGGGCTTGCTGACGAGGTCGCTGATGCGGTAGCGGGCATAGATGCCGATCCAGTCGTAGGTCAGGCGTGTGGTGATGCCGTAGAGCCAGTGGTAGTCGTCGAGCGGGCTGATGCTGTTGAGCTGCAGGTAGCGTGATGTTGCTACGGGGTCGTTGGCGACTTTGTATTTCAGACGGTAGTCGTTCCAGGCGAAGGTGATGTAGGCACCGAGGTCCCAATGCAGGCCTTTGTGGAACAGCGAGCCGCCGGGTACTAAGCGCACACGTTGGAAGAGTTCGGCACTAATCTGGTCGGTGTAGACCTTGCGCTGCGACACCTTTTGGGCATCATCGATGATGCCGGCCACGCCAATCTGGCTCTCCAGAGTATTGGTGTCGAGTCCGTTGAAATTGTGCATGGTGTTGCCGTATTCCAGAGCCAGGCCGATGCCGTAGGCCTTGCTGAAGTGGTACTGTATGCGTCCTCCAACGCGCTCGGAGGGCGACCAGATGTTGGTCTTCAGCTCGTCGCTGCTGGTGGCGAACGAGGTGCCTAGCAGGAAGTAGCCGTCCCATCCCCAGCGTTTCTCGTTGGCACGGTCGGTGGTCGGGTCGCGTTCCAGCTCGTCGTAGGTCCAATATTCTATCTTCGGGTCGTTGGAACGGATGGAAGCCCAATCGTCCTCGTCGGCAGAGGAGGGATACTCGAAGTGATAGTCGGCAGTGTAGCCGTGAGGCATCCCGTTCTTAAGGTAGGTCACCACTAGGTGATGACCACCGTCGAAGTCGAGACTCATGGCGGTGTCGAAATAGTTGACAGTCTGTTTGCCATAGCGCAGTATTTTGCCGTTCTCGTCGATGTCCTTGTAGAAAAGGTGAATCAAGCTGTCGCTATGCAGCGGTATGACGCTCACCATAGAGGAGCCGGTGGACTCGAAACGGAACATGGGTGCTTCGCTTTTGGCGACAGAACGCTGTTCGGTGAAATAGGAGGCCTGCGGCACACCGTAGCCGAAAGCATAGTCGCAGTATGGGTAGAGGTCGCCGGAACGTTGTATCTCGTTGAACATCTCCATTGCGGTCTTTTCGGGCGACAGCTGCCAGGCGCAGGCTGCGAAGCCGGCCACTAGCGGGCACGAGAAGGAGGTGCCGTAGACCATATCGTATTTGTTGGTGCCGCCATGTGGTGTTGCCGCCATGGTATGGGCGAAGGCGCAGACGTTGGGCTTCTGACGGCCGTCGGCCGTAGGTCCGAAGCTGGCGAACGAGATGTGCTCGTAGCTTTTCAGGCTGTGCTCAATGCCGCCGATACATAGCACGCTGTCGGCATCGCTGGGGGTGACGATGAACTTCCAGCTTCTGTCGTCGCCCTCGTTGCCTGCGCTGCACACCACGAGTATGCCCTTGCGTGCGGCCAGGTTGCCGGCGCGGGCCACATAGGAACGTCCGTTCATGTCTTTGGTATAGTAGCGGTCTTTGCCGTAGCCAAGACTCGACGAGATGAGTCTTGCACCATTGCGGTCGGCCCATTCCATGGCCTGCATCCACCACACCTCCTCCTTGAAGGGTTCTGATTCCACTTCGGTGCGGGCCAGCAGGAATTCGGCGCCGGTGGCCATGCCGAGGTCTCTGCCATCATGGCGACCGGCGATGTTGCTCAGCGTCATGGTGCCGTGGCCGTTCCATCCGTAGACGTTCTCCTTGTGATTGGGGAAGTTCCAGGTCTTCAGTATGCGGCCGTCGTCGCGCAGATGCTTGAAGGCGATGTGAGTGTCCACTTTAGGGAAGCCTCCGTCGAGCACTGCGATGCGGATGCCCTTGCCGTCGATGCCTTTCTCGCGGAACAGCTGTCCCTGCATACGCACCAGCTGGTCGGTGAGGGTGGTGTCGTCGGTGGCAGGCTGGTCGGGTTGGTCGTTAATGGCGGGTACGTAGGCCAGCTGCATGTCGCCGCCAATCATCAGCACCTGGCTGACATATGGCAGCCGTTCGATGGCGGCGGCTTGCTCCGGTGTCGCCACCACACCGACGGCATTCATCCAACGGCTGGTGCCCACCTCTTCGGTGGCCAATGCGTCGACACCGCTGACGTAACCGTCGTTGAGGGGATAGTTGCTGATGTCGTAGAGGTCGGCGCCGCACTGCTGGTAACGCTCGATGGCCTTGGCGTCGAAGTAGGAGTAGGGGTCGAAGGTGGTGCCTGCCTTGTCGGTCAGCATCACCCAATAGACGTTCTGTGCAGTGGCTCCTGCCAGCGTCAGGAGCAGACAGAGGATTGTGATGGTTCTTTTCATGTTATGTAATATTGTTTGTTAGTTCAGTACGGTGTGCAGTATCTCGTGACTGCTGAAGTTGTTGAATCCGCTGAGGTGCAGCTGATAGTAGGTCAAAATGCTGTTCACCAGTGCGGTGCGTTCCTTGAGTGGTACAGATGGCTGCTCCATGTTGTCGGCTGTGCCGAGGTAGAGGTGTAGCAGACTTGACAGGTGCAGTGGCAGCGATGTCTCGTCGGGAGCGGCTGTGTAGCGTCCTTCCTGCAGGCTGAAGTAGGGTGTTTGGCGGCTGAAGTTGTCGAGGGGCTCTATGCCGAGGTGACGGGCTACTTTCAGCATAAAGTGTATAGGCATCGACGCCCGCTTGCCGTCGGTGGTATCGATGTGGTCCAGTTCGCCGCTGACGTAGTCCCACAGGTCCTGCATGGGCTCCTCCTCGCGGAGTGCACGGTAGAGCACCTCGGTCATGAACATACGCAGCGACATGGCCACCGCATCGGTGCTTTGGTGTGGCTGGCGCAGCGTCATCTCGCGGATATAGTTGAGGCTGCTGCGGTGGTTGTCGTAGACCACCATGTCGAGACTGGTAAGTGGCTGAAGCATGTTCTGCTTGACGCGGCCTGTGCGGCAGCGCACTCCTTTGATGAGATAAGACCGTACCCCCAGTTGGCGCGTGAACACCTTGGCTACCACCGATGTCTCGGCGTAGGGTGTCGTGTGGAGCACAAGGCCTGGTGTCGTCAGCAGCATGATGGTGTCACCTTATTATTAATATCTTGGTCACTGTACGGTTGCCACCTTCGCTGTCGGAAGCGAAGACATGGTATACGCCCGAAGCCACGGGTTTGCCGCTCTGTGTGCGGCCGTTCCAGATGGCTTGGCCTCCCAGTGCCTCGGTGGCGAACACCGTATGGCCTGCGGCGTCGGTGATGTGGACTCTGGCGTCGCGGGGCAAGCCCTTGATGGCGATGGGACCGTCATAGCCGGGTCTTACAGGGTTGGGGTAGGCATATACCGTGTCGGCGGTGTATGGCTCGGCGTAGGTCGCCGTCGAACGGAAGACCTGCAGGCCGTGGTCTGTGCCGATATACACGTCGCCTGTGGCGGGGTGTATGCCGAGGCACACTATCTTGTCGGAGAAGAGGGGGCTGTTGGCGGTGGTGAAGTTGCATATCTCGTCCAGACCGCCTGCCGACAGCAGGTAGAGGCCGCCAGCGGCTGTGCCCACCCATTTGCGGTTGGCGCCGTCGACGGCGATGCAGGTGATGTCCTCGTAGGCCATCAGGTACTCTGCGAAACTGCCGTTGGTGATGGTTATGTTGTTGCACGAGACAGGGGCCGTCTCGCCGGCACCGCCGTTCTGGAACACCTTGTAGGCGTCGTAGATGACCTTGATGCCTTTGTTGGTGCCTATCCAGATGTTGCCCTGACGGTCTTGCACCAGGGCGTTGACGGTCTCGGTGGCCATACGGCTGCCTTGGTTAGGGTCGATGCGTGCCATGCGGTTCTTGCCGTCGTGGACATAGATGACGTTGTTGCGTCCGGCAAACCAGATATATCCGTTGACGCTGTCGCACACAATCTTGTCCAGCTCGGGCTGGCTGCCCGTCATGCTCTCGGTGTTGAAGCTCTCCCACGAGCCGTCTTTGTGGCGTACCACAAGCGGGCGCGGCGAGCGTACGTTGAGGGCCCACACGTCGCCGTTCCTGTCGGCAGCTATGGCGCCCACTATCAGGCTTGTCCATCCGCTGGCGGTGAAAAGCTGCAGTGCGCCGTTGGTGTTGCTTTGGTCGTATATGGTGCTGACGCTGTTGTCGGTGAAGGCCAGTATGCCGTTGCCCCACGAAGCTGCGAGCAGCGTGTTTTTGTCCTGCATGGCCACATCGACAATGTCGTAGCGACCGCTGAGCTCGCGGTTGCTGTTGTCGGCCGAGGTCCATGAGCGTCCGTTGGTAGACAACAGGTTGGCGTCGGTGTAGCTGGCCGAGAAGGTCGGGGTGTGGCCGCCTGGACATAGTAGCATCTTGCCGTTGGCGGGCACCAGACGGAACACGTTGTCGGCGTTGTAGGGTCCGTCGGGCTTGCGCACCTCGTCGCTGCCGTCGGGGAGCAGGGCTACGAGGCCGTCCCAGGGGTGTCCCACCCACAAGGTGCCGTCGGCGGAGTAGCAGGCATCCAGGGCATCCAGGTCGCCCCAGGTGTAGCAGCATTTCTCGTCGAGGTAAGTAAGAGCCGTGTCGTATACCATGATGTTGCCGTCGAGACATACGGCCAGACGGTTGCCGCCACACTGCATGGCCCGCAGTTCGCCGCCGAGCATGTGTGTCGCATTGTCGCCATGCAGACGGTAGAGTCCGTATATGTTGGGGTTCGAGCTGTAGGCACCGGCCAGCAGATGACTGCCAGCGCGGCATAGCATGGTGACAGTGTTGCCGTCGAGGCGATGGTCGGTCTGCCATCGGTCGCCGACGATGGGGTAGGGGTCGTGTATGCCGATGCGTTTCAGTCCTTCGGCGGTGGCAGCATAGATGCTGTCGGGCGAGAAAGCCATGTCGTAGACGGCGGTGTAGCTGCCGGCGGCACCTATGTAGTAGGTCTCCTTGATTTCATGGCGCGACAGGTCGACAACCACCACTCCAAAACCGGTGCACAGGTATGCCTTGCCACTGTTGAAACGTATGCTGTATATGTTGCGGTCGCCCGCAATGGCGCTGCGCTTGATGTCGCTGAGGTTGTATATCTGCGACCCCTGTAGTATGTCGATATTCGAGTTGGTGTAGCCCACCACCAGGCTGCCCTCGCCGTAGGCTATGGCGGCGATGCCCACGTCGTTTAGTCCTGTCGCGCGGCTGATGGTGGTTATGGTCATGTCGTCTGGGTCATAGCGGAAGAGGCCACCGCGCCCTGCCGCATAGATGCCGTCGGGCGTGACGGCAATGTGGTTCACGCGCGAGTAGTCAAGCCAGTCGCGCCAGTGTCCAATGGCGGTTTGCGACATGGCACTGGCCATAGACAGGCACATAAGTACAGTCAGCAGGCGTTTCATGTCTTCACTTTTTTTAGGAATATCACTTGGTAGAGCACCGCCAGCAGGGTGCTGCACAGGGTGCTGCACAGCGTGGCGAGCAGCATGTCGCCGAAGCCTCGCGAGCCGAACAGCTCGCTGACGAAGTAGACCAGATAGAACGCTCCATACATCAGCAGCAGGTAGCTGATGAAAATCTGGGGTGTGACGGTGAACACCGACGGTGTGTCTATCACCACGGGCTCGCCGCGTGTCAGTATGCGGTTGGCAAAGCTTATGCGCATCATGGCCAGCACAGTGCAAGCAAGTGCATGGAAGCCCAGCACGTTGCTCATCAGGTCTACCGTGAGGCCTGTGGCGAAGGCCACGACAAGCAGGGGGATGCGCTTCATGTCGGTGGGCAGCATAAGGATGAAGAGCACATATATCATCGGCAGCACATAGCCTCCGAGGTACACGTTGCGCAGCACCAGCAGCTGGAAGAGTACGAGCAACACAAATCGCCCGATGTTTCGCCATACTTGCTTGTTCATACCGTACGTTCAGTTTTGTTCTTGCACAAGTTGCTCCTGTTCTTTTTTGAAGTGGTTGTCGATGACGTAGACGTGGTCCAGCTTGTTGAAGTCGGTGGCCAGGCGTATCTTGATTTTGTAGAAGCCGCTGCCGCGCAGTGTCTCGGTACCGACCACGTAGCCAACAGGTATTCCTTCCGGGAAGTCGTTGGCCATGCCCGAGGTGATGATGGTGTCGCCTTCCAGGAACTGGTGTGTCGTCGGCACGTCGAGCACCTGTGCATAGCGGAAGTCGACGCCGTCCCACACCAGCGAGCCGCTGATTCCGGTGCGCTTCACCTTGACGCTGTTGCGACTGTCAGAGTGCAGCACAGGCATGACGGTGGCGAAGTTCTTTGTCGTGGCCACCACGACGCCCACAATGCCGTCGGGCGAGATGACTGCCATGTCGGGTGCTATGCCGTGCGCACTGCCTTTGCCTATCATGATAAGGTTGTTCTGGCCGTTCCACGAGTTCTTGATGACGCGGGCCTCGGTATACGAGTAGCGCTGGCGGTACACCGTGTCGTCGATGGTGAAGATGCTGTCGATGTAGCTGATGTACGACTCGGACAGGTGGGCCCTCAACATTGCGTTCTCGGCGGCAAGGCGGTCGTTCTCGCCTTTCAGGCCGAAGTAGCCCTCGATACCTCTCACGCCACGGTACCAGTTGCCTGCCACACCGTTGGCCCACACTGCCAGACGTGACCCCTGGTAGCGGCTTGTGCGGGCCATCATCACCAGCGAGGCCGTCACCAACAGCACGAAGACTACCACGTAGTCGTAGCGTTTCAGTATGTCAACAAGACGGTGCATCTATGAATCGTTCAATGACCGCACGCGTCTCTGCCACGGCACGTTGCAGGTCGTCGTTGACTATCGTTACGTCGAACATCGGAGCCTGCTTCAGCTCTTCGGCACTGCGTGCCAGGCGTTTGGTTATCGACGCCTCGCTGTCGGTGCCGCGGCTGCGCAGCCGTTGTTCCAGCACCGCGATGCTGGGGGGCATGACGAAGATGGCCAGTGCATCGTTGCCATAGTGCCGTTTGATGTTGCGACCTCCGTTGACGTCGACGTCGAACACCGCCACGTGCCCCTCGGCCCATATGCGATCCACCTCGCTCTTGAGTGTGCCGTAGCATGTGCCGGCATACACCTCTTCCCATTCCAGAAAATCCCCTTCAGCCACACGCCGCATAAACTCGTCGTGGCTCATGAAGTAGTATTCGCATCCGTCGCGTTCTTCGCCGCGAGGCTGGCGCGAGGTGGCCGATATCGAGAATCCGAAGCAGTCGAAGTAGCGCATCAGCTCGCGTATGATGGTCGTCTTGCCGCATCCCGACGGTGCCGAGAAAAGTATCGCCTTGCCCATCGCCCTGTCAGAATTTTTTCTCGAACACTTTCTGGAAAGCCTTGGCTGCAGGCGACTCGGCGTCCCAGCCGTAGCGTTCGGAGGCTTGCGTCACGATGGACAGTGCCGTCTCGCGGTCGTCGGTCTCGCTGAGCTGCATGATAAAGTCGTTGTAGCCTCGCATATTGCCTCGGAACAGTTCGGTGATGAAGCTGAACTTGTCGCCGATGTTGATCACCGTGCGCAGGTCGCTCACCTTGTGCTCGCCCTGCAGCGAGCCGCCCTGTCCCAGACTCTCGCCGATGGTACGGGTGGCGGGAGCGTCTTTCAGCAGGTCGAGCAGCGATGCTTGCGTATGCGGCTGTAGCCTATGCTCCGGTTCAGGAGTAGGCTTCGGTTCGGGAGTGGACTCCGGCTCCGAAACAGGCTTTTGTTCCGGCTCAGGCTCTGGAATGGGCTCTGGCTCAGGCTCAGGTATAGGCTCTGGTTCAGG
>FLNX01004550.1_pt1 | contig 66212 bp, 60 predicted proteins | sample 1140341 | NCBI WGS metagenome assembly FLNX01 (sample SAMEA3878208, study PRJEB12797) | bioreactor metagenome | biome: Moose rumen | place: Sweden | collected 2011-10
CAATTTTCCCGACACCAAAAAGGTATAGATAGTTATTCTATAAGGGGGCGACTTATTATGCAATTCGGACGGGGCTTAGATTTATTCTTGACCGCCAAAAGGGGGGAACTTGCAAGCCAAAAGACAATAACCTATTACGAACATTGGACAAAAGATTTTTTCCGATATGCAATAGATAGCGGCGCGTATAATTGGGATTCCGTGGAAGTGGAACATATACAGGGCTATTTATCCATGTTAAAAGAAGGGCGCAAGCTAAAAAGCGCAAGTATTCACGATAGCTACAGGGCATTAAGAGCCGTCAATCGTTGGCTGTTTAAAAATAGCTATGTGGCGGCGTGTGTTATGGACAAGGTACAAGCCCCAAGGCAGGACAAGGTTATACCAAGAACTTTTAGCATAGAAGAAATAAAAGCCATGCTGGGGGCGTGTGACAGGTTCACCTTCAACGGGACACGGGATAAGACTATGTTAATACTACTTCTTAGTAGCGGTATACGTAAAAGCGAATTAGCAGGTATCTTATCGGAAAATGTGGACTTAGAGCACGGATTTATAAAAGTGTTCGGCAAAGGTAGCAAGGAAAGAATCATACCAATAGCGGCAAAGGTTAAAAATGCGTTGATGGAATATCAAACGGCAAAAAGGGCAAAGGTTTTCCCGATTAGTAGCAAGTATTATTTTGTGAATAACCAAGGGGGAATGATAACGGAAAGCGCAATGAGTAGTATTTTCAAGCGAATCAAGGAAAGAAGCGGCTTACAAGGCGCAAGGGTATCATGTCATACATGGCGGCACACATTCGCAAAGAATTATTTAATGAACGGCGGTGACGTTTTCAGCCTGCAAAAGCTATTAGGTCATTCCGACTTGACTACTACTAAGCGGTATTTAAATTTAAACACAAGGGAAATAGAATCACAATTTGACAAATATAATCCCGTGGATAATTTAACATGGGTAATGTAGCGAACAATGAACAAAGGAAGGTAATTTCACTAATGATAATGCGAATAAACGGCGTAGATTATGAAGGTTTAACAATGGAACAAGTCAAAGAAAAGTTAAAGGATTTTTTAGGGCGCAATGTGAACATAGGCGATTTAGAAACGGGCAAGGAATACGATTTTCATTTAATGAATTTTGACGAATTGGAAGGAGCATTTTTTCAATGGTAAACATGAACGAACTAACCAAAGAAGAACAGGCAACGATTGAAGAATGGGAAAGACTATATGCACAGCCAACGGTAGGGGTTGAGCCTTATTGGGAAGGTATAGAACGAAGTAACTTAGCGGAAACACTTAAAAGGTTAGCAATACCGCGAACACCCGACAATTTCCGAAAAGCTATTGACGAAGGACTAAAGGCTCGGCGCAAGTATAACATAGAGATTGATATTGATAAGTACACGTTTGATTTAAATATCAATAGGGCAACGCCAAGGGAAAAGCCGGACGCGCGTCTTTTTATCGGGATTCCGTACCGACTAGGCAAGGTAGGATTTAACGGTTGCGACTGTATGGGGCTTGCCGTCATGTTTTACAATGCTAACGGTTGGACGCTATGGAAACAAGGCGAAGGCTGGGAAGGAACAAAAAAGACTTTCCGATATGTGCGAAACCATTTTAAACGAATCGAAAAAAAAGAACTTGAATACGGGGATTTAATACTACATGGAAACCACGTGGATATTTTCATAGGCTGGTCACCTTCCAACGAAAACGACTATGTTATCTTGAATCAGGCAATAAATAGCGGTGACGGTTGCACAAGTTCGCGGATACTAACCATAGGTGATTGGGAATACGAGCAGTCATTTAACCAAAAGGGCGAATACTTCCATAGGAAAAGGGCTATAGATTGCTACTGCCTTAGTATAGACGATATGGAAGTTATAAAACTAAATCTTATCGGTAATCCTTACGAAAAGCGCGACCCGTTCTATTATGCGTTATTCCGTGGGCATGATATAAAGGCGGCTGAAAAAATAGCCAACGAAGCGGAGCAAAATTTCTATATGATAGACGGCATAATAAACGCCACTATTGAAAAAGCCGAAAAGCGAATTAAGGAACGCTTATACAAAGAATTGGAGGACAAGCAAAACGAATATAATAAATGGGCTATTGCGGAAGGTAGACCGACAATCGACCTTATATAAGGTTGCGGCTACATTTTTACGAATCGAAGAAAAGGCAAATAAGGTTATAGACGAAAAGGAGAATAAAACCATGGGTAATTACAACGATTTTAACGACAACACGAAAAGACATATTGCGGCTATTATCACAAGCCCGATTTACGCGCCACAGGTACGAGATTATTTTTACCAAGTGGCAAGGGTAGGAACTATGAATTTAGAACGGGCGCAAAGTGCAAACCCCATACCGACTTTCCCGACAGTTTCCATGATAGCGAATCAACAAAGCTACGTTGTTCGATTGGGGGAAAATATGCTAATTAGCAAAGACTTTACCGAAACACTAATAGGTAAGGCTATAAGTGATGCTGGGGAACTAGGCACTATTGAAGCAAGTAAAATTGCGGAACAAATAAGCAAATATGTAATAGGATGATTATAGGGTAACTTTTCACCATGAAGTAAAAAAATGGAATTGGAAAAGCTACTATATGGGGGCAGTCTTTCGGGGCTGTCCCTTTTATTTGCGTTTTTTGGGGGGGGCGAATAGCAAAGGGGTATATAGGAATATAGGTAGGACGCTAGAAGGGGCTTAGAATCGAAATACGGCGGTTTAAGGGGGTACGTATAAAAAAGTAGTATGGCGCGTGGCTGGGAAAACTAGATACTTCGCCCGAATTGGTAAGATTGCGTTTAATGCTATAAATATTGTAAAAGGTGCTATGGGGGACATTTTAGCCCTAAATTACTTGGAAAATCACTTTGAGTAATATATGGGGCGTTTCCGATATGTGGAATATAGCCTACTACACTAGGTCATAAAGTACACACTTTATGTCATTGGAAAGGACGGTTTTTAATTATGACTAAGCAACAATCATGTAAACTTGGGCGCAAGCTATGGAGGGAACAAAGGGCAATGTTTGAAGCGCGGCGCAAGTTTGGCGAAGAAGAAAAACGAATCGAAGAAATAAGGGACGCACGGAAAAACGGGCATGAATACAATAGGTATTTAGTGGACACCGAGAGGACGGTAGAAGAAAACAAAAGGCTGGTAGGGTTGCAACTTTATTTTATGAAAATGCAAGGGGGGTTAATTCGCCATGCGTAAAACTAAAAACGGGCTTGTAAGAATAACAAAAGATATTCAACGTAATTGGGTTAGAAGCTATTATATACCATGCGACTTGTCGAAAGGGGAGCAGGCTATATTTTCATACGTGGCGCAATATAGACGGTTAAGGGAAACCGACAACGCTATTATAGATAAGGACGGCGTACCAACTAAGACAAAGGATTTGTTAGAACGCTGTTCATTGAAGTATGATAGCAATGGACGCGAACTTATAGCACGATTGAAGAAAAAAGGGATTATAGCCAAGTCGAAGGGTATTTTATACTTGAACCCGTATATTGTGCATAAGGGCGCGACTATGATGCGTAGCACGTTAAATCTATTTGAATATTTCCGATATGGGGAAGAAGAAATAGAAGGGGTATTGACGGACGATTTGCCGTATGAAGAAGAGCCAACAAAGCCGCTGGAAGTTATACCACTAGAAGAACTACCGTTTTAGTGTCTTTTGACAGTACACACTTGTTTTGAAGTATGATTTTGCAAAATGGCATGAATCCAAAAAGTGCGTTTTGTCTGTGAAACTTGTGATTTTTTTCGTTTTTTGTATGGAAACATACGACAACTTTAAAATAGGCAAAATTCGGGAAGCCATACGGGACAAGGGCAGACGGCACTCCAAAAAGTTTAGGGACTATATGAAATGGGGGAACTAACAGAAGGGGTAACGTATTTTGTGGAGGGAGAGCGTAGTAGCTTAGTATATAGTAGTACCTTAATATATAGTCATTCCGCTAACGCTACATGATACGGCTTAACCGCCGTATTTTTCTTATCGCTTGCGCGTTTCTTTTGCCTACGGCGTTTTACGAATCGAAGAAAATAGACGGGCACAGCGTAGCACCAAGGGTGCGTAGCGTGTGGCTGTGCGTAGTGCGTAGCACGTAGCATAAAAAGGGGACGTTACAAGCGGCGCGGCGTTTCGTAGGTAGCAAGACAAGTTTTAGGGCAGGACAAGGGGCAACGCTTTTTCCGATACGATAAAGTATAGCGAAGTGACAACGTAGCGGCGGCGCATACTAATAAAAGAAAAGGTATGTGAACACGTAGCAGGGCGAAGTAGTGAACATAGGAAGGACGTTAGGACGGACTACAAGACAAGGACAACATGGCTGGAGCACGGACTTTTAGGAAGTAGGAACACGTACAAAAATAGTAATATGAATGTGAAACATGAATATATGACGGCACGGCTATATGTAGAAGGAATGAAACATATTGACGGGCAAGGAATAATAGGTAAGTAGCATACATGGTAAGTAGCATACTAGGAAAGGGGACAGGGAAGAACACAAGGACAAGGACACAAAGGACAAAATACATGGAGGATAATAAGAATTAGAATAATACAAGGAATGTAACAGTTACGCAATTCAATTTGATACAACTTAAATAAAAGAAGGTAGGAAGTATGAAGGATAAGAAACAATAATACAATAATACAAAGTACGTTACAAACAAGTGTTACTTTTATGACCTAGTAACAATTAAAAGACTACGGCGGCGGCTATGAAGGTACATTATATAAGGGTAGCAAGCACAAACGGGGATATGTTACGGGATAGTGTTAGCAAGGTAGTTAATTTAATTCATTTGCTACATAGAAAAAAGGGGAATAGGTATAGTTATATAGGGACAATAAAAACAGGCAAGGGAAACAAACTTATTTAATTAAGGGGTAATAGGGACGAATCGGAAAACACGGACAAATTGCGGCGCGTCCTTCGATTGGGAAATAAAATTGACGGTAGCAACAAAAATAAGCCAAAATTGAGAACGATTCTCATAACTTCTGATAACGATGAATTATAGGAAATTATGATTAGTTATGGTTTATATGGCGATAATAACTTACATTTATATAAAGGGCAGGAAGTAAAAAAATGGACAGGCGCAAAATATGACGGGTGATATATAAAAAAGTACATTGATAAGGGACAGGTGTCTATATAACACTGGTGGGCAATTTTTAGCAAACCTATTTAAAAGTCAAAAAGTCAACTAGCCCCTTTTGATTGGTTTAAACATTGCGAAGGGATAAAATATTTTTTTGATAGAAAAGACCATTTGACTGAATTGGAAAGGACGAGTTATCATAGGTGTGCAAATGAGAATGTTTATCTATTTAGATAGGGGCATATTGTCAACTCACTAGCATTTTATCGGACGGCAACTACCAACTGACTCTTAATCAGTAGGTTCACGGTTCGATTCCGTGGTGGGTCACCATATATGACTATTTATAAGGCTTCTATCTATTTAGATAGGGGTCTTTTTTTGCGGTAAGACTGATAAAGTAACCAGTAAACAGACATTACGTTTAATCAGCGGACAAATACATTGTGGCAAATGGCGTTGCCGACTGTTTCATGCCAAATGTAGTTGTTGCTGAATTTTCCGGCGCTGCGTGTGTCTTCATCTTCTTCAACAGCTTCACCGTTCATGATGTAGATGTAGCCGTCCCTGGTGTTCGGACGGATGGCCAGTATGGAGAGCAGGCCGAAGGCTTCGCCGGTATGGCCGACCAGGTCGATGTCATTATCACGGCAAAAACGGGCGGTGCTGTTGCCGTCCATCTGGTACATGCCGAGACCGTAGGAGAGAATCGTGCCGCTGTAGGTGGAGCCGTTCTTGGTACTGGTATCATAAATCCATTCCCGGCTCAGCATGGTCTTTACAGATGCAGGTGACAGGATTTTTTTGCCGTTGTATGTTCCGTCATTAAGCAGCATGGCAAGAGCATGGGAAAGTTCCTCACAGGAAATGCGCAGGCCGCCCGCGGGGGAGAAAAAAGTGGCATTTGTGCCTGGAACGTAATCTTTCAGGCTATAGGTATCTTGAAAATTTTCAGCATAGGGATTCTGCAGGTCAACGGTATCTTTTTTCGGCTGTCCCTGCGGATAGCCGTCCTGAGTTGCGCGCCAGGGGCCGTTTTCATTCCAGACGCCGTCTGCATCTTTTTTCTGGTACACAGCACCGAGTTTGGCAAATTCTTTCTTGCTGAAGTTGCTGGGTAGGTAGTCCCCTTTGATGTCAAGCTGCTTTAAGATATGGTTCTTCTGATATTTGTCAAAACGCTCGCCGGTGACTTTTTCGATAATCGTGCCTAGAATACCATAATTCAGATTGCTGTAGGCAAAGTATTTGCCCGGCGCTTGTCCCTGCGGAGCGAAGTGAGCGCCGTCTTCGTAGAACTTGCCGTCCTTGCGGAAAAATTCCTGCAGGCTCATCTGCGGCGGAATGCTGTATATCTTACCATCACGTAGGGAGGACTGGTGAGAGGCCAGCATTCTTGCGGTAATGGGAATGTCGGGGTAATTCGGATTGCGCAGCTGGAAGCCTAAGTATTTGCTTACATCGGTATCCAAATCCAGCTTGCCTTGCTCGGTGAGCTGCATGATGGTGAACACAGTGAACATCTTGGAGACCGAGGCCACGCGGAAGCGGCTGTCACGGGTAAAGGGGCGGCTGTTCTGCGGATTTTGACTGTCGATAATGGCCGAGCCATGGAAGCTGCTGTAAACTTCCTTGCCGTCCTTAAAGGCAATCACACCCAGTCCTGGAACTTTCGTTCCTGTTTCGCCAATCATTTGTGCCAGCTCTTTGTCCAGGTCGGCCTTGGCTTCATTACTCATAGCCAGACAGACATTCATCAGACAGAGCATTGCCAATAGTAAAGCTGAGATTCTTTTCTTCATTCACGTCAACTCCTTTGCTTTTGCGAGTTCAAACATATTTTTATTTTACGATAACTTTTTCAGAAAAGTCAATGTAATTAGAATAAATAAGGCTGGCAGGAACAGGCGGTGTCCTTGGAGAATTTTGTACATAGAATCCGTAAACAATACAGGGGAAGGACTGAACTAAGATGCTGAGAAAATGTGTATTGCTGACATTGTTGCTATTGTCATTGGCGGCAGAAGTTTTGGCAGGCGGGCTGCAAATTATTGATAAGCCTATCGTCTGGACAGAACACCGGGAACAGCTCATTCGTGAATACGCGCAGACCCATTACGGGCTGAATAAGGTGGATATCACGCCACAGGCGGTAGTGGTGCATTGGACGGCTTCCAGCACATGGGAGTCAGCGTATAAACATTTTTACAATGAAGACCTGGGCGATGGTACTTTAAATGTCGCTTCTCATTTTCTGGTGGATAGGGACGGCAAAGTTTTCCGGCTTACATCGGAAACTGCCCTTAATCGTCATGCTATCGGCTACAACTGGTGTGCCATTGGCATTGAAAACGTTGGCGGTACTGGCGGGGCTGAAGATTTAACCAAGGCTCAGTTGGAAGCCAATATTGCGCTGATTATGTATTTGCAGGAAAAATATCCTGACATCCGCTATGTGTTTGGCCATTATCAGCAGGATGCCGCCCGGGTCAGTGGTCTGTACAGCGAAAAGGTAGCTGGCTATTACTCGAAAAAAATTGACCCGGGGCCTAAATTTATGCTGGCTCTGCATCAGCGGCTGCAGGGGTGCGGTCTGATTTTCTATGCTGAGTAGGCAGCAAAAAGAAAATTTGACGAAATCGGGGGAAATGAGTTATTATAGGTAGGCAAAGGAGCATATTTTTACCTATCTATATAATTAGATTTTGAAATGTATGAGCTCTTAGGCCTTGCCTAGGAGCTTTTTCTGTATGGGAGCAGGCTGTGAAAGAGGACACCATCACCAAGATAAAAGAAGAGACAGACAGCTGGCAGTATATGCTGGAACTGCCGGAGACATGGCAGGGGTTTACCCTTGACAGGGAAACGGTCATCGGCAAGGACAAGTACGATTTGTACCGTTATGTCAATGATGAGTGGCACAAAAGCGCCATTATCTACTTTCATGAAGAGACCCACGAATATAAGGTACGGCTGAAAATCGGGCTTATCGAATTTTGTCGTATTGAGTTTATCACCGGCAGTCTGACGGTTTTTGAGGAACTCTTAAAGGCTCAGTTTGAGCAGACGCTGCATGATATGGCAGAGTTTAATCCTGATGCCCTGAGCAGCATTGTCAGGGATAAAAAAATCCTGACATGGCAGGCAGGTCTGGAACTGCCTGCAGAAATAGAGGGATTTTCCCTGTTTATCCGCCCACAGGAGCCTGTGAAAATCAACAACGGCTCTTATATTGTTATTGACTATGTAAATTTTGCCTTAGAGAGTAGTTTTACGGTGTATTATAACATTTATCGGGACGAATTTTTTGCCGAAGCCCGGATTTGGAATATTCCCGATGTAAATTATGACTTCGACGCCAGCGATTTGGCGGAGCTGGAGGAGAAATTGCGGAGCCGGATGACACCACGCCTGCAGCAGGTGCGCAAATGGGCCGAGGAGCAGGCACGAAAGGAGCAGGAATCAGCATGATAATCATTGACAAGGCAATACTTCATATACTGGACTTCAATTCCGGCATGACCGTGTATTCTGACGAGCCCTTGACGGTGCAGGACAGTATCGAGACTTTTTTATTGAAACATATAGAAAAGGCATGGGGGAGCCAGGATGCCAAACCGGGCGCCTTTTATGATGACAGCCATTGTCAGGTGCTGTTAGGCGAATACCTGTCGGGGGAAATGTCCTTTGTGCCCTTTTCCAAGGAACTGACCAAAAAACTGGAGGAGGCCTTTGTCCATGCCGAGGAAATGGCCTCGGCAGATGTTATTGTGGCCGATGTGCGGATTGATGATGTGCGCCAGATAGTCGTGTTCAAGTCCAACAGCCATATCGGCTATACGCATCAGGTCAATCAGACCGACAAGGGCATAAAGAACGAAATCATCAATCATTATTCCATCATGCCCAACCTGAGCCAGAAGATGGAAGAGTTTGCCTTTATCAACACGGAAACCAAAGAGATTTCCGTGACGGCGAAAAAGTATACCATTGACGGCAACAGCATTTTTGTTTTTCCCGAAATCCTGCTGGAATGCAGTCTGACGCCCTCACCCAAGGAAGCCATTAAAAATCTCAGCAAGACGGCTGCCAAGGTGGCTGAGGCCTACGGTCAGGACAAAGTGGCTACCGAGGCAGCGGTCAAAAGCTATGTGACGGAAAATATGCAGAACAGTGATGAGCTGGATTTGGTGGAGGCCGGCAAGGAGATATTTAAGGAAAATCCCTCCATGCAGGCAGACTTTGACAATGCCATCAAGGAGGCAGGCTTTACAGAGCCGGTAAAAATGAATCAGGAAGCTACCATCAAAAAGATGTGCAAGCATAAGCTGAAAACAGATACGGGCATTGAACTGACCATTCCCTCCGACTACTTTGACAACACGGAATATCTGGAGTTCCATAATAATGATGACGGTACTTTATCCATCATGCTGAAGCATATCGGCAACATCGTAAATCGTGGCTGACTGGGAGTAGAATATGCAAGTAAACGGCAACTTGGCCAATATAAAAACTTATGTGCTGGAAAAACTGAAGGGGCTTTATGCTTTGCGCGTGCCTATCGGCCAGCTGTCCACGCGGGAGTTAAACGAAAATATGCTGGATATCACCGCCGACACGGACAGGGAAGTGGCGGTGTATCTTAACCGGCAGGGCAAAGTTGTGCAGGTGTCCTTGGGCGATACGGCGACAGTTGACCTGCCGGAGGTCAAGCAAAAGACCCGTTCAGATATGCGCCTGTCGGGGATTCGCTGCATACATACCCATCCCAGCGGTGATGTGCGTCTGAGTGACCCGGATTTATCCTCGCTGCGGCGGCTGCGCTTTGACTGCATGGCGGCCTTGGGACGGCGTGATGGCAGGATTGTAGGCTGTCTGGCGTTCTTTACAGGGGAGGCCGGTGAGGATGGCACGCAGATACTCACGCAGTACGGCCCGGCGGAAGACAAGGTGCTGCATCAGATAAACCTCAATATGCTGATTACGGTGGTCAACAAGAAACTGGCCGCCCAAAGTACGAAAACCACGGCAGACGAAGAGGAACGAGCTATTCTGGCCGGTGTGGAACGGGCTGGGGGTATTTTTCCCATGGAGGAATCCATGGCGGAGCTGGCGAGACTTGCCGATACTGCCGGAGCCAAAATCGTGGGCAGCTTTACCCAGCGCAAGGAAAAGCCCGATGCAGCCTTGTTTTTAGGCCGGGGCAAGGTAAATGAGCTGGCCATGGAGGTGCAGAATCTGGAGGCTACGCTGCTGATTGTTGACGATGAATTGACGCCTTCACAGCAGCATAATCTGGAACGGACTTTAGGCATTAAGGTCATTGACCGCACGGCGCTGATACTGGATATCTTTGCCCAAAGAGCCCGTTCCAGGGAGGGCAAGCTGCAGGTTGAGCTGGCTCAGCTGCGTTACAACCTGCCACGGCTCAGCGGACAAGGGCTGGCGCTTTCCCGTCTGGGCGGCGGTATCGGCACCAGAGGCCCCGGTGAAACGAAGCTGGAAGTTGACCGGCGGCGCATCTACAGCAAGATTCACGATATCGAAGAACAGATAAAAGGCGTGGCCAGAAGCCGCAGCCTGCACCGCATACGGCGCAAGGAATCGCAGATTCCGCTGGTGGCGCTCGTGGGCTATACCAATGCTGGCAAGTCCACATTGCTGAATAAACTGACAGGCTCGGAGGTGTTTGCCGAAGACAAGCTCTTTGCCACGCTTGACCCGACAACTAGACATTTGATATTGCCGGAGAAACAGGAAATACTCCTGACAGATACGGTAGGTTTCATTCAAAAACTGCCGCACACGCTGGTAACGGCTTTCCGGGCAACCTTAGAAGAGGTGCAGGAGGCAGATTTGCTGCTACATGTGGTTGATGCCAGCGGCAGCCATATCGAAGAACAGATAGAGGCTGTGGTGGCGGTGCTGCAGGAGCTGGACGCTGCCGATAAGCCGGTGCTGTTCGTCTTTAACAAGGCCGATAAGCTGACCAATCCCCATGTCCGGGAACAGCTGCTGCATGGCCGGGACGGTGTCTTTATCTCGGCTGTGACCGGGGAAAATCTTGACGGCCTGCTGCGCCGGATAGAGGGCTTTTTTCAGGAGAGTCAGGTGCGCATGACATTGCTGATTCCCTATAGTGATGGCAGCGTAGTCACCAAACTGCATAGCCTTAATGCGGTTCTGGAGACGGCCTATGAAGAGACAGGAACGAAACTTACAGTACGCCTGCCGCTGTCAGAAAAAGATAATTTTAGTATGTATGAAATAAAGGAGTAAATAAATTGGCTTTTTCGCAAAAACTTGTTGAACTAAAACAGGAGGTACTAAAGGAATCTCAGGAACTCTTTGTCCGGGTGGATGCCATTGCTGAGAAAAATACCTTGAAGGTGCTGGACGCTATGCGCGCATGCAGGGTGTCCGATGCGCATTTCAATACTACCACAGGCTATGCCTATGATGATATCGGCCGCACGAAGCTGGAGGAGCTTTACGCCAGGATTTTTGGTGCTGAGCGGGCTTTGGTGCGGACACAGTTCGTTTCCGGTACCCATGCGCTGGCTACGGTGCTGTTCGGCATCCTGCGCCCCGGTGATGAGCTGGTATCTTTGACGGGCAAGCCCTACGATACCATGCAGACCGTTATCGGCTATGAAAATCCCAGTCCCGGTTCGTTAAAGGAATTTGGCGTTCTTTATAATGAACTGCCCATGATTGATGGCAAGGTTGATATGGACGGGATAAAGAATGTGATTACGGCTAAGACCAAAATGGTGGAGATTCAGCGCTCACGCGGCTACAGCATGCGCAGCCCGTTGTCCATTGCTGATATCCGCGCCATCTGCGCCGAAGTTCATCGCATCAAGCCGGACTGCATCTGCTTTGTGGATAACTGCTATGGCGAGTTTGTGGACACTCTGGAACCCACTCAGGCCGGCGCTGATATCATGGCCGGCTCGCTGATAAAAAATCCCGGTGGCGGTATTGCGCCTACGGGCGGCTATGTTGCCGGCCGTGATGAGCTGGTGGAGCTGACTTCCTACCGGCTGACGGCACCGGGCATGGGAGATGAGCTGGGGGCCAGCCTTGCTAGCAACCGGCTGCTGTTTCAGGGCTTATTTCTGGCGCCGCATGTCGTGGCGCAGTCCATCAAGGGCGCGATTTTTGCTGCCGGGATGTTTGCCCGTCTGGGATATAAGACACTGCCGCTGCCGACAGATGTGCGCGGTGACATCATTCAGGCCATTGAGCTGGGCAGTGGCGAGAAGCTCGTAGCCTTCTGCGGCGGTATTCAGAAATATTCTCCGGTGGATTCTTTTGCTGCCCCTGAGCCATGGGATATGCCGGGCTATACGGATCAGATTATCATGGCTGCCGGTACATTTGTACAGGGTGCGTCCATTGAATTCAGTGCTGATGGCCCCATGCGCGCCCCGTATAATGTGTATTTGCAGGGCGGCCTGACCTTTGAGCATGCGGTAATCGGCATTATGGGCGCAGCTCAGGCTATTGAGGACTTAAAGCAGTAAAAGCAGGATTTTTACATTTTTTCACGAAAAAAATATTGCAAGTAAATAATTATTGACGATAAAGAAGGTTTTAGCATGTTACTTAGACCGCAACATCGTCGGCTGCCGTCGCTGGATGTGTTCCGGGGACTGGTCATAGCCTGTATGCTGTTGGTAAACGGCCTGCCTGAGTTTACGCAGGCTTATCCGATGCTGCTGCATTCCCCATGGGAGGGAATAACACTGGCGGATTTAGTCATGCCCGGCTTTATCTTTGCCATGGGGACGGCCGGGGCGCTGGTTCTTTCCAAGTATGGACAGGACAGGGCTGATGATATTTTTTGGCGTATTTTTAGGCGCTCCCTGATATTGATATTCTTAGGACTGATACTCTGTCAGGTACCGCTTTTTTTGCAGCATATCTTTTATCCCGGTGAGGCATCCACCGGTTTATTGGCGCAGATTATGGAGCATGGCCGGGTTATGGGCGTATTGCAGCGGCTGGGGCTGGTTTATTTTTGCGGTATGATTCTGGCCTGGTGGCTGGAACGCGATGACCTGCTGAATACAATGGCTTTTTTGCTGCTGCTGCTTTCCTCGGTATGTTTTCATCTTTATGATACCACCAGCCCCTTTAGTCCCGACGATAATATCAGCATGGTCATTGATGGAATTTTCCCGGGGTCTGTCCATTGCTATATGGGACAGAATTTTGACCCCGAGGGGCTTTACGGTACTATTGCCTCTACGGCCTCCATGCTCTTTGGTATTCTGGCCGGCCGTCATTTGACCACAAAGAATGCGCCGACCTTTGAACGGGTGAGCAAAATGATACTGCATGGCGGTGTACTGCTGCTGGCAGGCGCTTTGTGGAGCTATATGGATATAGTTTGCAAAACTCTGTGGACGGCACCTTATGCACTCTTGACCAGCGGCTTGTTTATGTGGCTGTTGGCGCTGCTGGAAATCAGTTTCTCCTTTATGCCGGATTTTATGTCATGGCTGTGCGCTCCCTGGCAATGGCTGGGTAAGAACGCCATTTTATTCTACATTTTGCCGGAAGTGGTGCTGATGACCCTCAGAATGGTACAAACATCTTCCGGGGAGCCTTTTTATACCTGGCTATGGTCGGTTTCCTTAAAGGGGATAGGCAATATTCCCCTTAGTATTTTCCTGTATACGTGCTTATGGATTTGCTTGTGGCTGCCATTGGCGAAATATCTCCACAAGCACAATATAATGTTTAAGATATAAAGGAGGCAGGCGTAAAATGTTAAGGGATTTTTTGCATGGTAAAATCAAATGGCTGTTGTGTCTGGCTGTACTGACCTGTGGTTTTTGTTTAGGCAATGCAACCACCTCCGGGGCAGAGCCTATTCCCTTACGGGGCATTGTGGAGGGCTTCTATGGGACGCCATGGACGCAGGAAAAACGTCTGGATATGTTGAAGTTCTGCGCTGACCATAAGCTTAACGCCTATATCTATGCGCCGAAGGATGACCCCTATCACCGCGCTAAGTGGCGCGAGCCGTATCCAAAGGATAAGCTGGCTGATTTGCAGGTGCTGGTAGATACCGCCAAAGCCAACAATGTACGTTTTATCTTTGCCATTTCCCCGGGGCTTGATATTGAGCTTTCCGGTTATAAGGGCGTGTTGGACAGAGCGGCCATGGAAAAGAAACTCACCGCCATGTATGACCTGGGGGTTCGTGACTTTGCGATATTCTTTGACGATATTAAAAACAAGGACGCCCGCGGTCAGGCTGAGTTTTTGAACTGGGTGAATGAGTATTTTATTGCTAAGCATCCCGATGTTTCGCCGCTGATTACCGTCCCCACGGAATATTTCCGTCAGGACATGGTGGAAAACGGTGCTGTCAAGAAATACACCCGGGACTTTTCCGAGACGCTGGATAAGAATATCATGGTACTTTATACCGGGGAAAAGGTAGTGCCGGACGGTCTTACGGATGCCGATTATCAGGCGGCCTGCAGCTTGTACGGACGTCAGCTCGGCATATGGTGGAACTATCCTGTCAGTGACTATTTGGAGGCTAAGCTGGCTCTGGGGCCTGTGGAAAAATTGCCGCAGACATCGGTGATACCGGCAATTTTCTTCAATCCCATGAAGCATGCGGAGCTGTCAAAAATAAGTCTGGCTACCGGCGCGGACTATGCCCAGAATCCCGGACAGTACAATGCCCGTAAGTCATGGCAGAAAGCCCTGGCTGAGCAGTATGGCAGGCTGGCAGCCGACATGGAAGCCTTTGCTGACCACAGCCAGCACATGGTAGTGTCCTGGGCGGTTATCGGCCCGGAAGACGGCGCTGCCCTGCGAGCCGTGTTCAATGATTACTGGCAGGCAGATAATGCTGCCAGAAGCAGTCACAAGGAAAAGGCCATTCAGGAACTAATAAAACTTGACAAGAGCGTTGCCGCATTGCAGCTGCAGCTGACGGAAAAGCAGCTGGCTGAATGTCAGCCACAGCTGGCTCAGCTGCGCCGTATCATTAAAGCAGATTTGACAGGGCTGGCTGTCTTGGCAGGAGAGACAGATAAAAAAGCTGTCTTTAAGAAAGAAATGCAGGAAGTAATCGCTCACGACAAGACGGAGCGCATTTCGGAAAAGTGCGTCAGAGCGTTCCTAAATGAGCTGGCCGAACATATAGATGGCAAAAAGAATAATAAATAAAGCAATGGACTATGACGACAGGCGTCATAGTCCATTTTTATATAACAGGAGCAGGATTTTTATATGTATGTCAAGAAGTAGACAAATATCTTAATTGAGAGCAGGGATATTTGTGTCAGAGGATGAAAAATTTTGGCATATTTTGCTAAAGCAGTGCCAGAGCGAGCAAATGGTAACAGGTATCGCGGCAGCGGCGCAAAGCAGCAGTGCCATTGTGAGGCTGGCTGATTTTTTGCTGAATCAGGCTGCAGCCGTGGAGGCAAGTGACCTTCACATTGAGCCAGTGGGGCAGGAAGTACGCTTCCGTTGCCGCTGTGATGGCTTATTGCAGGAGCTGCCTTATCGACTGCCTGCCGATTTGGCAGCGCGCCTGAGTTCCCGGATAAAGGTCATGGCCGGGATGGACATTGCTGTCCGCAACCGTCCGCAGGATGGTTCCTTTGTGTTTGCCGCCGGCAAGGAAAAATTGGACATACGGGTGGCAGCCATGCCGGTGTCCGGTGGCGAAATGCTGGTGCTTCGGCTGATGAATATGCAGGAGGATTTGCTGTCACTCAGTCAGCTGGGCTTTAGCAGGGACATTGAGGCAAGTTTTCGCAAGCTCATCCATAGGCCGTCCGGGCTTATCATTGTCACCGGGCCGATGAACTCGGGAAAGACCACGACTTTATACGCAGCCCTGCGCGAGTTGAACGAGGTGGAAAGAAACTTTATCACACTTGAAGACCCCATAGAACGTCATATTGCCGGGATAAATCAGGTGCAGTTAAATCCCAAAGCCGGACTTACTTATGCCAGCGGACTAAGAGCGATTTTGCGGCAGGATGCGCAGGGGATTCTTTTAGGGGAGATTCGCGATGAAGAAACAGCCATGATGGCGGTCAGAATGGCTTTGACAGGTCATTTGCTCCTCACGACCCTGCATACGGAAAATGCCGTGGCAACGGTTTTTCGCCTGCTGGAAATGGGGGTGCCGCCTTATTTACTGGCAGCAACATTGACAGGTGTGCTGGCGCAGCGGCTGGTACGCAGGTCGGTGGACGGAACAACTGATAAATTTTGTGGACGGCTGGCCATCCATGAACTGATGGTGGTTGACAAGTCAATTAGGGAAGCGATTCTGACCGGTCAAAGTCAGGAAACCTTGCAAAGTCTGGCCTGTGCTGGCGGCATGGAAACTATGCAGGCTGATGGGGAAAATAAGGCCGCCGCCCGCCTGACCACGCCGGAGGAAGTTCGGCGCGTCTTATACGGCAGCTGACCTGTCAATTTTTGACAAGTCAATCAGGGCAAAAAAACGCTCTCAATCAGACAATGTCATTAAGTTAGAGGTCAGATTTCGTTCTGGCCTTTTTCTTACCCCATAAGCCGTTAAGTTAAGGTATTAAAACAGTCTCCCCCGCACGGACAACTCCAGTCCAAGCATGGGAGACCTCTTTTTGCTCTTTTGGGGGTTATGTCCTACCACCTCCACCCCCATAATGGAGCACAAACGCCAGAAATCCTCCAAATTTAGGCACACCAAACAGGGCAGCCCCAATATCTCGGACTTCCCTAAAATGCCTTCCTGTTAAGTTGTAGTGTGGCTACGCCACTCGATAGCCAAAGGCAACGGCAGACTTTGGCTTAATATTCCGCTCGTCCTGCCGTCCCTGCCGAATGGGTTGCTTGTATTTGAGCAGTTCCTCGTACAGTTTTTCTATCGGCTCATTGCGGTGCAGCCTAAAAAAACTGCGTGTGGACAGACACGCCATCTTAAAGTCGATATTATATGGATATTTCGTGGTAGGTTCCTTTATGTCGGAACTTTCTGTGTTTTTTGCGGTTTGTTTTGCCGCCTCTGCTTGAGCCGCTTCCCATTCCCCAGCCGCAATGACATTCCTCGCCACGGCATTGAACATGATAAGATGTGCGTAAATCTCCATCTGAACAGCTTCGTCCTTCTTGCTGTGGAAGTGCATACCACCGAGGGAATATTTCATGTCTCGAAAACTCGTTTCGATGTCCCAACGCATGTGGTAAAGCTCTTTCATTTGGGCAATAGAAAATTCAAACCTACTGAGGTTCGTAATCAGAATTTCCCAAGCGTCGTCTCCAGTGTCGGGGTCGTTTATGAGGAACTTTACGACGCGGAACGTGATTGTACAGGCGTCCTCAAAATCCCATCGCTGAGTTCTTGTTTTTGGGGAGCGGGTTTCTTTAATGTGTCGTCTGGGTGCGTTGATTTTATAGACTGCTTCTCCATTAGCCCGCTTATTCAGATATTCTGTATGCGAAGTAGTCACAGGAATAGCAATCTCCATGTCGCACTCCTCATCGGGAAGATAGTTGATTTCTTTGATGCCATTCGTTCTCGCTCGAAGCACATAATGGCAGTTTTCCGTGCGGTTCAGTGTCTCGATTAGGTTGAAACTCTCATAGCCCCTGTCCATGATAATTATGAACGGGTTGTCTTTGGGCAAACGGCTAATCATCTTCAGGGCAGCGTTTCTTTCGTCCCAAGAGTTTCTAGGCTGCAATACGCAATCCATATACTGACGAGACACTATGTCGTACATAATGTTGGCATGAATCTGGCAGTGAGGTTTGACAGCCTCTCCGTCTTTTTTCTTATTCGTGTCCACGACAAAGGCCGACTGCGGATTCCACGGCGTAGTGAAGTCCGAGCCGTCAATAGCATACAGGCGGTATTTTCCGTTAAACAGCTTCTTCGGGGCAGACTGGTTGTAATCAGACAGCAAATCCTCGAAGACGGGCAGGGACAGCTTGTCTCTGGCCTGAACATAAGCGGAGGCGGTCATCCGCTCGGGAAGCTCTGGGAATGCCTCCTGCAATTCAGCGTTGATGCAGTTGCCCTGCATATTGAGCATGACCTTCACGAGCTTTTCAAACGGCAGCTTGTTTTTGCGGGTGAAGTGCTGTGGCTGTTTCCTGTAATGGTCGATGTTCTCCGCAATACGAGAAATGGAGGTATTGAGGGCGTCCATTGCGTTCGATTCACGTTCTTGCATGACGGTCAATACCTCCTTTCGAATATATTGCTCATACTTAGCGGTTTGTAATATACACTATAGCACATGACCTACCCTTCATGCTGGAATCGGGTACTGGTTACAAAACAATCTTAAAATTTTTTCACCACAGGGCAAAACGCCTGTGGCGATTTGCTATGTTTAGAACGAGGAGGTTCAGAAACTAGAATCTGGACTTCGCGGAAGAATTGGTTCTTTTTTTTAAGAAAGGAAGATTATGTTTATGAAAAAGAACAGCTTGAAGAAAAAGGTCTCTTTGACGCTGGCAGTAATAGGAGCGGTATCTCCGACTTCTAGCGTTGTACCTTTAATGAACGAACTAGGATTTACTAGCAATGTTGTAGAAGCATCGGCAAGCCATCCCGATATTTATATTGGGTCACAGCATAACGAAAGCGAATATGGCCACGACCAAGGTTCGTTCAAATCTTATGTAAAATGGGACTTGGCGTCAAATAAATGGAAAGCATACATGTATAATTGTGGAACATCTGGTGCTTGTCATGAGATGGAGGGGGATATTTCAAGCATGACATTCTCTTCCGCAGCAGTAGGTATAGCTAATCTTCTCAACTCGGGGGCTGTTGGAGCTTCAGAAGAAGACATAAAAGACGCAATGAAAGACGCAGGGATTGATACTACAGGTACTACGATTAAAGTGACAAAGCCCATGGACACCAAGGACATTTCCGCCACAGGAAATGTAAAAGCTACGGGGAATGTCGAAGCTGGTGGCAACATCAAAGCTGGTGGCAGTCTCGATGTAGGTGGTAACGCCCACGTTGCGGGTTCCGAAACAGTTGACCACAATCTTACGGTCAAGGGAAATGAGGAAGTCAATGGTAACAGTACGGTTCATGGCTCTGAAACAGTAGACCATAACCTCACCGTAAAAGGCGATGAAACGGTTAACGGGAACAGCACCGTGGGTAAGGACAGCCACATCAAAGGTAACGAGACGGTGGACAAGAACATGACGATTTATGGGAACGAGACCGTGGACGGTACAACCACCCACAAAGGTAACGTCACCAATGAGTCCGACGTCCACACGAAGGGTAATGAAACCGTGGACAAAGACCTGACAGTACATGGCAATGAAACCGTGGACGGCAACAGTCACACCAAGGGTGACAGCACTACAGACGGTGACTCTACCACTCATGGCAACCAGAAGGTTGATAAGAAGCTCGACGTAGGTGGGGACACGCATATTGGTGGCGACACTACTATTGATGGAAAATCAACGACCAAGGGAGACGCTTCTTTCGAAAAGGACGTAACTATAAAAGGAGACCTCAAAGTTTACGGTGATACCATCGTTGTTGGTCAGACCCACGTAAAGTCAGACCAAGTTGTTGATGGTAACAGCCATATCAACGGTGACTTAGTAGCAGACGGCGATTCCACTGTTCATGGAGACGGCAAGGTTGACGGGGATATGACAGTTCACGGCAACGGCACTATCGACAAAGAGCTTCATGTACGTGGAGAGATTATCGCAGATAAGGACGTTCATATCAAGGGCAATGAAACCGTCAACGGCAATGTTGAAATTAAAGGCGACGAAACGGTCAACGGCTCCTCCCATGTTCGGGGAAATCAGACTGTAGAAGGAACGCAGGAAGTCAAGGGTGACGCTACTTTTGACGAAAGCGTTCACGTCAAAAAAGACCTTGACGTAGATGGGAATACCCGTATCGGCAACAATGAGTATGACAAGCTGACGGTGAACTCTTCCACCGAATTTACCGCTGACGTGACCATGGATAAAAACCTAACCGTGAAGGGCGATACTCACATCAACGGCAATACCGAGATTGACAAGGACATGGTAGTCCACGGCAACGGACGGATTGATAAAGACCTCAGCGTAGGCGGCAATGCAACTTTCGAGCAGGACGTTCTTGTTAAGGGAAATCAGGAAATCAATGGAGACAGCGTTGTTCATGGCAATTCTACGGTAGACGGCGAGTTCCACGCTAAAGATGACGTTGAAATCGACAGGAATCTTTCTGTCCATGGCAATGCCGAGATTGATAAGAACCTCTCTGTTCACGGTGATTCTACGGTGGACGGCAACAGTCTTGTAAAGGGAAGTCAGGAAACCCAGAAAAACCTGACTGTTGATGGCGATTCCCAGCTCAAGAGCAACGTGGAAGTTGGCAAAGACCTGAAAGTTAAAGGCAACACCACCCTTGAAGGCAATCTCCATACGAAAGGCGACTCCGAGACTGATGGCGACTCCACCGTACATGGCAACCAGACTGTCGATGGAGATTCTCATATCAAGGGTGATGAGACTATTGACAAGAACCTGACTGTCCATGGGGACGCTGAAGTAGATGGCGATTCCAAGATTCATGGCAACCAGTCCGTTGATGGCGATACCGACACGAAGGGTAATGCTCATGTTGGAGGAGGCCTGAAAGTAGACGGCAACACTACCCTCGGTGACGACAAGGACAAGGACGTTCTGGACGTGAATGCCAAGACCAATCTCCACGGTGACACGACCATTGGCGATAGCTCCAAGGATAAGTTGACCGTGAACGCCACCTCTGAATTCAAGGCTGACGCAACCTTTGGCGAGAATATCCATGTCAAAGGCAATGCTGACGTAGACAAAAATCTGACAGTCGGTGGAGACGCTAATTTCAAGGGCAATGTCCGTGTAGACGGAGACCTTGAAGCTAATGGCAACTTTATTACCCATGGAGACCATATCATTAAGGGTACTACTTATATGCAGGGAGATTCAGTCATCAGTGGTAACGAAACTGTTGACGGCAAGCTCCATGTGAAAGATGACGCCCAGTTTGACAAGGACGTTGCTGTAAGTGGCGACGCAAAATTCGGTAAGGACATCTATGTGGAAGGCGTAACCAATACTGGTGCTCTTGTGGCCCGTGGTGACGCTGCTATTGGTGGCAGCATTGCCATCGGCGAGAACGCCAAGATTTACGGTAGTACCGAGATTGACAAGAATCTCTCTGTTCATGGAGATACTGTACTTGACGGCAAGTTCTTTGCCAAAGGAGCCGCCACCTTTGGTGATAACGTAGACATCGCTAAGAACCTTACCGTAGGAGGCAATTTCACTATTGCTCAAAACCTCTCCGTGGGTGGAGACGCCAAGGTAGACGGCGACATCTACGGACGTTCCTTTAATGTTGGAAATGAGCGGTATATCGACAAAGACGGTATCAATGCCAATGGTCATGTTGTTCGCAATGTAGCAGATGGCAAGATTGCCGCTGGTTCCACCGACGCGGTGAATGGCGGACAGCTCCACAGCGTCAAAAAAGAGCTCAATGGCACTATTGACCAAGTGGGTGCTCAGGCAGCAGCTATGTCTACCCTGCACCCGCTGGAGTGGGACAGAAAAGACAAGATAAGCGTGTCCTCATCTGTCGGTGCCTACAAAGGGGAGGTTGCCGGGGCTATCGGTGCCTTCTATCGCCCCGACAAGAAGTCTATGATTACGGCACAGGCTGCAATCGGCAACAATGATAACATGTTCGGCATTGGTTTCTCCAAGAAGCTCGGTGAGGACAGCACCGAGGACGTTAGCGAAATGACCGAGGAAGAGCTTAACAGCAAAGTTTCAGAGCTTGTTGAAAAGCGTCTTGCGGAAATGACTTCGGGGGACACCACCCTCAAGGAGCAACTTGCGAAGAACGCTGCTGTTTCTAGCCAAAAGCCCCTCTCCGATATGGAGCTTGAGAACATTGCTCTCAAGAGACAGCTTGCCGAAGCAACTGGCAATATCGGTATGTCCGACGCTTATGAGCGTTTGATTTCCAAGGTAGACACCCTCACAACCAAACTTGAGAACATGGAACTCAAGAAACAGATTGAGGAAATGTCTGGTGGGGAAGCAAAGATGGCCGATAAGTATGAGCGTCTGCTTGCCAAGGTAGATTCTCTTGCTGAGAAGCTGGAAAACATCGGTTAAAATAACATCTTGCCGAGAAGAACACCCAAATGGGCATCTTCATGGTAAAGGCGGATGGACTGATGACTAAGATGGGGTTCTCTGACACCTAGAAGTAAATATGTTCCCATAAAAAAGCACTCGCTCTCTATAAAAGAGAATGAGTGCTTTTTTGTTATTTCTTTGATTCAAAGTCATCACGAGTGATGGTGTAGTAACGCAGAACTCGCAGAATATCCTCGTCTGATGTCAGGGACTCTATATTACTGAAGTCATTAGCACCTATGATTTCCTCTAATTGCTGTTTCTTTGTTGGGGACATACCAGAAACCCTTCTAAATTCTTTCCACCATTCCGGCTCTAAACCATTCTCCTTATAGTAGAAGCGGTATATTATCATTGCCTCTGGCATATACATCCGTTCCCAGAACCCTTCATCGTCCTTGCCGAATGCTTCATCAAAGAAGGATTTTCCTCTGCCTATCTTTCCTTTTGTGGAATTCAATATAGCTTGAACAGAGCGGATAAACTTTCTGTTCCAATGCTCTCCCAGATAAGTTCTGTCCCTGAAATACTTAGGGTCTTGGATAGGATGGTACTTCATGGGGAAGGAGTAAATGCTGATGCCCAGCTCGTCACAGAGGTCTACATTCTTCTTCATCCTGTAATACAACTCAATAGGTTCGTCCGTAAAATTGTATAAAAGATAGTTCGACAAATGAGTAATCCCATGTTCAGCAGCCAGTCTCACCGATTTCTCATAAACATCCCTCAGCTTCCAGTGGTCGAAAGCTATACGAAGAGGGCGAACTGGTATCTCTGCCAGTTTCTTTATATTCTCCTCATTGATGAGCCGCGAGTCAATGCCTTGATTGAAGTCTACATATCTAGCCTTGGGTTTGTTCTTGTATATCTTCTCGAATTTAGGTGCGAAGAAATCATCAACTGCCAATATGTTTTCAACCGTCATGGTGTGAATATCGTCCAGTTCTTTATCACTCAAGACATCTATGATTTCTTTTTTGTCATCAATATCGGCGGTTTTCTTTAATAGCAAGTCATATTGCTTTCGCAGGCTCTTGATATAAGCGGGGATATTATAGCCATCACGAATATTTTTTATCGCTACCGCATAATAATCTGGGGCAATATAATTATTTTCTTTGGTGAATCCCGATTCCTTTATCTCTTCGATGATATTATTGAAGTCGGCTGAAGCCAGCACATTGTTGTCCAGCAACAACAAATTCCTTTTTTCGCCAAACCTTGCTCTGGTATCCTCGATTTTATCCTTTATGGAAATATGCGTCTGATATGTTGGCTCTAATTTAGGAACTACACAAAAAGCACATTTATTAACGCACCCTCTGGTCATGTACCCATAATACCCGTCATGCTCTGGGTACTTGTAATCTATTTCTTCCAGTATGGAGTAGTCCAACGGCAGCTTGTCGATGATAATATCGTTGTCATCCAGCTCGCCGCCTTTGTCCAGCAAACCAACGATAGGCTTTATCCCCGTTTCCTGTTCCATCTCATGTGGCATTACCGATGCAGATATGCCGCCTACAAAAACTTGGTCTGGGTCTTTACAGAATTGCTTATAATAATTTATGGCGTCTACGGTTTTAGCCCAGTAGAAGGTAAAGAGCGTTGTAACGCATACTCTGTCCCATTGTGGGTTTTCCAAATACTTCTTGTTATGGTAATATCTGCGATATGATTCTAGCGTCTTTTTTACCAACGGGGTATATGACAAATTGTATAGGTTTTCTAGTAAGTCTCTGCTTCCTTTCCTTAGGTATAAAGCTATGTCGTCCCAATGAGCGTTCCAATTAACTGTCCTATCGTTGTTGTAAAGTGTGGCTATGGTTAGCTTCATGGTTTCGTTGACAGCAAAATCAACGTCATTTCCTTTATAGAAAGTAACCTCATCTCCCAGTCTGCGATGATATGTTGCCAGCTTCATCAAGCTCATAGGGGGATATTTGTTCTTGTAGTTAGGTTCAATCAGTAATACTTTACGAGACATTATTTTTCTTCAGTTCCTCCTGAATTCTTTGTATCAAAGAATCGGCTTCATCAAAAATCATATTTTTGTGGATAACATCATATATCTTGGAAACTAATTTCCGTTCGCTTTTGTTCAAATTGCTGAGTTCATCCACCAGAAGTTTCGGCTTCTTTTTTGTTTTGTCGAGTGGTTTATGCTCTACTTTTGGCTTTTCCTTATCCTTCTTGGAATCTGGCTCTTCAATAATAGGAACGTCCTTCTCCAGCCGTTCTTTCACTTTTTCTAAGTCTATTTTGCGTTCATCTGTAACTGTTTTTACCAGTTTGGAAAGAGCGGATACGTCCGACTGCTTGGACTTGTTCTCTATGCGGACAATATCCTTGATTGCCTTTTCCGCTTTCTCTTTTGCATTTACCAGTTCTTTTTTTAATTTGGTTTCTTCGGTAGATGAAGAGAATCCCTTTTTCTTTTTCTCATTGACCTTTTTCTGTAGCTCACTGTATTTTTCCAGCTTGTCATAACCGCTGTTAATTGTACTGCCGTCTTTATATAGCCCGTCCAAATTATCAGCAATGTACTTTCGTAAAGCATATTCAAGGTCTTTGACCTCATTGCTCTCGTTGAAGTAATCCCTTCGAGCATTAGGACGGAGGTTTTTATTGGCTATTGTATGGACTTCACCTATGAAATAGCCATTGCCACGAGGCTCCTTGAAAAACTTGGGACTTTCCGATAATGTTTCCCTGTTGCCGATGAGGATATTGAACTGGCGTAGTCTCAGCCCCCGCATTGGATTGCCGACTGCATTTATTTGGGCCTTGAATGAAGAAATGGCATACCATATCCATGCGATAGGCTGACCATTACCATCTCTGATAATGTCCGCATGAATACCATTCAGGGTGTCAACCTGAGTTTTATGCCCATTATTCACTTTGTAGATGTGATTGGTATAATTCTTTCTGATTTCTATTAAATCGCCGTCATCATGTCTGATAAATACTTTGTATGTATTTATAGGGGGGATTTCGTCTGCATGTTCTTTTACGAATCGTTCAATGTCTGGTCTGAACCAGAATGGTTCAGTATAATCGACAGGTGCCACCTCGGATATGTATTGGCTCACATCGTCCTCATCGAGCAGCCTGTCATTTTCAGCATTGATTCCCAGCATTTCTACCCTAAAGAAATGCTTGTCCTTATCGCAAGGCGTTTCTTCATAGGAGATAATCTTATCCAACACCTGCTCTGCGGTATCATGGTTGGAAGAATCCCCGATGATAGCCCTAAGTCCGATTGCGTCCCAAATCATCGTTGTCTGAGTAGGTTCACCATAGTAGGACGTTACAAAACGCAGTTCCTTGCAGTATCCAATACCGCCCAAACGACCAATCCCTCGGAACCCTTTGGACTCGCCTTGGATTTTCTCGGAATCCGCCACATTAGCCAGACGCTTCTCGATTTCATTGGCGGGAATGCCATTTGCATTATCTTCAATGAAGATGTTCCTGTGCTTCTTGTCTAATTGAATGACGATATGTAAATCTTCGTCTGGAAAAGAATTGTTGCTTGTTGCAATATCAATCTGGTCAGAAGCATTCTGTATATATTCCCTGTATACAATGCGGGAATCGTCATACATGGCCTGAGTTAAATTCTCAAGCACATTTTTTCCTATCTTTGCCATGCTCACACATCCTGTTACTTAAACTGTCTGTAAATCGGTAAGGGGAACTTTATATGCAGCAACGAGTTGAAGCTGAAACTCTGTACTATATATTCGCCCGGTTTCAATCGTGTCATCATGCTCTGATAAACCTTGGGAATGTATTTGTAGTTCGTCTTCGATACCTCAATGGCGTTGGTGCGTCCATAGGCAAATGCGGCACAGTTGCCTGTTACCCTTGTATGGATAGCACTCATAAACTGTTCTGCTCCGAACAGAACCACACCCAAGGAGCGACCACGCTCGGCTATATCCAAAATTTGACGGATAATCGGGGAGTTCTTAGGGGTCTCCGTAGAAGCGTACTTATTCAACTCGTCTATGAAGATAATGATTCTGGACGGGGGCTTCCTTCCGTCTTCAAACACCTCTGGCTTTTCTCCCAACTGGTAGTCCATTATCTCCCGAACCGTGTTGCCGAAAACAAACGCCTGCATATTGGAATCGAGCTTTGCCATATCCACCACATAGACATCGTTGGCTTTGATTTTCTGTATTTTATCAGCGATACGAACCTCGTTATCATCTTCGTGTACCGCACCGAACAAGCAGTTGTGGGAGATTGACTTCTTTATCATGCGGGCAAACTTACGCCAGCTCATCACAGGAATCTCCTTGTCCTTGCTGACGCTGCCAGCCTTTCCCATCTCCTCAACAACTTCAATGAAGCGGTTCCATTCCGTGATGTTGCCGAATTTCCCCTGACCACTGACAATGTAGTTGATGATGGCGTCCATCGTCTGATTCGGGTCATCAATATTAGCGAACATCAAATCAAGATTCTGTTTGTCCTTCTCGAAGTCGAATTTGTACTCAAAGGCTTTATTCTTCGATTTCTGATTGCTGAACAGGTCTTTATCCACATAGCTGTTCTTGGTGTTGTTATTGGAAGCGGGGTACAGGTAGGTCACGTTTTGGAATGGTTTGGTGGTCAGCCCCAAGTCCTCATACTCCTTCAAGACAGCTTTCCTTTTGTCGTCCTTGTTCTCGAAATCATTCATCTCGTCTATAGCCAGCAAATCCTTGCCTTTGACATTGAAGACGACAAAGGCAACGCCATCATCGTATTCATTTTCGGCTTGTTCTTCGGCCTGCTTTATATACTTGTCCTGTATGGACTTCAGCAGGAACATAGCATAAGAAGTCTTGGCTGCCAAGCCAGAAATACCCGAAATATTAAGATGTGCCCCCTCCGGGCCAATCAGGAAATCGGAATTGATATTTACAGGCAGGGTAATCTTTTCTCCAGCGTCCTCGTACATTTCAAGGAATCCGCAGCATACGGGATTCTTTATGTTGTCCAGTCCCAATGCTTTTTCTACTTCTTCTCTGGTAGCCAGATATACCTTGGTGTTGCTCAATACTGGAGAATCAATATGCTTTGTATTGCCTACAACTTTTGCCTTCACGCAGTTCATGCCAATCCTGAAGGTAGTATCTTCTATCTCGGCATCACCGAAATCGTTGGAGATAAAGCTGGACAGGAAACTCGCAGAATCCGTAATATGGGATATTTCTTCGACAACACCAAAGGTGGTACTATTGTTCAAGTGGTCTACCTTGACCACATCAAAGGGATGCAGTATCATCTCTGGTTGCGTCCAAAAATAGAAAGTATCAATAGTCGTAGGAACTTTCTCTGTCGCTATGACTTTTCCGATTGATTCTGGCATTTCCAACACTCCTTAAAACAGGCTTAAAAATAAGCCATTGCTCATGTATTTGCTCTTGGCATAGGTTTCCGTTACATATATAGGGTATAAATGATTTGCCCATCGGCTGTCATTCCCATAGCATACAGGATTGGCTTCCTTCAGCAAAAAGCTGACAGCATATCAATCAGGTCGGTGCTCACCCCATGCTTGACCTCATTCTCCTGTATGAGTTTTTCGATTTTAATAATCCCATCAAAAACATTGTGCGTGTATTTACTGTCCCTTATTCGCAAGTACCATACACAAAACGAGACGCCTTCACCCGAAATCTTTGATTCATAGCAATATGCTGGAGTACGCTCATTTTTCCGTAATCCAGCTATTATGCTTGAATTAGTGCCGCCACCCTTTACATAGCACTTGGTCGGGTTGAATGATTTCGAGACGCCTATTACATATTGGTAATAATGCTTCATCTTAGCTTCGGACAGGTTCATGCTGTGATTTTCAACAGCCTTATATTCCAGAGAGCCATCCTTTATGAGATATGCTCCTGCTTTGACCTTGTTCGCTTTGACCAGACTGATAACGGCGTTCTTTTCCTGCTCTATCATGTAATCTTGGATTTTTGCGATACCCTTGCTCTCATACTTGGCGTCCAAGTCGAGATTATAGGGGATTATATCGTCTATGGATAAATTCTCGTTTTTGAATTTCTTTCGTGCTACGACCAATTTTTCGCTTTTGTTTATTTTGTCCCTCAACTTGAGAGCGTCATCAATCTTATCGAATTCAGATGGCAATGCACTATTAGGGACTGACATGACCAGCTTGCGGTCAAAGAACTCCTGCTGCATCTTCTTTCCGTCACGGCGGCAGCAGCTAATTCCTACCTGTCCAGCCAGTATGGGATATACATTCTTCCCAAAAGACATATCATCGACTTTGTAGGTATGTCTCGACCCGTCCAGAAAATATTTGAACCATGATTCCTGACCTGCTAATTTCTGTTTGGTGGCAGTCAGGTCTCTGGGCTTAGTGAAATGTTCGGTTTCCCCGTACTCTTTCCAGTTCACCTCTTGGTCGGCGTCATATTCTATGACGGAGTTATTTGCCGTATCATAGCAGAATTTATGTGACTGATACCTTTTGCCGTGTAATTTCTTGGTAGCTTGCTCAAGCGTATCCATTATGCCATCCATAAAGGCACCCTCCCTTGACTTCTGAGAAATTGCGATACTCTAACTTTCATGGCCTTACTCAGGCAGGCTCGGAATCCTGACCAATGACCACATTCAGTACCGCCTTCTTCAGCCTGATGCCCAGCCCCTCTGCACAGAGAGTAGGGCGATGACATCATGGTTCGAGTGGTATTCTCCATATTCCGTCATATAGTTTCTCCATTACTTAAAACAAACTCTCTTCGGAATGTTGTCCCCGTGACCTTAGCAATACGCTCCATGTCAACAACCGAGAAGGACTCTCTCTGCATTTTCCCGTTGAAATTCTGTGGTGATGTCCCGAGACGCCGTGCCAGCTCAGATACGCTTATGTTGTTCCTGACGCACAGAACCTTTATCTGTTCGGAGATTGTCATAATGGTACTCCTTTCAATCCTAAATATTTATGTTTCAATTATAAACTCTGGGGTTTATAGTGTCAATCACGCCTTCATCAAGCCGCTATGACTAAATAGCTTTTGCTTTCCTTGTTGAATGTCCTCTGCATACATACAACAAAAAAGCCCCCTCCAAAAATGAAGAGGGGACTAATTTGACGATTTGGGCTTAACTTAATGACATTGTCAATCAGAGGGCGTTTTTTGTGCTTGCAGGGCGGCGATTTTATGCCGCAGTTCGATTTCGTTTAAGGCCATCAAAAACTCAATGCCGTAAATAATGAAACTAACTATAAACTTGAACCAGACGAACAGGGCAAACAGACCAAAGAGGGAGCCGTAGGCAATGCCCATGCTGGGGATGAGAGTCATACACCAGCTGTAAATGCCTGTGACGGCCAGCCATAAAAAAGTGACCAGCAGTGCGGTGATAAAGGCCTGTCTGAAAGGCGGCGTGTAGGAGTGCGGCGCAAAAATGTAAAAGAAGGTGAGCCAAACGACCAGCACGACAAAGGGCAGGAATACGCGCAGAAAATTCCAGAGCCAAAGGAAAACTGACGGGAACTGTGTGCTTTCATTTAAATAGTAGACAAGGGAATTGCCAAAGACGGGAAGCCCCAGAGACAGAAAGATGACCACCATCAGGCCGAAGGTAAAGACAATGCCTTTGGCGTATACAAGGATATTGTGACGGTCATTTCGGGCCATGGCTTCTGTGTGGGCATAATCGAGGCTGTCGGTGGCCCGTGTGAGTATCACCAGCCCCTGAACAAAGCTGTACAGGGAGAAAATACCAGTCACCCACATCCACAGGGAACTGCGGCTGGCCATAATGCGCGTGATATCGCTCATCAGCGGCCCGGCCATGCGCTCCGGCAGGTAATGAGCCGCTATACCGTAAATGGCATCTACCTGAGAGGCCATGACGAAGAGCATTAAATTTACCGTAAAGACCAGAAAGGGCAGGAACCCCAACAGGAAGTAATAGGTTGTGCCTGAGGCCATGTCAAACCAGCTGGCAATGCGGTGGTAGCCGATGAACCGCTGATAGAAGAAATATATAGTTTCCCATAGCGGCGTCAGCCGTTTGAGGAGGAGTTGTACTAATCTATCCATAAGAATCACCTTGTATATGATTTTAACCGATATAATTCTACGAGGTGAAAAATTTTCCCTGCCTATGTATAAAATGTACATAAAAATAGATTTTTTTGAAATTTTTTGCAGGTATTTTCAAAAAAAAGTAGAAATCTTTTTGTCAGTAGGGCTGTAAGGGGCTGGTTTTGCAGCTTACAGCCTGACTGGATACAGGAGGAGACAATGAAGCAGTATGCATGCATAGACATCGGCGGCACGGCAATCAAATACGCGATGCTGACGGAAACGGGGCAGATTTTGACCAATGGTCAGATGCTGACAAATGTCGAAGCCGATGGCAGCGGCGATATTCCCCGGAAAATAGCCGCTATCGTGGCAGACCTGCAAAAGATGTGCGGTACGGCAGAGGGAGTGGCCGTTTGTTCGCCGGGGCTTATTGATGCCGATAAAGGCGAAATCATTTTTGCCGGGCCTAATTTTCCCGGCTACACGGGCATGAAGCTGCAGCAGGAAATCGAACAGCTTACCAATCTGCCGTGTACAGTGGAAAATGATGTAAATGCAGCCGGCTTGGGTGAAAGCTGGCTGGGAGCAGGCAAAGGAACTAAAAGCGCCTTTTGCGTCTTTGTCGGTACCGGTATAGGCGGAGCCTTGGTGCTGGACGGTCATGTGATTCATGGGGCTGCAGCGGCGGCAGGGGAAATCGGTTTCCTGCCCGTTGAAGGCGGCCATTTGGAGCGGCTGGCCAGTATGCCGGTCATGTTGCAGCAGGCTGGCGCAGCGACAGGTGAAGAGGCCTTTATGCTGGCGGCAGCTGGGGACGAAAAAGCCCGGAAAGCCTTGGAGGATATGACCAAAAGGATTGTTCAGGGGCTGGCGTCTATCTGCTGTGTCGTAAATCCTGAGGTTCTTATCATGGGCGGCGCGGTGATGACCCAACGGGAATTTTTTGCACCGCGTCTTAACAGGTATTTGCAGGAGCTGCTTCCAGAAGCGCTCTTGGCAAATACGCGCATTGTTTTTGCCGAATTGGGGACAGCTGCAGGTTTTACCGGCGCTTTGCGGTATTTTCTGCAGAAACATCCCTGATAGTTTATAGATTTTTTTCGAAAGTGAGGAATAACGATGAATCTTAAAAAGAAAATTGCTTTGGCACTGATGGTAGGTATTATTACCGGAAGTGTGGGCTATGCCTCCCCGGCAGTGATAGAACGGGAAGCTATATCTCAGGTGGCGCTTCTGCAGTCTTTGGCACAGGGCTATTTTGGCGGTACGGTCACCGTAAAGGACCTTCGTGCGATGGGCGATACCGGTATTGGTACCTTTGAAGGCCTGAACGGGGAAATGATTGTCCTTGACGGGAATGTTTATCAGGCCTTAGGTGATGGCCGCGTGGTCGTGGCTGACGACAAGGTAATTGTGCCTTATGCTACCGTGACTGTATTTGACAATGACATCTCCTTGGATTTAAAGAATATTGCTGATAAAGCTGCTTTTGAAAAAGCATTGAATAAAATGGTTAAGCAGTGCGGCGAAAACAGCTTTTATATGGTAAAGCTGCACACGGAATTTTCTTCGGTGCTGTTCCGCAGTGAATACGGCAGTAAACCTCCATATCCGACGCTTTTGGAAGCACTTAAAGGCAAGCAGACGGAGTTTACCGCCAAGAATATCAAAGGAACTTTAGTAGGCCTGTACTGCCCCAGCTACATGGGCGAACTGAATACACCCGGCTGGCATTTCCATTTTATCTCCGATGATAAAAAACAGGGCGGTCATATTTTAGAGCTCTCTCTTAAACAGGGCACGGTGAACTTTGATAAGACTGATAAATTCACCATGATTTTGCCTAATGACAAAAATTTCCATAAGCTGAATCTGAAAAAGGATATGTCAGCCGATATAAAGAGTGCCGAACAGGATAAACAGGCAAATATGCGTAAATAAGACTAAAAGCGCCGCATATAGGGACTAAGACGTTATGGTTCCTATATGCGGCGTTTTTTTGTAAAATTTTGTAATAAATGACTTTGTCAATCGTAAGTATAGACAAAAGGTAGATAAAGTCAACTTAAACAGTATTGAAAGGAGAGATTGAAAATGTTAGCAAAGAAAGAATTTAAGGAAATGGAACTGAATAAGGTTGCCGGTGGCAAGACGGATGAATTTGAAGATATTCACCCTATCGTGATTGATGGTGAAAAATTTGACAAGGTGAGGTTTAAACGTGATTATATTTATGAGCCCCACAAAAATAACAATAAGTGGCCGGATATCATAGCGTAAATGGCAGGCAATGAAACATGTACAGTTGATGGAGTAAATCAGTATGTTACAGTTTCTCCATTCGGGATGGGACTGAGATTATGTCCTAAAATTACAGAGCACTTCCATGGGAGGTGCTTTTTTATTGCAGGTTTTTAAGAATGTGTGTAGAAGAACTACATTAAGATTAGAATATCGGGGTGAAAATCAATGTGTGATGAAACATACTGGCATGGTCTTATCCGCAAGGCGATTGAACAAGAGGCTTCGGATATACACCTGACCGCTGGGCAAAAGCCACACATGCGCTGCTTGGGCATTTTGCAGGCAATGGACAGCCGCCCGTTGACAGAACAGATTATGTCAGAAATTTGTTCTGCGCTTCTAAATGACGGTCAACGGGAAAAGCTGACAAAGGAACGGGAAATTGACTTGTCATGGACTTTTGACGGCAGGCGGTTTCGCGTCCATACCTATTACCAGCAGGGCTGGCTGGCCCTGGCTTTCCGTTTGCTGCCGGAGAGGATTCCGACTTTAGCGGAGCTGGGAGCGCCAAAGGCCTGGCAGAAGATGAAGGAGATAGAGCAAGGGCTGATTTTAGTCACGGGCAGAACTGGTTCCGGCAAGTCTACCACCTTGGCGGCGTTTATTGAGGAGCTCAATCAGGAGAAATTGTATCATATTGTAACGTTAGAAGACCCTGTTGAATATGTATTTGTGCCGGACAGGAGTTTTATCAGCCAACGGGAGTGGGGGCGTGATTTCATTTCTTTTCCGCAGGCATTGCGTGGGGCATTGAGGGAAATGCCTGATGTGATACTGGTGGGCGAGATACGTGACAGGGAAACCTTGGAAACGGCATTGGCGGCAGCCTCGGCCGGCATGCTGGTGCTGGGAACCTTGCACAGCCCCAGTGCTGCGGAGGCCATGCTGCGTATGGAAGGGCTTTTCCCCAGCAATGAACGTGAAAGCGCCCGAGCGCTGATATCTCAGGTGCTTACAGGTATATCGGCCCAAAAACTGTTGCCTGCGGCAGGTGGCGGCAGGGTGGCGCTCTTTGAAATTATGCTGGCCGTACCGGCTGTTACAAGCTTAATCCGGCAGGGAAAATACAGCCAGCTGCCAGCAGTTATGATGAGCCATCAGCAACAGGGCATGCAAACCAAAAGTCAGGCATTGCAAAATCTTTGGCAGGAAGGCAAAATAAGCCGGGCAACATGGGAGCGTCAGCAGGGAGAGGGCTATGAATTATAAATATAATGCCTGCAACCGTGCAGGACAGCATTTTCAAGGAACTATCGAAGCGGCCAGCCGGCAGGAGGCTGCGCGGCAAATCCGTCAGCAGGGGCTGTGGGTGACGAAACTGACTTCGGCAGCTGATAAGCCTGTGTCGCAAGGGCAGAGAGTTGGTTCGTTATTTAAATTTCCTGTTACATCCTTTACTACAGAACAGCAGGCTCTTTTTTTCCGGCAGCTGGCAGTATTGACGGAGGCCGGTATTCCCCTGCATGAGGCCTTAAAAAATCTGGCCGGGACTGTCAGGGAAGGGCGCTGCGGCAAGGTTATCACTGACCTTTATCAGGCAGTCATCGAGGGGAACAGTTTATCAGCGGCGCTGGGCAAGTATCCACGGATTTTTTCCCTGCAGGTAGTTCATTTAGTTCAGGCAGGGGAAAATGGCGGTACTTTAGATATAGTGCTTGTGCGGTTGGCAGATTATCTGGAGCAGAATACTATCGCCCAGGAAAAATTAAAATCTGTATTGCTGTATCCGGTGATTTTGGCCTGTTCGGCAGTGGGGGCTCTGGTGTTTATGACGTTGGTGATTCTCCCCGCATTTGCGTCCATGCTGGAAAACCTGCAGGTGGAATTGCCGCTGCCTACGAGAATCCTACTGGCGGCATCCGGCTTTTTACAGGATTATGGCTGGGCGGCACTGTTGGTCAGCATCTTGTGTCTGCTGGGAATTAGTGCTTTGGGCAGACTGTCCAAGGTAAGGATCTACTGTGAGCGCTGGCAGCTGGCCATGCCATTATTGGGGAAGTTGCGGCTGCATACTGACTGGATGCTGGCGCTGTCTACGATGGCAGCCTTGCTGGAGCAGGGGATAGCATTGCCCTTGGCTTTGGAAATGTCTGGTAAATCTTTGCGTAATACCTATTTGGCACAACAGCTTGAGCATGTACAACAAAAAATCCAGCAGGGAAGTTCCCTGAGGACAGCTTTAGGCGAATGTGACTGTTTTCCGCCCATATTGCAGGAAATGCTGGCCGCAGGTGAGCAGTCCGGCAGATTGGAAACAATGCTGGCTAAGGGCGCAGACTATTGCAAGGTTATGATGGAAAATGAGTCTGCGCGGCTGCAGGCTTTGGCTGAGCCAGTGGCGATTTTTCTGGTGGGCGGTCTGGTGTTTTTCTTTGTATTATCCGTAATTATGCCGCTGCTGAATACGATGGATGCTTTGACTATGTAAAAAAGAGCCCCACAGGGCTCTTTTTTAATTCTCTGCCAGCAGCTCTTGTTTCAGCTGACGGTATTTTAATGTGTAGTAGGGGCCGTTTTGTGCCTCACGATGGTCAAAACCATAAGCGCGGCGGCTGACGGCCAGAATAGGCGGTGCCTGTATGCGCTTGGCTACAGCCATGCCTGTGAAGAGATTCCACCAGCGTTCCAAATCGGCGATAAACTCCTTGGCGGTGGGAAAATATTGGGATACCAGACCGGGAGCGCAGCCAAGGTTTTCCTCGATAGTGCCAGCGGCATACCATTCCAGAATATCCTCTGGGGCAGCTTTTTGCCACCGTTCGATAAAGGAACGGAAGAGGTAGTCGTGGTAGGGATATTTCAGCGGGTCGCCTTTGCCTTCGTCTACATTTTGGGCGGAGGAGAGTTCTGCGCTGGGAACAATATCAATAATTCCCTGAGGGACAACTTCCCGTCCATAAACAACATCATTCATGTAATGGGCAAGTTCATATACCTGATATTTCCACAGGTCAGCCAAAGCTGCCAAAAAACCTGACTGGTCACCGTAAAGGGTGGAATAACCCACCGTGGTTTCTGCTTTGTTGGCATTGCAGGTAAAGCCGCCGCCAAAGGCAGCTGCAGCGCCTGCCAGAACACGGGCACTGCGGTCACGAGCCTGAATGTTTTCTGTGACAAAGGAAGAGACGGTGAGTTTTTGGCTTGACATGTCAGTCAGATTGGTGATAGTGGTTTCGGAAAGCTGCTTAACCGTGTGGTCAACGGATTCCTGAATGGGAATTACCGCATACTGGCAGCCGAGATTGTCAGCCAGCTCCTTGCTGAGTCCCTTGGTGGTTGTTGAGTTAAAGACGCTGGGCATGTTTACCAGCAGCAGATTTTCGGGACCGACAACCTTTGCATAGAGGGCGGCAGCTACAGCAGAGTCAATGCCGCCGGAAATGCCGATGACCACCTTTTGCATGCGGATATTTTCGAGGAAACGGCGGATGCCATAGTGAATCGCCCGGTAAATATGGGCAATATCAGTTTCACGATCTGCATTGACCTCGGGGATAGAGGGCAGCGTGTCCAAATCCACAATGGACAGCTCTTCCTGATAGGTAGTGCTGGTCAGGCAGACTCCGCCATTGGCATTGTAAGCGGTGCTGGCACCGTCGAAGGTGTAGACGGTTTTGCCGTTGTTCTGCAGTCCGATGGCATTGACATAGAACAACGGTACACCGGCATCTTTGGCCTGCTGGCCGAAAACGCGGTGGCGCTTATCATTCTTGCCCAGCGTATATGGAGAGGCAGAGATATTGACAAACAGGTCAATATCCGCTTTTTCCTGTAGGATTTGCAATGGCTCCAAGGCGTAGTTGTCGCTCCAGCCGTCTTCACAGAGCAGGCAGCCGATATGATAAGTTTTTTCGCGGACGGTGAGCTTTACCGGCGCAATTAGTTCTGCCGGTGTCCGTCCTTCTTCGATAGCCAGCTGCTGGAGACTGAAGAAATGACGGGTGTCGTCAAACTCCCGGTAGTTAGGCATCAGGGTTTTGATGACGTAGGGATATGTTTGCCCGGCTGGTGCGATAAGCTGACCGTCCTGCGCGGTGAAAAAAGCATTGTATTTGCGGACGCGGCCGTCGTTGTTGGTCTTGTCCCAATCCATGGCAATGTTGCCGAACATGACGGTAAGGCCTTGGGAAGCGGCAATTATTTCCTGACCATAGTGCTCACAGTCAGACAAAAAGCTGGTCTGCTCCCATGTGTCACCCAAGAGGTAGCCGGGAATGGCCATTTCCGGGAAAATGATGATATCGGTGTTCTGTTCCCGGGCTTCTGCTATCATGCGCAGCATGGTGGCAGCATTTTTATCGGGATGGCCGGGAATGACTTCCATTTGAGCCATGGCTATTTTTAACAAAGCATTCACTCCAATGCAGTATTTTTTTAGAACTGGCGTAAAATAACTTATTATTCCAGTTCCTTAAATGATACGCTAGATAGCAGGTTAAGTCAAACCAGACCGCTTAAGAAAATCGCTCTTTTTGACGATATAATGACAGAAGGGGGGAGACGTATGCAAGTTACAGGTATTGATGGCAGCATGGCCGGTATGACAAATATTGAAAAAGCCAAAGCGCAGGGGTCAGACGTCTTTAAAGATATGTTTTCCGGTATGGTGCAGGAACGCATTGATAACCTTACGGAAACGCTGGAGGAAATGAATGCCAAAAAAGCAGAGCTTTCGGAGCTGAAAGCCCAGCAAAAATTTTCGGAGGTCATTCGTCATGTCCTGCCGGATGGCAGTATTCTGGTAAAGGAGTTTGTGGATGGCAAACTGGACAGCTGTTACCGCAAGCCGCCCCATTTAAAGGATGTGCCGGATGAAAGCAAGCCGGTTCCCCAAGGGGCAGATGGCTCTGAGCTAAGCTCCATGCGCAAAATGAAGCAGGTGCCGGCAGTGCGGATATTTGAGGATATATAGGATAAATAAAAATGAGGCCATCTTAGGTGAGATAGCCTCATTTTTAATGCTTGCGGTAATCACGCGGCGAGCATTTAAACATTTCCTTAAAAGCTCTGGAAAAGGTGGAATAGTCAGCAAAACCGACTTCCTCGCTGATGGCGGTGATGGGCATATCGGTCTTTAACAGGTCACGGGCCAGCAGCAGACGTTTGCTGCGGATGTACTGATGAATACCGTAGCCGGTATCGGCCTTAAACTTGCGCATCAGGTAAAATTTGCTGATATAGGCTTTGGCTGCCAGCTCGTCTATGGTCAGGTCTTTGGCCAGATTGGCGTTGATATAGGTAATGATTTCCTGAATCTTGGGGTCATAGGTAGCGTTATTCAGTCCGGACAATTCATGTTCATGCAGGGAACGGTTCAAAAGTATCATAAATTCGATGAACATGATTTCGGTGAAGAGTTCGTTGGCAAAGCCCTGACCATGAGCCGTCTTTTCCAGTTTGTCCATGTGAAAGAGCAGGTCGTGGCTGGTGCCGGGGGGCTGGTGCATGACGCTGCTGTTTTCCCGGGCATAGGCAAAACACTGGGCCAAATCCACATGTTCCGTATTCTGCTGCTGCCAGCGCTGCAGAAAATCCGGTGCCACATAGATAACAATGCGTTCATATACTTTTCTGTCATCATTAAACACCGGCCGATGGATTTCGCCGGCGGTGACAAAGACGATATCCCGTGGTGCCAGCCGGTAGGTTTTGCCTTCAATAACATAATCCACAGCGCCGTCCAGAAACATAATTATTTTATGGAAGTCATGATAATGGAAGGGGATAGGCTTTAGGGCAGCGTCCTTTAAGCGGAAAACCCGGAAGTCGCTGACAAGATAGCCTTTCTTCTCGTAGTCGCTCATAATATCACCCCTTTTAGTATAGAACATTTTTTGCAATATTGAAAGCATATTTTAAACTTTTATTGCAAATACGGTCTTGCTATAATAAAACCATCGAAATTATCGTATATCATATAGAAAGGCCGGTGAGCAGGATGTTGTTAGTTCGTTTGTATCGTGTGGAGGATAAGGAAGTCATGGTTATGGACAGCAGTCAGGGATTTATGCCCGGCGAAAATGCCATCCGCCTGCTGGCCAGCCGCGAATATGGTGTAGGTGCTGACAGGGTGATTGTTTACTGCGGCAATAAGCTCCAGGAAGGTTTCGTTGCTTATGCTGACGATGGCAGGGCATACAAACTTACCGCTGCTGACTGCAAACTCCTTTCCCGTGAAAAAGCTGACTGCGAAGTTCGTCTGACGGATTGTTTTGTGGAAAAAATGCGTCAGGCTGATGAGTGCGAGCTGGCAGCTGCCTGCTGATAATGTTATAGCGAAAAAATGAGCAAGGCTATGGTTTTATGACAAAAAGGTTTGCGATTGCTTTTAGGTGATTGCAAACCTTTTTTATATTGCCAAGGAAAAATACTTGACAGCTTGTTTAAGCTCCGCTATAATAGCCTATGTCAAGGGGAAAGCCTTGGCACCTAATTTTAAAGCAGGTGATAGCGATGATGGAGCAGCTTTTGTATTTATCCACGTTGTTTGATTTATATGGCGCACTGCTTACGGAAAAACAGCAGGAATGCTTGCGTATGCACTTGTTTGAGGATTTTTCGCTATCGGAAATCGGTGAGGAACTGGGGATATCCCGGCAGGCGGTTTACGATAACATTCATCGCAGTGAAAAAGCGATGGAATCCTATGAAAAGAAATTAGGCCTGGCCGCCCGTTATCAGGGAGAGCGTCAGGAGCTGGCAAAAATTTATGCAGCAATCAAAGAACTGAAACAGCCGGAAAATGCACAGGCCGTTGATGAAGTTCTGAACCGCTTGGAACCATATACTACACAGGTTCACGGTCAGGAGGTATCAGTTTGATATTTGAAAGCTTATCCGACCGTTTGCAGGAAACATTCAAAAAGCTTCGCGGTCATGGCAAGCTGACGGAGGATGATGTCAACGAAGCCATGAGGGAAGTGCGGATGGCACTTCTGGAAGCGGATGTAAACTTTAAGGTCGTAAAAAACTTTATAAAGACCGTCAAGGAACGAGCCATTGGTCAGGATATATTGGAAACCCTGACACCGGCTCAGGTGGTTATAAAGATTGTTGATGAGGAACTCACGAATCTCATGGGAGGTACGCAGAGCCGTATCAACATCAGTCCGAATCCGCCAACCATCATCATGATGGCCGGCCTGCAGGGTGCTGGTAAAACCACGTCCGCTGGTAAACTGGGCTTGTCCCTTAAAAAGCAGGGCAAGCGTCCGCTGCTGGTAGCCTGTGATATCTATCGCCCGGCGGCAATTAAACAGTTGCAGGTCGTAGGCAAACAGCTGGATATTCCTGTGTTTGCCATGGAGCAGGGCACTGATGCGGTGACCATTGCCAAGTCTTCCATTGCCTATTCGCAAAGTCATGCCAACGATGTTATCATCATTGATACGGCAGGGCGATTGCAGATAGATGAAGCTCTGATGCAGGAGCTTCGGGATATTAAAGCAGAGGTAAAGCCGCACGAAATCCTGCTGGTCGTTGATGCCATGACCGGTCAGGAGTCGGTCAATGTGGCGCAGACCTTTAACGACAGCCTTGGTCTTGATGGTGTCATCATGACCAAGCTGGATGGTGATGCCCGTGGTGGTGCAGCGTTATCGGTTAAGGCTGTTACCGGGGTGCCCATCAAGTTTGTGGGTATGGGTGAGAAACTGGAAGCACTCCAGCCGTTCCATCCTGACCGTATGGCTTCCCGTATTTTGGGGATGGGTGACGTACTTTCTCTCGTAGAAAAGGCGCAGCAGACCTTCGATATGGAAGAAGCCCGCAAGATGGAGAAGAAACTTCGCAAGGATGAATTTACCTTGGATGATTTTCTCTCCCAGATGCAGCAGGTCAAAAAACTTGGCTCGCTGGAAAACATATTGGGCATGATTCCCGGCATGGGCGGGCTCAAAAAACAGCTTGAAGGTCAGAATATTGACCTTGACGGCAAGGAAATGCGCCAGATTGAGGCCATCATCAAATCAATGACACCTCAGGAACGGGCGGATATCGGCATCATCAACGGCAGCCGCCGTAAACGTATTGCCATGGGCTCCGGCACCAGAGTGCAGGATGTCAACAAGCTCTTGAAACAGTTTGGCGAAATGAAAAAGATGATGAAGAAAATGAAAAAAATGCAAAAAGGCAAAGGCTTTCCCGGCTTGGGAGCTCTGGGGAATCTTGGCGGTTTCCCGAAAATGCCCTTTATGCGTTAATTTTTATAACCTTAACTTGCGAAAGGTGGTGAAATTTCATGGCAGTAAAGATTCGTTTGAACCGTATGGGTGCAAAGAAGAACCCTTTCTATCGTATTGTGGTTGCTGACTCCCGTGCTCCGCGTGATGGCCGTTTTATCGAAGTTCTCGGTAACTATGACCCTTCCAAGCAGCCGGCAGTTGTCAACGTTGACGAAGCAAAGGTTCTTGACTGGATGAACAAAGGTGCTCAGCCGACCGATACCGTTAAAAATCTGTTCAGCAAGCAGGGCATCATGTCCAAGTTCGCTGAATCCAAGAAGAAGTAAGCTAAGTGCTTATTGGAAAGAGGCTCGACATGAAGAAACTTGTTGAAGTTATCGCCAAATCCTTAGTGGAGCATCCCGAAGCTGTTATCGTTGATGAACGGCAGGAGGATGGGCAGACCGTGCTCAGCCTTCATGTGGCAGAGGATGACATGGGTAAGGTCATTGGACGTCAGGGACGTATTGCAAAGGCATTGCGTACCGTGGTCAAAGCCGCGGCCACTCGGGAGAATACGAAAGTCACGGTTGAGATTATTTAAATAAAAGCGGCAGGTTTCTTTTTAGGGACTTGCCGTTTTTAGTATTTATGAAGAAAAGAGGAACTGTCATGGATTCTATTTCACTGAAAGTGCCTGTAACTATTAAGGCAAAACTCACAGAAAAACTGAAAACGAAGATTCTCACGGAGCTTGAAGAAGGCATCAAGCGTGCTGAACTGGAACTGCAGCAGCTGGACATTCAGGAAAAGCGTGTAATGCAGGAAAATCAGCCGGCCAATCCGGAACAGCCCACCATGGAAGAGGTACAGCGCTTCCAGTCCATTCAGGCTCATTTTGGACAGGAACGCCAGAAGCGCCTGGAATTCCGTGAGGAATCTACAGCCCGCAAGGAAGAAATGGAAAAAATGGTAATCGGTGCGGAAATCGTTCAGGGCACGCTGGAACGTCAGGTGGAAGTTCATGTCGGCGATGATATGCGCGAAATCATGAACGTGGAAGTGCTGGTGGAAGATGACAAGATTATCGCCATTCGCGGCTAAGAAAACCAGACATGATAAAAATCGCGTCACCATTGGCAAGGTCGGCGCAGCCCATGGTATTCATGGCGAAATGCGCATAATTCCCCTTACGGATTTTGTGGAACGCTTTGCGGATATGACAGAGGTTATGGTCGGCAGTGAATTGCTTCATATCGAAAGCTGTAAGTATCATAAACAGTATGTGCTGATGAAGTTCCGTGAATATCCTGTAAGGGAAGCTGCCATGAGCCTGACGGGAAAATTGCTTACCGTTGACCGCAGCGAGGCTGCTCCTCTGAATGAAGGAGAGTATTATACCTTTGACATTATCGGCCTGACGGTATTTGACATGTCAGGCAGTGTACTGGGTACAGTGGAAAATGTCCTGCGCACAGGCAGCAATGATGTGTACCAGACACGCCATCCCGATGGCGGTGAACTGCTGATACCGGCACTCAAAGCCGTGGTCAAGGAGATTGATATTCCCGGCGGCCGTATGGTGGTAGATATGCCTGAGGAGATTTCCGATGCGCATTGATATGGTGACGATTTTCCCGGAAATGTTTGCCGGCCCCTTTGGCGACAGCATTACCAAACGCGCTGTTGACAAAGGAATATTGGATATTCATTTTACCAACTTCCGGGATTTTGCCGAAGACAAGCACCATCATGTTGATGACAGTCCCTTTGGCGGCGGTGCCGGCATGGTATTAAAGCCGGAGCCGATGTATAAGGCGGTACGCGATGTACTGGCACGCACTATAGAGTATGCAGAAAACCGCCGGGTGCTGATTATGGACCCCTCGGGGCCGACCTTTAATCAGGCTAAAGCCAAGGAACTGGCGCAGTATGACCAGCTGGTGTTTATCTGCGGTCATTACGAGGGGTTTGATGCCCGGATTTACAAACTGGCCGATGAAGCTGTCTCCATTGGGGATTTTGTCCTCACGGGCGGAGAATTGCCGGCTATGGTGATAACTGATGCCGTATCCCGCATGCTTCCCGGCGTTCTGGGACATGAAGAATCTGCGCCCACAGATTCCTTTTATGAGGGGCTGCTGGAATTTCCGCAGTATACGCGTCCCCGGGAATTTGAAGGCATGGAAGTGCCGGAGGTCCTGCTGAATGGCGACCATGCTAAAATCCGGCAATGGCGCCGGGAGCAATCCCTGCTGGTGACGCAAAAATATCGTCCTGACCTGCTGGCAAAAGCTGACCTTACAGATAAAGAGCGCCGGTTTTTGGCAGAAGAAAATATATAATCGTATTTGGCACAAGCGAAATTTTCTTGTTTGGGATATAAAAAAGGCAGGAAAATTTCGCTTGTTTGTCGTATTAGAAAATGCAAATAATGTTTGATGTTTGGAAATGTGCGAGAAAAGGAGATGGGTATTTTGGGTCTGATGGATAGATTAAATGTCAAACGGAAAATCATGGTATCAGTTTCCATTCTGTTTGTAGTGGTAATGCTGGTTCTGGGCTTTGTTCTAGACAGGGTAATTACCAGCAGTGAGATGGCCAATTTTGAAGAAGAGACGGACTTACAGGCCGCTCAGGTTGATAATGCCATGCATCTTTTTTTAAACGGACTGCGTGACGGGCTGGTGAATATGGCCAATGACCCCATTTTGCGTCAGGGCGGAGAAATTACCAGATATATGGACGAGTCCGTGATGGCCGCAGCGTCATCTGATGGCAATATCGTGATGGATCCCCAGGGCAAGGGCGGTTTTGAGCTGGCGGCCTATCAGGTATTTCAGCGCTTTGGCGAAGCAAATAAAACATCTGTATCCGTTATCAGCTACGGTACTACGGATGGCGGTTATCTGCAGTATCCGGCAGTAAAACGCAAGAAGGGGTATGATTCCCGAAGCCGGGACTGGTTCAAGGAGAGTATGGCTGATGTAAACAAGGTGCGCATTACGAAGCCCTTTAAGACATCCAAGGGAACTCCGACGGTAGGCATTTTTGCTACGGTAAAAAGCATGACCGGCCAGCCACTTGGCGTATTGGGGCTGAATATTGACCTGCCTGTTGTTACGGATATGATTTCGCAGATAAAAATCGGGGAAACCGGCTATATTATGATGCTGGATGCCGATGATGTAATAGTAGCTGACCCCAAACATCCTGACGCAGATTTTAAAAAGCTGGCTGAATCCGGTTTGGGAGATTTGGCAAATCTCAACATGTCCGTAAAAGGTTTGCAGGAAGCCAGTGTTGATGGCGAGGCGAAGGTCGTTAATATTTTTACCTCTGAGAATACAGGCTATAAATATTTGACAATTGTCAACCGTTCGCAGTTAATGACCAGCGTTAATCACATGCGGATGATTCTGGGCGGTGTATTGATAGCAGCGCTGATTTTGATATTCTTTGCTACTTACAGCATTTCCAATATGATTGTTTCTCCGCTGCGCGGCCTGCAAGCCTCTGCTGAGCGTCTGGCCGAAGGGGATTTGCGTGACACAGATGTTACGGTGGAATCTGATGATGAAATCGGCAATTTGTCCAGGTCCTTCCATACCATGACACATGAATTGACAACGCTGTTAAAGCAAATAAAGGGCAGTGCTGATGAGGTTTCCAATTCCTCAGGACAGATGTCGGATGGTGTAGAACAGGTAGCAGAAACAATTACTCATGTAGCAGAACAGGTTGGCGACATTGCAGAGGCGGCCAGTCATCAGAGTGACACCATGAATAGCATGGTTGACAACATCAGGGAGATAACGAATCATGTAACTGGTATTGCCGATAAGTCAGCCAATATCAGCAGGACCTCTGGTCTGGCTGGTCAGGCTGCCAAAGAAGGTGTAGCCGCGATTGAAGATGCTGTAATGCAGATGAAGAAGGTACATGAAACTGTTACCGAGTCTGCTAAAAATGTTGATGAACTCGGTAAAAGTTCTGAAGAAATCGGAGAGATTATCAATACAATTCAAAGCATAGCTGAACAAACGAATTTGCTGGCTCTTAATGCGGCCATTGAAGCTGCCAGGGCAGGAGAGCAGGGGCGTGGTTTCTCTGTCGTAGCTGACGAAGTCAGAAAGCTGGCAGAACAATCCTCGGAAGCCGCGACTGAGATTGCCCAAATGATTAGCAGTGTGCAGCAAGTCACCAAACGTGCCGTAGATTCTATGAACATAGGTACTGAGCAGGTAAGAACCGGTAGTGAAACTGTAAATCAGGCAGGGGAAAAATTCCGGTTGATAGCTGAGCATATCGAGGATGTGGACAAACTGGTCAAGGATTCTGCCGCCAGTGCTTCCAAACTTGCCGATGACAGTGTGGTAGTTTTGCAGGGCGCAGAAGATGTAGAAGAAACCACTAAGCAGATTACGGAAAATATTGCTTCTATTTCCGCTGCGACAGAAGAACAATCTGCTTCTATGGAAGAGATTGCTGCCTCCAGCCAGCGTCTGGCAAAGATGGCAGAAGAACTCCAGCAGGAATCAGCCCGCTTTAAGATGTGATAACATGTTTTGGCTCCTTGACATTCAAGGAGCCTTTTGCTTAGTTGTGAGATGGGAGGATGTTCTATGAAAAAATCCCACATCATCGCCGGAGCAGGCATCTTATACCTGTTGATTATGGTCATCGGTGTGGCGGCTTACTTTGCCTATGAAACAGAACATGCCAAAATAGAGGAAGCGCGGCAGGCAGAGACCCAAAGGAAGGCTGAAACGGCACCTGTGGCAAAGGAAGAGGAAAGCGAGCCTGAAGAAAAGGTTGACCCGGCACTTATTCAGGCTGCTGCCGCCAAAAAAGCGGCAGCAAAGAAACAGCAGGATTTAAAAGGAGGCATGCACTCAGAAACCATCAATGGTGTTACTTATTATAAACATACATGGCCTAAGAAACTGGCTCCCGGGGTATATTTGCGGCCCTTTGTGGCTGAAGGACAGAGAGGCTGCCTGCTGAAAAATGATGTTTATTACTATTATAATATCAACGACCCGGAGCAGACGGCCTGGGTCATGGGCGACCATTTGGATATCACTGCCGGCGGACAGACGACGACCCTGACATTTGACCCGTCAACTTTGCATAAACACATGGCCGCGGATGCTGAATGGCTGTCAGAAAATTATGTGGTCAATGCCGACAAGAAAACTGTGGCAGCCTTTAAAAGGATAGCACAGGCAAAGCAGGGGAGCATTGTATATTATAATGGTGGTACAGGCAAGTCCAGACATCATACTCTCAGTACTGAAGAAGTCACGAGAATCAGTGAAATGGTCGAACTGTATGAGCTTTTGTCAGAGGAACATAAGTGACAAAAGGGGCAGTGGGCATATTGTTTTGTATGGATTGACTCTATAGGCTATTTATTCAAATTGTCAGTTTTTTATCTGCGGCTTTTGTGTTATAATACTGCTAATGCTGTATTACCAAAGGAGGTGCTGCACCAAATGAAGACAACGATTATCGGTATTGCAGGAGGTTCCGGCTCGGGAAAATCCACGTTTACCAATCGCTTGAAAAACTTTTTTGGTGAAAACATAACGGTCATTTATCATGACAACTATTATCGCGCTAATGATGCTTTATCCATGGAAGAACGCCGCAGGATAAATTATGACCATCCTCAGGCGTTGGAGACGGATTTGCTGGTGAAGCATCTTGAGGACCTGAAAAAGGGCAAATGCGTGGAGTGTCCGGTATATGATTTTACACAGCATAACCGTTCGGATAAAACAATTACCATTCAGCCCAGCCGGGTCATCGTAGTGGAAGGCATCCTTATATTTCAGGATGAACGCCTGCGCGAGGCTTTTGATATAAAGATTTTCGTGGAGGCTGATGCCGATGAACGCATACTGCGCCGGGTAGTCCGCGATATGGATGAACGAGGCCGTGAACTGCAGGACATCATTGAGCATTATCTGGCTACTGTAAAGCCAATGCATTATCTTTACGTGGAGCCCACCCGCAATGTAGCGGATATTGTCCTCAACAGCGGTCTTAATGACGTAGCTTTTGATGTGATGAAAACTAAAATAGAGCACATTTTGGAAAATCCTGATGAGGACTAACAATAAACAAATGTGCATAACAAATATTGACTAGGACAAACTATTTCAGTCGTAATCCTTGGTAAATATGCAGGATTACGGCTGCTTTTATTTTTAGGCTAAAAACCATGTCGTTTTAAAGTGGACAAAAGTATATTTAAGTAATAAAATACTTTACAAATAACTGTAATGGTGTATAATATTCTTATCAAGAATTAGAGGTGATGTACATGAACGAGAAAAAAAGCAAGGACAGCAGTTTTTCCGGCCAGCTGGGATTTGTTCTGGCGGCAGCCGCCTCCGCCGTAGGCGTGGGTAATCTGTGGCGGTTTCCGTATTTTGCGGCAAAGGATGGCGGCGGAATTTTCCTGTTGACGTATCTGATTTTGCTGGTGACTTTTGGTTATGCGCTGCTGGCATCGGATTTGGCCATTGGCCGCCGTACACAGCTGAGCTCTATTAAAGCTTATGGCGCGATGAAGCCCGGCTGGAAGTTTTTAGGTATCCTGACATTTTTGGTACCGGCAATCATTATGACTTATTATGCGGTTATTGGTGGATGGATTACCAAGTATGCGGTGACGTTTTTGACTGGCGGCGGAGCGGCCGCAGCTCAGGACGATTATTTCGTGGGGTTCATTACAAGCCCCGTGGAATCGGGCTTTTATGCAGCTCTATTCATGCTGGCTACGGCTTATGTGGTTTACCGCGGCGTAGAACGGGGGATTGAGGCTTCTTCCCGTATTATAATGCCTGTGCTGCTGGTTACGGTTATTCTGATTTCCCTTTACGTGCTGACACTGGAGGTTCATGACCCCAGCGGCGCAGTACGTACCGGCTTGCAGGGCATGGCTATTTATTTGCTGCCAAACTTTGAGGGGCTGACCCTTGGCAAGTACATTCAGATTGTACTGGATGCCATGAGCCAGATGTTTTATTCCCTCAGCGTGGCGATGGGGATCATGATTACCTACGGCTCGTATGTAAAGAAGGATGTAAATCTCAATAAGTCGGTGACCCAGATTGCTGTTGTAGATACTGCTGTAGCTGTGCTGGCAGGTATGATGATTATTCCGGCCATCTTCGCTTTCTCGGGTATGGACGGCATGGCAGCAGGCCCGAAGCTGATGTTTGTATCCCTGCCCAAGGTCTTTAACTCGTTGGGATTTGTCGGGATTATCGTCGGTGCGGCTTTCTTCATGATGGCAATTTTTGCCGCGCTGACCAGCTGTATTTCCGTATTGGAAGCCATTGTCGCCAACTGCATGGAAATTTTCCACGCAGAGCGGAAAAAAGTTACGCTGGTGGTCAGCACCTTCTACACAATCATCACGGTGGTCATTGCTCTGGGCTACAGCATCTTTTATGTGGAGGTGGGACTGCCCAACGGTTCCACAGGACAGCTGCTGGATATCATGGACTATATCAGTACAGCCTGCATGATGCCGATTATCGCCTTCCTGTCAGCCATTCTTATCGGCTGGCTGGTTAAGCCGGACTGGATTATTTCGGAAATGGAAGCTGACGGAAGCAGCATGCCGCGCAAGGGGCTTTACCGGGTAGTTATCCGCTATGTGGCTCCCGTGGTTATGGTGGTTCTCTGTTTACAGGCTTTCGGCTTGATAAATATGTAATTGTAAAATAACGGCCAACGCACTTGCTTTGCAGGTGCGTTTTTCTTTGTGGAATTTCAGCAGGGAAAAATATACTGTATGTCGAATTACTAGTAAATATTGGAGAATAAATATTAAGGGGTTAAAATATGGGTAATTGGCTCAGTACTTATAATTACGACTATGCGTTGGCAACTATTCCCGTGCAGGTTATTTTGATGGTGGTTTATTATCTGCGCCAGCAGTTGCCAACCAGAAAAAGCTATTATTTCTGGCTGGTAATGGTTATGAATCTCTTCATGACCATTACAGACATTTGGTCATGTGAATTTAATGAAGTTTGGCAGGAGTACCCACTGTCTTTTTCCTATGCCCTTAATATGGCTTACTTCTTTAGCTTTATTCTTCGGGGCTGGGCATTATTTGCCTATGCCGCTGAGGTGGCAGACGCTCCCCGGCGCTGGGGGAATATTTTTTCCCGGATAATGGTGCTGCCGGCACTGATAGTTATGGCCATGGTGGCCTCTACGCCTTGGACGGCAGCGATTTTTACCATGGACCCGATTACAGGCTATCATAATACCGGCATGTATTATTCCATATATCTATGTACATGGTTTTATATTTTTTCTTCTCTGGGGGTAGTTTTTTACTGGCGCAGGGAAATGTCCATGAAATTGCAGCTGGGGCTTTACATCGGAAATATGATTCTGGCCATCGGGCTCATTGTACGCCATTCGTTTATGAACACCTTGGTGACCAGTTTCTTCAGCCTGCTGGTTATCCTGATTATCTATCTGACCTCCCAGAATCCGGACTCTTTTCGGGACAGGAAGGTTGATGTATTTAACAGGGCGGCCTTCTCGGAGATGGTAACAGAATTTATTTTGGCAGGTGTGCCGTTTTCCTGTCTGGGAATTTGCGTCAAGGACTATACCTTGTATAAGGCTGTTTACAGTCCCGAGCCCATGTATGCCAGCCTTGCCAACATCGGGGCATGGCTCAGCACACAGTTCAAGGGGTTTTATATTTTCTATTTTGGCAACGGCCAGTTGGTTCTGCTTAATCAGACCTTGGATTATGTGGATGTTCAGGGGATGACAAAAAACATTCAGGATAGATTCCGCACTTCATGGCAAGCCAATGGCGGCGTAGAAGTGCCTTTGGGTGTAAATACGATTTTTCTTTCCCGTTCGATACCTAAGGCCGATGTGAATTCCGTAGAGGTTTGTCTGGAAAGAGCATTTACCGAAGCAAATAAAATTGACCAGTCAGTTGTATATGTGGTTGACGAGCAGCTTTTAGAGAAAATAAATCGTCAGGAAAAAATAAAAATAGCTCTGGGCAGAGCCTTGCGCGAAAGGAGTTTGGAGATTAACCTGCAGCCGATGTACTCGGTTAAGCAAAATAAAATTCCTGTGGCTGAGGTGCTGGCCAGACTTTACGATGATGAACTTGGCTATATTCCTCCGCAGGAATTTATTCCCATCGCAGAAAAGTCCGGCGATATTATGGAACTTGGGCGGCAGATTTTCGCCAAGACCTGCCATTTTATCAGCGATTACGATTTGGATGCTTTAGGGATTGAATTCCTGACCGTGAATCTTTCACCGGCACAGTGCATGAATAAGAGTCTGGGTGAGGAGCTGGAGCGCATTGCCAGCCGGCATAAGGTATCGCTGAACAAAATCCGGCTGGAGATTACAGAATCAGCCGCTGGTGATATGGATTCCCTAAAGCTGCAAATGCAAAAACTGGAAAAGATTGGTGTGCGGTTCCTGCTGGATGATTTTGGTGCAGGTACGTCCAACCTGGTGCGTCTGCTGAACCTGCCTTTTGTGATGGTGAAAATAGATATGCAGCTGGTATGGTCTTACTTCCGCAGCGCCAGCAATATGTTCACGCATATATTGAAGATGTTCCGCGATGAAAAGATGGCTGTCATCGTAGAAGGCGTGGAGGACAAGCACATGGCACAGACACTAGCTGATATGGGTTGCGAATACGAACAGGGTTACTACTTTTCACCGCCTCTAGCAACAGATGAGTTTGTCAAATTTATACGCAGCCATCACGATACCAAATGGTTGGATTAAGCGTCAGACCTGTTTTGCTGAAATTGACGTTTTATTGAAAAAAGTGTTTGACAATAACTTGTATGTATGTTAATATATCTTTTGTCAGCAACGCTAGGCAGTTGCTAACGCCGATGTGGCGGAATTGGCAGACGCAGCAGACTCAAAATCTGCCGTTGGCAACAACGTATCGGTTCGACTCCGATCATCGGCACCATTTGTAAATCAAGGCTCCGTGAGGTTTCACGGGGCTTTTTTATTGTTTAAAAGGGCTTGAATGAGGCCTCGATTTTTAGTAACATAGAGAAAGGAAACATCATTGTCACTAAAGATAGGGGACTTTTTCGTGGATTGGTTAAAAAATGCCATCAAGCCCATGGATGTGCTGATTGCTTTGCTGGGGATATATTTGCTGGTTTTCAGGATTGACTACCGGAATTTGGAGACTTTGGACATAGTGTATCTTGTTTGCTTTGGCCTATGGTTTCTTTTGTTAGGGATTCGTTGCCGTATATACTGGAAAGGAAAAAAATGAAAAAGGCCATATTTTTTGATATAGACGGAACACTTATTAACATCCGCAAAAAGCAGACGCAGATAAGCCTGCCGGTGAAAAGAGCCATTCAAGAGCTGCGTGCTGCCGGTCATCATACATTTATTGCCAGTGGAAGGCCTTGGGCTTATCTTGACCCGGAGCTTACTGAGTCAGGGCTTTTTGATGGCTTTGTCATCATGAACGGTGCCGTGGTCATTCTTGACGGTCAGGTTATCTTCCGTCAGGACATGCCTGCAGAAACTGTAGAGGCTATGGTAAAGCTGGCGGAAGAAAAGGGCATAGAGTATATTTTGGAAAGTCACCCTTATGTTTATCTGAAAGAAAATTTTAAGGGCTTGGAAAACGTCTATCGTAATATTGATATTGACGTGAGCAAATTTGTCCGTCAATTTGACTTGTCAGAGGTCAAGGCTGGCAAGCTGGAATTTCTTTGCGATACGCCCAAGGCGAGCGGTTTATTTGACAAATTGCTGTCATGGCCGGGGGTGACGGGGCTCATTGACCCGACGCTGCTGAAATACATGGAACTATATGCAGCAGATATTTCCAAAGCTACGGGCATACAACAGGCCTTGAAGTACATGGATATACCATTGGCAAACAGCTATGCGTTTGGCGACGGACTCAATGATATAGAAATGATGGGAACGGTTGGCCATGCTCTGGTCATGGGCAATGCCGGGGCGGAATTAAAGGCTTTGGCTGAACATGTTCTGCCTGACGTGGATGAAGACGGTGTGGCAGAAGGCATCTACCGTTACATCCTGAAAAGAGTTTGAGGTGGATTATGCGAAATAAATTCGGTATTATTCTAGGGGTGGTGCTGCTCCTGACCAGCCTGCTGACAGGATGCGGTTCACAAAACACATCATCCCGGCCGCCAGCGCAGGCTGAAGGGCAGAGTGCCAGTGCAGAACAGAACAAAGAGGTCACCATAAGCATGCTGGATGTGGGGCAGGGGGATGCAATTCTCATTAAGACCCCGGAGCAGACGGTACTTATCGACACAAGCGATTTGGACGAGCAGGAAAAGCTGCGGTCTGAGCTGCAAAAAGCACAGGTTACGCGCATTGACAAACTCATTCTTACCCATCCCCACGCTGACCATATTGGCGGCGTAGAGGGCGTTGTCCTTAAAGACTATGAAGTTGGCGAGGTTTTTGATAACGGCATGCCCTCCAAGTCCAAGATATACATCCGCTACATGAAGATGCTGAAACAGAAAAACATTCCCCGTCATGGGCTGACGGCAGGACAGGTGCTTGATTTGGGTGGCGGCGTGAGTTTCAAGGTACTGTCCCCACCTCAGGCGGTAGTGGATAAGGGCAGCAAGACCACGGAAAATCACGATCCGAACAACGAGTCGGTGGTGGGCAAGCTGATTTTCGGTGATTTTTCCATGCTGTTTACCGGCGATGCTGAGCAGCAGGCGGAAAAAGTCATGGTGGAAAATTTTGCCGGGGATTTGCACAGTACGCTGCTAAAATCCGGCCATCATGGCAGCAAGACATCTTCTTCCAAGGATTTCCTGCGGGAGGTCAAACCGGAAGGCGTGCTGATTTCCTGTGGTACAGGCAATGACTACGGTCATCCGCATAAGCAGACTATGAAAAAATATCAGTCTATGAAGCTCAAAATTTATGAAACAGATAAAAACGGCACCATCATCGTTAAGACGGATGGCCATAGCTATACAATACAGCCTGAAAGAGGGGACGCGCAATGATTTCCGCTTATATTGACCGCTGCGAAGGCAAACTGGCGGTGTTACTGCTGGGGGATGAAATGCAAAAAGTAAATTTCCCCCGCGAATATCTCCCTGCTGATGCAGGGGAAGGCGACTATATCAAAATTGATATAGCCTTGGATAAAGAGGCCAATGAAGAAGCGGCCAAAGAAGCATTGGAACTCCTCGGGGAGTAAGGAGGCAGACTTAATGAATAACGTATTCCGCTGGGCAAGTTTGGTGGGCGTTTTAGCAGCAGTAGTGATGATGGTGCTGCCCTTCAAGGCAGAGGCAGCCAGCCACAATGAATTAAATTATTTTCAAACCAGTAATGTCGAAGTAGAAGGACGTAAGGCACTGCGTATCGAAATAGGTATGACAGAGGAAAATCCTGAGTATACTGTAACGGAACTGACTTATCTGCGCCGTCAGTTAATCCTTGACATGAAAAATACCAGTCAGGGCAAGCTGAAAAGCAGCATAAATTTGAAAGGCAATCTGGCCAAAAAAGTCAATCTGGAAAAGCAGGGCGATAATCTTCGGGTCAGCATTGACTTCGTCAATGAAGTAAACAGCAATACCTACCATATCAGTACCCTGCCAGCAGAGCGCCGCAGCAAAAAGCCCTTCCGTCTGGTGATTGACGTGTTAGAGCCGGGCTTTGTCAGTGATATCAACGCTCCCGGAATCAAGGGCAAGACCATCGTCATTGACCCCGGACACGGCGGCAGTGACAGCGGTGCTGTCGGCCCGACAGGGGTCATGGAAAAGACCGTCACGCTGGCAGTTTCTCAAAAGGTACAGGACCTTTTGACCAAGGCCGGCGCAAATGTCATTATGACCCGTAAAACGGATGTGGATGTATATGGCCCTAATGCCACGAGCAAACAGGAATTGCAGGCTCGCTGCGATGTAGCTAACCGCAATCCGCAGACAGCCCTGTTTGTATCTGTTCATTGCAATGCCTTTTCCAGTTCGTCCGCTAACGGTATGGAAACATATTATGCCGCCGGTTCCAGCCGCGGACAAAAGCTGGCTGCCTATCTTAACGACGAACTAAAAAAGGCCGGCGGCCTTTTCAATCGCGGTGTAAAAACAGCCAACTACTATGTACTGCGTCATACCAGTATGCCGGCGTCTCTGGTGGAACTGGCTTTTGTGACCAACTACCGGGAAGAAAAACTGTTAAATAGTGATTCCTATCAGAACAAGCTGGCCAAGGCTATTGTACAGGGTATAGCCCGTTATTTCCGCGGTTGATTTATAGATGAGGTGAATTAGATGAAAAAGATGCGTTATCTGTTTTTGGCGTTGCTGGCACTCATGCTCTTGTGCGTCTCCGGCTGTGACAATAAACAGAATAATTCCGCTGATGTAAACAGCAAGACTGCTATTACCGCGGAAAAAGGCAGTTCTCCTAAAGCTGCAGTTCCCGAAGAGGAAAAGAAGGCCAAGGACGGCAAGCTGACCCTTAATGTGTATTATCCCGATGAACAGGGCATGAAACTGGTGGCAGTGAAGAAAACCGTCAAGCTGGGAAACGATGACAAGTACACCGCAGCCCTGAAGACGCTGATGGCCGGAACCAAGGAGAAGGGGCTTACGACCATCATCCCGAAACAGGCAAAAGTAAAGAGTGTCAAGGTTAAAGACGATACCGCCTATGTGGATTTTGACGAAAATCTGCGTACTAAATTCATCGGCGGCTCCACCGGTGAGGAAATGCTGGTAGGCTCTATTGTCAATACCCTGACGGAGTTCAGTGAAATCAAAAAGATTCAGATTCTGATTGAAGGGAAAAAGATTGATTCTCTGGCTGGTCATTTTGACCTGACCAAACCAGTAGAGCGAATGGGCAGTCTTATCAAAAAATAATTTAAAGTATGTAAGAACGCGCATAAAACCTTGTTTTTTTGCGCGTTCTATGATATCATACTGAAAGTATGGCATATTATCGGTAGAAGTCTGTCACGAGATATGCCTGCGTATGATTTAGATAATACAGGAGGTCATCCCAGACAATGAAAGTTACGGTAGAAAATGGTGAAAACCAGCAGGTTACTCTGACTATTGAAGTTGAAGCAGCAGAGGTTTCCAAGGCAACTGAGAAGGCTGTAAAGCGTCTCAGCAACCGTGTAAATATTCCCGGCTTCCGCAAGGGCAAAGCTCCGCGCAAAATCGTTGAGCGCAATGTAGGCATGGAATCCATTATGCAGGAAGCATTTGACATCATTGCCCCCAAGGCATTTGCTGATGCTTTGGAAGAGCAGAAGATTGACCCGGTAACCCGTCCGAACATCGACATCGTTACCCTGGAAGACGGCAAGGATTTGGTGTTCAAGGCTACTGTTACCCCGCGTCCGGAAGTTACTCTGGGTGAATACAAGGGACTGAAGGTCGAAAAGAAGGTTGCAGAAGTAACTGATGAAGACGTGGAAAAGCAGATTAAGACTTTCCAGGATCGTCAGGGCAAGATGGTGGATGCTCCGGAAGGCTCCGCTGTAAAAGACGGCGACTTCACCACGCTTGACTTTGAAGGTTTCGTAAACGGCGAAGCATTTGAAGGCGGCAAGGGTCAGGATTATCCGCTGCAGATTGGTTCCGGCAGCTTTATCCCCGGTTTTGAGGAACAGCTTATCGGCGCTAAGATTGGCGAAGAAAAAGAAGTAAACGTAAAATTCCCGGATGAATATCATTCCAAGGAACTGGCCGGTAAAGATGCAATGTTCAAATGCACCATCCGCAGCATCAAGCAGAAGGAACTGCCGGCTATTGATGACGAACTGGCTAAGAAAGTCAGCAAGTTTGAAACCATTGACGAACTGCGTGCAGATGTACGCAAGAATCTGGAAGAAAATGCTCAGCGTCAGGCTGAAAACACGCAGCGTACCGAAGCTATCGAGCAGGCTACCAACAACATCACGGTTGACATCCCGGCTGTGATGATTGACAACCGTGTAAACGCTATGATTCAGGAAATGGCTATGCGCCTTGAGCAGCAGGGCATGAATCTTGAGACGTACTTGCAGTATGCCGGCACTGACCTCAACAAGATTCGCGAAGATTACCGTGAAACGGCTGAAAAGAACGTTAAGACCGACCTGATGCTGGAAGAAGTAGCTAAGGCCGAAAATATCAAAGTTGAGGCAAAAGACCTTGACGCTGAAGTTGCTGGCATGGCTGCCGCTTATGGTGCTACGCCGGTACAGATTCAGAAAATCATTAAAGAGCAGGGTCGCGTTGGCGATTTGGCTGCTACCGTACTCCGCAAGAAGACGGCACAGTTCATCATTGACAACATTGCCTAATGATTCCCTGCGTATGGGGGTATTCCAATGAGTTATGTACCAATGGTCGTTGAACAGTCTAACCGTGGCGAACGGGCTTACGATATATATTCCCGTCTGCTGAAGGACAGGATTATCTTCCTGGGCGGTCAGATTGATGACAGCGTGGCCAATGTTGTTGTGGCGCAGCTCCTCTTTTTGGAGTCTGAGGATCCGGATAAGGATATTTACCTTTACATCAACAGCCCCGGCGGTGTAGTTACCGCAGGCCTTGCTATCTACGACACCATGCAGTATATCAAGCCGGACGTATCGACGATTTGTATCGGTCAGGCAGCCAGCATGGGAGCAGTGCTCCTCACCGCTGGTGCCAAGGGCAAGCGTTTTGCACTGCCCAACGCCCGGGTTATGATTCACCAGCCTTTAGGCGGCGCTCAGGGGCAGTCCACGGATATTCAAATCCAGGCCCGTGAAATCCAGCGCATTCGTGAAACCATCAATGACATTTTTGTGGCCACTACCGGCAAGGACAAGGATGCCATCAACGCTGACACGGAACGCGATAATTTCATGACTGCTCAGGAAGCCAAGGCCTATGGCATTGTTGATGAAGTAATTACCCGTCCCAAACGGACAAAAAAATCTGACGCAAACGATTGAGGGGTGATGTCATGTTGAAGTTTGGGGATGAAAAAGGCCAGCTCAAATGCTCTTTCTGCGGTAAGACTCAGGAACAGGTACGGAAGCTGGTGGCAGGCCCTGGCGTCTATATCTGTGATGAATGTATTGAACTGTGCAATGAAATCATTGAAGAAGAGTTCAGCGACGATGCAGAGGTAGAGCTGAAGGACGTCCCGAAACCGAAGGACATCCGGGCTATCCTCGACCAGTATGTAATCGGTCAGGATGATGCAAAAAAAAGCCTCTCCGTTGCAGTCTACAACCATTACAAGCGCATCAATATGGGGCTGGCTAAGAGTGAGGACGTTGAGCTGCAGAAGTCCAACATACTTATGCTGGGGCCTACGGGCAGCGGCAAGACCCTGCTGGCTCAGACTCTGGCCAGAATTCTCAATGTGCCCTTTGCCATTGCTGATGCTACGGCGCTTACCGAAGCCGGCTACGTGGGCGAGGATGTAGAAAACATCCTCTTAAAGCTCATTCAGGCAGCCGACTACGATGTAGAAAAGGCCGAGCGCGGCATTGTCTACATTGATGAAATTGATAAGATTGCCCGTAAATCGGAAAATCCGTCAATTACCCGTGATGTTTCCGGTGAAGGCGTACAGCAGGCTCTCCTCAAGATATTGGAAGGCACGGTAGCTTCCGTACCGCCTCAGGGCGGGCGTAAGCACCCTCATCAGGAGCTCATCCAGATTGATACCACCAATATTCTCTTTATTTGTGGTGGGGCCTTTGACGGTATCGAGAAGGTCATTGAAGCCCGTCTGGGCCAGAAACAGATGGGCTTTGGCGCTGATATCAAGTCCAAAAAGCAGAAACGCAATGTGGGCGAGTCCCTGAAAAAGATTCTGCCGGAGGATTTGTTGAAGCACGGGCTTATCCCCGAGTTCATCGGCCGCGTGCCTGTAGTGGTAACGTTGGAATCCTTGGATGAAGATGCCCTTATCAGCATCCTCACCAAGCCTAAGAATGCACTGGTAAAACAGTATGCCAAGCTTTTGGAGCTGGACGGCGTAAAGCTCTCCTTTGAAGATGATGCCTTAAAACTCATCGCCAGGGAGGCCTTAAAGCGCAAGACCGGCGCTCGTGGGCTGCGCTCCATTATCGAAGGTATCATGCGCAACGTCATGTATGATATTCCCTCGATTGAAGGAGTTACGGCTTGTCATGTAACCAAGGAAACAGTAAATAATAAAAAAGACCCTGTACTCACCATCGAAAAGAAAAAGGTGGCGGACAGTGGGGAGGCATCTGCCTGAGGGTAGGCGCAAAACAAGGCGTTGCAGAGGGCAGCGCCTTGTTTAATATTTTAGGATAGAAGAGGAGGGAACCAAATGGCAGAAACACGTACATTGCCATTATTGCCCTTACGCGGCATGGTAGTATTCCCTTATATGATGATACATTTAGACGTTGCCCGTGACCGTTCCATGGCTGCCATAGAGGCGGCTATGGTGGAAAACCGCGAGGTGATGCTTACCACGCAGATGGATGCGGAAAAAGAAGAGTTTACACCACAGGAACTCTACAAGGTTGGAACCGTGGCCGAGGTGCGTCAGGTCATAAAACTCCCCGGGGATTTGGTCAGAGTCCTTGTGGAGGGCAAGCACCGTGCCTTTATCCACGAGTATCATGAACAGGAAAATTTTGATACGGTAGATGTGGAAGAATTCCATGATCATATTGATACCTCCCTGAACATGGAAGCTCTGAACCGGGCTGTCGTCCATCAGTTTGAAGAATGGGTGCGTATGTCCAAGAAGATTCCGCCGGAGACCTTAGTATCGGTAGCTATCATCGACGATGCCGGACGGCTGGCGGATCTCATTGCCAGTCATCTGAATCTCAAGGTGGAAACCCGTCAGGAACTATTGGCGGCCATTGACGTAAAGGAACGTCTGGAAAAACTCTACGCCGTGCTGACCCGGGAAATGGAAATCCTGCAAATGGAGAACAAAATCGGCAAGCAGGTACGCAAGCAGATGGATAAAATCCAAAAGGATTACTACCTCAGGGAGCAGATAAAAGCCATTCGTCAGGAACTTGGCTATAAAGACGGCAAGGGCGAAACGGAAGAACTGCTGCAAAAACTTCATGAGGGCAACTATCCCGAAGAAGTACGCAAGACCGTGGAAAAGGAACTCAGCCGGCTGGAAAACATGAGCAATATGCACGCTGAAACAGGAGTTATCCGCAATTATGTGGACTGCCTGCTTGAGCTTCCCTGGAATGATGAATCCATTGACAATGTAGATATTGCCGCTGCCAAAAAGATTCTGGATGAAGACCATTACGGTCTGACGAAGGTCAAGGACAGGATTCTTGACTATCTGGCCGTACATAAGTTGGCCAAGGACCGCAGTGCGCCTATTCTCTGCCTTGTAGGGCCGCCCGGTGTCGGCAAGACCTCTTTGGCGGCTTCAGTAGCCAGAGCCACGGGACGCGAATTTGTCCGCGCATCTTTAGGCGGTATCCGCGACGAGGCCGAAATCCGCGGTCATCGCCGTACTTATGTAGGCGCTATGCCCGGCCGTATCATTGACGGCATTCGCAAGGTCGGGAAGAAAAATCCCGTTTTCCTGCTGGATGAAGTGGACAAACTGGCTGGCGATTACCGGGGCGACCCGTCGGCGGCGTTACTGGAGGTTTTGGACCCTGCCCAGAACTCCACTTTCAGCGACCATTTTGTAGACCTGCCCTTTGACCTTTCCAAGGTCTTTTGGATTGTCACAGCCAATAATCTGGGGAACATCCCCCGGCCTCTGCGTGACCGCATGGAGATAATCCAGCTTTCCAGCTATACCGAGGTGGAAAAACTGGAGATTGCCAAGCGTTACCTGCTGACCCGCCAGCGGACGCAGAACGGTCTGAAAGCCAAGGATATCCAGCTGGGCGCCGGCGTGATAAATAAAATCATCACGGATTATACCAGAGAGTCCGGCGTCCGCGAGCTGGAACGTGTTATCGGTCAGGTATGCCGCAAGGCTGCCCGCAAGATTGTGGAAGGTGAAGAAACGCCTGTCAAAGTCACCAAGAAGAATCTCATTGATTTCCTTGGCAAGACCAAATATCACGATACAAAAGCCAACAAGCGGCCTCAGGTAGGCGTGGTTACAGGTATGGCATGGACGGAAGTCGGCGGCACGATTCTGCCCACCGAGGTCACGGTCTTGAAAGGCAAGGGCAAGCTGATTCTCACCGGTCAGGTAGGAGATGTCATGCAGGAGTCGGCCAAGGCTGGACTTACCTACATCCGCAGTCGTTCCGACAAACTGAAGCTGGCTGCTGATTTCTACGAAAATGACGATATCCACATTCATCTGCCGGAGGGTGCTATTCCAAAGGACGGCCCTTCTGCCGGTATTACCATGGCTACGGCCATGATTTCCGCCCTGACGGGGCGCAAGGTCAGAAATGATGTGGCCATGACCGGGGAAATCACCCTGCGCGGTCATGTGCTGGCCATCGGCGGCCTTAAAGAAAAGGTGCTGGCGGCCTACCGTGAGGGGATGAAAACCATCATCCTGCCCAAGGACAATGAAAAGGATATTGAGGATATCCCCGAAGTTGTCCGGGATAAATTGGAGTTCATTCCCGTAGAATCCATGGATGAAGTTCTAAAGACAGCTTTAATATAAAAAAGACGAAAAGCCTTCCCTTATGAAATGAACATTCCTAAGGGAAGGCTTTTACAAGGAGATGAGAAAATGAGCAAAGACAGGGTTATTATCACGCAGGGGAAATACATAGCGTCTGCCGTCAGGCAGGACCAGTACCCGGAGGAAGATTTGCCGGAAATCGTCTTTATCGGGCGCTCCAACGTGGGCAAATCCTCTTTGATTAACTCTTTGACCCGTGTCAATAATCTGGCCAGAGTGTCCTCACAGCCCGGCAAGACACAAACCATCAACTTTTTTGAGGTCGGCATAAAAATTGCTGAGGTGGAGGAGCGCAAGGCCTTTTATCTGGTTGACCTGCCCGGCTATGGCTACGCCAAAACCGGCAAGCAGAACCGCAAAATCTGGTCAAAATTTATCGAAGAGTATTTCCTGACTTCGCCGCGGCTGCGCTTTGTCTGCCAGTTGATTGACATCCGCCATGAGCCTATGGCCTCGGATGTTGATATGTTCAACTGGCTGGTAGAAAATGATATTCCCGTGCTGATTATTGCCACCAAGGCTGACAAAATCGGCAAAAACGCACAGGCGAAGAATATCGCCGCCATAAAGCGCAAATTAGGCATAAAAGAAATTTCTGTTTTGCCCTATTCCTCCCTGAAAAATGAAGGCCGTTCAGATTTACTTGACGTTATCGGTGATTCTTTGCTAGAATAATAACAGAGAAATGTGAATCAGATTCATTTTATTAAAAAGGGACACCATCGGGAAGAGGGATTGACATGATGGAACTGACGGCTTTTGACAAGTCACTACTAAACCTGCTGCAGGGCAACCTGCCCGTATGCAGCCACCCCTTTGCCAAACTGGCTGATGAGCTGGGCACTGATGAAGAGACGGTGCTGAGCCGCCTGCAGCAGCTAAAGCAGGAGGGGTATTTGCGGCGTATCGGTACTTTTTTTGACTCCAATAATCTGGGCTACAAGGGAACACTCGTGGCCTTGAAAGTCGACCCGGCAAAAATGCAGACTGTAGCCGAAGCCATCAATAATTATCCTGGCGCTACTCACAATTATGAACGGGAAGGTCGCTACAATTTGTGGTTTACCCTGCTGACGCCGAATCTGGAAACAGAAGCAAAAATCCTTGATGAGGTGCAGTCTTTAAACGGCGTCGAAGATATGCTGAATCTCAAGGCAAATAAGAAATATAAAATCAACGTGCAGTTTAAGCTGCATTGAGGGGGAGCAGAATGGCAGCAGGAGATATGACAGAACTGGATAAAAATATCGTGCGTGTCCTGCAAGGCGATTTTCCTCTGGTAGCTGAACCGTATAAAGTTCTGGCTGAGCAGGCCGGCGTTACGGAAGAGTTATTTTTAGAGCGTATCAAAGAGATGCAGGCCACGAAAAAAATCCGCAAGATGGGAGCTGTCCTGCGTCATCGGGAAGTGGGCTTCAATGCCAATGTGCTGGTGGCGTGGGAAGTTCCGCAAGACAGGCTGGACGAAATCGCCCGGAACATGGCGCAAAGTCCTGCCGTGACGCATTGCTATGACCGCAATACCGCCCCTGACTGGCCGTACAATCTCTATACCATGGTTCATGGTCACAGCCGTGAGGAATGCGAGCAGGTGGTCAAAGATCTCGGCAGGGCCAACGGCGTAAGCAATCACGTCATGCTTTACTCCAAGCACGAATGGAAAAAGACCGCCATGAAATATTTTTGTGAATGAATTGAAGGTTCAAAGATGGAAACGTCTTTGAACCTTTTTGCTTTATTTTACAATAAATATATGTTAATATGTAAACAGTGTTTTATAAAAAGTGCAATCTGTTTGTTAGTGAGGGATATTTATGGTAAATGACAAAATGTATGAACTGGGAACAAAGAAATCAACAATTCGCACCATCTTTGAGTTCGGCCGCAAACGCGCAGCAGAGGTGGGCGAGGAAAATATATACGACTTCAGTCTTGGTAATCCCAATGTGCCTACGCCGGACTTTATCAAGGAAGCAGCTATAGATATTCTCAATAATACAGGACCCAGTGCCGTTCATGGTTACACCGTAGCTCCCGGCAATCCGCAGGTGCGTACTGCACTGGCAGGCAGTGTGAATAGACGCTTTGGCACCGATTACACCGCCCAAAATTTCTTTTTGACGGCAGGTGCCGCAGCCTCCATCACCATTTGCTTTAAGGCTTTGTTCCAGCCTGATGATGAATACATCACCTTTGCGCCATTTTTCCCTGAGTACCGCGCCTTTGTGGAGTCGGTAGGAGGCAAGCTGGTAGTTGTACCGGCACAGCCGGAGGACTGGCAGATTGATTTTGCCGCCTTTGCGAAACTGGTCACTAAACATACAAAGGCTGTAATCGTCAACTCACCCAATAATCCCAGCGGCGCTGTCTACTCCGAGGCCACTATCAAAAAACTGGCCGAAATACTGCAAGCCAAGGAGCAGGAATATAATCATCCCATATTCATCATTGCCGATGAACCCTATCGGGAGATTGCCTTCGAGGGCTATACCGTGCCATATATCCCAAATTACTACGACAATACGCTGGTATGCTATTCCTACAGCAAATCCTTCTCCCTGCCCGGTGAACGTATCGGCTATATCGTAGTGCCAAACAAAATTGCCGGTTTTGACAAAGTTTACGGTGCCATTGCCGGGGCTGCCCGGGTTCTGACCCATGTCAACGCACCTTCTCTGTGGCAGCTTGTCATAGGCCGCTGTGCAGACAGGCCATCGGATATCAGCACCTACGTCAAAAACGGTCAACTGCTGTATCAGGGGCTTATTGACGCCGGCTTTGCATGCGTCAAGCCTCAGGGCGCCTTCTATCTCTTCCCCAAGTGTCTGGAAGAAGATGACTACGCCTTCTGCGAACGAGCAAAAAAATACGACCTGCTGCTGGTGCCCGGCACCGACTTCGGCTGCCCCGGCTACTTCCGCGCCGCCTATTGCATAAAGACAGAAACCATCGAAAAATCCCTGCCCTTGTTCAAAAAACTGGCTGCGGAGTATAATTTTTGCAAAAAAACTTGTTAGACATGGCGTATATATGGTATTATATATGGGTATGTATAAGGGATTACTGTATACATAAATAAACTGAAAGCGGAGAAATGGCATAATGGAAAATAGTCAGGAAGAAGCAATTGATTTAGGCAGATTGATGCAAATAATATATGACCGCCGTAAAATAGTCGGCGGCATTGTCGGAGGCTGCACAGCTTTAGCACTTATTGTGTCACTGGTCTTACCCAAAACATATGAATCAACCACGTTAGTTCAGACACGCAGTGCCGGTAAAGACATCGGTGGTGCGGCAGCTATGGCTGCGGCTATGGGTATAAGTATAGGTGGCAGTTCGTCGGCAGGTTCCCCATTAAATTATATTGAACTGATGAAGTCCCGTGCTGTTTTAGAGCCGGTTATTGACAAGCTGGAGTGGCCTGACGAAAAGAAAAAGCCTGATGCTAAAAGTTTTGCCAAGTCTGCACTCAAAATAGAAAACACCAAACAGACGAATCTGATTACAGTTACGGCTACTGGGAAAACGCCGGAAGAGGCTCAGATGATTAGCCAAGGTGTAGTGGATAATTTTTTGGCTATGCAGACTGATATGAATAAGCAGACGCAGAGCATATTGGTTAAGTTCCTCAATGAACGAATTTCTGATGCTAAAAAGGATTCTGATGAAGCAGCCACTAAACTTGCTGTTTATTCCAAGGAGCATAATATTTATGCACCTGATGAACAGGCCCAGCTTTTGATGACTAAATTAGACGTTTATGATAAAGCGATTAGCGATACAATTGTTGAGCAGAAGTCAGCGCAGGCCGAATATGATGTGGCCACTGCTAAAATAGGTCAACAAAGTTCCAGTGCCAGGGCATATAACATCAGTGATAATACTGTGGTGCAAAAAATACGTTCAGCTATCGTAGAAAAACGTATAGAACTGGTAGGCTATCAACAGCAGTTTACTGATGAGCATCCCAGCGTTGTAAAGGCTAAAGAAGAATTGGCTAATTTAAATGACCAATTAGTATCTGAGGTTAATGCGGCTGTTGGCTCCAGTGGTGCGGCCAGCTTAAGTACAACTTATGCAACGCTTCTCAGCAATCAGGCGGTAGCGGAAGCTAAGGCTAGTGCGGCTAAAGCTAGCGAAGCTGCATTAAGGGAAAAGAAATCTGAAAAAGAAACTGAAATGGGTGATTTCCCAGAGGCTGCGATGAATTTTATGCAGCTGAAAAGTGATGCTAAGCTGAAAGAAGAAGTGTATCTCAATCTGGTTAAGGAATGTGAAAAGGATAAGATTCAGGAAGCCATGGAGTCCATGGACATTCAGGTTATTGATCCGGCTAATCTTCCTGATGAAGACAGACCGTCAGGCCCACGAAAAAAACTGATAACTGCTATCGGTTTTGTTATCGGGTGCTTAATTAGTTTTGGCTATGGATTGATTTGTTACAAACGCGAAGAAGCATAAAAAAGAACGGGGCTGTGTATAGGTGTGATGAATCACTTATGCACAGCCCCCTTAGCATATATAATCAGCACATTCTACAAATATCTAAAAAATGAATTTTTATTGCGTAGGAGGCTGACGCTTATTTGATTTTCCGCTTTATGAATTATGTATATAGGTGGGGACTAAAATCTATATATTCATAGGGAGGAAAATTTATGAAAACTTATGCCTACATCCGTGTTTCGTCTTTAGATCAGAATGAATCGCGCCAATTAAAAGCAGTTCAAGAACTGCGTATACCCAAAAGAAATATTTATTTTGACAAGCAATCTGGCAAAGATTTCCAAAGGGAAAATTACAAGAAGCTCCTGCGAGTGTTGAAGAAAGGTGACTTGCTTTATATACTGAGCATCGACAGGCTGGGACGCAACTACAAGGAGATACAGAACCAATGGCGCTATCTGACCAGCGAACTGGAGATTGATATCTGCGTAATTGATATGCCGCTCTTGGACACAAGAAGGTACAAGGACCTGCTGGGAACCTTTATCGCCGATATAGTGCTGCAAATCCTGTCCTTTGTCGCCGAATCAGAACGGGATAACATCAGAAAACGTCAGGCTCAGGGTATAACGGCAGCCAAAGCCAATGGCATCCGCTTCGGACGTCCGGAGGTAAAGATACCGGCAAACTTTGAATCACTGGTAAAACGCTGGCGCAATCAGGGCATATCACTTGAACAACTTTTAAAAGCTTGCCGCATCAGCAAATCTACCTTCTACAGACGACTTAGAGAAATGAATATTTAACAAAAAGGGCATCCTTGCTAACCAAGCAAGGATGTCCTTTTTGTCTATGTCATGTGTCATAAAGTATACTTTTTGACACTGTGAATATCACAAAACTTATTATAGCAAAGAGCGCAGGTTATGTCTAATTTTTTTGCGATTTTCTTCTCGGAAAAGACTTTTTGAGACTCAGGGGAGAAAATTGATTGTTTGCAATGCAATTTTTAGGAGTGTCAAAAAGTATACTTTTTGACAATAGTTACATTGCAAGATAAAGGAGAAATAGCATGTTCAAAGTGCGCCAAACAGAAGAAATGATAAACAAAACCTTCCGCATGCCCTCCAGCC
>FLNX01004314.1_pt1 | contig 65978 bp, 45 predicted proteins | sample 1140341 | NCBI WGS metagenome assembly FLNX01 (sample SAMEA3878208, study PRJEB12797) | bioreactor metagenome | biome: Moose rumen | place: Sweden | collected 2011-10
GACTACTCACCCCTTACCCACTAATCTAACTACTCACAATCAACATTGAAAAATCGAGGAGGCCTTGCCATCATGTGGCGGCCTCCTCGATTTTTCATACCTCTTACCGTCAAGGTCGGTTTTAGTGCTTGAACATACGGTCAATTGCGCGTTTGTCTTCACGTTCCTTGATGCTCTGGCGTTTATCAAACTGCTTCTTACCACGAGCAATGGCAATCACCAGTTTGGCCAAGCCACGTTCGTTGATGAATAGGCGCAACGGCACAATCGAAAAACCGGGTTGAAGATTGTCCTTGGCGATACGACGAATCTCCTTACGGTTCAAGAGCAGCTTGCGGTCGCGGTGGGTCGTGTGATTGTTGTAAGAGCCATAGCTGTACTCTGCAATATACATATTCTTGACCCAGACTTCGCCGTTAATGACCATACAATAGGTGTCAGTGAGACCACACTTACCCTGACGGATGGACTTGATTTCGGTTCCCGTCAAGACAATTCCCGCGGTGAATGTCTCAACAATCTCATAGTCGAAAGTCGCCCGTCTATTCTTAATATTGATATTATTGCTCGTATTACCTTTGTTTGATGCCATAATGTGGGGGTCAATTATTTAATGATAAATAAGCCCAGGACAGCCTTTAATAGAAGAGGCAGACCCAGTAACAGCGCCGATGAAACGACTACAAATCGTGCGACTTTATGTTTCTTGACGAACAGGTGCTCAGTCCCACGATAAGCCATCCATGGCAAGTTGAGCATCAAGAACAGGACAGGAGTAAAGTCGCTAGGCAGTAGATTGCGTAAAATGATGAGCAGAACCAGAAAGATGAGGTTATAGAGAATGAAATCATTCAAACGCGCCGTTGCCCCCTCGGTCTTAACCAGCTCAGGATATATGCCACCTAATAAATAGATAATGATGTAGTAACTGATGAAATAAGTCGAGAACATCACAATACCTGTCATGAGGGAAGTGGAGAAGGAAATGGTGCGGTCATAAAGCATCGGGACAAAACAAGACAATCCCAACAAGCAAAGCAAAGGGAAATAGGCATGATGCAACACTTTACCTATAGGAATGTTGGAATCGTTGATGACTTCCCAGCCATATCTCGGGGAAGTAATCACACAGAATATATTATGCCAAATGCTCATCTATACTTCAAATCATGGCAATACCAAGTGGATGCCTCCATTTTTAGCGGGTGCAAAGATACTAAATAATTTACAAATACAAACTCTCTCGATGAAATAATTTACATCAGCAAAAAAGAAGCAGACTTTTTCGTCGTAAAGTCTGCCCCTAATTAGCCGTTTGTCTATTTCTTACAACAGGGCATCAATCTTGGTTGTAAGTGCATCACGGGTAATCGTCCCTACATGCTTGTCAACCATCTGTCCGTCCTTGAAGAACAACAAGGTGGGAATGTTGCGGATGCCATAGTCCACACCCAGATCAGTGTCCTCGTCAACATTATACTTGCCGATGATTACACGGTCCTCATACTGCGCAGCGAGTTCCTCTATAATGGGAGCGATACTGCGGCAGGGGCCACACCAAGGAGCCCAAAAGTCAATCACAACGGGCTTGCCCGCTTCTAATAATTTCTTGTAATTAGCGTCGTTAATTTCTCTTGCCATTGTTCTTTAATGATAAAAATAATATTATTCTTTGAAATTGATTGCAAATATGATGCCAATAGCAAACTTGTCACACGCGGGCATTCACTTTAAACTTGATACCCGCTTCACGCAGTGCCTCGAGCAAACGTTTATCCAAGGCAACAAGGCGCTTGGACTGCAACATGACATAATTACCGCTCACCTGATCACGCATGCGGAAGTATAGACTACAGCAATTGTCACCGCTAACTCCGAGATGTTGTTTCAAGAAATTGACATTGCCCAGATCACTGTCATTGAGACTGATAACGATGTTCTTCACCATTTTACCCTTCAGGTTCTCAAGATTGTCGATGCTGTGCACGTTAAATCTCACATTATCGCCAAAGCCCTTCTCATAGGCACCACGCACCACTATTGCAAAGCCTTGCACCCCGTATTTCTGGTAATCGACAAACTTGCTGCCAAACAACATGAACTCAAACGAGCCAGTATAATCCTCGATTTTGAGGATACCAAACTGATTGCCCTTCTTACCCATGCGTGTCTGGAAATCCACAACAAGACCACCCATTACGATCTCCTTGTCAATCTGTTCGGACTTGTTTTTGACCTCGGCAAGCGGTGTATCACAGCCATAGTTCACTTCAATATAATATGGGTCAAGCGGATGAGCTGACAAGTACATGCCCACCAAATCCCGTTCACGGTTCAAACGCTCCAACTGAGACCAAGGCTCAGCATTGGGTATGGGAGGCGTCGCCACCTCGATAGCACCAAATGCCCCAAAGAGTGAGTTTTGCATTTCCTGCTGGCTGGCCTGATATCGTTGTCCAAAGCGCATCAGCGTCTCACTATAGGATTCACCTCGAGGGTTCACCTCAAAGAAATCTTCACGCTTGATGCCATTGAAATCGTCAAAGGCACCCGCCAATGCCATCGATTCCAAAGCTTTGCGATTGCATGCTCCTTGATTGATGCGTTGCACGAAGTCGAAGATATCCTTGAATGCACCGTTCTTGCTGCGCTCCTCGACAATCGATTCCACGCAACTCACACCAACGCCCTTGATTCCGGCCAAACCAAAACGGATACGTCCATCCTTAGTTGCACTGAAGTTCTTGTAAGACTCATTGATGTTGGGACCAAGCACCTCAATACCCATTGCACGGCACTCGTCCATGTATTTGGAAAGTTTATCGACATCATTCAGGTTACTGCTCAGGACTGCAGCCATATACTCGCTCGGATAGTTGGCTTTCAGATAAGCAGTTTGGTATGCCACCCAACTATAGCAAGTAGCATGAGACTTGTTGAACGCATAGGAGGCAAACTTCTTCCAATCTTCCCAAATCTTGTTGAGCACTTTCTTGTCATGTCCGTTCTTCTCGCCTCCCTCATAGAACAAAGTCTCCAATTCATTCATCTTTTCAATCTGCTTCTTACCCATCGCCTTGCGCAGAGTATCGCTTTGGCCACGGGTAAATCCGGCCAATTGACGAGAAAGCAACATGACCTGCTCTTGATAGACTGTAATGCCATAGGTTTCCTTGAGGTACTTCTCCATACAGGGGATGTCATACTCAATAGGCTCCCTACCCTGCTTGCGGTTGATGAACGATGGGATGTAGTCCATGGGGCCGGGACGATACAAGGCATTCATGGCAATCAGATCCTCAAAGCAAGTGGGATGCAACTCAATCAGATACTTTTGCATACCCGCCGACTCAAACTGGAATGTGCCAGACGTCTGCCCCTTGCAATACAGTTCATATGTTTTTGGGTCATCAATGGGAATCTTCTCGATGTCAATATCAATTCCATGATTCAGCTTGATGTTGTCGAGGGCCTCTTTAATAATGGAAAGGTTTTTTAGTCCCAAGAAGTCCATTTTGATAAGGCCTGTACTCTCAATCACACCGCCCTCGTATTGAGTTACAATGATTTTCTCACCATCGCTGTCGGTTGCCGTGCTCACAGGGACCCAATCGGTAATGTCATCACGGCCGATAATCACACCACAGGCATGCACGCCCGTACTGCGAATGCTGCCCTCCAACTTCTCGGCATAACGAATCGTCTCTCCCACCCGAGGGTCTGGGTTATCCAACTCGGCACGGAAGCCGTCGAAACATTCCAGACAATTCTTCACCGTAATCTTGTATTTCTTACCGTTCTTGTCCTCAGGCATCTCATTGGGAGAAGACGGAATGTACTTGGCCAGGCGATTGCTCTCGGGCAACGGCAAATCCTCGACCCTGGCAACATCCTTGATGGCACTCTTGGCAGCCATCGTTCCATATGTGACAATGTGCGCGACCTTCTCAGCGCCATATTTCTCGGTGACATAATTGAGGACAGCGGCACGGCCATCATCATCAAAGTCGGTATCAATATCAGGCAAAGAGATACGGTCCGGGTTCAAGAAGCGCTCAAACAGTAAGTCATATTTCAACGGGTCAATCTTAGTGATGCCCAAACAATAAGCGACTGCCGATCCCGCAGCTGAGCCACGACCAGGACCCACCGTACAGCCCAATTTGGGAGCCATTCGGATATAATCTTGAACAATCAGGAAATACCCCGGAAATCCCATATTCTTGATGGTCTCAAGCTCAAAATCAAGTCGTTCACGTTGCTCCTCAGTGAGTTCAGGCCAACGCTCTTTGGCACCCTCATAGACAAGATGCCGCAAGTAATCGTCTTCATTATCAAAGCCGTCGGGCAACGGGAAATCAGGCAAGATGGGAGCATGGTCGATGCTGTAAATCTCCACCTTGTCAAGAATTTCGCTGGTATTCTGCAAAGCCTCAGGAACATCGGCAAACACGGTGTTCATTTCTTCTTGGGTTTTGAACCACTCCTGCTTGCTGTAGAGCATCACATTTTCGTCGGAGAGTTTCTTACCAGTGGACAGGCAGATGAGACGCTCATGAGCGTCGGCGTCCTCCTCATTGACAAAATGGGAGTCATTGGTACAAATCAGCTTGATATTCAACTCCTTGGCAAACTTCATCAGGACCTCATTCACTTCGACCTGGCGTTCATAGGTCTCATGATTGGCATGAGCCACAGTCGCCTTGTGCCGCTGTAGTTCAAGATAGTAGTCGTCACCAAAGACGCTCTTGAACCATTTGATAGTTTCCCTGGCCTGACTCAATTGCCCGCTCATGATGAGTTGAGGCACTTCTCCACCCAAGCATGCCGAACTGCAAATAATGCCCTCGTGATATTTTTCCAGTTCACTATGGTCGGTACGGGGGTGATAATACATTCCCTCGGTCCAAGCATGCGAAACAATCTTGATCAAGTTTTTGTAACCTTTTAGATTCTTGGCAAGAAGAATTAAGTGGTTACCGTTATCACGTTTGTCGTTACGATCATGTCTTGACTTGTTAGCCACATAGACCTCACAGCCAAAGATGGGTTTGAATTTCTCATCATCGCCACGGTTCTTGTTTAATTTAGCAACATAATCATGAAACTCCTTGATGCCAAACATGTTTCCATGATCGGTAATCGCCATGCCACGCATACCATCGGCTATTGCCTTGTCGACCAACGCCTTGACGGGGGCTTGGCCATCAAGGATGGAATATTGTGAATGTACGTGTAAATGTACAAAAGGTTTCATTGTGTCCTCCTTAAGATTAATGTTTAGATGCGGATTGTAAAATTACTCCATTTTTCTCATCCATGAAAAAAAAGTTATTAACATTTCGCATTTTGCTTCCTGCTCCTTCTTGACACCGTTATGAAACAAATACCGCACGATGCATCAGAAGTTGAAATGAAGCTGGATGCGCACACCATGTCTGTCTGTACCAGCATGGTCGCGATAGGTGAGGCGCCAAACGTAGTCGATACGCAAAATGGTAAAGATGTTATCGAGGCCAATACCTGCCTCTAAATAGGGTTTATCGCCCAAAGGTTGACAGGGTGCATCATCAGGGAAGAGGAATAAAGCATCACTCATTGGTAAGGCTTCATTGTGTGACTCTTGATTTGCAGATGTAAGGTTTAAATTAGGGTTATTCTTATCACTTAGACTTCCCCAAATGCCACGCAGCGTCAACACCTCGCGCAGGCGCAATCGCTTGATTAATGGCAGACGATTCATGAGTATGCCGTTACCCCAATAGGTGAGGTCCCAAGAGAGTGACTGATCATTGATAAACTCCATGGGTTTCATCAGAACATAGCTTTCGGGCTGAATAGTATATGACAGGTTGACGTTTGGCATGAGCAGATCGGGATAAGCAACCCGGCTCCACACTTTTTCCCCTTTGATGATCACATCGGCATAACCAAAGGCCGAAAACCAGAAGCGCTTCTGTAGACCTAACTCTGTCTTATTGACCTCGTGCAAACTGCCCAAAAAACCTTTGGGCATATAAGTCTGTGACAAGGTGATAATGGGAGCATCCATGTTGATAGGGATGCGATAGGAACGAGTTTGATAGAATGTCTCCCCTGGAGCAAAACGTAACTGAACGGTGAATCCCGCCTGGGTGTAACTCCGCTGGCATGTTCTGTCAGCATACATGAAAGGTACAAACTGCGTGCTCTCATGAATATTGTGCTCGAAACCTATACCTATAGAGAAATGATTGTACCACTCACGACGGTACTCGAGACGCGTTGTTCGCATGTACTGCATTCTCACGTCCTTGTGCCTGCGTAAGGTAAGGAACATATTGTCCTGATTAGTATATAGGTAATGCTGAGCAAGCTTATCTACATCATAGCGATGGGTAAGACGCAAACTGTGGATAGGAAATTCCTGATCAAGGGATTTCTTGGGTGTGAAAGAGTATTCCAGTGCCCCCATATACTTGAATTTCTCGTCACGAAAACCATAGGCCACATATCCTCGTGCAAACAAATGACGACTCAAATTAACATTGGTCAATGCCCCCAAACGCAAACGTACTCCTTCAAAAGAGTTGCCGCTAATAACCGTATTCAGTGGGCCAAGATCTATCTTGCTGACATGAGCTGTTGGGACGTAGCCATTGACCATCATAACAATAAACTGCTCGGCCCAATAGAATAGCTTGGAGCCACGCAAGCGCTGCATCAGGCCTCGCATCGAGTCGGTAGTGGAGCGCACATGTGCGGGGCGATATTCTTGCCAGAATTCATCTGGCATAAATGCCGCACTGCCAACGGTGCAATGCTCACCCTTAAAAGTGAAGATTCCCCCCTCGGGTCGCTCGAAATTGTGATCACGATAGGTTGTCTCACGCCGGGCGAAAGCCTCAGGAACACCAGGCATCAATTTGAAGGTCACCTCAACCTCGTCACGCATCTTGAGGCGTGAACCATTGGTTGCACGCACAAAGTCCTGAATGATACTCATACGGTCCACATAGTTTAAATTGATGTCATGAGGGACACCCATCTCGACCCTCTTGATAAACATGGTTGAATCCTCAAGAGAAACATATAGATGCCCGAGGAAACCAAAAGTCTGTGGAGTGAATGGGACGAAACTCAACACGGCGCATCGCTCATCATCAATCGTCACAGTATCGTTGAGGTAGAACTTGTAGAAGTCCACGGCTATGCGTGACAAAGGACTCACAAAGCGGTTAGTTAGAATGGTCACATCGTTCTGGAAAATGTCAATCTCACCCATGAAATCGTCCAGAACCTTCTTGACATTATCCTGGTCTATGTGCTCATCGATGCCAGCTGTGCGTGTGCCTTGGATGACTTGCTTATGGAAACGAGGATCAAGGCTGTAATAATCTCGTGCGACTGTTTCCTTGATTGAGATGGGTAATATCCGTTTACCCGTGAGCAATGACGTGTCGGCATACTCCTTGACCCACTGCTGTTGATCAGGTTTTCTGATAATATCGTCAAGGTCGGCAAATCCCAAAAGCATCCGTTCATACTGTGAATAGCCATAATGCTGATGACGAAGAGGATCATTATCATCGCGATGTGCCCTCAATTTCTTAATCAGCTCGACGGCAGGATTGTTTTTCTTGCTATATTTCTCTTTACCCTTGTGGACGACCAACTCTCCTAATTCCACGCCAGTCGCCACCAGGTCAACAAGAACGACACTACCCTGCCCCTGTCTAACGTCCACTTCCTTGGTCTGATAACCCATGGCAGATATTCGCAACCGAGAAAAACTTGCACGCGAATTAATGGTAAATCCACCTCTTTCGGTCGCCAAAGTGCCCTCAGAGGTGCCCACCATCGTGATTGAGGCATAGGGCACACCCTCACGAGTCAGCGAGTCACGCACAAACCCGGTGATTTGCGTCATTGATGGCTGTTGGGCAGTTACTGATAAAGCTGTCACCACCAAAGCCATCCCACACATGATATGTCTCAAGAATTCGTTCACAAGCGCTGCAAAGGTAGTTCAAGCCGAGCGGATAGCAAACAAAAAAAGGTTTTTTTGTTTGGCTCTCCTGTTAACTTACACTAACTTTGCAGCCAAATTATTGACTTGCCGCGGCTCATGTTTAAGATAAAGAGGCTATACACATTCATGCTGTCAAGATTCCTACCACGGTTCTTGATGACTTTCTGTATCTGCCAGTTTATCGTAATCATGCAATTCCTGTGGCGTTATATCGATGACCTGGTGGGTAAAGGGTTGAGTATTGACCTGATTGGCGAGCTGTTTTTCCATGCTGGCTTATCGTTGTTGCCCCTTGCCTTGCCGCTAAGTATCCTACTTGCAGCACTGATGACTTTTGGCGACCTGGGGGAGCACATTGAACTGACCGCACTCAAGTCATCGGGCATTTCATTAACCACCATCATGAAGCCCCTTGCAATCCTGATGGTGTTTGTTGCCATTGGGGCTTTTTTCTTCATGAACAATGCGCTGCCCAAGTCACAAGTTAAGATGTGGACGCTATTATTCTCGATGCGCCAGACATCCCCGACGCTGGACATCCCCGAAGGTGCTGTTTATAGCCAGATACCCGGCTACAACATCTATGTCAAGAGAAAGGATAAAGAACGCGACATGTTATATAATATGCTGATTTATGATGTGTCGGTGGGAACCATGTATCCCCGTATCGTTGCAGCCGACTCGGGCAGATTGAGTATGACCGATGACAAGCAGCATCTGGTATTGACCCTATACAAAGGCTCCTGGTATGAGGAAATGAAGGGCGGAGGAGTCAACGGCATGAGTGGTAATCTGTACCGGCGCGAGACATTCCATGACAAAGAAATCCTGATTCCCTATGATGCGAACTTCACACGCATGGACGATGAGACCATGAAGTCTCAGTATGTTGGCAAAAACATCACTGAATTACAGCAAACCATCGACTCGGTGCGCTTAAAAGTGGACTCGGCAGCTAACCTTATCATCAACAAGATGCGCACAGTGCCGATGTGCGGTGTTCCCATGCAGCGCATTATTTACCAAGATGGCAAATCAATTACCGAGCCTGTGAAGGAAATTAAACTTGATAAGCCATTGGACGTCAATCAACTGATCAAGAATCTGCCTAAGAGTGATCAACAGATGCTGGTCAATCAGGCTATCATGCGTACCACCAACGCGATGCAGGACCTGCAGTTCCAGGGCTATACAATCAATGACGACAATTTCATCATCCGCCGCCACCAGATTGAGTTGATGAAAAAGTTCACGCTGTCGCTGGCATGTCTCATCTTCTTTTTTATTGGTGCTCCTTTGGGTGCCATCATCCGCAAGGGTGGATTAGGAATGCCCATTGTCATCTCTGTACTGTTGTTCATTGTCTATTATGTAATCGATAACACGGGTTACAAGCTTGCCCGCGATGGCCGTTGGGAAGTGTGGCAGGGCATCTGGCTGAGTTCGGCGATTCTTCTACCATTAGGCATTTTCCTCACCCACAAGGCAGTCAACGACTCGGCCGTGTTCAATCCTGACGCATGGCTCAACTTTCTGCGCCGTTTCACTGGTCTGCACCAAACGCGCAAACTCGAATTGAAGGAAGTCATCATCAACGAGGTAGATGAGCATCGGGTTCTCGCCCTTGTTAGTGACCTCAAAGAGAAAGCCCAACTATTCCTGAGCCATCATCCAGGGCGCCAACGGTATATCGACTATTGGCAACATGGATATGACAAAGCTGCCATCAGGACACTTGCCGATCAAGTGGACAGCTTGGTTGACTATCTATCCAACTCGCGAGATCAAATGGTGCTCAACAAAGCGATGGACTATCCAGTTATCAGGCAACTGCTTACTTACCAACCGACGACCAACAAGTCGCTTGGAACTATAATTGCTGCATTATTCCCGTTAGGGTTGCCATTGTGGATTATCGGGCTTCAACACCAAAAGAGCTTGAAACGAGATATCCAACAATCTATCAAGACCAGCGACCAATTATTGGCCATCCTGAATGGTGAGTATAACCGCGAAATGGAATACAAATAGACCTAAGGTTTTACCACCTGGCCTGCCGATTTAATAAAGTGCCAATCATGATACGAGACATCAAGGAAATACAGGATTTTATTGATCTGGAAATTGTACCCCGTTATGATGATTTTGATGCCGGGCACGGGAGGGATCATGTCAAGACCGTGATTTCCCAAGCCTTAAAACTTGCCGAGTACTATCCAGACGCGGACCGCTGTATCCTACTTGTGGCTGCAGCTTATCATGACTTGGGCTTGGTGAACGGTCGTGAGCATCACCATACTGACAGTGCCCTCATCGTGCGAGCAGACAAGCGTTTAAGCCGGTGGTTCAACGACGCTGAAATCAACATCATTGCCGACGCTGCAGAGGATCACCGAGCATCCAGCAATCATGAGCCTCGGTCAATCTATGGCCGCATCGTTGCCGAAGCCGACCGTATCATCAATGGCGAGACAATTGTGAGACGAACATTACAATATGGCATCAAGCATGAGCCATCACTTGACCGCGAGGGGCAATATCAGCGGTTAATGAAACACATGCAAGAGAAATATGACTATGGCGGCTATCTGAGACTGTGGATTCCCGAAAGCGACAATGCCCGCAACCTGGAAGCCTTCCGTAGAATCCTTGCCGATGAAAAGGCTTTCAGAGAATTATTTGACACAATCTTTGACTCATTGAACCAATAACCAGATAAAAGATGAAAAAGACTACCATTTTACTATTATCGGTCCTCATCGGTATGACGGCTTTGGCTGACATTCCTAACGGCTACTATGCCAACGCTGTGGGAAAAAAGGATGAGGCCTTGATGACTGCGCTCGAAGGCATCATTAACGCCCACATTGAATGTAGCTATGCATCGTTTTGGAACTCGTTTGACTATACAGATGTAGGCAGCGATGGATACTATATTGACATGTACTCAACCTGCAAGTACAATCATACAGCCGACCACACGGCTGGAGCAAGCTATGTGGGAGAAGGCATTAACCGCGAGCATTCTTTCCCTAAAAGCTGGTTCAATAGCATGACCCCGGCTTATACGGACCAACACATGCTTATCCCGACAGACGCCTATGTCAACCAGCGGCGCAATAACTATCCCTATGGCATTAGCGCGAACGGGATCACCTATACCAATGATGTGTTGGGTGTCACGATGTTGGGGAAACTGGGTCAAAGCACATACGATGGCTATACGGCTACCGTGTTTGAGCCCGATGATGAATACAAGGGAGACTTTGCCCGCATATATTTCTATATGGTGACATGCTACAAGAGCAGTGTAAATTCCTGGACAGGCAGCGACCAATTGGACAAAGCCAATGGCTACAAGGCATTCTCGGACTGGTCGATACAGATGCTGATGGAATGGCACCGAGCCGACCCTGTGAGCGATAAGGAAATCGCGCGTAACGAAGTCATTTACAGCAACCAAGAAATCGGGCAAGGTAACCGTAACCCGTATGTCGACCATCCTGAACTGGCCGAATACATTTGGGGCACCAAGCAGAATACAGTATGGACTGAAAATGGCAACATCGATGACCAAATCAATAAAATCCAGCCTACCATGCTTGAAGCCGACACTGCTGCAGTGAAGGGCACTGCGTTCCGCGCCGACTGGACTAATGGTGGTGATGTCTCAAGTTACACCCTAAAGGTCACCCGCATAGAGACAGGAGACGATGCACCCGTGCTAATGCTCAGTGAAGGCTTCTCTAATGTAAACGTGTATACTGAAGGTTATAACGATATAGGCTCGACACTTGATACCTACACCGACAATGCCGGATGGACCGGCTACAAACTGTATACAGCCGTTGGCAACGGCTTGAAATTCGGCACCTCAAGCACCGCGGGGTACATCATCAGCCCTGAACTTGCATTAGGCAACACCATTTCGGTCAATTTCAATGCTAAGAATTGGATTAACGGCAAGGGTGTCAGCGACAACAGTTCAGTAATCGTGTCGTGTGGAGATGTAACCTCAACAATTCAACTGACTGATAATCCAACCGATTACACTGTTGTTCTTACAGGTTGCCGAGACCATCAAGTGAAATTGTCGGGAACTGGAGGCAACAGGCGCTTCTACATTTACAATATCAATATCTATAATGGTGATATTACCGCTAAGTATAATGCACCTCGCCGCAAGATTGCCGAGGAAGGCGACTCTACCCAGCGCACCGTGAGCGGCATCACCGATACTTGCTACACTGTCAACGCACTGGCCGAGGGAACCTTTGAGTACCTTGTCAAGGCCATCTACCTTGACGGCAGTGAGAGTGATTGGTCCAACATTCAACATGTTACCCTAACAGGCATCAGTAGCATGCTCATTGGTGACGTGAATAACGATGGAGAGATTAATGTGACAGACGTGACAACCTTGATTTCCATTATTTTGGATGATAATCCAGACGATTATGAGCTTTTACGTATCGACATCAATCAAGACAATGAGGTGAATGTCGCAGACGTGACGACGTTGATCAACATTATTTTGAATCGATCATAATTTATCATCTCTATCGAGTAAAGTAAAATGAGGATACGCACCTGGATGGCGCGTATCCTCGTTACTAATAAAGGATTGTGAGAATAGCCAAAGAGCAAGTTTTTTCCATCAATTTGTAAAAACTATATATTGATAGGTCAAGATTTTTATATACTTTTGCATAATATAATGAGAAATAGAACGCAAAGCATTTTATGGGTGCTTGCGGCAGCTGCCGTAAGCGTTGTATTTTTATGTTCTTGTGGGGGGCGCAATGAGATGAGCCAAGACGTGCTTGTGCAAAATGAGACTTTCACGATGACAGGCGACAGCATTATTGAGGACACGTTGAGAGCAGGCGTTGCGGCATCAAAAGACCGTATCGAGTGTAACATCAACCTATCGCGACTCGATTCACTATACAACAAACCAAGCGACTCATTGAACCTGAAGTTTGTACAGGGTCGAGTGTGGCATAAGCGCAAGAGCCGTCCCGCTTTGATGCCAGAATATAGCAGCAACCAACCACTTGTTGACGCTCTGTACGACATGTCGGCCGAACGCATTGCCGATGCGGTGGGCAGCAATGGCCAATTCACGCCAGGCAGCAACCTGAGCCGCTTGTATTGCGCTATTTTTCTGTCACTGGCGGCACTCAAGCCTCACCAATCGATGGCAACACTGCGATCAATGGTAGACCGCGACAGCATCATCATGCAGCGCGAAGGCCAGTGGCCTGTAGTGAGCGATCACATCGGCTGGGCTACAGCCGCTTGGGAAGTCTATAAGATTACAGGTGACCGCCAATGGTTGTCATATAGTCACCATGTTATCGAGAAAACATTGAATATCAACCATCAAGTGTTGTTTGACCACGAGTTAGGGCTGGTGCACGGAGCCGGTTACACCTTGTCGCGTCCGATTGGTGCGCGCCGTATGACCTGGATGAGTTATAATGACCTGTTTGGCTGTATGGCATTGGGCAACAATATCCTAACCGCTCATGCCTACTGGATATTGAGCGAGATGGGTGAAGAGTTAGGACTTGAGAATGACTATGCAAAAACAGCTCAACGTCTCAAGGATGCCATTAATCAACACTTGTGGAACGAGGATAAAGGTTTCTACTGCTCATTCCTTTATGGCATTGCCATTCCTCGACAATCCCCATTAACAGACAACACCTCTCAAGCGATGAGCGTGTTATGGTCGGTTGCCGACGATGATAGAGCCGAATACCTTATATCTCAAACTCCGGTGTCGGACCAAGGCATCAATGTGACATATCCAGCCAGTACAGCTATCGAACCATTCTTTGTCAACTCATCGTGGGCAACAACTCAAGCGTTGTGGAATCTTGCCGCCGCCTCAGTTGGTAACGAGAATGCCGTGCGTCGAGGTTTAGGCGCGTTGTATCGAGCCCAAGCGCTCTATCAGTCTCGAGGCATCCACCTGGAAGGTATTAACACAGACGAACTTGGAACCAGTGCATCGAATGCAGCGATGGCACTGCGAGTGCTGGCAGGAATGAGATTCACTCCTCAGGGCATCGAATTTGCCCCGTTGGTTCCACAGGGCCTGAACGGCAAGAAATCATTGAAGGGTTTCAACTACCGCCGAGCAGTTATCGACGTGATTGTTGACGGCTGTGGCGATGAAGTGCTATCAATTACCGATAACGGCAATGCAATGGAGAGCACTTTTTTGCCAAATGACATTGAGGGACACCACGAAATAATCATCACACTCAAGGAGAATAGACACATGACACAACGTGTCACCATCCACCATAATGAAGTTATCCTTCCTCCCACTCCTAACGTTGTATGGTCAGCCGACAGTGGCCATATTGTGGATTACATACCTGGAGCATCCTACCGCTTGTCAATCAACGGAAAGCTCACGGACCTGAAAGACTCGCTGTTTAGAATTCCAACGACTGAGGAATTCACTGAGTACTCGGTTGAAATTGCAGGCAAATACATTAACGGTTATATGTCACAACCGCACATGAAATTCAGCCTGACTCCACAAATCGCTTTTCTCACAGACAGTACCGACGGCCACAACACCGTAAAGGTGAGAGTATCGCATGGCGGTGACTACTTGATAGACATCGGTTATCTCCCAATTGGAACGCTTGACGTTCGTGAAATTGAAACCAACGGGCACCTTATGGGCACCTTAGTCATGTCGGCCAGCAGCGATGCCGATGACAAAGGCCTGGTTTACAGCAACATAGTTAGAGCGAAGCTACTCAAAGGAGATAACGTCATTGTAATCAGACAAATACGTTTACCCAAGTCTTTCACCTCCTGCAAACCAGTGCACATGCGTGTAATACAACGGTAATCATGATTTCTTGAATTATTTAAATATCAACCATAAAATTGCGTATATATGAAAAAGATTAAATTCATCGTGCTGGCGGTCGTATCCGCATGCACGCTTTACAGCCAAGCCGACGAAGGCAGACTGCTGCGTTTTCCCGGCACCAATGGCCGAGAGGTTGCATTCAGCTACGCCGGCGACATCTACACTGTGCCAATTACTGGTGGCACGGCGCTCAAATTGACATCCCACAAGGGTTACGAAGCCTTTGCTCGTTACTCACCTGACGGACAGACCATCGCCTTTACAGGCCAGTATGACGGCAACACCGAAGTCTATGTCATGCCATCTCAAGGAGGAGAGCCCAAGCGCATCACATTCACTGCAAGTAATCCTCGTGACGATTGGGGAGATCGCATGGGTCCCAACAACATCACCATGACATGGACACCAGACGGCAAGGGCGTTATCTACCGTAACCGCATCAGCGATAGTTTTGACGGCAAGTTGTGGTGCGCCCCCATTGACGGCGGCATGGCTCAAGAGCTACCATTGCCAGAGGGCGGTTTCTGTTCTTATAATGCCGATGGTACCAAAATGGCCTATAACCGTGTCTTTCGTGAGTTCCGCACATGGAAGTATTACAAGGGAGGTATGGCCGACGACATCTGGATTTATGACACACAAGCCCAAACGGTGACAAACATCACCAACAATATAGCCCAAGACATTGATCCCATGTGGATTGGCGACGAAATCTACTTCATGAGCGACCGCGACAACCGCATGAACATTTTTGTCTATAACACGCGCACCGGATCAACCCAAAAAGTGACGGATTTCACTGAATATGACGTAAAATTTGCCAACTGCGGTGGCGGTAAAATCGTGTTTGAAAACGGAGGCTACCTATATGTGCTTGATCCATCGACCAAACGCAGCGAGAAAATCACTGTCTACCTCAACAGCGAAAACAACTTCGCCCGTGAGGAGCAACGCAAGGTTAAGGATGACGTGCGCGGAGCCAGCCTGGCTCCTGACGGCAACCGCCTTGTCATCAGTGCTCGCGGCGAGGTGTTTGACGTGCCTGCCAAGCAAGGGGTGACGCGCAATATCACTCACACAGCGGGCGTGCATGAGCGTAACGCCTCGTGGAGTCCCGACGGCAAGAACATCGCCTACATCAGCGACCAGACTGGTGAGACCGAAATATGGATGCGCCCTGTAGGCAGTGACAAAGCTATCCAATTGACAAAAGACAACGACACGTATATCCGTGACTTTGAATGGAGTCCTGACGGCAATCAAATAGTCTATACCGACCGCAAGAACCGCATGGTACTGCTGAACGTGAAGACCCGGTCCAAGCAGACTCTGCTGACCGACGAGACAGGTGAAATCCCCACCCCATCATTTTCTCCCGACGGCAAGTGGTTGACCTATTACCGACAAGGCACTAATGAATACGGAGTGGTCTATGTCTACAACATTGCCGAGCACAAGGAGTACCCAGTAACCGACCGCTGGTATGACAGCAATTCACCTGTATTCAGCAGCGATGGTAAATATTTGATTTTTGCATCGGCCCGGGATTTCAATCCCATCTACAGTAGCATTGAGTGGAACTTTGCTTACCGAGAAATGGAAGGCATCTATCTCGTAATGCTGGCCAAGGACACTCCATCGCCATTCTTACCAAAAGATGACCAAGTGAACACCGGTGACGAAAAGTCCAAAAACACCCCTGCCGATACTCCTAAGGGAAAGAAAGACAAAGGTAACGCAACTGCAGACAGCCAGACTAATTCCACACGCATCGACGTCGACGGCATTGCAGACCGTATTGTTAAGCTGCCTGTTGGAGCCGGCAATTACGGAGGCTTTGTGTGCGACGGTAGCCATGTATGGTATAGCGGGCGAGGCAGTGTACACGTGTTTGACCTCAAGGATCAAAAGGATGAAGTTGTGGCCGAGAGGGCTCGAATGATGGCATCGGCCGATGTCAAGACCGCCCTGTACATGAAGGGAGGCAATCTCTATGTTGCGCCGCTGTCGCCCCGAAAGGCCGAGTTGAGCAACCCCGTTAATCTCGATGACATGATTGCCACAGTCAACTATGACCAAGAATGGAATCAGATATTTAATGAGGCTTGGCGCGCTTACCGCGACGGCTTCTATCTCGAGAACATGCACGGCGTAGACTGGCAGGCAATGCATGACAAATATGCGGCACTTCTTCCCTACGTCAAGAACCGCCTTGACCTTACATACGTGATCGGTGGAATGATTGGCGAGTTGGCTGTAGGCCACGCCTATGTTGATGGCGGTGACCACGTCCAGGCAGACCAGCACAACATCGGTATGCTGGGCGCCGAAATGGAACAAGTGGCCAACGGCTACAAAATAAAGAAAATTCTGCGCGGTGCCCCTGATCGCGAAGAGTTACGCTCTCCACTGCTCGAGCCGGGCATGAATGTCAAGGAAGGTGATGTGATTACCGCCGTTGACGGTGTGAGTGCTCAGGGAGTGAACAACATCTATACCTTGCTGCGTGACAAGGCTGGCGTGATGACAGAGCTGACACTGAATGGCAACCGCAAGGTTGTTGTCAAGCCCATCCAAAACGAGTATCCACTCTACCACCACGAGTGGGTTCAGCACAACATCGACTATGTGAGCGAGAAAACCGGCGGTCGTGTAGGGTACATTTATATCCCCGACATGGGTCCGGAGGGTCTGCGTGAGTTCTCGCGCTACTTCTTTGCCCAGACCGACAAGGAGGCGCTTATCGTTGACGACCGAGGCAACGGCGGAGGCAACATTTCGCCAATGGTCATCGAGCGACTGCTGCGTAAGCCTTACCGTTTGACCATGTTCCGCGGCAGCAACTATAACGGTACCATCCCTGAGCGCACGCTTGTTGGTCCGAAGGTGCTATTGGTAAACAAGTACAGCGCAAGCGATGGCGACTTGTTTCCCTGGAGCTTCAAGGAAAACAAGATTGGTCCCGTGATTGGTACCCGCTCGTGGGGTGGCATTGTCGGCATCAGCGGTTCACTGCCATATATAGACGGCACCGACATCCGTGTTCCGTTCTTCACCAACTATGACACACACGGCAACTGGATTGTCGAGAACCATGGTGTAGATCCTGATATCCTCGTGGACAATGATCCCGTGAAAGAGTTCAACGGCATTGACCAACAGCTTGACAAAGCCATCGAGGTTATTCTTGAGCAGCTCAAGGACCGCAAGCCGATGCCCAAGACTCCCGCGCCTCGCACAATGCACGATTTGGGAGTAGATTAACCACTCTTTCCGATAACTTATCAAGGCGCACCTTTTCAAAATGGGTGCGCCTTGATAAGTTTTATGCAATAAGTAAAAAGAAACCCTCGCTATTAGCGAAGGCTCTGCATGTAGAGAAACAGGGACTCGAACCCTGGTTTCCGCCGTGAGAGGGCGGCGTCCTAGACCACTAGACGATATCTCCATTGATTTAAAAAGCCCTCGCACAAAGTGAAGGCTCTGCTTGTAGAGAAACAGGGACTCGAACCCTGGTTTCCGCCGTGAGAGGGCGGCGTCCTAGACCACTAGACGATATCTCCTTTCAAAAGCGTTGCAAAATTACTGCCATTTTTGAAATTGGCAAATTTTTTGAGCACTTTTTTTCAAAAAAAAAGGCAAAAAGAGTTGAGTTTGGCTTTTTTCGGCATTTTTCTGTGAAAAACAGACGATAAAATAAGAGATTATTTGTACTTTAGCGCATTGATACATTTAGTTAAATATCATTTATTAGAATTATGGCAAACAAACGAGAAATCAAGAAAGCTATCATGAGAGCCTGTGGCGATATCGCGGGCGAGTGCATCTTTGCAGAATCAGCATTTGGCGAGAACAAGCTCGAAGAGTGGGACAGCATCATTGTTGACACCGCATTGCTGCAGCAGGAGGCCATAAACCGCGTGAACAATAAGTTTGGCAAGAAGGTGAAGGACTTTGCCAACCGCAGGGAATACAACAAAGCCCGCCGTGCATTCTTCAAGCAGTGTGAGAAGGAACTGAGCGATTACTTCCGCGCCGAGGTAAATAACATTGCCAAGCGCATGAACGAGCTCATGCCGTCAAAAAAATAAAGCCATTGCAGAGAGATGAACCTCTCAGGATGGATATTGAAGAGGACGGGTTGGACATTCAAGGTTAACCTGAAGATGCCCGACAAGTGTGTTATCGTCATAGCTCCCCATACCAGTAATTGGGATTTCATCCTGGGTGAGTTGGCGATACACTCCGTGGGTCTGAAAGCCGGTTTTCTGATGAAGGATACCTGGTTCTTCTTCCCGATGGGTCCACTGTTGAAAAGCCTTGGAGGCATACCTGTCAACCGTCGTCAACACGGGAACCTCACCCAGTCGATTGTCGAAGCCTATCATTCCACGCCACGATTAGCCATTGGCGTCACTCCTGAAGGAACGCGAAGTGCCAACCCACATTGGCATAAAGGAGCCATCTTCATGGCCCGTGACGCCGAAGTTCCACTGGTACTGGCGTACTTTGATTACAAGGAGCGCGTGGTATGCATCGACAAGATTATGGAGTTGAGCGGTGATGCCGATGCTGACCTGTTGCACATCAAGCAATATTATCAACCATTTCACGGCCGCTATCCCGAAAAGTTTGTCACAGGATTGGAATAATTGAAATGGCAGCCATATGCTGCCATTTCAAGTTGAGCCTATAGAGGGATCATTCACCCACTCATAACAGTTGAGTAAAACCTATTAACTACATCAAGATGATTTCACGCAACCTGCGCGTCACGCTCATCGAGGACGATATTGTCTGGGGAGACCGTGACGCCAACATCAAGCAACTGGAGCGCAACTTGCGCAACATGCCTGAAGACACAGATCTGGTCATTCTGCCAGAGCTGTTCACAACCGGTTTCATGACCGATGATCGAGAGAAAGCCTCGTCGGTAGCCGAGTGGAATAGCGGCAGCACATTGGACAAGCTGCGCCAGCTGGCCGCAGAGCATCATGTGGGCATCATTGGCAGTTTCCTTGCCAATACAGCCGCTCAACTCTACAACAGGGCATTCTTTATTGAGCCCAACGGTGATGAGACCTACTATGACAAGCGTCATCTGTTTTCATTTGGCGGTGAGGACAAGGTCTTCAACCACGGATTGACGGCGTCCCCAATCGTCAGATTCAGGGGATTCAATATCAAATTTGTTGTTTGTTACGACCTGCGCTTCCCCGTCTTCTGCCGCAACATGAACAACAATTATGACCTGCTTGTTGTGGTTGCCAACTGGCCCAAGTCGCGCGAGAAAGTGTGGCGCACGCTGCTGGCTGCCCGCGCGATGGAGAATGAATGTTATGTGTGCGGCGTTAATCGCTGTGGTACCGACCCAGCCGGTGTGGAGTATCCAGAGGGCTCGTCGCTCATCATTGACTACAAAGGCAAGGTCATTGCCCAACGCATGACAAGTCCCGTCATTACAGCCGACCTCTCCCCCGCCCAGCTGGCACAGTTCCGAGAGAAATTCCCGGCTTGGCGTGATGCAGACTCGTTCACACTCAACATTTAATGCTCAGACATCCTATTGACATAGAACTGCTGGCACCTGCAAGAGATGCCGACATTGCCCTGGCCGCCATCGACCATGGCGCAGATGCCGTGTACATGGGTGCGTCTCATCATGGGGCACGATCCGATGCTGCCAACAGCCTTGACGACGTGCGCCACGCTTGTGATCATGCCCACCGGTATGGGGCAAAGATCTATGCGACGGTCAACACGCTTGTCTATGACAACGAGCTGAAGGATGTCGAGCGTCTCATCTGCGACCTGTACCAAATCGGCGTTGACGCCCTAATTGTTCAGGATCTGGGGGTGCTCAGACTTGACTTGCCACCCATTGCCTTGCATGCCAGTACACAATGCGACCTGCGCACTCCTGAGAAAGCCCGGTTTCTCGAAGCCTTGGGTTTCTCTCAGCTGGTGATGGCGCGAGAACTCACGCTTGAAGAAATCAGAGCCATTCGCCAAGTCACCACTGCGCCACTCGAAGCCTTTGTGCATGGTGCCTTGTGCGTTAGCTACAGTGGCCGATGCGCCATCAGTCAGGTACTCAAGGGACGAAGTGCCAACCGCGGCGAATGTGCCCAACTGTGCCGCCTACCTTACGACCTGATTGACGGGAAAGGCCGTGTTCTTGTCGAAGGCAAGCACCTGCTCTCGCTGTGCGACCTTGCCCAACATGACCGGCTGGAACAAATGATGGCTGCGGGCATTTCATCCTTTAAAATAGAGGGGCGTCTGAAGGATATAAGTTATGTAAAAAACGTGGTGGCCTATTACCGCCAATCCATTGACAAGGTAATTGACAGCCACCCAGATTGTTACCGGCGCGCCTCAAAAGGCACAGTAGAATTGACATTCCAGCCAGCAATTGAGCGCAGTTTCAACCGCGGTTTTACCCATTATTTCCTTGACGAACGACAACCTGCCGATGGAACCATTATGGCATCTATCGATACACCTAAGTCGCAAGGAGAGTATTTGGGCAAAGCCATTAGCTGCAACGGCAATACCCTCAAAATCGATACCCACAAGACTCTGACTAACGGTGATGGTCTGAGTTTCACTGACAAGGACGGGCAATTCTCGGGCGCAAGGGTAAATCGCGTCATGGGTGACGGGATCCTGCTCCTGAGAGAGGCAGCAAATATCACCCGAGGTACCCGCATCTATCGCACCGCCGACAAGGCCTTCAACGATTTATTGGCCAAGCCATCGGCCACCCGTACCATCGCTGTCGATGCGGAGTTGCGGTACACTGGCGGCATGCTGGCACTCACTCTCGAGGACGAACGGGGAAATCATGTGACTCACTCAATTGTAAGCGACCTGCAACCCGCAACCAAACCACAGACCGAACGTCAAATCGCTGAATTGGGGAAACTGGGCGGCACCATTTACCGCTTGCGCGATGCTCAAGTAGCTGGAGACACCTTTATTCCTGCATCACAGCTTGCTCAATTGCGACGAGATACCATTGAAATGCTGGACCGGGCACAAGTCATCACGCGGCATGTGGACCGCCGCAAGGGCGAAGATAAATCAATCCCCTATCCCACTGTATCCCTCACGCCAGCCGACAATGTGGCTAACCATCTTGCTCGTGAAGTCTACGCTGAACATGGGGTGAAAGAAATCATGCCAGCCCTTGAAACAGGCACTCCAACCGACGCAACCACGCCATTGATGCACACGCGCTACTGCCTGCGACGACAGTTAGGTGCTTGTCTGAAAGACAGGAATAGCAATGCCCTGCCCCGAGAGTTGTATCTGCGGACCGGGAAAACGCTGCTGCGCATCACATGCGATTGCAACAGGTGTGAAATGAAAATCACCAAACCGTAAGAAACGGCCTGGTGATTCATTTTTAATTATCTATCTCAACATTTATTTCACTGGTATCTTGTCGATACGACGTTGATGCCGACCGCCCTCGTAATGCGTTGTCAGGAAGGCCTCAACCATAGCGATGGCTTCCTCATCGGAGACAAAACGGCCAGGCAAAGCGATGATGTTGGCATCGTTATGTTGCCTTGACAAACGCGCCACGGCAAGACGCCAACACAAAGCGGCGCGAACGCCCTGGTGCTTATTCAAGGCCATGCTGATGCCCTCACCGCTGCCGCAAACGGCTATACCGGGGTAGCACTCGCCATTCTCGACAGCTGCGGCACAAGGGTGTGCGAAATCGGGATAGTCACAACTATCCTCACTATTGGTGCCAAAATCCTTATAGGCTATATGCTGCTCATCAAGCCAGCGCTTGACGGCTTCCTTGATAGGAAATCCGGCATGGTCGCTGCACAGAGCGATGGGCAATCCAGGTTTTAATATCGAATCATTCATTATCTACTTTTAAATAATGGCCATGGCAAAGCCATGTCGCGGTAAACCTTATTTCTTGAGTTGTTGGAGAGCTTGCTCCATTGTGGATATCTTACTCTCAGCATCGGCTTTCTTCTTACGCTCGACATTGACAACGGCTTCGGGAGCATTGGCGACAAAGCGCTCATTGCTCAGTTTCTTTTCCACGCTTGCAAGGAAGCCACGTGTGTAAGCCAAGTCGGCTTCAATCTTCTTGATTTCCTCCTCTACATCAATGCTGCCAGCGACTGGTACTGCGAACTCGGCAGTCCCAACCATAAATGCAGCTGCAGTGGCGTCCTTCTCGGTTACGGCTTCAATTATCTCAAGTCCAGCGAGCTTGGTAATGATAGCCTCAAACGGGTTATTCAAGCCACCCACAGCCTGCAGCGTGAGCTGTTCTTTGTTGGGCAGGTTCTTCTGTTTGCGCACATTGCGCACGCCGCCCACGATTTCCTTGACATCGGCCATGGCCTTGAGCAGCGACTGATCAGCCTGCTCGGGTTCGGGAATGAGTGCATACATGATGCTCTCGCCATCCTTACGCTCAGCCAGGTGTTGCCAGAGTTCTTCGGTAATAAACGGCATGAACGGATGCAGCAGCCGCAACAGGGTGTCAAAGAACTCAAGAGTAGCATTCATTGTCACACTGTCAATTGGCTGGCCATAGGCAGGCTTAATTGACTCGAGATACCAAGCAGAGAATTCCTCCCAGAACAGACGGTAGAGCACCATCATGGCATCACTCAGGCGGAACTTGGAGAAGTGATCCTTGACGGTAGCCAATGCGTCGTTGAGGGCATGTCGGAACCAGAGCACTGCTTGGCGACTGGCTTCAGTCTGCTCTACATCGGCCACCTCCCACCCCTTGACAAGGCGGAAAGCATTCCAAATCTTGTTGTTGAAGTTACGACCCTGCTCGCACAGCGCGTCATCATAGAGGATATCGTTGCCAGCTGGAGCAGCTAACATCAGACCCATGCGGACGCCGTCGGCACCATAACGGTCAATAAGCACCAAGGGATCGGGTGAGTTACCCAACGATTTGGACATCTTGCGGCCCAGCTTATCACGAACTACACCCGTGAAATAAACGTTGCGGAAAGGCATATCTCCCATGTATTCGTAACCTGCCATAATCATGCGCGCCACCCAGAAGAAGATAATGTCGGGAGCCGTTACCAGGTCATTGGTAGGATAATAGTACTTGATTTCCTCATTACCAGGATTGTTAATGCCATCGAACAGCGAGATGGGCCACAGCCACGAACTGAACCACGTGTCAAGTGCATCCTCATCACGACGCAACTGGCTGGCATCGATGTTCTCGTATCCAGGAATCTTGCGTGCTTTTTCGAGCGCTTCTTCCTCGTTCATGGCTACAACATAGACCTCCTTATCCTCGTCATCGGAGGGCAGGAAGTAGGCGGGGATACGGTGGCCCCACCACAACTGACGTGAAATACACCAGTCCTGAATTCCCTCGAGCCAAACCTTATAGATGTTCTTATACTTAGCAGGATGGAACTTGAGTTCATCATTCTGGACACAAGGCAGGGCGATGTCGGCAAAATGCTTCATCTTCAAGAACCATTGCATGCACAGACGAGGTTCAACAGCAGTGTCACTATTGCGCTCACTGTAGCCCACCTTGTTGTCATAGTCCTCGATTTTCTCGACCAAGCCAGCCGCCTGAAGATCAATGACAATCTGCTTGCGGCAATCCATGCGATCCATGCCCACGTAGAGTGGCGACTGGTCGCTGATGGTTGCATCGGCATTGAAGATGTCGATGGTTTCCAGATTATGGGTTTTGCCCAGCTTGTAGTCGTTGGTATCATGTGCCGGAGTGACCTTCAAACAACCAGTACCGAACTCAATATCCACATAGCGGTCTTCAATCACATTGATCACGCGTCCCACGAGAGGCACAATGACCTGGTGCCCCTTGAGCCACTGGTTCTTGGGGTCTTTGGGGTTGATACACATGGCCGTATCACCCATGATGGTCTCGGGGCGTGTTGTAGCCACAACGGCATAATAGCCCTTGTCATCCTTGTGGATGATATTGCCTTGGGCCCTTAATAGATCCTCGCTGTCGAGAGCCTCCAGATCCGCTACATAGTACTTGAGGTAATAGAGGTGGCTTTTTTCCTCGCGGTAAATCACCTCCTCGTTGCTCAAGGCCGTCTGTGCTTTGGGATCCCAGTTCACCATGCGAAGGCCGCGATATATGTACCCCTTTTCATAAAGGTCCACAAAGACCTTCATTACACTCTTGCTGCGAGTCTCGTCCATAGTGAAGGCCGTGCGGCTCCAGTCGCATGAAGCGCCCAATCGACGCAACTGCTTGAGGATAATGCCACCGTGCTCATGAGTCCAATCCCATGCATGTTTCAGGAACTCGTCACGAGAGAGGTCGCGCTTGCGTATGCCTTGTTCGGCCAGGCGCTTCACCACCTTGGCCTCGGTAGCAATCGAAGCGTGGTCGGTGCCAGGGACCCAAAGGGCATTCTTACCCTCCATGCGTGCACGGCGCACGAGAATATCCTGAATAGTATTATTGAGCATGTGACCCATGTGAAGCACACCCGTCACATTGGGTGGCGGGATGACGATGCAATAGGGCTCACGCTCATCGGGCGTGCTCTTAAAAAGCTCGTGGCTCTCCCAATATTTATACCACTTGTCCTCGACCTCTTTGGGGTCGTATTTTGTTGCCAAAATATTCTCTTTCTCGCTCATTGTTTTTGGTTATAAATAAAGATTAGTTTTTGTTTAAACTGCAAAGGTATTAAAAAAGCGCCAAACGGCAAAACACCTTTGAGTAATTGATAGATTTATCAAATAAATTTGGCGATTATTATATATTGAATTAATTTTGCACAACCAAAAATGAGTTGACTGGCAGCAATGATCGATATCAAGATAGATGAAAGAATACTGGCCGCATGTCCCGAAGTGCGTATAGGGCTTATCAAAGCCCATGTAGTGAACGCTCCAACCAGTGACGAATTATGGGCCGAGATTGAAAATGCAGCTCAGGAGATCAGGGAAAGCTACAAGTTGCTGGAAATCAATGAACGGCCTGCCATTGCCGGCACCCGCCACCTGTATAAGACATTGGGTAAGGACCCAAGCCGCTACCGCGTGTCGAGCGAAGCACTGTGCCGCCGAATCATACGCGGCCTGGGAATCTATCGCCTGACGACACTCATCGATGTCGTGAATCTGGTATCGATCAAGAGCGGCTATGCCATCAGTGGCCTTGATGCGGACCGCATTGAAGGCAACTGCTTGACCATGAGCGTTGGCCGGGCAGATGATGAATATAACGGCATTGGCCGAGGGCAGCTGAACATCGAAGGCATGCCAGTGTACCGTGATGCCAAGGGACCCATCGCAACTCCAACGAGCGATGAGGAACGCACGAAGTTCACTGAGGAGACCGTCAATGCCCAAATCAACATCAACGCCTTTGCACCAGAGATGCCACTCGAGCAAGCCGTCGACTGGATGGCAGAGCTGCTTGAGAGGTATGCCAAGGCCACAAATGTTGAAAAGATGATTTATGCCCCAATGACAACAACAAACCAAATATAGATTATGGAAATTCTTGAACTTATAGAAAAGAACATCAACCAACGCCACATCGACCAAGTGGTCAAGACGCTAAAGGACGGAGGATTGATAATCTACCCGACCGACACAGTTTATGCCCTGGGATGCGATGCGCTCAACAACCAGGCCATAGAGCGCATCTGCTCGATGAAGGAAATGAAATCAGCCAAGACCAACTTGTCTATCATCTGTGATGACATCTCACAGGTGGCACAGTATGCCAAGTTTGACAACACGCAGTTTCGCATGATGAAGGCCAACCTGCCAGGCCCCTTTACCTTTATCTTCCCCGCGCTGTCAAAACTGCCAAAGGCGTTCAAGGGTCGTCGCACCGTTGGCATCCGTATACCCGATAATGAAATCGCATTATCTATCGTGCGCACATTGGGCGGTCCAATCCTAACGACCTCGGTTCCCGGTGATGACGAGGATTACCGTTGCGAACCTGGGCTGATGGCCGAAGCCTTTAATTCTCAAGTCGATATTGTTATTGACTCTGGCCGAGGCCAGCTACTGCCGTCAACCATAGTGGACTGCACGAGCGGTGAGCCTGTTATCACCCGTCTGGGGAAGGGAAAATTGATTAGTTAGAAATTTAATTGCAATTCAATAATAATTATGAAGAAGACAATATTTTGCTTGGCAGCTGCATTGATGCTTGCCTCCTGCAACAATAATGCAGAAAATCGAGAGGACAGCAAGGTTGGCGAGGCAACAGCAAAGAACGAGATGCCTGCAGCCAGCCCAAATGATGAGGGTCAAGGCGAGTGGATCAAGCAGACCACCATCATGACCTCAAAACCGATGGTCATCGATTTTTTCGCCACCTGGTGCGGCCCTTGCAAACAGTTAGCCCCAATTCTTGACGAAATCGAGCAGAAGCACAAGGGAGATGTCATCTTTAAGCGCATAGACGTTGATGCGGAACCAGAGTTGGCTCAAGAGTTCCGTGTTGAGGCCATCCCCACGCTGATGTTTGTAACACCCAAGGGCGAGTATCAAACCCTTATGGGTCTCCAAGAAGCCGGTGTTATCGAATCTAAAATCGCCGAACTGCTCACTCGCAGCAATAATTAAACCGCAATCTTGTGTGCCAAAAAGGAAAACAAATGTCCTTTTTGGCACATTATCAGTAATTGAAGGACGGATAAAGTTGTGATTTTGAGATTTTTTTGCGAACTTTGTGCCCGATTTTGAAATAAACTGATCAGTCAATAATTAACTACATCATGAAAATTACTGCAAAACAGCTTGCAGCGATAGTTAACGGCACGGTTGAAGGCGACGCCAATACTGTGATTAACAACTATGCTAAAATCGAGGAGGCCACCCCCGGTTGCTTGACCTTCCTGGCTAACCCGAAATATACTCATTTTATCTATACCACCCAGGCCTCGGCCGTGCTGGTTCGCAAGGATTTTGAAGCCGAGCAGGAATTGAAAGCTACGCTTATCCGCGTCGATGACCCGTACAAGACGCTTGCCGACCTGCTGAATTTTGTTAACAGCCAGCGCCCTGAGAAGCGTGGCATTGAGCAACCCGTTCACGTGGGCGATGGCACGACCCTGCCTGATGACGTGTATGTTGGAGCATTTGCCTATATCGGTGATGGCGTGACCATTGGCAATCACGTAAAGATTTACCCTCAGGTTTACGTGGGCGATGGTGTGACCATTGGAGACGACGTCATCCTGTATCCCGGTGTAAAGATTTACCATGGTTGCCGCATCGGCAACCGTTGCATCGTTCAAGGCGGTGCAATCATTGGCGGTGACGGTTTTGGCTTTGCACCGAAGGAAGACGGCACCTATGAGAAGATTGCTCAGGTGGGTATCGTCGTTCTCGAGGACGATGTCGAGATAGGCGCCAACACGACGATTGACCGCGCCACCATGGGTGCCACTGTAGTCAAGCGAGGCGCAAAGCTGGATAACCTCATCCAGATTGCTCATAATGTAGAAGTTGGCGAAAGCACAGTCATGGCTGCCCAAGTGGGTGTTGCCGGTTCTACCAAGATAGGCAAATACAACATGGTGGGCGGTCAAGTTGGCTTTGCCGGTCACATCACCGTGGGTGACAAGAACGGCATTGGCGCACAGACTGGCGTTGACAACAGCATTGGCAGCGGCGGCAAGTGGCTGGGAGCCCCAGTTCAACCCGCTATGGAATTTGCGCGCCAAACTGTTTACCTTAAACGCCTGGGCGAGATGTATAGCGACATCAAGGAGCTGAAGAAGAAATTGAACAATTAGGCAGCAGCTTGAACATCAACAACATAGATAATGAAACAGAAGACACTAAAAACCGCCTTTACTGTGACCGGCAAGGGATTGCACACCGGGCAGATGTCAACGGCCACATTCAAACCCGCCGACGTAAACACCGGCTATGTGTTCAAGCGCATGGATATGGAGGGACAACCCACCATCCAGGCACTTGCCGAGCATGTCATCGAGACTACCCGTGGCACCGTCATAGCAAGCAAGAGCAACAAAGAGGCCCGCGTGAGCACCATCGAGCACGCCATGGCCGCACTATATGCCGCCGGCATAGACAACTGCCTGATAGAAGTAAATTGCGGTGAAGTGCCCATCCTGGACGGCAGTGCCATCATCTGGTGCCAGGAAATTGAGAGGGCAGGCATCGTTGAACAAGAAGCCGATAAGGAATACTATGTGGTGAAACAACGCATCAAGGTCGTTGACAAAGAGACCGGTTCGTCACTGATCGTGCTTCCAGACGATGACTTCTCGATTGACTGCATGATTGAGTTTGATTCGCCCGTACTGGGCAACCAGTTCGCTTCACTGACCGACATCCGTCAATTCAAGGATCAGATAGCTGCAAGCCGCACATTTGTGTTCGTGCGTGAGGTGCAGCCACTCATTCAGCTGGGCTTGATCAAGGGCGGAGACATGGATAACGCCATCGTTATCTATGACACACCCATGAATCAGGAAGAACTCGACCACATGGCCGACGTGATGAACGTACCACGCAAACCAGCCAATGAATTAGGCTACCTTAATAACAAGCCACTGGCGTTCAAGAATGAACCGGCACGGCACAAGTTGCTTGATGTAATGGGAGACTTGGCCCTGATTGGCCGCCCCTTGAAGGGTCGCATTGTAGCTACCCGTCCAGGTCACACTATCAACACTCAGCTTTCCAAGAAAATCCGTCAGGAGTTGCGCTACCAGAATGTCCAGGCACCTATCTATGATCCTAACAAGGAGCCGCTGTATGACATCAACCAAATACGCCAAATGCTCCCCCACCGCTATCCCATGCTACTTGTCGATAAAATCATCGAGAAGGGGAAGAAGCACGTTGTGGGCATCAAAAACGTGACGGCCAATGAACCATTTTTCCAGGGTCATTTCCCCCACGAGCCCATCATGCCAGGCGTTCTTCAAGTCGAAGCGATGGCTCAAGTGGGAGGCATTCTGGTGTTGAGCAGCGTTGAGGATCCTGAGAACTATTCGACCTACTTCCTGAAGATTGACAACGTGAAATTCCGCAGCAAGGTAGTTCCTGGAGACACCTTGATTTTCCACTTGTCGCTGATGACACCAATTCGGCGAGGCACAGCCGTAATGAAGGGCTATGCCTTTGTGGGAGAGAAGATTGTCACCGAGGCCGAATTCATGGCTCAAATCGTCAAGAATGCCGAATAACAAGATATAAGCACAAATATAGAAATCATCAACGAGAAAGACAAACGATATGAATATTCATCAGTTTGCCGTCATACACCCTGACGCTAAAATTGGGGAAAACGTGAAAATCGGTCCTTTTGTGACCATAGATGCTAATGTTGAGATTGGTAGCGGCACCATCATCGATAGCGGTGCGGTCGTGCGCAGTGGCGCACGCATCGGCAAGAACTGCCATATACATTCCAATGCAGTTGTTGGAGACATTCCCCAAGACCTGAAGTTTCAGGGTGAGGATACGGTATCCATCATTGGGGATAACACCGTTATCCGTGAGTTTGTGACCATCCACCGTGGCACAGCGTCGAAAGGGAAAACTATTGTTGGGAACAACTGTCTGATCATGGCCTACTGCCATGTAGCTCACGACTGTGTTGTGGGTGACCACGTCATCATGTCGAACGCCGCACAGCTTGCAGGAGAGGTTGTTGCAGGAGATTGGGCCATCATTGGCGGAGGTGCCCTTGTCCACCAGTTCACCCAGATAGGCTGCCACGTCATGATCCAGGGCGGTGCCCTTGTGAATAAGGATATTCCACCCTACTGCATGGCAGCACGCTACCCTATCGCCTATGAGGGCGTGAACAAGGTGGGACTTCATCGCCGCGGATACACCAGCGAACAGATTGACGCCATTGCCGACGTGTATCGAACCATCTATGACTCGGGAATGAATGTTACTCAGGCACTCGATGAGGCCTCTAAACTGCCAGCCAGTCCCGAGCGAGACATCATCATCGACTTTGTTCGCGCCAGCAAGCGCGGCATTGTACGCAAGCCCGTATAAAACAATCCTGTCACCAGGTCATCGATTAATCACATGGGCTGCAATTAAAAAAATTGCAGCCCATGTGATTAATATTGTTCCAGTTAATAAAGGCCGGCTATTGCTGTGCCGACTCGATGGTTTGAAGTTTGTCGGCTTCTCCCAACTTGTAATAGATATCCCTCAAGGCATTGATGACATCCTTGTTGTGAGGATTGATGGCATAGGATTTTTCCAAATAAGGCAAAGCCTCGCGATAAATGGGATTGACCAATTCAGCCAGTTTCTTGCCATATAGTCGACTGTTCTGCCTTGTTTCCTGAGCCTTGTTGTAGAAGTAACGTCCCACATTGAACAGGCCATTGGAGTTACTGTCGTTGAGTTCGATACAACGCTGGTAATAGGGAAACGCCTCATAGATTGACTGCTGATTCTCTACCACAAGGCCCTTGAGGTTCAACAGTTCGTCGTCGTTGGGACTGGCGAGCAGAGCATCGTCGATCAAGTCGTTAGCACCTGAGAAATCTTCATGAGCAAGGAAATCATTGATGAGGATGCGGATGTACTGCGGGTCAGAGGTTCCGAACTTGAGAAAAGCATCCCATGCGAGTCTCACCACCTCGGTATCATTACCCAAGTCACTCAGGCAAACCAAAGCATAGTCATAGGCCTCCTTGCGATTATAACCAGAATGGCGTGCGATGCTGAACAGTCGCACAGCATCGATGGTGTCGGTCTTTTGCCAAGCAGCTATACCTTGATAGTACCTTACCTCGGCAACCAGGCTGTCGGGCTTGATCCATCGTGGATCATCGGTCCTTGCTGCCATTTGGCAATAATCGTCCCAAATCTTGTAGGCACCATCCCAATCCTTGACATTATATAGCTCGCTTCCCATCAGCCGATAATTGTCGTGATGTTGAACAAGACGGTTAATCACATCTTTACCATACTTGGTCTTGACCTTGGGACGTCGTGTTTTCTTGTCGAAGACTGGTTCTTCTTTCTTATCCAGGATGCGGACGGTGTCGAGTCGTAGGGCGGTGAGGCCATATTCATAGGCATCAATCAAGGTGTGTCCCATTGCCTTGACATCGATTTTCTTGCCCACGCGACGATTATCCATATATTTGTCAAACTGCTCAACCTTGATGCGATTGGCAAGAGCCCAGGTCTCGGCCTTGTTGCGTGTCTCATCGTTAGCCAGTGCGGGTTTGAGTTTATTGAAAGCTTTATTGTAACTGTCCACTGTCATTGTCAAACCGCTGATGGACTTCTTGGCCTCGCCGATCAACGAGTTTTGAGCACTGGCCACCTGATACATCGACAGCGCCACGACAAATATGATAACAAATCTTTTCACGACCATATCAATGAATAATTCGAGTGCAAAATTAGTTCATTTTCCCGAACCCTGCAACATTGAGTGAAGAAGCGGGCGGTTGTGGAGTTGTCATCCAAACCGCCCGCATTGATATTGATTAATCGTATTCTCTTACTTCACGCCCATAACCTCGAACTTGTAAAGGATATCGTCAAGAACGTTCTGAGCCTTCTTGTCATCGGGATTGGTATTGAGCTCGGTAGCCTTCTTCAAGAAAGGAATGGCCTCGTCATAGATGGGCTTGATCTTGGGGACGAGCTCCTTGTTGGTGGCATTGGGATTATCGTCGATGATCTTCTGAGCCTGCAGGTAGAGGCAGCGGCCAACATCGAAGAAAGCGTTTGCATAGGTGGGATCGACCTCGGTAGCTTTGCGATAGAAAGGCAGGGCTGCATCTACACCATCTTTCAACTCGGTGGTAAAGCCCTTGATATCGTGCAGGGTACCGTTCATGGGATCGGCCTTGAGAGCATTGTCGATGAAAGCATTAGCCTTGTCATACTCGTTTTTGTCGAGCATAGCCTGAACCATGTTGGCCAGCGACGAGGTCTGGAAGTCAACGATGTTGTTGTCGGTGTAACCCAGCTTGCGAGCCTTGGTGAAGTTCTCATAGGCCTCGGCAAACTTCTGAATCTGATACTGAGAGTAACCCTGGAAGAAGCGTACCTGGCTCAGAGTGCTGTCGGCAGCGGCAACGCCGTTGGCGATGGCAAAGGGGGACGAAGCGATGTCGGCATAGTTACCGAAAGCGTAAGCGGCATTCTCCCAGTCGCTGTTCTGCAGGAAGATGTTTCCGGCGTTGGCGATGTCCCCCATATGTGAAGTGAGTCCGCCGATGATTTCCTTGCTGTATTTGGTCTTTACCTTCTTGCTGCCGTCCTTGTTAAACTTGGGCTGTCCGTTCTTGTCCAACTCGGGTATTGTGTCGAGAGGAAGAGCGGTCTGATAATACTCATAGGCAGCCGCCAGAGCCTGGCTCATCATGTTATCATCAACAGGCTGCTGCATGAGTTTCATCTTGTACATCTCATCATAGACGGCAAATGCTGCCTTACCGGCGGTATACCAAGTGAGCACGTCGTTAGCGCTCTCGGGATTGGTCAGCGCGGGCTCAATCTTGTCGAGCACCTCGATCAATTCCATAGGATTGCTTGAGGATGCCTTCTTGGCGAGGTCTTTCACGAGGCTCATCTGAGCCGATGCGCTGAACGCCATCATCATGGCGGCGGCGCCGAAAAGAATCATCTTTTTCATTTTTATTAACAATTAAATTGGTTTATAATGTTTATTCGTTATCGTTGTTGTTTTCTGTATTCTCGGAGCTCTCTGTGTTCTCAGAGGGTTCTGGAGTTGTATTCTCGTTAAAAGCGTCGCGCACGCTTTCTTCATCTGTGCCTTCGGGTTCAGTGTCCACCTTGCAAACGCTTGCGATCTCGTCGTTCTTTTTCTCGAGGTTGATGAGTCTCACGCCCTGGGTGGCACGGCCCACTACCCTGAGCGAGGTGACCTTCAGCCTAATGGCGATGCCGCTCTTGTTGATGATGACAAGGTCGTTATCGTCGTTCACATTCTTAATTGCAATAAGCTTGCCAGTTTTAGCGGTAACGTTAATTGTTTTAACACCCTTACCGCCACGGTTGGTCACACGGTAGTCCTCAAGTGCGCTACGCTTACCCATGCCCTGCTCTGAAACGACAAGCACGTCGTCACGAGTGCCGGCACGCATGCAGATCATACCGATCACCTCATCGCCCTCGCTAAGCTTCATGCCTCTAACGCCAGTGGCAGTGCGTCCCATGGCGCGAACCGTGGTCTCGGGGAAGCGCAGTGCGTAGCCCCTGCTGTTGGCCAGGATCACCTCGCTGTCGCCCTCGGTGAGGATGGCACCCACGAGCTTGTCGTCGTCGGCAATGTTGAGGGCGCGGACGCCGTTGGCACGGGGACGAGAGTAGGCACTCAAGCTAGTGCGCTTAACGACACCGTTCTTGGTGGCAAAGACGATGTAGTGTGACTGGTTATAGTCGGGATCGGTGAGAGCTGTAGCACGCACAAATGCCATGATGCGGTTCTCGGCATCCAGGTTCAACAGGTTCTGGATAGCGCGTCCCTTGCTGTTCTTGGCACCCTCTGGAATTTCAAACACGCGCAGCCAGAAGCAGCGTCCCGTGGCTGTGAAGAACAGCATGTAGTTGTGGTTGGTGGCCTCGTAGACATACTCGATGAAGTCCTCATCGCGCGTGTCACTGCCCTTGGCACCCACGCCACCACGGGCCTGGGCGCGGTACTCCTTGAGCGGGGTGCGCTTGATATAGCCAAAGTGGGAGATGGTGATGATCATAGGATCGTCGCTGTAGAAGTCCTCGGCATTCATCTCCTCGCTGGAATATTCGATTTGAGTGCGGCGCTCGTCGCCAAATTTCTCTTTCACCTCAATCAATTCTTCCTCGATGACCTTGCGGCACTCGGCGGGATCGTCGAGGATTGCCTGCAGGTGCTCGATGGTCTTGCGCACCTCGGCCAACTCGTTGTGCAGCTTCTCCTGCTCCAATCCGGTGAGCTGACGCAAACGCATCTCAACGATGGCGCGGGCCTGCACGTCGGTGAGGCTGAATCGCTCACACAGACGCTGGATGGCGTGCTCGGTGGAGTCGCTACTCTTGATAATGGCAATCACCTCGTCAATATTATCGCTGGCGATGATGAGTCCCTCGAGGATGTGGGCACGCTCCTTGGCCTTCTTGAGGTCGAACTGGGTGCGGCGTATCACCACCTCGTGGCGGTGCTCCAGGAAGTAGTGCAACAATTGCTTTAGGTTCAGCAACATGGGGCGGCCATTGACCAGGCACACGTTGTTGACACTGAATGATGACTGCAACTCGGTCATCTTGTATAGCTTATTGAGGAGCACATTGGGATTGAAGTCCTTTTTCACGTCGATAACGATGCGCATGCCGTGGCGGTCGCTCTCATCGTTGATGTCGGCAATGCCCTCGATTTTCTTCTCCTCGACCAGGCGGGCGATGTTCTCGATGAGGTCTTTCTTATTGACGTTGTAGGGAATCTCGTTGACTACAATGCGCTCGTGGTTGTGCTCGGTCTCGATCTCGGCCTTGGCGCGCACGATGATGCGTCCGCGGCCAGTCTCGAAGGCGTCTTTTACACCTTGGTAACCATATATAATGCCTCCCGTGGGAAAGTCGGGAGCCTTGATGTACTGCATCAGGTCACTCACCTCCATCTCGGGGTCCTCGAGCAGTGCCAGACAGCCGTCGATGCACTCTCCCAGATTGTGGGGAGCCATGTTGGTTGCCATGCCCACTGCGATGCCCGTAGCACCGTTGACCAGCAGGTTGGGGATGCGTGTGGGCAGCACACTGGGTTCCTCGAGCGTGTTGTCAAAGTTGGGCACAAAGTCGACGGTGTCCTTGTCCATGTCCTCCATCATGCTCTCGCCCATCTTGTCGAGACGCACCTCGGTGTAACGCATGGCAGCCGGGCTGTCGCCGTCGACCGACCCGAAGTTACCTTGCCCGTCAACGAGCGGATAACGCATTGCCCACTCCTGAGCCAGGCGGACCATAGCGAAATAAACCGACGAGTCGCCGTGGGGGTGGTACTTACCAAGCACGTCACCCACAATACGTGCCGACTTCTTGTAGGGGGCATTGGAATAGTTACGCAACTTGTCCATGCCGTAAAGTACCCTGCGGTGCACGGGCTTGAAGCCATCGCGCACATCGGGTAGCGCACGCGAAACGATGACCGACATCGAGTAGTCGATGTAGCTGGTCTTCATTTCGTTCTCAATGTTGATCTCTAAAATTCGATCGTTGTCCATTTGTATTTTATTTTAAATTCCGTTGCGACACCGCACCGCAGGCTCACTTTAGCCCCAGGCCAGCACGAGTGCCACGATATTAACCTACAAATTTACGCACAATTTCTTAATCAACCATTGGTTTTGCGCCACTTTTTGACTGCATCGATGTCAAAATGTTTAAAACTTGTCATATTTTTTTGATTCCGCCGTGTTTTTAAGGTTACAAATGTGTAATTTTGCACACTAAACGAACGAGTAAAAGCGATGCAGAACTTTGCAGCCATTGATTTTGAGACCGCCAACAGCGAGCGCACGAGCGTGTGTTCGGTGGGAGTGGTTGTTGTTCACAATGGAGAGATTGTGGACAAGTTTTATTCACTTATCCAGCCTGAGCCAAACTACTACAGCTACTGGTGCCAACGCGTGCACGGCCTGGGTCACAAAGACACCGACGACGCACCCGTCTTTCCCGATGTGTGGGTACAAATCGAACCGCTCATCAAGGGTCTTCCGCTGGTTGCACACAACAAGTCATTTGACGAGAGTTGCCTGAAAGCAGTCTTCCGCTGCTATCAAATGGACTACCCCGACTACCCTTTTTACTGCACCTGCCAAACCGCCAAGCGTCTGCTCAAGCAATTACCCAACCACCAATTGCACACCGTGGCTGCCTACTGCGGCTATGACCTGCACAAGCACCATCACGCGCTGGCCGACGCTGAAGCCTGCGCCCACATCGCCCTGCAATTGCTGTAACTGCAATGTGTGCGGTGCATCATCGGGCCATATTCCCAGGATGCACCGCAGATTGTTCTACGGGTTCATCAAAATCACATGTCGAGCCCTGCTGTTCTCAAATTTTTAATCCATAGCAAGTCGGAAACCGACGGTACAATCCACCATCGTCGGATACATGCCATTTCTGTAAGACACACGGCAAGCGACTGCAGTAGAACCCCAATATCCGCCACGCATGATGCGGTATTCACCATTGGCTGGCCCCTTGGGATTGGTTTGCGGTGCGCTACTGTACTCGCCATACCAATCCTGACAGAATTCATACACATTACCACTCATGTCATAGATACCTAATTCGTTGGGTGCTTTTTGGCCTACAGGGTGTGTTGTACTTTCGGCATTGAAGTAAAACCATCCCACTTCATAGGGGTCATCGCTGCCTGAGTATTTAGACACGATGTCATGTTTGCCACCGCGAGCTGCAAATTCCCATTCGGCCTCGGTGGGCAGGCGGAATTGCCTCCCAGTCATCGTGTTCAACTTAGAAATGAAGGTTTGGCAATCATTCCATGTCATGTACTCAACAGGGCGCTGCAAATCTCCAGTAAATTGGCTCGGGTTATCGCCCATCACAGCCTGCCATAATTCCTGAGTCACCGGAAATTGAGCAATATGGTAATCTGATAAGGTCACTTGATGAGCAGGTTTTTCATTGTTCTTGGCATCGGTGCCTTGCTCTTCGGTGGCTCCCATCATAAAGGTGCCGCCCTCGACTTTCACCATCGCGATTGACACACCCGTATTGCCTACAGGAATTGTCTCGACTTGAGGCACATACTTAACGGAGCCCGTAGTGAACTTGATGGGTTCACTGTAGTTGTAGCCATGGCCATCATAAACATATGCCCGAGCCCAGTAAGTTGTTTCGGGCCGGATTTGAGCATCGGTCTGCCCAGATTCGCAACTCAATGTGTGGGTATAGTCCAGATAGGTCAATCCCAGCCCATTGTCCCCTAACCGTTTTTCATCTATCGTTACCGCATTAACAAACTGCTCATTCTCACTCAATTCAAATCCATATTTTATGGAAATTAAACTTAGTACCGAACGGTCATTTATTATCTCCCAACTATAAAAATCAGTGGCCCTAATTAATGATGTGTAGACATTGCCTGCACGTAGGTCGATCTGAAGTCTATTGTCGTCGGAATGATCTTCTACACTAATGGATGGCTGAACGACATAGGCCGACAGTTCCTCATCAAACGGGAACATTTTTAGGTCGCAATAAAAGCTTCCTTTCTTTTCTTTGTGATATTCGGAATACAACCATGGAGTCAATGAGTTAAATGCGTTAGATATCTGATTTCCGGATGACAGCCTATGCCAAAACTCAAGTCCTGACACTTGCCCGCCCCAATTGGTTTCATCATAACCGACATAGGCACAAGCCCCATTATTTATAAAGACATCGGCAAGGCCAGTGTCTATCGAATCGTTAGTAACCGGATTAGGTCCTTTCATCGACTGGCACGATACATTAAAGACTATAGCCTGTCCCGGATGCCTGAATCGCCTTGTTGACTTATTAATAAAATGCTCCGAAACTAAGACCCAATTATTGCCAAAGGTTAAATCTTCGGGAGGATAATCTTGATACCTCAGCAAGAAGTTTGGATCGATAGCATTGTTTTTATCACGAGGAACACGCACAGATGTAGCAACCCAATGGATATCTGTTTTGAAATCATATGAACCATGAGTGATTAAGAAAAGATAATCACAATCAAAAATACTATCTCTGAAAAACTCCACATCAGGTGAGTCATGCACTTCGGCTTCAAATCCCAAGCCACGGAACAACGAGGCGGCAATTCCAGCACTTTGAATCGAGAAGTCTCTATCGGTCTGCTGGTTTACAGCCAGGAATTTGGCATTATTAATGCTGTTGTTAAATGATGTTTGGGCTTGATTCTGCGTCGAAAACATGCTCTGGAACTCATTGAAACTTTCTTTCATTCTCATCACGTCGTCCTCGCTGGGTTCTGGGTAATAAGAATAGGAGATGACACGGAAATCCTTGATTTTCACAAACATCGTTGTGTGACCATCGGTATAAACTTCCTCGACACCTTCTATTGCCTTGATGGCATCGGCATACTCCATCAATTGGTCGATAGAAGTACACTGCTCATAATAGTTTTCTATTTTTTTGTCAACGGCTGAAGCTCTTTTACATACTTCCAGATAATTATGGTTCCCTCCGCCCAGGATCAGGTCGATGAGGGTGTTGACGTCGGCGATGTTGATTTCGCCATCGGAGTTGACGTCGGCAGTCGGGATGATGTCGCTGTTGAGGATCACGTCGATGACGGAGTTCACATCGGCAACTGTCACTTCGCCGTCAAGGTTCACGTCACCATAAACATTCAAGTCGGCGGCAGAAGCAGAGAACGAGCCTGTCAACAAAACAAGGAGGAGAGGCAATAACCGCCATAACGGGTTAAGGTGATTCTTTTTCATGTCAGTTATTATTAAGTTTATGTTATTTACAAGTAATGCAAGGGAGAAGACAAGCATCAACCTATTTCGTCATTACTATCCATTGGCAAATATAAACAGGATATTTGTAACACGCAAATAATAATTGAATTAAGTTTTTAATCTCGCTGAAATTTCTTTAACTTTGCCGTCGAGAAACATGATTTTAACCATTAATAGAACAAAGTTATGAAGAAATCCATTTTAGCCATTACTGTTGCCTTGCTCGCATTGGGCGCATGCAGTCCCCAAGGTGACAAGCAGGAGTCAACGCCCGCAGTCACCGATAACGGCCAGGCCGCTATCGAGAACATCATGACGCGTACGAGCATCCGCCAGTACAAGGACCAGCCCGTGGAGCAGGAGAAAATCGATATCATGCTGAAGGCTGCCATGGCAGCGCCCACTGCCGTGAACATGCAGCCGTGGCACTTTATCGTCATTGATGACGCCAAGACGATAGGGCTGCTGTCGGGCAAACAACCCACGAATGCCCCGTTGATGATTGCCGTGTGTGGCGACACCGACAAGACGACCATGCCCGACGGCAATGGTAAGCTGCCTGACTTTTGGGTACAGGATGCGTCGGCTGCTACCGAGAACCTGTTGCTGGCCGCTCATGCGCTGGGCCTGGGTGCCGTGTGGACAGCAGCCTACCCCAGCATGGAACGTTGCGCCGAGATTGCCAACGTGCTGAGCTGCCCACAGAACATCATTCCGCTGGCTGTTGTGCGCATCGGTTATCCTGATGAGTCACCTGAGCCCAAGAATAAGTTCAAAGAAGAGAACATCAGTTATAACAAGTTTGGCAGCAAGAAAGAATAACAGTATCCATCCACATCTTACAGTATCAAAATTATCGCCAGAGGCTTCAGTGTGCCACTGGCGATAATTTTTAGCTTATTGGAGAAGGAAGGTGCGGTATAGCTCGGGGAAATGAATGAAGGATGGATATAAATCAGCCTTGACCATGTCATAGAAGACGTAATAGAAATTGAGTACAGCCATTGCTGCAAATGGCAACCACTTGCGCTCCCGCCACAGGTAATGAAGTGTGTAACACACCATGACGAGGAACGTTGCCCTAAACAAATCACCAGGCCGCCGCAGATAAAGCGTCGTGTTGGCAAAGACATTAAGATAAGCGATGTGAATCAAAGCAAACCAGAAGTTGGCCAAAATGAATGGGTCACCATTGAACTTGCGCCTGATTGCGGGAAAGTACCAGATGATGAATAGACAGGATATCAAAGGGAACAGCCATGTAGGTCCTGACCAATGCCCAAACAAATAAGTGACGTTCTTGCTGGCAAACAGACGATAATAATGTCCATATCCGAGATAATCGGCCAGTCCACCGATGCTGTAGAAAGCCCACTGTATCCATTGCGGGAACTGCCCCACAACAACACAGAGAGCTATCGCAGTGAACAACATCCACCGCTTGATGCCACGTGTAGGAATCAAGGGGACAAAATAGACGGGAATCAGTAAGAGAGACATGCGGTGCAACATGGTTGCCAAAACCGTGAGCAGCAAGTAGATCCAGAACTTGCGGCGGACAATGAGTTCGGCCATCACAACCAGGAGACACTCGACAACCGTTTGCCGGATGGAGTTCATCCACTGCACATAGTAAGGGCCAAGCATGACACACAATCCAATCCATGGCAGGAGAAACTTGCGATGCCTCAATGCATAATATAGCAAGACGATTTGCAGAGCAGCCCAAAAGCCGAAAAAGAAAGCGAAATGCAAACCCGAGCGAGCCATGAGAGTGGTGAGCAAAGAAAAACCAGGCTCAAAATTCTCACGCGAAAATTCTCCCACCGACTGCATGCACACAAAGTAGGAGTAATACATGTTGTAGTCCCACGACGTGAGCCATCGCACCGACGAGACGGCGATGTAGATGAGCATCGCCATCAGGATTTCCCATGACGAGAAGGGGAGTTCTGCTCCACCCTGTGCCATGACACGTTGCTCACGGTGGTTGACATGCCACCCCAACCATGCCATTGCAATGGCCGTGCCCGTATAAACCGAGAGACTCAGAATCATGACATGTGACTACTTGACAAGAGACATGTTGATGGTGAGGCCATAGTTGCTACTCGTGGTAGGATAAGCTGAGGTGGAGACGAGAGGCGTGTTGGCCTGATAATCGAAGTAAGCACCCATGGTGATGCGCTTGCTCATCACATAGTTGGCAGTGAAGTTGACGCTCCATGTGCGCGTGCCGCTTGTAGCCTGGGCGGTGTTGAACTCTATCTTGCGAATGAGTGCCGTATTGCTTGACATCTTGACATTCAGGTTGAAAGTCAAGTCGTTGTTGACATTCTGCTGCTTGGACTTGATCTTGAGCACCTGGTTGAAGTTGGCAATCTTATAGCTGCCACCGAGTGAGAATGACTTGGTATTAGCCTCGACCAGCTGTCCTGCCGATGAATTGAGCGTAAGGGTGCGCTGGATGTCATACTGTGCATTGAGCGAAAGATCGTTCATGAAGGTAGCAGTGAAGCCAATCACGGGTGCGAACTTCTCGGTCAAGCTCACCGAAGCGATGTTGTAGGGAGACGAGGGAATTGCGCCACCGGTGAGCACGTCCTGGGTAAATCCAAGACCATCGCCGATGGTAACCCAATCGGTGAAGGATGTGTACTGGCCGACGCTGTAGGTACACTGATAGGCATGGGTCAAGTTGAATGACTTGAAGACGCGCTTGAAGAACGGGATGCGCATCAGACCATCATAGGCAACCCGCCAGTTGGGCAAAATAGCCTTGAGTCCGGGGAAGGGGTTCAAATCGACAGAGGCAGCGTCCTTGCCCGAATATGCGGCCAAGAAAGCAGGGATGAGCACATCGCTACTCGACGTATTGATGGCACCGTTCTCAATATTGTAGGTTGTACCGCCATATTCCTTCTCCATGATGAAGCCACGACGCGGATAAGTGGTTCCCATATAACGCTGCTGCAAGCGGTCGGCCACAACAGGGATATTGTTCAAGAATTGGTCAAAGGTCTCACTGCGGTAATTGTCATCGGCCTTGAAGCCCTTGAACGCCGTTGCCAGTGCAATATGAGTCCTGGTGTAGCTACCGCCAAACGTGGTTGTCGGGTCATCATACATAAACTGTACCTGGCTCGTACGGTTGTCGGTGCGGTTTCCAGTGAGGGTAATCTTGAGTCCGGCAATGGGCTCGACCTGAACCTCGGCATTGAACTCCTTGGTATTGGCATAGATGGCAGGAGTTGTTTGGGTCTGATCGCCCATGAGCCAACCACGGTCCATCGCTTTCTCAATATAGGACAGCCCTGCAAAACCGAAGGCAAAGTCGAGACCTGGTGCCATCACATCATAGTGGGTTGTCTGTCCGAAGATGTCTCCGACATCAGGCACGAACTGGGGCACAGAGAGTGAAGTCGTGTGCTTGTATCGAAGATTGACGCTTCGCAAACTCATAAGCAAACGGCTTGCATACTGTGCAGCCTCGGTAAAGAAGTTTTTGGTTTCCTCTTTTTGAACTTCGGTGACCGTGAGCTTGATATTGTCGGTGCCCAAATTGGTGATGAGCAGGTTGTCCTTGTCCTTGATTTTGTACTCGACCTTGAAGGGCTTGTTATCGGTAGTGGTTGCCGAGACTTTCACATTCTTGGTACCAAGCCTGTGGAAGACGAGAGTAGCCGAATCGGTACTGAGTTTGAAAGAACGGGTGAATTTCTTGGGCTTCTCCTTCTTGGCGGGTTTCTTGTTGCGGTTAGTATTCTTGCTTGAGAAGCGTTCATCCACCTTCTTGAGATAAGGGATCTTGCTGTAGAACTGATCCAAAGCTAAACGGCCGTCCAACGAGCGAGTCGTCTGGTTGGCAATCGTGTTACCGGAAGAAACCTCATCGACGATTGAACCACGGTCCCAACGATAGACAGAATTATAGGAAGCGTTGGCCGTAATCCAACTCAGAATGGGAATCTGGTTAAACGGAGCCTTATAGGTAGCCGTAAATGTCTGATTATAGGCCCAAGGCGTACCCAGATCCTTGATTGACATCATCACCGAGTCTCGCCAATCACGATACTCATCGGGGAAGAGTTTGCGGTTGACCTGTCCCACAGGCTCGAGGATGTGGGCTGTGGTGTTGCTGTTGAACGACGCGGACAATGACTTGGTTAAACTCCAAGTGATGGCAAACTGGCGGTCCCACAAGAAATTCTTGCTGACCGAGACAGGCAGTTCGACATCGATACCGGTCTCGTTGCGCGTTTGCTGCTCATAGTAGTAACGCGAGATATTGGTGTTGAAGGCAACGTTGGACGGTAGCCAATGAAGTTCCCAATCACGGAAGAACTTCATATTCTTATTCTTGTCGTTGATGAAACGAGAGAACGGCTTGAACGGCTTGGCATAGGGGGTCCAACTGTACTGCATGCTGCCACGGTAATCGTTGGTATTCTCGTACACATTCTCGGGGTCGTTCAGGTGCTGCTTATTGAACGAATAGCTGAACGAGAAATTGGCGGGGTCCCAAGGCATGGGGTTCTTCATCGTCTTGACATCGAACTTGAGTCCCGAGACTGAGAAGTTCTGAGCAGTGCGCTGGGTTACAGCATACTCCATGATGCTATCCTTTTGAGCCTTGGTTTCGCAGATGTCAATCGACTCGTCAAGCCTAACGTCCTGGTCAAGAGGATTGTACTTGGGCGTGGTCTTCTCATTGCTATAGGAATAGTAAATGGGGGCATGCAACTTGACCTTCTCGGGGAGGAAACGGCCCAAGTCGGACTGCACGGCGATGTTGTACTGATCATAATTGTCAAGTCGCCGCTGGGATAGGCTCTGGTTCACAGAACCGAAGCCTTCGGTCTCCTTGTGGAATCCCATATTAACGGTGGCAATATCACTCATGCTGAGAGTCATGGAAGCCTTGGCCGCCCAACCGCCCTCGCTGTCGAAGTCGGTGACACGCAACTCGTCAACCCAAACGACGCAGCTCTTGGTCGTGGGTGAATTGTTGCGGACACCAATAAGCATTACCCTGACCTTGCTTAACGAGGGGTTACCCATCACATAGACCTTGTTGTTGGGATGATCATCATCGACATCCATATAACGTATCGAGTAGCCCACATCGGCGACCCCGGCCATCTTGTCGGCGTTGCGGTGTTTCTTGGCATTAACGAGCACGTCAAGATTAATGTCAAGCATGTTCTCCTCGGGCCAAACCTTGAGACGGTCGCTGGAACTGTTGGTGCTATAGTGTCCCGACGGAGTCACCGTCAACGGTATCTCGTACTCATAATAATTGTTCTTGACATCAGAGCCCAGACGGATGAAGATCGAAACGTCACCGTTGCGCAGATTGGTTTCGTTGCCAATCATTGCCTCGTTGTGGACAAACATCTGCAGTCGCTTGTAGGTGCGGAGGTCCAAATCGGTGTTGCGGTAAACGCCCCTTGCATCGCCAGCGTCAAGATCATTGACGGTGAGCTGCATGGATTGCTCGTTGAGCTGGGTGATTTGGCTTTGACCGCTGTCGATAATGCGCGATACGCCAGGCGGGAGAACATAGTTGACCGGTTCGCGTGAAGCATTCTCCTCGATGTTGACGGTATTGATGCTAATGGTACCGTTGGCCGGGCTCTCACCACGCATGTTGAGGTTATACTTGTAGTTGCGCCACTCACCACGAACAAGCTCAAGCGAGGCGAAGCGCAAGTGGGTCGTGTGGGTGAAGCCTGTCATGAACATGCGCAGGAAACGAATGGTCGAGAAGTCCTGGATGCTTCCTACTTTCTTCTCAAATGAGGACAATGGAATGGTAAACTGGTACCATGTAGCCACCTGAGTTTCACCATTACGGGTGTGAACATTGGCCACCTGCTTGTCGGTGATATAGTTTGTGCCAACCACCAACGAGTCGGGATGAATGGCCACATGATACTGGAAATAGCGCTCGTACTCATTGAGGGTATTATCCTGATTAATGTCCTCGACATCGGGAGTGGATCGAGAGGTCTGGTACTGGGTATCGGACGCATCGGTCTGTGAAAGGGAGTTGCCATCGCTACCGTTATAGTGCTTATATCGGTCATTGATCGTTGCCTTGGTGTTGTCATAATAACTGTGGCGATAGAAAGCGTAGTTATCAGTGGCCGGGTCGTTGATGGGCGAGAATGGATCCTCGGACATGGCGGCCAAGGTGCTCTCGGGCAAGGTTTGTCGCAGCCCTGCAAGGAAGGCGGCATAGGAAGGATGCTGATACTCCTCGGCAGTCGAGAGGCCGTCAAGACCGACATCCTGGAGAATGCGGGCTCCATTGGTGTTGTCGAAGGCATAGGTCAATGATGACTGCGAAGACACCTTACCCCAGACAGTGCTGGAGACATAGGTAGAGTCACCATTGATGGGCAAACCATTCTCGTAGCTCTTGAGACCATCCTTGAGAATATCCTCGCTCACCTCACCCAAGTTGAAGTAGAGGTAACCGCCGTCGCTGTTGTTAAGATCCGGATCCATGAACGGGTCAAGCATCCAGAACTGGATGTACTCGATATTGGATTGCTCAAAATTGGTGTTATCGATCTTGCGCATGATACCACCCCATCGTTTCTCAGGATTAAGCAAGTAACCATCCTGATCAATGTTGGTAGCATCAAGGTTATAAGGTCCACGCTCACGAGGATAGAACGACAGGTTGAGAGTCTGTATCACCGACGACTCGCCATAGTTGAGTTCACGTCCTGGAAATACCTCGCTAAAGGCCACCTCACGTGCATAGGGATAGGACAAAGCGTTCAAGTCATTCTTGATGTAGCCTGGAGCATAGGATGAATTGCGCTGGGTAAAGAGGCGGTCCACATAGTACCATGAGAGCAATGCACGGTTCTTGCCATAGGTCACATCGTTGTTAAGAGCTGCCTCGGGGAACATAGCATTGGCCGCTGGGTCATAGGGGGTGGAAGCCAGAGTCCAAGAATAAGGAGACCTCACATCGATGCCAGATTGAGTGGACTCAAAGTCATCTATATAGGAGCTACCGGAGTTGGAACCAGTCTTGGCCTGATGCGGCACAAGCTGCGCAAATTCGCCAAGGAAATTCAAGCTTGATGGAGCCGTTGCATTGACCGTGGGAATCTTATTCAACAAGTTAGTCAGCCACATGAACTGGGTGTTATAGGACATGTTCACGCCCCAAATCGTGTTGTTGACCAACTCGCTACCGATAGCCACCTTGTCACCAATGGCCTTCTCGCCATAGTGCATGACGGTTGCCCCAACATGGAAATTCTTGTTGAAGGCGTAGTCCAAATCAAGACCTAACAATGTCTTGCGCTGCATGGAGAACGTGGACTGATTTTCCAGCGACACACTAATATTGGTACCTGCATCGATAATGCTCTGGTTGGTAATGGTGACGGTTCCCATCGTATAGTCGACGGTATAGTCGCTATTCTCGGTCAAGGTGACACCGCCTGCGGTCACGACAACAGAGCCACGGGCAACATTGGTGGCATTGAGCTTGATGACGCTACCCGAACTGGACTGGTACTCACCGGCCAGGACAAACTTGTTCTTATCACTGAACTGCTGGGCAACTGTCAATGTAGAGTCGTAGAGCTCGGTATAGATATAGTCCTTGGCAATGGCGTCGTTGTTGAATTTGGAACGCAGATGCTCGCCAAAAGGCTCGACAACAGGGAAAATGATTTTACCTGTGGAAGCCTGAATGGTATATCCCTCCAAGAAGTCGAACCTGCCGTCGATGTTGGTTTCCTGGTTGGCATCCAGTCGGTCGAGGTTCATTACTTGCAGCAAGGGCGTGCCGTTAATCTCACCAGCCGGGATGTAAGTGAGCTCGTTTCCGGTGGTATCGCTCAAGTACTTGATGTTCAGTTTGAAATTATTCTTCTGAATCTGGAAGGCACCGAGAGAATACACATTTTTCATCGCCAGGTCCCACATGGGGAAATCAGGCGAAGAAGTGGTACCTTTGAGCATCTTGACATAAAGTGACTGCTCGGTCGACGTGATGTCACCCGAGAACTCACCGACTTGATAGGTGCGACCTCCATAGGTATACTCATAGGCCACGGCCAGGATCTCGTCGCTTGAGAGGGCCGTCTTGAGCATAATGTATCCTAAACTGGAATTCAAGGTATACTCGGAAGATGACAGCAATCGTGCACTCTCGATTTTCTCGTAGTCCTTTCCACCCTCGAAATCAAAGTCCTTCAAAGGAGCAAGGGTGTTGGAGGCTTTGCTCATGTAACGGGCATCAGGGTAGTTTTGCTTGATTTCATCAAGCAGATTATTGGAGCTGTTCGAGGGCATGGATGCACCTGTTCCGACCCAATGATGGTTGCTGATATTCTTGTCGTCGCCCTCGCCGACATCCATGAATGCCATGATGTTACGGGACTCGTTGTAGTTGTTGCGCTTATTGGTGATCCACACCTCGATGCGCTTGATTTGCATACCAGAAGAGACCAGCGGCAGACGTGAGCACCAGTTGTCATAGTTGTCACGGAAGAAGTGGGAAAGGAAGAAGTTGCGGTTCTGGTCATACTTGTCGGCAGAGATGTAGAACTCGGTGGTTTGTGAACCACCCTTGCTACTGACGGTCTGAGATTCACTGTTCTGCTGGGATACAAGAGCCGTTGCAGTGAGTTTTCCGAACTGCAATTTGGTCTTGACGCCAAACAGAGCCGCACTACCATGGATCAGCGATGAACCCGTCGTCATGCTCACATTGCCAGCCTCGATGTTCTTGATGATTTCATCCTCCTTGCCGTCGTAGGCCAACTTGAGGTTTTTGCTATCGAAGTCGAAGGTGGCGCCGGTATTGTAAGACATGTTGAACTTCATCTTGTCGCCGACGGAAGCAGCAATATTGGCTTGAATCTTCTGCTCGAAGTCGAAATAGGTCTTGCGGCGTTGTGAAACCGACAAAGCGGGGTTGTCGGTCGAATTGCTCTTGACTCCCATGTTGATAACCACCGAGCCCGTTGTCTTGAGCTGTACGCCGCCAGGTCCAAACACTGACTCGAGAGGCCCCATGCCAAACTGCATATCCAGAAAATTGAACGGATCGGTTTCCTTGTCCTGCGCACTCTCGGCATTCTTTTGACGATAATATTCCATCATGGATTGCCTGAAGGCCGAGTTGCTGTACTCGTCGGCCGACATGATGTAGGGAGTAACGATGTCATGGTCACCCAGGCGTGTGTGAATGACATAGCAACCCGTCTCGGGGTCAAACTCCACTTGGCTTGTGATGTTGGACGGAGTTTTCAGGTCGGCAGCATACTCACCGATTCCTGTGACGTCATCATAGTTCTGGGGGATGGTGGGTTTCACATCAAAGTGAAGGTCGAGTGTCGGTGCCTGTAACTGTCGGGCCGACGGTCTCGTGTCGGGAGGTGGCGGAGGCGGAGGCAACGTGCTTGTCACATATTGCGCGAATATAGAGTCATTGCCTGCCCACCAACCGATGAGGGCACCAATGATGACGGCAAAAAATATTTTCTTTCGGTCCAGCATGAACTATCTAAAAATCCTCAAGTCAAATAATACGCGAACACCCCAGAACCGTGACTCACATCATTTTGAGAGCCTGCTTGATCGCTTGCTCAACACTGAGTGCTGGATTGCTGGCGAACAGGGTTTTGAGGGCCTTATGGGAAGCCTGTTGAGTGAATCCAAGCATGACAAGGGCAGCAAGCGCCTCATCAAAAGTTTCACCCACGGGTTGTCCCGTCTGCTTTAATAACGTATCATCGGCCACTTTTATTTTATCCTTGAGGTCAACTATTATTCTTTGAGCGGTTTTTGCACCAACTCCCTTGACCGACTTGAACATTGCCACATTGTTTCCAGCGATGGCTTGAGAGAATTCCTCGACGGTCATTGACGATAGGACCATGCGTGCCGTATTGGGTCCAACGCCCGAGACAGAAATGAGAAGGAGAAAGGCTTCGCGCTCTTTTTTAGAAGCGAAACCATAAAGCACATGCGCATCTTCCCTGATGGCTTCGTGTACATAGAGAAGTGCTGTGTCCCCCTGCCCGAGCCTGGATAGTGCATCATAGGTGAACAATGAGATGTTGATCATGTATCCAATGCCATGGTTATCGATAACGGCACATGCAGGATTGAGTTCGGCAATAGAGCCCTTGATATAATCAAGCATATTGATGAGTTCTTAAATTTATAGATCTATATCTCTCCCCGACCGTTGAAATTTAATTTAAAACTATGTCGATAAGGGTGTTGATGTCGCTGATGTTGACCTCACTGTCGTTGTTGACATCGGCGCGCTTGAACGTCATGTCGTCAGCTTCACCTCCCATGATGATGTCGATGAGGGTGTTGATGTCGCTGATGTTGACCTCTCCGTCGCCGTTCACATCGCCGTTCATGTTCTCATCCACGATGCCCAGCACATAACGCATGCCAGCATTGACATCCAGTTTGCCATATCCCCATCGAACGCTGTTGCTTGCCGTCATATAGCCATCGTGATAGGACGTGTTCATGAGTATGTCACGCACCTGGGCCGTACTCAGAGCCGGGTTGGCCTGCATCCACAAAGCGATGGCCCCGGTGACGACAGGAGCAGACATCGATGTTCCCAGGTCAGGACAATAAGGGTATTCCACCGAATTAAAGTAAACCGAAGGCTGCCAGAACTCGAGATTGGGAGCATCGGTATCATAACGATTGGCCGATGCTACGACTACGCTTCCGGGAGCGCACACATCGGGTCGCTGGATTCCATTCTCGTCGGGACCATAGGAAGAGAAATAAGACAGATACATCGGGGTGCTATAAATTCTGAAGTATTGTGATCCATCCCGCAGGGTGACATACTGCTTGGTATTGTAGGAGCCGACCGAGATGACGCTGTCGGTAGTGGCGAGGTCGCTGATGGAACCGACCGAGGAGCCAGTCTCGGCCCAGGATAAACCATAATTGTTAAAGGGGGCATATTGTGAAGTCCAGATAGCAAGGTCGGCCGATGATGGCGCATAGAATTGGAAACCCATGACGTAGTTGCCAGACAATGCACTCATATCGATGGAACACAGAGCAGTGGGATTGGAGTTGGCCTCGATAGAGCCCTTGATAACGACATTGCCCGAGTAGAACATCGCCAGCTGAGAGTCACTGGCACTTGATAACTCAGTCTCCACACCGCTGGCAGTCGCACCAACAGCGCGTGATCGATACACGATATCACCCGTCTGTGTGTCAACCACAATCAGACGCGTGTTGAATGCTTTGCCCTCCTTGCTCTGAGCAAAGAGGTATCCAGTACGCTTGAGACCGTTGCTGTAGCCACTGAGCAAGGTATAGACCGTGTCCTGCTTGTTCTTAATCGACCGATGGATGCTCACTGGACTGCTTCCATCGTTACCTGCGGCAACGACAAACACTTGGCCCGGGGCTGAGAACTGCTTGAAAACTCGTGTCAAGAATGAAGATCCATCGTGCGGGCCTGCATTGGCTCCCAAACTGATGTTGATTACATAGGGCTTGTTCATACGATGCGCATAGTCATCGATGTAGCTGATGCAGTGTGCCACGCGCACATCGTTCAATTCACTCTCAGGCATTCCACACATCACGATGTCGGCACCAGGAGCCACGCCATACCAGTTGTTATCCATATAACTGCCAGCTGCAATGCCAGCGGTCTGGGTTCCATGGGTGGTGAGCGGGTCGTCGGTGGTGAGCGCCCTGATTTTATCGGGGTTCTCAAAGCTGCTGCCCGGCAACAGGATCCTGTTGATCATGTTCTGCTTACCGGAGTTATCAAAGGGCAGATAAACGGCCTTGACCCTGGGGTTGCCGTCCTTGTCACAAAAGTTGATGTGATTGAAGTCGAAGCCACAATCGATCACTCCAACAATGATGCCCTCGCCAGTATAGGGCATACTTAAGCCTTCGCCACTGTGGACAGGGGCCACGCGAGAGTAGTAGCGGGCACTGTCGCTATAAGTCACGAGCTTGATTGCCGGGGTGGCATAGAGCACGCCATCGAAATCGCGGACGTCAGACGGACGCATGTCATTGGGGACGCGCGCTGTGATAAAGCCGTCATATCTTGCCGTAATGATCATGCCTGCATCACGTAACTGGGATAGGCTGACATCGTCGTTCACCTCAATAAAAGCATCGTAATAATTATCAGCATCCTGAGCAGCAGCCTGGAACGACAAGCTCACGAGCGATAACAAGAGCACGAGGAAACCATATAAATATTTCATACAATCCTTGAATTTCTATTATTGCCACACACTACTAATCAACTTGCAAAAATAGCAATTTTTTCATAGTCATCTTCACATTTATAAAAAAATCTTTTTTTAATGAGCAGAAAATGGCACTTAGACAGCAAAAAGACAGCGGACACCCCTAAAAAGGTAGATGTCCGCTGTGAAATGTGATTTTAAAACCTCTACGAATCCTTATTTCAAGCTGTTCACATAGTTGCGCAGAGACTCGTTGTCAGGATCATTCTCAAGCCACTTCTGATAATAAGTCTTGGCAGTTGCCTTGTCACCCTTGTTGAAGTAGTAGGTGGCCATGTAGTTGTAGGCATACTTGTAGTAGCGGGTGTAGTCGGCCTTATTCTCCTTTTCGTTCAGAATAGAGAGCAATTCATTGTAGGCAGCCAGAGCCGCGCCGTTATTGTTGTCACCCTCGCGGAACTTAGCAATCTTAGCCTTCTGGTTCACAATCTGCACGTTGCCAGGAACAAGCTTGTCAACCTCGTCGATGTACTTCTGTGACTTGGCAAGGGCATCGGCCTTGGTCATAGCGTCAAGGCTATCGGTGCTTGCAACGCCCAGGTAGTAGTTAGACAGTGTAAAGAGGTCGTTGGACTTGTTGTTGCCGCCATCGACGAGACGCTGATAGTACTCAGCAGCCTTCACGAAGTTTTCGGCATCAGCATAAGAGTCACCAAGGTTGCGGATGAGGTCGGTATTCTTGGGGTTCAGATCGATGGCCTTGTTGTAGGCTGCGATGGCCTCCTCAGCCAAACCGGCGGTCTGGAGAGCCTGACCGTAGTCGGTGTAGTCACGAACCTCGTAGTTGGAGCCCTGAGGAATTGCGTTGGCAAAGAAAGAGCGACCAGCCTCGACAGCCTCGGGCCACTTCTGTAACTGCACCAGGTTGTAGAGTTGCATGCGCTTCATGTAAAATACCTTCTCATCGGCAGGGTTGAGCTTATTCACAAGGCTTGTGGCCAGGTTGTAAGACTCCTGATACTTCTCACCGAAGAATAACAGCTGCACGTAGCGCACCTCGTCCTGTGCAAAGTGGTTGGGGTTCTTGATGTACTTACCATACTGCTCAGCAGCTTTGGCACCGAGGTTATCAGCATAGTATTTCTCAGCGAGTTCACGCTGGACCAGTGCTGAGTTGGGCACCTTGGCCTGCAGTTCTTCAAGGCGACTGATAGCCATTTCGGGGTTCACGTTGAAGTAGGTGTTGGCGTACTTCACATAGGCCTCGATGTTGTTAGGATCCTTGTCGAAAGCCAGCTCATATATACCGGCAGCGTTACCCCAGTCCTTCTTGTCGGCCTTGGTGTCGGCCTCGAAGATGTAGCTATCGGGATCATCGGCGTTCCACTTGCGTGCATTCTTGATGCACTTCTCAATGTCCTTGGCATAGGTGATAGGATTTGCGTCATAGAAAGCGCGCGCAATTTCCATTTCGAGCTTAGCATCCTTCTTGGTGAGTTTGCGAGCTTTCTCGAGAAGGGCTTTAGCGTCGCCACCATTCTTGAGTGCGAGTGCAGCCTGTCCCACATAGTTGTAAGGATTGGCAGCATTGGCAGCGATACCTTTCTCAAAGTTGGCTGCAGCCTCGGCCACCTTGCCCTGATGGAGAGCAATTTGTCCCAGATAGTAGAATGCCTCGGCCTTGTCGGTTGCGGGAGCGTTCAGGTTGCGCTCCAGCAGTTCCTTGGCATTGTCCAATTTGTCAACCTTGTAGTACTCAATACCGTCCTTGTATCCCTGAGCATTGGCTACCAGGGATGCACCCATCAACATGAGTGATGCAAAAAAGAATTTACGTTTCATCGCAGTAACAATTTAATGTTAATATTTATTAGTTAGTTTAGTTTTTATATTCGTTTTGCAAAATCCGTGCCAATGTCAAAGCACGAATTTTAAATTCATTAAAAACACTGGCATAGAAATCATTGAACTTCGACGTATCTGACAGGCTCGGCGGCAGGCAGGATACCAGTCTGGAGAATTATCTTTTGTCCAATAACACCTGTAAGGAAAGTGAAGAAGCCGTGATCGAGCATACCATTGTAGGAGGCATCGATGGCCCAGATGGTGCGCACCAGGGGGTAATCACCGCTATTGATGTGAGCTTGATAGGGCTTAACACCCTGGACCTGGTCATCTCCCCTGACTGGCATGACCTTGATGCGGTCGGTGAAGTCGATGACGCTCACCTCGTTCTTGGTCTTGAGTTCCTCATACTTCTGTGCGATAGGGATCTCGGCCGACTTGAGGTCACTGGTGATCCAGCTCACGCCGATGAAGCCAATCACATTCTTGTACTGTTCCACGGCCTCAAAGACGTCACTGCTTGACTTACGGGCAAAGACGTTGGGGCCAAAGTTGCCGCCATTCAAGAATTTCTCCTTCATGTAATGCACAACGCCAGTCCCCGAGCCATCAAACATAACCTTGATGGTATCGTTCTTGAGCTTGGTGGGGAACACCTCTCCCCATCGCTTCACCTTACCGGAGAAGATGTCATGCAGGTCAGCCATCGAGAGTTCTTCAATGTCGTTCTGCTTATTAACAATGATGGCGATTGCGTCCACAGCGATCATCTTGGTGCGGTAGCCGCGGCCAATCTTCTTGAGGCTCTTCTTCTGTTCAGGTGTCAAATCGTGGGAAATGATGATAAGGTCCACCTTGTTATGAAAAAGCGAATCCAAGGCATCGTGCTCATTGATATATTCTGGCATGATGCTTGCCTCGGGATATTGATACTCAAAGACAGCAATCTCCTGTTCCAGAACACTCTGGAATGACTCCTCGCACATGATGCGCGCCAGTCCTCGCGTGCTGGTGCTCTTGGGGCGCCTGTCACCGCATGAGGCAGATGCTATCGCGACAATGAGCACCAACAAGACCGCCAATATGTCAATCCTACTTTTCATTATTGATATCTTGAGGCTTATTGAGTTGTTTACCATAGGTTGTATAGCCCTCTTCCTGATCATCCATGCGCCGCATTCCATAGGAGTGCTCACCCGTAAATTCACGGTATCCACGATAAACTCCATAGGCAGCAAACAGAATGACGAAGAACCACCTGACGGCATTCCACAGCGGAGTTACCGACCAGTCAAAAAAGTTGATGGCCAACAAAACCGCCATTGCCAGATAAACCAATACCATGAAGATGCCAAAGAGCATCTTCAGGCCTTGATTCACACTTGTTTGTCTTTTGCTCATATTTAATGATATTAAATCAAATAGACATCTGAACATGCCTTTAGACTATTGTAGGGCCAAAGGGTTTATGCCTAACAAACGACAAAATTAACATTTTATCCTAAATAACGGGTGTTAAAATATTAAAAAATACTCCCTCGCACACCGGATTGTTGTGTCAAGTTATGACCTACAGTCAAGACGGACGGTGGACAATCACGATGAAGATCATGATGAACGTATTGTAAGCAGCATAAATTCATGCAAAAATTTGCAGAATTGAATTATTGTGCCTACCTTTGCATAACCTTAAATCGAAATTTTTATTCATACTATTTTTCCTAGGGCACATTCGTTGTGAAACGAAGTGCTTTTTTGTTCCCTCGCCTCAAACAATTAAGGGACTTCTATAAATCACCAAAATGATAGTTCTTAGAGTTGGATGTCTTTGGCCGCTTATATTGAAAATCAATCCAAATGCATTCCAAGTTAATTTATAGAAGTCCCCTTAAAAAGATTACGGAAGCCACCACCATGACTCCCGAAACCATTCTATATCAGATAAGCGAGATGCTTCTTAATAATTGCGAGCGAAGATCACACGACGCTTGCTGGGCTTGCCGGTGTAGATGCACTTGCCATCCTCGTCTACGGCGTCCAGAGGGATGCATCGGATGGTGGCCTTGGTCTCTTCCTTTATTTTCTCCTCGGTCTCGGTAGTTCCATCCCAATGAGCCAAGATGAAACCGCCCTTCTCGATTTGCTGCTTGAATTCATCCCAAGTGTCGACCTTGCAGGTCATCTCCTCGCGATGACGCAGGGCCTTATCGAAGATGTTCTGCTGGATTTCCTCGAGCAGGTCCTTCACACGATTCTCGATGCCAGCAAGCTGCTCGCTGCTCTTCTCGAGCGTGTCGCGTCGCATGACCTCGATGGTACCGGCCTCGATGTCACGGGAGCCGAGTACAAGGCGCACGGGGACACCCTTGAGTTCATAGTCGGCAAACTTGAAGCCAGGCCGCTTGTTGTCGGCATTGTCGTACTTAACAGAAATACCCATACCACGCAGGTTGTTGACGATGGGCTCAACCACCTTGTTGATCTCGTCGAGCTGGTCGTTGGTTTTATAAACAGGAACGATCACTACTTGGATGGGAGCCAAGTGAGGCGGTAACACGAGACCGTTGTCGTCGCTGTGGGTCATAATGAGGGCGCCCATCAAACGAGTTGACACTCCCCAAGAGGTGGCCCATACATCCTGCAACTTATTCTCCTTATCAATGAACTTCACATCGAAAGCCTTGGCAAAATTCTGTCCCAGGAAGTGGCTTGTACCCGACTGGAGTGCCTTGCCATCCTGCATCATAGCCTCGATGGTATAGGTTTCAAGAGCGCCAGCGAAGCGCTCGTTGGCGGTTTTAATACCCTTAATGACGGGGACAGCCATGTATTTCTCGGCGAAGTCGGCATAGACGTTCAGCATTTCGATTGCCTTGGCCTCGGCTTCCTCCTTGGTCGCATGGGCTGTGTGCCCTTCTTGCCACAGGAACTCGGCAGTGCGGAGGAACATGCGTGTACGCATTTCCCAACGGAAGACGTTGGCCCACTGGTTGATGAGCAAAGGCAGGTCACGGTAGCTGTTAATCCAGTTGCGGTAGGTATTCCAAATGATGGTCTCGCTTGTTGGGCGGATTACCAACTCCTCTTCCAATCGAGCCGAAGGGTCAACGACGACACCCTTGCCGGCGGGGTCGTTCATCAGTCGATAATGAGTGACAACGGCACACTCCTTGGCAAATCCCTCGACATGGTCGGCCTCACGGCTGAGGAACGACTTGGGAATGAGCAAGGGGAAATAGGCATTCTGCACCCCCGTGGCCTTGAACATGTCGTCCAATTGACGTTGCATCTTTTCCCAGATGGCGTAGCCATAGGGTTTAATGACCATACATCCACGCACTGCCGACTGCTCGGCGAGGTCGGCTTTCACTACCAGTTCATTATACCATTGAGAGTAATTGTCGGCTCTCTTGGTCAAATCCTTTAATTCTTTTGCCATTATTTATTATTTAATGTGTTGTTATTTTTCTTTAGCAATGTGAGAGATGTTGATGTTTCCCTTCTTGGCTTGCTGGAGCATTGTCTTCTCGGGGACGAGATAGATTTCCAGCCTGCGGTTGCGCTTGCGATTCTCGACCGAATTGTTATCCACAATGGGGTCGGTTTCTCCCAAAGCATAGGGCACTACATAATCAACACTGCCATTCTCATCAAACCAATCAAAGACTGCATTGACGCGTTGTCGAGTGAGGTTGAGTGTATAGCTTTCACTGCCCGTGTTGTCGCTGTGCATGACCAGCAGCATCTTGTAAAAGCCCGGGTTCTTGATCATCCTGAGAAAAGGTTTGAGCTGCTGCATGCCAATTTGGGTCAAGACGGTATCGTTGGCCTCGAAGAGCTGACTGGCAGGAATCGTGACGATAATCACCTCGTCATCCCTCATGACTTCCACATCATAGTTGGATTTCTTGAATGCCACAGCCATGTCATACTGGAAGCTCTGGATCTTGTCGGCCTGCTTGTCGTTCTTGATTTCGGGGGTTTCCAAGTTCTCATCAAGTGACAGTTCATAGATATCATAATTGTCCTTGGCATTCACCATCGAAGGCCATGAGATCGCCAGTGCCATCAACAGGATCAAAAAGATATGTGAAAAGCGTCGTTGCATATCAAATTATCATATTAGTCAAGGTCAATGAGCCCTTGAGGCAAGTCCATGACCATTATCTTCTCATCTGTGTCAAATTCAACGATGAAATCGTCGGCAGCGGGAATCAAGATCTCAGCATCATCCCTGTTGATGATAAAGATAGCATTCTCGGTCTGCTCGTCCACAGCAACAATCTCACCAATAATCTGACCGTCTTCATCAGTCACATTGAAACCGATGAAGTAGTCCAGTGGATAGCCTTCGGCATCGGCGATTTCGCTCTCGCGACGATACTCATCCTTAAGGGCGAAGATGTCCTTGTTGACGAGTTTTGCTGCCTCATTCTCATTGTCAAAGCCATCGATGGTGAGCAAAACCGTCTCGGCAGTCTTGGGTCGACAGTTGGTGACAAAGAAAGGCACGAATATGCCATCCACATCACTTATCAAGCACGACAAAGCCTTCAGCACTTCAACATCCACATCAATGGATGCCGAGATTTCGCCGGCTACACCGTGAGGCTTATTGTAACGCCCTATGGCAATGAGTTGGTCGCGCAGGATCATGATTATAAGACAGCTATGCTATTACCTCTTTTTCTTTTTCTTGCCAGCGGGTTGCGCAGGTTTTATCACCTGGTATTCGTGCAGATGATGGGTCGAGGGGTCAAGTCTTATAACCCCATGGCTGTAATGGGCCAAATCCTTGAAAATCTTGGCATCCTCCACATCCTCGTTACTGATTTGAAAGATGAGTTTCTTCATGTGGTTGGCCAACAGCATCACCAAGGCATCACGCTCCTCTCCCTCGGGATACTGGGCGGCGCGTGCAATCATCCGCTCGATATTCTTGCCATAGTGACGGAACTCGATAGGCTCCAGCTCGTATTGAATGGGTATGGGCTTGGTGTCGAGGTTTTCTTCCCTGATGATGTCATCGAAAGGAAAATCGACGTCAAGTTGAAATCCACTCATGATCATAAGATGATCCCACAGTTTGTGCTGGTAGTCGGTCTCTCCCCTCAACTGCGGGAACATGTTGGCCATGTTCTGCACGATGGTAAAGGCGCACCGAGTGCGCTCGTTGCGGTCCTCAATGGTGAGGCAATGATCCACCATCTGCTGGATGTTGCGTCCATACTCGGGTAGCACCAGTTTTTTGAGAAGTGAGTTATAAGTCAGCATATTACGTTAGTTGTCATTATTCGTTATTTGTTGAGAACGGTGTTCTTGGGCTTGGTAGCTTGGAATTCCTTGAGATAGAGGGGCGTACTGTAGGCCACATCAATGAAGGCTTGTTCACGATAAGCTTTCTCGGCAAGTGCCATCATATCGACTGCCACAGGCTTGATTCCGCCAATGAAACGCATATGCTCATGTGTGAGCACCTCGCGCGCCTTGTCGCTGCCATTGCCCATAGCCACGAGTGAGTAACCCTTCTCCAGCAAATCCTCGAAGGAGCGTTCGTCGAGAATCATGGCCTGAGGTTCAACCACTGATGTCAGTGCGGAGTCATAGACCGCGGTATAGACTTCCATGCGACGGGCGTCAATCATGGGGACATACAATACCTTATCGCCCTCGATGAAGTGATTGAACATCGTGCTCACCGCGAGCAATTGCAGCGTATTCACCCCGATGAGCGGCACCTGCAGTCCGAAGGCCAACCCCTTGGCCTCGCTGAGCCCGATGCGCAGGCCCGTATAGGAACCAGGGCCAATACTCACTGCGATTGCATCGAGTTTCATCTCACGGGTGCGAGCGTAGTCAAGCATGTCTTTCACATACTGGCTCAACAGGGTGGCATGAGTCTGACCGTCATAGTTCTCGCGATGGTCCAACACCTGCCCATCGCTGGTCAAAGCCACCGAGCACACCTCGGTTGATGTCTCTATGTTCAAGATATTAGCCATTCCCTGTATCTAAAAAACGTGCAAAGGTACTCAAAATTGTTGAGATAGCCGTTAATTGCGGTTAAAAACAAGCTGAAAGCCCAACAAAAAGAGCAAAAAGCGGTCATGTCGACATCGATATCACTCAACTCCTATCGATTATGGGTTGCAAGTACTCATGAATGATAATCACGTCACCTGTTAGCCGAAATTCAGAGGGCAGCAATGAGGGCATCGACGTCCTGGGGGCGGGTGGCCCAACTGGTGACGAAGCGGCAATTCATCTTTTCTCCCACGGGATACCACTGTTCGAAGACGAAATCCTTTTCCAAACGCTGGATGGTATCCTTATCAAGAAGGACGAACTGCTGATTGGTAGGCGAATCGCTGTACATCTTGTAACCCTTGGCAACAAAGGCGTCGCGCAGGCGCATGGCCTGGTTGACGGCATGGCGGGCGAGGCTGAAGTAGAGGCCGCCAGTCATGAGTGCGTCGAACTGGACTCCCAGCAGGCGCCCCTTGGCCAACAAAGCACCATGCTGCTTGACGATGGTGAAGAAATGTGGGGGTGCGGGAGCATGAGGATTGGGGAAGACAACAGCCTCGCCGCAATAAGCACCGCACTTGGTGCCGCCGATGTAGAACACATCACACAAGTCAGCCAGCTGCTGCAGGGTCACGTCGCTGCCCTCGGCCATCAGGCCGTAGCCCAGGCGTGCTCCATCGATGAACAACGGCAACTCGTATTGCCTGCACACGTCACTGATAGCTTGAAGTTCAGCCAGAGAGTAAACCGTTCCCATCTCGGTGGCAAAGGTTATATAGACCATGCCGGGGAAAACCATGTGGTCATAGGTGGGGTCGGCATAGAAGTCATGAAGCCACTGCTCCAGTTCCCTGGCATCCATGCGACCGTCATGGCTCGTCAAGGTGAGCACCTTGTGGCCGCCAAACTCGATGGCACCCGACTCATGGACGTTGATATGGCCGGTCTCGACGGCCAGCACGCCCTGATAGGATTGCAGCATGGCATCGATAACGGTAGCGTTGGTCTGGGTACCGCCCACGAGGAAAAAGACATCGGCATCGGGCTTGGCACAGGCTATGCGGATCTTCTCCTTGGCAGCCGAGCAGTAATCGTCAAGGCCATAGCCTGTGGCCATTTCATCGTTGGTCTCCACCAGGCGCTTGAGGATGGCCTCGTGGCAACCATTATTGTAATCGCTTTCAAATGAAATCATTGTTCTAATCTGTCGTTAAGTCGATATCGATAGTCCATCATTTTTTTGCAAAGGTAATTAAAAAGCATTACTTTTGTGGCATGATGAAAGAAAAAAAGGCGATTATCTACCAGTTGATGCCCCGATGGTTCACAAACTGCAATGAGAAGTGCGTTGCCGGCGGCAACATCCGCCAGAATGGTGTTGGCAAGTTTAATGACATCGATGATGCACGTCTGCGATCCATCAAGTCGCTCGGTGCTACGCATGTGTGGTACACCGGCGTCATCGAGCATGCCACAGCCACCGACTATAGCCGCCAGGGCATCGCTCCCTGCAACCCCCATGTGGTGAAGGGCAAGGCAGGCTCGCCCTATGCCATACGCGACTACTATGACGTGTGTCCCGACCTGGCTGTGAAGGTGAAAAACCGCATGGCGGAGTTTGAGGCGCTCATCGAGCGCACCCACCGCATGGGCCTCAAGGCCATCATCGACTTTGTGCCCAACCATGTGGCGCGCGAGTATGAGAGCGACGCCAAACCCGCCGGGGTTGAAGACCTGGGCGAGGGCGACAACCCCATGATGTTCTTTGACCCAAGGAACAATTTCTACTATATCACGGGGCAGGAGTTTGCCCCCAACGGAGTCGATTTGGGTGATTACCGCGAGTTCCCCGCACGGGCCACGGGCAATGACTGCTACACGGCATCGCCGGGGCGTGACGACTGGTACGAGACCATTAAACTCAACTACGGTGTCGACCCGTGGAACGGCAGCACCCACTTCTCCCCCATCCCACCCACCTGGAACAAGATGCTCGACATCCTCAAGTTCTGGGCGGCTAAGGGCGTTGACGGCTTCCGCTGCGACATGGCCCACATGGTGCCTGTCGAGTTCTGGCATTGGGCTATTCGACAGATCAAGGAAATCAACCCCGAAGTGATTTTTATTGCCGAGATCTATGACGTGTCACTATACCATAGTTATATCTTTGACGGCGGCTTTGACTACCTGTATGACAAAGTGACGCTCTACGACACCCTGCGTGGCATCTTGTGCGATGGCTGGCCCGCGAGCGAGCTGACCCGTTGCTGGCAGACGGTAGAGGGCATCGGCGGCCACATGCTCAACTTTCTCGAGAACCACGATGAACAGCGGATCGCCTCGCGGCAGTTCTGCGGTGACCCATTCAAGGCCCTGCCTGCGCTGGTGGTGAGTGCCACCATGTCGTCATGTCCGTTCATGCTCTATGCCGGGCAAGAATTGGGCGAGCCCGCAGCCGATGCCGAGGGCTTTAGCGGCATGGACGGTCGCACGACCATCTTTGACTACTGGAGCGTTCCCTCCTTGCGTCGTTGGCATCTGGGCAAACCCACAGCCAGCGAGAAAAAACTGCGTTCGCTATACCGCAAGGTGCTGAGGCTGTGCAACAGCGAGCCGACGCTGGCCCGAGGGCAGTTCTTTGACCTGATGTACGTCAACCAGGACACGCTCAATCCCAAGCGGCAGTATGCCTACCTGCGCCACTGCGATGGCGAGATGACGCTGGTGGTTGCCAACTTTGACGACCAGCCCGTGGATACCGCAGTGCGCATTCCCCAGCACGCCCTCGACTGCGCCCAGATGCCGCACGGAGCGTGCCTTTGCCGTCATTTGCTGAGCGACGAAACAAGCACCCTGTTGCTGGGTGACAACACCAGCATTCCTGTTCACATGGGAGCCCATAGCGCCGCCATGCTGCACATTTCACCAGAGCCTGATTAATTGACAAGCGCATGAAACGTTCAATCACTTTATTCATCCTTGCAACGATTTGCGTTCTTGCGGCAATCTCATGTCCCGCCGACCCGAGTTTGGTGACCATCCAGCAACCCGACGGTGGTGTCGTGACCATCCAACTAATTGGTGACGAGTATTTTCACTATACCGCTACAGCCGACGGCTACACCGTCGTCATGAATGAAAGGAATGGTGCCTACGAGTATGCCATCAACGACGACAACAGGCTGAAGCCCTCGGGTGTAACGGCACACGACAGCGGGGCACGCAACGACAGCGAGGTCAAGTTGCTCTCATCGATTGGACGCCACATCCACTCAGTCCAAGAGAAGACAGCCAGCCAAGCCCGCCGAGCTGTAGCCATGGAGCGCAGGCGCCAAGAGCCCGCTATCAACTACAACGCCTTCAAGGGGCTTGTGGTACTCATCAATTTCACTGACAAGAAGTTTGGCTTGGAAAACCCCAATGAGTTCTACTCACAGATGCTCAACCAGCGGGGATATACCGGCTTTGAGTTCGGGGGCAAATTCCAGGAGTGCCCCGGAAGTGCTTGTGACTACTTCTCGGACAACTCTAACGGCATCTTTGAGCCACAATTTGATGTGATAGGGCCTGTCGAGGCCAATTATTCCTGCCTTGATAGCCGTGACAAGAGCTGGGAAATCTTTAACAGCGTTTTGGATCAGATCGATAGCGAGGTGGACTTCACCCAGTATGATGCCGATGATGATGGCGAAGTTGACATGGTGTTTTTTATGGTCGCAGGTTATTCCTCCAACTATGCAGGTAACAACCAGAACTACTTGTGGCCACACATGTCTTCTCTGTCAGGCTATTATGAACATGAGTGGCAATTTCCGGCTCATGACAACCTGTTAATGGGGAAGTATGCCTGTTCGAGCGAAATCTATGGCTGGGAACGATATGGTGACACCATGCCTATGGGCATCGGTACCTTTTGCCACGAGTTCAGTCATGTGCTGGGACTCCACGACCTCTATGATACCGACGGCGAGGGCAGCGGAGGCCTCAGCAACCATCCCGACCGATGGAGTGTGATGGCCAAAGGCTCAACCCTCAACTATGGCCGCACTCCGGTCGCCTACACCATCTATGAACGCTACGCTTTGGGGTTTTCACATCCTCAAGAAATCATCGATCCAGGGAAGTACACATTGAACTATGTGGGGACGACGGGCGAGGGATTCATCCTGCGCTCACCCGTCGAGGGTGAGTTCTTCATGCTTGACAACCGGCAACAGATCAAATGGGATTCACAGTTGCCCCATCATGGGCTCACCGTGTGGCGTGTCGACTCCACCGATGTCCGCGCCTGGATCAACAACAGAGTGAACGTCAAGCCTTCACACAACCACTTGGAGCTGGTGCGCGCAGGAGGAAGCACCTCAACATATCCCCGATTTGACCCTTTCCCCGGACTGGGCAATGTGACAGAGCTTAGCGCCCTCACCACCCCCGCCCTGGTCACTTGGAAAGGGATCCCTGTTGAAAAGACGATCAAAAACATCACCGAGGCCGATGGTGTCATCACGTTCACCGTTTTGGATGGTGTGGTGGGCCCCATCACAGGCGACATCAACAATGACGGCGAGATCAACATCTCTGATGTGAACGCCCTGCTTAACCTGATACTGAGCGGTAACCCGCCTGCTGGCGGCAAGGCCGACGTGAACCTGGACAATGAGCTCAACATCGCCGACGTGAATGCGCTCATTCAAACCATCTTTACCCATTAAATAATAACCAGTAAACATTCATAATCATAATGATGAAACGCTTCTTAACAACATTGTGCATGATGTTCTCACTCATGACAACCGCATGGGCCCAGGGTGGCCGTGCCGATTATCGTGTGATTCCACTGCCGGATAGAATTGACGGAATCAAGAGTGCCGATTTCAGGCTCACCGACCAGTGCATGATCAACTATCCGAGAGGCAACCGCGACATGGAGCGCAATGCCATGATGTTGAGCCAGTATATCGAGGAAGTGACGGGTATCCATCTGAGTACCAGGCCCTCGGTGAACGCCAAGGATAATGCGGGCAATATCACGCTGCTGCTCGACCCCAAGACGGGAAGCGATGAGGGCTACAGCATCCTGGTGACGGCCCGTGGCGTGGAAATCAGCGGCAAGACTCCGGCGGGCGTTTTCCAAGGCATACAGACCTTGCGCAAGTCGCTGCCCGTTGGCAACACCGCATCAGTGAGCCTGCCAGCGGCACAACTGACCGCCGAGCCCCGCTTTGGCTACCGTGGCATGCACCTGGACTGTGTGCGCCACTTCTTTGGTGTCGAGACGGTGAAACGCTACATCGATATCATGGCACTGCATGGGCTCAACCGCCTGCACTGGCACTTGACCGATGACCAGGGCTGGCGCATCGAAATCAAAAAGTATCCACGGCTGACCGAGGTGGGAGGTTGGCGCAACGGCACCACGCTGGGACACAATTCGCCCGTCAATGATGGCATCCGCTATGGCGGATACTATACTCAAGACGAGATTCGCGACATCGTGCAATATGCCTCCCAACGCTACATAACCATCATCCCCGAGGTGGACATGCCCGGCCACATGGTGGCGGCACTCACCGCCTACCCTGAACTGGGGTGCACGGGTGGTCCCTACGAGGTGTGGGGCCTCTGGGGTGTGGCCGATGACATCCTGTGCGTGGGCAAGGACCACACGCTGCAGTTTGTCAAGGATGTGCTCGACGAGGTGATGCAGTTGTTCCCCAGCGAATATATCCACATCGGCGGCGATGAGTCTCCACGCGTTCGGTGGGAGGGCTGCCCCCAGTGCCAGCAGCGCATCAGTGACATCGGTCTCAAAGCCCAAGGTAACCAGAGCGCCGAATCGCTGTTGCAGGGCTGGTTCACCACTCAAGTGCAGAACTACCTTGCCCAGCATGGCAAGCGCATCATCGGCTGGGACGAACTGCTGGGTTGCGACATAGCCCCGTCGGCCACCATCATGTCGTGGCGAGGTGCCGAGCCCGGAGCCCAGGGAGCCATGCTGGGCCATGATGTGATCATGACCCCCGTAGGGCCACTTTACTTCGACTACTATCAGACGAGCGAGACGTGGAACGAGCCGATGGCCTTTGGCGGGTGCAACACGCTCAAGAAGGTGTATGACTTTGAACCGGTGTCAGCCCAACTGTCTGCCGAGGAGCGGCATCACATCATCGGGGTACAAGCCAACCTGTGGACCGAATATGTCACCTGTGAGCCTCAGCTCCAGTATCAGTTGCTGCCACGCTTGGCCGCATTGTCAGAGGTGCAATGGCTCCAACCTGAGGGAAAAGACTACTCCGATTTCAAATCCCGCCTGCCTCATCTGGTGGACATTTACAAGCACTATGGGTGGATCTATCGCGCCAAGAGCCTTGCCGCTGAAAGCGAAGACAAGATGTGACAATAAAACCGAGTCATCAATTTACCGATCAAGCGGGAACACTTTA
>FLNX01001799.1_pt1 | contig 65935 bp, 27 predicted proteins | sample 1140341 | NCBI WGS metagenome assembly FLNX01 (sample SAMEA3878208, study PRJEB12797) | bioreactor metagenome | biome: Moose rumen | place: Sweden | collected 2011-10
CCAGCGATATGCAGCTCTTCAGATATATTATGATGTAGACCCGCTTTGAGTAGGACGCGATCTTGGCATTTTGCCCGTTTATAAATCAATGTCCACGCCTACGCCGAGAACCTTGTTGGTACGGGTGAAGTCGTCAGTACAGTGTACTTCCATGCTCTGTCCTCCGGCACTGAGAGTCTGGTTATACTCTTTGTTGAAGTGCTCGTAGTCGGTGAAGAAATATGCAATGTTGAGTCTTACTTTCTCCATAATCCTGAACTTTGCTCCGAAACCGAAAGAATAGCTGTTTGTCACAAAGCTCATGTCGTTGAGATAGGTGCCATCTCCGAGACCATATTTTGTGCGTTGTCCACCACAGCTGACGGTTATGTCTGGTGTGATATCCCACTCTGTGCCGGCAAGGAACTCCTGACTGTTGCTTTTAAGTGCTTTCTGCTTGTCATCTGCCATCTTCGCATTCTTGTCGAAGTAATAGTGGTAGCTTCCCATGACACGCCAGTTCGGTAAAATCTCGTATTGCGCACCGATAGCCCAGATTCCTGGCATGTCGCCTGGGGTGTTGACACCATCTTGGAACAGACCTGTGTCATCTCGCTTGGTGTCGTTCTGGATGTTGAAGTGAGTGGTGAACTCAAGTCTTGTACCTACATTCCATTTGCCATACTTGAAGTCAAAGCCGATGATAGGACAGATAGACCATCCTTTTTGTGAGCATTCAAGGTAACGGTCGGCAAACTGTGGCTTAATGGCTTCCATCTTCTCGGCAGCCTGTTCGTATTGTGCTGCGGCACCGGCGAGCTGTGCCTGAAGAGTAGGGTCGGTGGTAGCCTGAGCTTGAGCCTGATACAACAATGCTGCCTGCTGAGCCTTGTTTGCCTGCTCGGTGAAATAGTCATACAAGTTCAGGTCGTCTCCATTGATGTTTGCGGAGATGTTAGTGATGCTTCCCTCGTATTTGTTGAATACGTAGTTGAAGCGGAAACCTGCGTATGCGGCTAAATAATCCGTAATCTTATATGTGCCGCCAACTTGTACGCCGAAGACATACTGTTGACCGTTAATATAGCTGTTTACGGAATATCCGGGAGTTGAGCTTCCCATGCCTTGTGTGGCAAGCAGTGCGGGAATCATGGAAATCTGGCGTTCAAAAGAGCCTAATCCTCCGTTATATGTACATTTTCCTCCTCCACCAACAAGGGCAAATCCCACTTGAATACCCCAGCGGTCATAGTTTTTTGCTATTTGGAAAGAAGGCAGGATTGGAGCTGTTGCCTTTCCTTTGAATTCCTTCAGTCCTTGCTCGTTTCCTCCATGCATCTTGAACGGTTGGTAATAAGGGGTCTGTTGCCACACCTCATCTGTATATCCTAAATATGTAGGTGTAGGCACGTTGAGACCACTGACTATGGTACGTGTCTGATAAACATTCTGAATGTTGAACGACATGTGAAGTCCTTTTCCAAGGAAAGCTACACCGGCAGGGTTGCTGTAGACTCCATCTATGCCTATAGCACCGTCGCGCGCAAAGTTTCTGTTAAATGTAATGTTTTGATTGGTGTTTGTAAGAAGTCCACCTGCAAATGCGGTGGTGACAGATGACAATACTATTGCCAAGCTAATCAATTTTTGTTTATCCATATTAAAATACCTATAAAAGATTGGGTGCAAAGGTATTTTAATTGTTCTTATTTTCCCCTAAAAAGAATAATGCTTTAATAAACGTTAACACAATATGCGCATTTTGTGCGCATATGTGCAGTTTTGTGCAAAGTAATTATTAGCTTTGATACTAAAATCACTATGCTTTTTCCTCAGGATATTGTATTCGCGTGTGATACATAGACATGAGTCTCTCAATAAGTATATGCTTTGTCTGTGTAATATCACTGAATGTTATTGGGCACTCGGTGAAATAACCTGATGTGATCTGTGTGTCAATAATCTTGTTGACAAGTGAGCTTATTGACTCTTCCGTATATGTTTGCAATGACCTTGATGCAGCCTCAACAGAATCTGTCATCATAAGGATTGCCTGCTCGCGGGTGAACGGGTTCGGTCCAGGATAGCGGAATGGTTTCTCGTCCACAGTTTCATTGGGGTGTGCGTTCTTGTAGTTGATATAGAAATACCTGGCGATTCCCTCACCGTGGTGAGTCTTGATAAACTCTTTGATTATTCTTGGAAGATTGTTTTTTTCTGCCAGTTTCATACCTTCTGCCACATGGTTGATGATAATCTTGGCACTTTCCTTGTCACTAATCCTGTCGTGGGGATTGACACCTGCTTGGTTTTCTGTGAAGAATACAGGATTGCTCATCTTGCCGATGTCGTGATAAAGAGCACCGGTACGTACAAGTTGTGCCTTGGCACCAATCTTGTTTGCGACTTCAGCTGCAAGGTTGCCTACTGTTATAGAGTGTTGGAATGTGCCAGGCGCGACTTCACTGAGCTCTCGCAGTAGTTTATTGTTGGTATTCGACAACTCAAAGAGTGTTACCGTAGACGTAAATCCAAACGCTTTCTCTATCACTAACATGAGAGGGTATGCGAATAGCAGGAAGAAACTGTTAATAACAAAGTATATATACATTGTGCGGTCGAGTTGGGAGTTTCCATCCGATTGTATCAATTGGAGTGACAGATAGACTGTCGAGCTTCCTAATAAGACCAGGATGGAGGTGAGGAAAATCTGTGACCGCTTCTCCAGCTCGCGCAATGAATAGATGGCAATCATTCCCGCGACAATCTGTATGATAATGAACTCATATTGGTATTTCACAGCCATGGCACTGATAAGGATCATGGTGACATGAGCCATGAAAGCAGTTCGTGAATCCATGAAAACCCGGATGAATATGGGTGCTATGGCGAATGGTATTATGTAAATGCTGAATTTGTTGAAACTCATCATTAGTGATACCAGTACGGGAAATATCACAAGCATTGCGTAAAGCATAAGTATACTGCGAGGTTTCTCAAAATAGTCTTTCCGGAATAGAATGAGATAGATAGTGAACAGCATCACAAGGATGAAAACATATATGGATTGTCCGATAATGGTTGTCGCAACCTCGTCGTTGCTCTCGTTAAGTTTCTCCAAGGCTTTCTCAAAACTGTTAAGAACCCGGTATGTGTAATTGTTGACAATGTCGCCGCGGTCGATGATACGTTGCCCCTCAAGTACCATACCACTGGCTTGCGGAATGAGGCTAAGCATGTCATTGTGCTCTGTCTCGCTACGTTCTTTGTCGTATATCAGATTGGGTTCTATGTATTCATTCAGGTTACATTTCTGTAAAATCTGACGCTTTGAGCCCAGGTCTCCTTGCATAAAGATCTGCTCATAGGCTCCGATAGTGGAATAGAACCCCTTTACATATGTACTGGTAGCTTGTTTGTCATCAACAACTCTTATCATCTTTGTACTGTCTTTGACAAAGTCGGAGTATTCACGTGAGTTCATGATGCCCGTGGCATAAAGCTTCTCAAGCTCGTTGGCAATAATGTTGACATAGTTATTTGAGAGTCCAGGTATGCCTTCCTTAAAGTCGTTCTTGAAACGGGCGACTTGTGTTTCCCCAATTTCCTTGTTGAGGTTGTAATATGGTTGAAAGAGTCTCGATACAGAATCACGCTCTGCTGCCAGTTTCTCCTCGCTCTTAAATACCGGAAAGTCGAATTTGGCAATAAGTTCTCCGTATACCCACGGCTTGCCCTCATCGTAATGGAATAATCGTCCCTCGGAGCGTGGCAATGCCCAAACGATTAGAATAACAGACATTACAACAAGTGTTATTCTTGTCATAATATTGCGCCAATATAGGCTCGACGTTCTCTTTATTTTGCTCATGATAGATATAATATTCTGAAATACTCTGCGAAAATACGAAAAAAATACGCAATAATGGAAAAAAAATATTATTTTTGCACAAAATTTCGATTAAGCGAAGACGAAAGGGAATTTATTTTCTTTGGTTGAGCGGAAGAAATTTATTTAAAATTTCGGTTAAGCGAAGACAAAAGGGAATAAATCCTTTTGCAGAGTGGATGAAATTTAGTAAAAAACAGGTATTCAAAAAAGTATGGAAAGAAAAGTAAGGGTGCGTTTCGCCCCAAGTCCCACAGGACCTCTTCATATTGGTGGGGTGCGCACAGCTTTGTTTAATTACCTTTTTGCTCGCCAGCATGGCGGTGACTTGGTGTTTCGTATTGAAGATACAGACTCTAATCGTTTTGTTCCTGGTGCCGAGGAGTATATTTTGGAATCTTTCCGTTGGCTTGGTATAAAGTTTGACGAGGGCGTCAGCTTCGGTGGTGATAAGGGACCTTATCGTCAGAGTGAGAGACGTGCTATTTACAAGAAGTATGTTCAACAGTTGTTGGACAATGGGAAGGCTTATATTGCTTTCGACACGCCGGAGGAACTTGAGGAAAAGAGAAAGGAGATTGCGAATTTCCAGTATGATGCGAGAACACGAGACATGATGCGTAACTCCTTGACAATGACAAAGGATGAGGTTGACGCACTTATCGATGATGGTGAGCAGTATGTTGTAAGGTTCTTGATAACTCCTGGTGAGGAGGTTGTCGTCAATGATATGATACGTGGAGAGGTCAGGGTGAAGACTGACATCCTCGATGACAAGGTGCTCTTTAAGAGCGTTGACGAGTTGCCTACTTATCATCTCGCAAATATCGTGGATGACCATTTGATGGAGATTAGCCATGTCATCCGCGGTGAGGAGTGGTTGCCGAGTGCTCCACTTCACGTCTTGCTTTATCGCGCGTTCGGATGGGAGGATACCATGCCGCGTTTCGCTCATCTGCCGCTTCTCTTGAAGCCGGAAGGAAAGGGCAAGTTGTCGAAACGTGATGGTGACAGACTTGGTTTCCCGGTATTCCCGTTGGAATGGCATGACCCCAAGACGGGCGATGTCAGCAGCGGATATCGGGAGAGTGGCTATTTCCCTGAGGCAGTTGTCAATTTCCTGGCATTACTTGGATGGAATCCCGGTACCGAGCAAGAGCTGTTCTCATTGGACGAGCTGGTGCAGGCATTCGACATTAACCGTTGTTCTAAGGCTGGTGCTAAGTTTGATTATCAGAAGGGAATGTGGTTCAACCATGAGTATATCCTCCGTAAGAGCAATGAGGAGATAGCCGAGCTATTTGCACCTATCGTTGCCAACAATGGTGTGGAGGCTACAATGGATCAGGTCAGGGAGGTCACACGTATGATGAAAGACCGTGTAAGCTTTGTGCGTGAGTTGTGGCCGCTCTGTTCTTTCTTCTTCATACCGCCAGTGGAATATGATGAGAAGACCCGTAAGAAGCGCTGGAAGGAGTATTCCGCAAAGCAGATGACGGAGCTTGCGGCAGTGCTGGAAGGTATCGATGACTTCTCTATAGAAGGTCAGGAGTCTGTAGTAATGAAATGGGTTGAGGATATGGGCTATAAGCTCGGTGATGTGATGAATGCACTGCGTTTGTGCCTTGTAGGAGAGGGGAAAGGTCCTGGTATGTTTGATATCACTGCTTTCCTTGGCAAGGAGGAGACTTTGAGTCGTCTTCACCGTGCCATCTCTGTCCTGGGTAGCTGAAAACGACGTGATAATATGTAAATATATACAGGATGTATAACCTTATTATATATATATATCAGCTGGGTGTTGCCATTTACTCACTTTTTAATGAAAAGGTGAGGAAGATGTGGCGGGGGGAACGTGAGGCTGTACGTATACTACGTGAGAAAGTTGATCCGAAAGCTCAGTATATATGGTTCCATGCGGCATCTCTGGGAGAGTTTGAACAAGGACGACCTCTTATGGAGCAACTTCGACGTGAGCATCCTGAATATAAGATTTTGCTTACATTTTTCTCTCCCTCAGGGTATGAGGTTCGTAAAAACTATGAGGGAGCTGATATCATAACATACTTGCCGCTCGACACGGTGACTAATGCCCGCCGTTTCCTCCGTGCCGTCCGCCCGGTAATGGCATTCTTCATTAAATATGAGTTCTGGTACAATTATTTGCATATTCTTAAGCATCGTAATGTGCCAGTATACAGTGTCAGTAGTATTTTCCGCCCAGGACAGGTGTTCTTCAGGTGGTACGGGAAGCAGTATGGAAGGGTATTAAGGTGCTTTACTCATTTCTTTGTCCAGAATCAGGTAAGTAAGGATTTGCTCGCCAATATCGGCATTACTAATGTTGATATTGTTGGCGATACACGTTTCGACCGGGTCTTGCAGATTAAGGAGGCTTCAAAGAGGTTGCCTGTTATAGAGCAGTTCCTGGCAAGTGACGGGGAGGTTAAGAGCCCTTGTTTTGTGGCAGGCTCTTCATGGCAGCCCGATGAGGAGATCTTCATTCGCTATTTCAACAAATATCCAAAATGGAAACTTGTCATCGCGCCACATGTCATTGGTGAAGACCATTTGCGACAGATAGAAACGTTGTTGAAAGGAAGAAAGGTCATCCGTTATACAAAGGCAGCTGATGAAGATTTGGCTTACTTGAAAGATGCGGAGGTCCTGATTATAGATTGCTTCGGGCTGTTAAGTAGCATATACCGCTATGGCGATGTGGCATACGTTGGCGGAGGCTTTGGTGTCGGAATCCATAACTTGCCAGAGGCAGCAGTATGGAATATTCCGGTTTTCTTCGGTCCAAACAATGACCATTTCCAGGAGGCTCAAGACCTGAAGGCAAACGGTGGTGGCATTGAGGTTACAGGATATGAGGACTTCGCCACTTATATGAATGAGTTCGTGAGTCGTCCCGAGTCTCTGCGCCAGAGAGGCGATGCCGCAGGCAGATATGTGAAAGGAAAATCCGGAGCTACTCCTAAGATATTGGGAATAGTAATGGTGGGACTCAATAATAATTGATAAATAATAAATATAAAGGTTATAGGGTAAAGGTAAAAGAACCTTTAGACTCTAAACACTAAACTTTACTATAATGGGAAGAATTATCTTGACTGGTGACCGTCCTACAGGACGGCTCCATCTTGGGCACTATGTCGGCTCCCTTCGCCGCCGTGTCCAATTACAGAATGAAGGAAACTATGAGCGTATGTTCGTGTTTATGGCTGATGTGCAGGCCTTGACGGATAATGCGGATAACCCTGAGAAAATCAGACAGAATATCATTGAGGTTGCCCTCGATTACTTGTCAGCTGGTCTCGACCCAGAGAAATGTGTTATCTTTATACAAAGTCAGATTCCTGAGTTGGCTGAGCTGACAACTTATCTGATGAATCTTATCACGGTATCTCGGGTACAGCGTAATCCAACTGTTAAGACAGAGATAAAAATGCGTAACTTTGAGGCGAACATCCCATTGGGATTTTTCTGCTATCCAGTGAGTCAGGCTGCGGACATAACGTTGTTTAAGTCAACAACGGTACCTGTAGGCGAGGACCAGGAGCCTATGCTGGAGGTGACGCGTGAACTGGTGCGTCGTTTCAACCAAACCTATGCGCCTGTCCTTGTTGAGCCGGAGATTATGTTACCGGAGAATGCTACGGCTCGTCGTCTGCCAGGCACCGATGGGAAAGAGAAAATGTCAAAGAGCCTTGGTAACTGCATTTATCTTAGTGATAATGCTGACGAGGTATGGCAAAAGGTTCGTTCGATGTACACCGACCCGTTGCATGTAAACCTCAATGACCCGGGACATGTTGAGGGAAATGCGGTCTTTACTTACCTTGATGCTTTCAGCTGTGATGATGACTTTGCCGAGTTCCTGCCAGACTATAAGAACCTGGATGAGCTCAAGGAGCATTATACACGCGGCGGACTGGGTGATATGAAGTGTAAGAAGTTCCTCAATCAGGTCATTAATAAAATGCTCGACCCTATCCGGGAGCGTCGCGCCGAGTTCGCAAAGGATATTCCGGAGGTATTCAATATCTTGCAGAAAGGAACGGCACAGGCTCGCAAGACTGCCGCACAGACAATGGAAGAGGTGCGTGATGCCATGCGTATCAACTACTTTAAAGATGCTGAGCTGATTCGTCAGCAGTCAGAGAAGTTTAGGGGGTAAAGTTAAATCCTCAATATCAAAATTCCGATAGCTATGCTGTTGGAAAAAAGTTGTTACAACTTTCCAAAATCTTGTTACAACTTCTTTGTAGAAGCTATGCTCTTATAGCATAGCTCTACTCATATTTACCCCTCATCCCGCACACTCTCCCCCTCATCCCGCACTTGATGCGGTAATCGCTTTAGCGCTTTCACCAAGCGAAGCGACTGAAAGAATCTCCTTTAACCTCTAACCCTTTCTAAAGAGTGATGCGTGACACAATAACACTAATTAAAAAATCAATTTTTTGCTGTCACGCTATCACTTTTAGCCCTTGTATGACAACGGAAACCACATAAACAGGGCATTGTAGAGCTGTGAGAGGGGTGTTGAAAGGATGCCTGTTGCTATCACAGTTGTGTCACGATGGCACTATCTGGAAAATCCATACTATCACCGTAGTATCACACATGCTTCTTGGAACACTCCTTTGGTGTACATGACAGCAGTGTGACAGCTATGGTGACAGCAACTGTGATTGCAAAATCCCTATCTTGCTCCAAGAAATCCAGTGTTTACGGGCGTTGCGGACGATAAAGTGATAGCGTGACAGCATTTTTTGATTTCTTAAATTAGTTTTTAGCAAACGATTACTCGGATTTGCAAATCACGATGAGCTGATTTTTGGCAGCCTCACGGCAGGTAATCGAGTTTGCTCAAGCGACAAAGCGAAGCAAACCCGTACTAAAAGGAATGCGATTACTTTTTTGACGAAAAGCTTGCGTGTTTTCTTTTAATTGTGTAATATTGCAGTCAGAAAAACTCTGACAATGAAGAAACTGCTGTATGCCATAATGCTGTTTTCGCTCTGCCTCGCCTGCACCGACAGGCAGACGGCACGGCGGCTCGACAGGGCGCAGAGCCTTGCCGACTCCCAGCCTGCCGAGGCGAGAGGCATCCTTGACAGCCTGCGTCCTCAGCTGTCCGGACTCTCCCGCAGCCAGCTCATGCGCTACCACCTGACACGCATACAGACGGACAACCTCCTTGACTCCACCCTTCATGAGGACTCCCTCATGCGGCAGGTGGCGGAGTACTACGACGACCACGGCACTGCCAACGAGCGTATGCTTGCCTACTATCTCCTGGGGCGCACCTACAGCGACATGGGAGAGGCTCCCCAGGCACTCCAAGCCTTCCATGATGCCATAGACCGCGCCGACACGACAAGCTCCGACTGTGACTACAGGCGGCTAAGCAGGATTTACGGACAGATGGCTGGTCTGTTCTATTACAATTTTATGCCACGACATCAGTTGTCTGTATTAAGGTTAGCAGAGAGATATGCCCTAAAAGACCGTGATACATTGTCTTTTCTTATATATAAGGATAAAGCCGCTGATGCATATAGTATGCTTGGTATTCAGGACTCCGTTATTGCAATATCTAAGAAGAGCTATTTTGAATTCAGAAAGAGGCTTCATACAGATTTTGCGGCTCAGGCTTTGGGGATATTGATTTATGCAGAAATAGAAAAAGGTAATTATTCTCAGGCTTGGAAGTATCTTAACAATTATGAAAGAGAATCTGGCTTTATCAAGAAAAACGGAACTGTAATTAAAGGCAAAGAATATTATTATCATGCTAAAGGTCTATGTTATGTCGGATTAGAGAAATATGACTCAGCTCTGTTCTTTATTCAAAAATTCTTCGGCTCCAAAAATGATTTAGATACCAGACATTCCACATGCAAAGCACTGATTGCTTTGTATCAAGGAATAGGTAACAAAGATTCTGTAATAAAGTACTCGATATTAAGTGAAAAGCTAAATGATTCATTATATCTTAAGTCTTATTCCTCTTTGCTGAATAGAATGCAATCCAACTATGATTACAACAAGCATTTAAAAAGGTTGGAAGAGATGAGAACTGAAAAGGAAAGAACAAAAAGGATAAGCCTGACCATCAGCTCATTAATGTTTATATTCCTTCTTCTGTCTTATATTATGTTCTTGTTGTATAAGAAAAAAAAAGAGCGTCATCTGGCAAAAATAGAAAGTGAATATGCCGCAACTAAAATAATACTATCAGCTGCTCAAAATGATTTAATCTCTTTTAGGGAAATAAAATCGCAGAATGGTAACCTTGCTGAGAAAATTAAAGAAAAGGAAAATCTTATTGAGCACTTGAGAAAGAAGATTTATTTATATGAGAGAATTAAAAAAACAAGTAAGGGAATAAAGGACAGTGAAGAGCTCCTTAAAGAAAGTAATATATATAAAAGCTTTAGTAAATATGGCAGACTGGGACTCTTCAAAGTTAGACAAAAAGACTGGGATGAATTGTTCCTTATTATAGACCAGCATGTTCCACATTTCAAGACTGAATTATTGAGCAATGGAAGAATAACAGACAAAGACTATAAAGAATGTGTCCTTTTAGCGTTAGGATTTAAAACAGGGGAAATTGCAAATATACTTCAATTAAAGTCGTCTACCATATCTACAGACAAAGTGCGATTAGCTCAAAAACTCTTGAAGAAGCATGATTCTTTCTCAAATGTTGTAGACTATTTGAAAAAAATGGCATTTCACAATTTATTGGATACCAAATAGTTAAGTCTTCTTGCGAAATGTTGCGAATTCTTTGTCCGAGAAATGCTTGTGTTTATAAATATGATGAACTAATTTTGCCTTGAATTAAAGATTTAAGGTATGAAAAAATTATTGTTATTTGCATTTTTCTTGTACGTGGGGGCAATAAGCAACCATGTATCTTGTCAAAATTCCTACCAAGTGGGGATTCGTGTGTATTTGGATGTTCATCTGGCAGGAGGGAATGATCATGGAGGTAATATCGGTATAAGTTACCCCAAGTCCCCGGTCCAGCCACCGGAGGTTTATCTTGACGGCTATACCTTATATATAGCAAGCAGCCATGCGGACTATACTCTGGTAGTGGAGGATACCGATGAAACCGAGGTTTATCAGACCAGTGTGCCCAGTTCTGTAAGCACCGTCGTGCTTCCTTCATCACTCTCAGGCACGTATATCCTGAAGTTAGAGACTGACACCTTTGTCTTCGAGGGAGAGATTGAATTGTAACAATGGGTATTAAAAATTGAAAGTATTGAAATAACTAAATAAAAATTATTATTCGTATGAAAAAGGTATTGTATTTGTTCGCTATTTTGATTGCTATAGCTTTTTGCAATGTAGGATGTGGTAATGATGAGGGTATCCTCATGAAAAATGAAAAAGAAGAATATTTTCAAGATTTAGAAGAACTAAGAAATTGTCAACTTGGTTTTACAAATGCGTTAACAAGATCTGGAAATGAAATAAGTGATAGTGATAGAATTAATCTTATTAAGAAGCTTGACGAAAATGCAAAGAACTTTGTCATTGAACACAAGGAAATTTTAAAAAGATATGTTACAGACACATTGAGTCAAGATTCTATTATGCTGCTAAGTTTAGATGAAGATGACATGCGTGATTATTTATCTGCAACTTTTTCTGAAGAATTTGTAGATGCATTTTATGGTGCCCTTAATAGTAACACTGTAAATAATTCTACACTTAATGAACTTAATCCATTAGAATCTTTTCTAATCGTAAATGCAGAAACATATAATTCACTTACTGATATTTTTCCAGACTCGTATGCAGAACCTGGCAATAAAGATAAGACAAAAAAACAAAAGGAGTGCTTGGCAAATTATAATAGACAAACTCATGAATGCAATTTGGCATCTGGATTTATAGAAGTTATAGGTATAGGTACATTATTTATAGTTTCTGTATGCACAGGTGGGGTAGGTACACCAGCAGGTGCTGCAGGCGAAACAATTTTTTCTTTGGAAGCATGTCTGGTAAGAATCATTTGTCTGAGAAATGCAGAAAATGAATACAATAATTGTATAAATGGAAAAAATAAATAGATTTTTCTTTCGTTTATGAATCTATAGTTGACTGATTAAGATAATAATAGCGCATGATAGAGGATTTTAATGAGCTTGACAAAGAAATCTGGAAGAATGCCAAGGGTATGGATTGGCTTATGTTACTATTGTATAGCATCAATATGATACAGGTGCCATTGTGCATCGCTGAAGATAGGCTTAATATGTTCTTTCTGATTTCTAACATTATTTATCTGGTATTGCTGATTATTATGTTGTGGATTAGAATCCGTGAGAAGAATAAGACATTTACTAAACTATATATTTTCGGTATTGTTGTGAATGTTTTTCTGATATGGGCAGGATACATGATAGAAACAATAACTATTCGCTCATGACACCACTTCACCTGTCAAAAATAGAATCTCTGTCTATTATTCTTTTCTGCTTGGTTTCATTACAGCCGGCATGTTTTGCTTTTACAAAGGATTTTAATAAGATATTTGTAGCATACAACTTTTTATTGTGTTTGTTGATTTGTATTGTTATCTGTACTACTATAAAAAAGAAAGAATATGAAAAAGCTTTAGGCTTTCTGTTAATCGAAATAATTATAATCTTAATTTCATATTACGAATGGTACTATTAAAGAAAACAAAATATACAAATATTGCAAAAGCGTATGGATTTGTATTAGTTTTTAGTCTTATTATATCTTGTGGAAAGCATCAGCATCAAAATGGGAAAAAAGATGCAGCATCTGAATGGAAATTCATTTTTAAAGATAGGAAAAAACGTTTTTTGAATATTAGAAGTGGTGTTATAAATGCTTCATTCAATTACTATAATAATACAGGAGATCCTCAACTTATAGATTCAGTGAAGACATCATGTGGGTGTACAAATGTGCAATATAGTAAAAAACCAATTAATCCAAATGATAGTGGCACTTTAAGAGTAACCATAGATTTAACAAACGAATATGGATCTTTTAATAATACTGTTGGTGTATACTTTCACAACCAAAAGCCAGTTGTCCTTAAAGTAATTGGAACAATAGCTGATATTTCTGATTAATTCACGCCAACACCACATGTGTTATATAAAGTTTACGAAATGGTATCGCAAAGTAACGACATCATAGGACACCTGCACTGGTTGGCGGCACATGGCAAAGCCGCCACGGATGAGGAGTGGCAGGAGTTGCGTGGGGTAGCAAACATCTTGTTGCCTGGGTTCATTGACCGTCTGAGCACCTACGACTATGCGCCGAACCTGAGGGAGACGAACCTGTGCATACTCATACGCCTCGGCTTCCGTCCCACGGAGTGTGCCGTACTTATGGGTATGTTCGTCAGTACCCTGTCGAACCTACGCAAGCGGCTTCATACCCGTATGTTCGACATATCTGGCGGAGCACGTGAGTTTGACGAGAAGATCCGCCTGCTCTGAGTCTTGGCAGCCTTACGGCTGGTAATCGAGTTTGCTCGCTTTGCGGAGCAAACATACTAACGATTACTTTTCGAGCTTTGCAGAGAAAAAGTTGCCTTAAATATTGTTCATTTACTTGGAATATTGTACCTTTGCAAGGTATACAACGTTTTGGTTAAGCAAGAGAATAGCGAGCTTGTTTGTTCTTCCGAAAGGCTACAGATAGGCGAGCAAAGCTCGGGAATGCATAAAAAAAAGTCGAATGAAACGCAATAATTTTGACGAACTGGTAGACAGACGTGGCTCCAACTGCTATAAGTGGGATGAGCCAAGCGAGGATGGTGTCATCCCAATGTGGGTGGCAGATATGGACTTTAAGGCCGCCCCTGCTATTCAGGAGGCGTTGCGCAAGCGTGTTGAGCACGGAGTGTTTGGCTATGAGAAGGTTCCAGAGAGTTATTATCAGGCAATTCAGGGGTGGTTCCTCCGCCGTCATCAGTGGCAGATAGAGCGCAGTTGGATTATTTATACCATTGGTGTGGTTCCTGGAATCTCATGTGTGCTGAAGGCGATGACACTCCCCGGTGAGAACGTCCTGGTACAGACACCTGTATATAATTGCTTCTTCTCTTGCATTAAGAACTGTGGATGTCATGTCGCGGAGAGTCCCCTTGTCTGCGACGGTGACAGATATGTCGTCGATTTTGATGACTTTGAACGAAAGTGTGCCGATGAGAAGACAACAGTGTTCTTGTTGTGTAACCCCCATAATCCTTCGGGTAGGATGTGGACAAGGGAGGAGCTGGAACGCATGAATGAGATATGTATGCGTCACCATGTGCGTGTCGTCTCTGACGAGATTCATTGTGAGATGGTAATGCCCGGACACACCTTTGTGCCTTTCGCCACTGTCAGTAAAGAATGCGAGGATAATAGTGTCATACATAACTCTCCGTCAAAGTCATTTAATATCGCAGGCTTGCAGACAGCAAACATCATTTGCAAGAATCCCACATGGCGCAGACGCATAAATCGTGTCGTTAATATCTACGAGGTGTGCGATGTCAATCCGTTCGGACCTGTGGCATTGGAGGCGGCATACAACGAAAGTGAGGACTGGCTCAATGAGTTGAACGCGTATCTATGGGATAATTACCAGACCTTGAGAAATTTCTTTGCGGAGCAGTTGCCTGCAGTAAGGGTCTTTGACATGGAGGCGTCCTATCTCGTTTGGATAGATATTAAGTCGACGGGACTTTCCTCAGATGAGGCTACGGAGAAGCTGCTGAGGGAAGGGAAAGTCATGGTAAGCAGCGGAACTATATATGGAAAGGAAGCCGGTGAAGGCTTCCTTAGAATAAACATTGCGTGTCCTCGCCAGCGTATGATGGAGGGGCTGCAACGTATAGCACGGGTGCTAAATACCTAAACCCCTCTTGCCTCTATCACACAGTCATGCGGTAGCTTCGCAAATTCATCATACGTGACAGCTCCAATCTCATCTGCAGTGATATGACCGGTCTTGGGATTCTTAATCTCCGTAATACGCCCTTTGATTCTTGCCTCTACGCTGCTGTCCTCAAAGGCACGGTCGCAGGCAGCATCAAATGTGCAGTCCTCCAAAACCAGGTTCTCCGCATAACACAAAGGCTGTTCTCCTGCAATATGACAACGTACAAGCTTGACGTTGTTAGAGTGCCATGCCAGATATTCACCGTCTATGGTTGAGTCATAGATTGTTACATTCTCGCATTCCCAGAAAGAGTCTTTTGTCACGATGTTGGCATGATGTATCTCAACATCCTTGCAATATTGGAACACATATTTGGAGTCGCTTTCCAAACCATCCACAAATACATTCTTGCAATACATGAACGGATATGTGCCGTCATGAAGTTTGACATTCTTGATTGTCAGCCCGTCGATGTTCCAGAATGTCTCGTCAGCATCGTTTATGACAACATTCTCCAGTGTCAGATTCTTCATCTCCCGGAAAAGCTTAGGAGCGTCAATCACCGTGTCTTTCATTGTCATGTCGTTCGAGTACCATATTGCCGAACGCGAACCTGTCTCGAAATAACAATTGGTGATGAGGCTCCCGTCTACGTGCCACCATGGATATTTACCAACAAAGCGGCAATGGTCTGCTTCAATATTGCGGCAGCACTTGATTCCTGACTCTCCGTCTGTGATGGTTACATGCTCAAGACGGGTGTCTTGTATTCCAAACAGAGGACGTTCTCCTCCGAAGGATTCATTCTTTATAAGCTTCATATTTTAATAATGTTTGTATTAAAAATAGCAAAGACTATGCCAAAAAAACAGCATAATTATATTTGGATGTTTTGAGGAAAATCGTTAACTTTGCCTTCGTAAACCTTTAGATAGTACGATGTGTATGAGGGTATCCATGAAAAATATACTGTTGTTTGCAGCTTTCTTGTGTCAGGCTGTAGCGGTCTGTGGACAACCTGTATGTACCGTGACCCGGTATGATGAGGACACGGGAATGGCGCAGTGGCATGTCACACAGATTGTTCAAGACAAAAATGGAATGATTTGGTTTTCCACATGGAATGGTCTTGACAGGTTCGATGGCTATGACTTCACCCATTTCAAGTCTTATGCCGGTGACGGTAGTGAGATATCCTCCAATCGCATTCGCGATATACGACTTACCGAGGATGACAATTTGTATTGCAGAGTGGATGACTCATGGTATCTCTTTGACCAAAGCAAGGGCTCTTTTTCTATTTTACCTGATAATCAGCAGGCCGCGCTCAATGAGAGCAAGAAGGGCAGGGGCGGCACGGGAATTATAGATAAGGAGTTGGATTTCCGTGATAAGAATGGTGTCACTTGGCATATTGACCGTTCCGGTGTATTGTCGTATAAAGAGAACGGGATGTTAGTTCCTTATCCGCTTAGTACTCCATTCTCTGATCTTACTTTTTACATGCCCGACCGTCAGGGTAATCTTTGGCTGTTATCGCGCCGAGGGGTATATAAGCTGTCTTTCACCATGCGCCCTAACCAGGTCTTTCCTCAGGAGAAACCGGCACAGACGGGGTGTTTCTTCGCTGACAGCCAGAATAGATATTGGGTTACGACAAAGGGTGATGCCACGGTACGGGTATATGACGGCTCTTCTAACAGCCTGCTTGGGTATCTCTCGCCTGCCGGCTCATTGAGTAAGGGATATGTCAGCTTCGGTGCTCCGATATACTGTATGGCACAAACACGTGACGGGCGGATATGGATGGGCAGCAAACCCAAGGGACTGTTTGCGCTAACTCCCGCCGGAAGTGATGGCTTCCATGTGAGAAACATAAAGATAGACGCATGTAATGATGTATATGATATTAAGGAAGACAGGTGGGGTCATCTGTGGCTTGCAACTATGGGCGGAGGTGTGTGTTGCGTGGTGGATGCAAAATCTAATTCTCCTTCTAAAATCGTTGATTTCATCGGAAAGAAAGGTTATCCGGAGACAAAAGAGAATAAGGTGCGTTTTATTCATATTACAGAGGATAATCATTTGCTTGCCGCAACAACAGAAGGACTCCTTATAGGTCGTGTTCCGGCAAACGGAAATGTGATTGAGACTGTTTTCAAATTACATCAGAGAGAAGCTTCCCGGAGCAACAGCTTGAGTTGCAACGCCACCATGGACATACTTGAGATGCCGTCCCGTCGTTTGTTCATAAGCACGGAGAGTGGCGGTGTGAGTGAGATCTTGTCAAGTGATATTGATGCCAGTCAACTTGACTTCCATAATTACAATATGCGAAACGGTCTTAACTCAGATGTTGTCATAGCGATGAACCGTCTCGATGATGACAATATCCTGTTGGTGGGTAGTAACCAGCTGATGACTCTTAATATCAAGGGGAAGGGATGTGGCTATTTTGACGCGCACTTCTTCCACGACTCATACCAGTTTGCTGAGTCTCGCCCAATGCGTCTGCCCGATGGCAGATGGCTCTTTGGTTTGCGTAATGGTGCCTTTACCATCGATAACGGTATGATTCGCAAGAGTCTGTTCGTTCCTCCGATAGTACTTACCGGTGTCTCTTTCTCAGGAAAGCAGCCTCAATATGCGGTAAACCACTTGGATGAAGTCGTGCTTCAGCCTGATGAGCGAACTATTACATTGTATTTCTCGGCACTTGATTACAGTGATCCTAAAAAAGTTAATTATGCGTTCAAAATGGACGAATCCACCGAGTGGAACTATATTGGACACAATCACTCTGTGTCGTTCGTTGATTTGGACCCTGGAACCTATCATATAACGCTTCGCTCAACTAATGCCGACGGGGTTTGGGTAGATAACAACCGTACGTTGACAATCATTGTGACGCCGACTTTCTGGGAGTCATGGTATGGTGAATTATTGATTATCCTGCTGATACTGGCTGTTGTCGGTGGAATAATCTACACATATCTATATATTAAGAAGATTAAACAACAACGGCATGAGGCTCTTGAGGCTTACCTTGAGTTGATTTCCCGTAGTGGCGAAAACTCGTCAGAGGAGAGTGACAGCTTGGAAAACTCTGATTCCGCAAATGAAGTCGCGACAGTAACATCGTCATTGTCTTCCGATGAGGAGTCTTTCATGCGTCGTATAATGGAGTATGTGGAGCAGCATATCGATGACGCTGAGGCAAATATAGGAGACATGGCAGACGCCGCCGCCACCAGCCGGTCAGGGCTTAACCGTAAGATGAAATCCATCGTCGGTCTTACGCCTGCCGATTTCCTTCGTGAGGCACGAATCAAACGAGCGTGTACGTTGCTGACCACTACAGGCGAGAGTATCTCTGATGTCGCTTGGCATTGTGGATTCAGTGATCCGAAATACTTCAGCAGGTGCTTTAAGGCTTCTTTGGGTGTGTCTCCGTCCGAATACCGCGACAATCCTTCTTCGTGAGATTTTTTAACCACGGATTACACAGGTTGCACGGATTTTTTTGCTTTCTTATTTGTGAGATTCGTGTTCGACTCAACAATGTGATTCCGTTTTTCGCAATCGAGTAGGTGGTAAAAAAATCCCAATGAGGTGGTAGAAAAGTGTCAAACTGGGCGTTTGGCACTTTTTTCGTACCCTGTTGGCACGTTTTTCCCCCATATACTTGTTTCTTTCGTTATAATTTTGCACCGTGATTCATGGGACATGGTCATCCCGCAATACGATTATTCATAACTAAAAACAATAATAAAACAATGAGAAAATTAAGTTTCTGGTCACTGTTAGTGACACTTCTTTTCGGACTCGCCCTTTCTGTAAGTGCTAAAAAAGTACATACGTTAGGCGACTCAACGATGGCTCCCTACGAAGAGAGCGCAACGGTTACACGTGGATGGGGAATGTATTTCGGCAACTTCCTCACAAATGGTTGGACCTCAGTAAACTATGCCAAAGGCGGACGCGACTCACGCGGAGGCTATACCGAGCTGTGGCAGACTGCCAAGGGTAAGGTGGAGGCAGGTGACTATGTCATCATCACCTTTGGTCATAATGATGAGAAGAACAATGGTATGGACGGCTATCAGCTGAAAGAATACTACGAGAGCATTGGTGACGCTTCGGCTGCCGCTGCTGTCGACCTTCGCGGAACGGTTCCTTCTACAACATATAAGGAATGGTTAGGTAAGATTGTCGATGAAGCCAAGGCATTGGGTGCCACACCTATTATATGCTCACCGGTATGCCGCAGCTATCTCAACGGCACGACAGTGTCACGTAAAGGACGTCATGACTTAGGTGAGGACTATATGGTTCTTACCGCCGACGGTCCGAAAGCGGGAACGAAACTGTCTGCCGACGATCATACAATGGACTATGCGTGGCAATCTCAGCAGCTGGCACAGGAGAAGGGTGTCGCTTTCATCGACCTTACTACTGCCACTGCCGAGCTTTATGCCAGCTATGGCTCACGTGCCAAGTGTGAGGAGCAGCTCTTCGACGGACAAGGCTCAACTCACTTTAATTCAACGGGTGCGTTACTCGTCGCCCGTGAGTGTGCCCGTCTCATGAAAGAGCAAGGTATACTTGCCGATGATATTATCCTGCCTTCAGACCTCTCAGTGTCTCCTACTACAGGTGACTTCGGTGAGGCATACCGCGGACAGGTTATCACACGTGAGTTTACATTGAGCGGCTTTGGTCTTGAGCCTGAGGCTGGAACAGTAAGCGTTACCGCTACTGAAGGTATCCAACTCTCTCTTGACAAGTCGACATGGAGTAATTCGTTGAGTGTATCCTATTCTGCCTCTACTCTAATCAAAAACTTTTACGCACAACTCACATTAGAGAATGTCGGTGAGACTACCGGTACTATCACCATAACGCAAGGCAGCAAGACCATAGAGATTCCTGTCACTGCATCTGCCATCGTCCTCGAAGGCGGTTCTGAGGTTACTGCCTACTGGCGTCTGGAGTCGGATGACAGCTATAAGCTTACCGGTTCCGCACTGATAATTCCTGAGTCGTGGACAGGTATGTATGTACAGAAATACTCCAGTCCTAACGCTAATACGGTATGGCCAGACTGGACTGGTTTTGATTCCACACGTAAGACACAGCGTAACCTTCTCACTGGTGACGCTTGGCCGGCTGATGAGATTGATGACAACCCTGACCGTTACATCCAGTGGGGTATCAAGCCTGCTCTCGGAACTCAACTGAAAATCGATGAAATCAGCCTTTTTGTATGCGGTTGTGGCGGAAATGGCATGTGTACACACATATATTACTCTACCGACAATTTCAATACTCGTACAACTATGTTTGAGATGAAGAAGATGCCGGCAAACAACATGCAGGAAGTGAAGGCTACACCGGTGATAACCCTGAATGAGGGTGAAGAGCTGCTCGTACGTGTATACCCTTGGTACAACGGATCAGCGACGGGTAAGACTATCTGTCTGTCAGACCTGAAGATTCATGGCATGGCTGTGGACGCCACCACAGGAATAACAAATGTGGCAGGGAAGGGTAGTGTCGTAAGTGCAGCCTACTTTTCCGTAGACGGGAAGCAGCAGGACCAGCTCTGCAAAGGACTGAACATTGTACGTGAGACTATGTCTGACGGTACTGTAGTCACAAAGAAAATTATTTACTAAAACAATCAAATAAAAAGAATTATGCAAAACAAACAATCATTTCTAATGAATTTGGTGATTGCAGCCTTCCTTCTGCTGCCAATGGCGGCATTCGCTGACGGTGAGGCTACGCAATTGGCAAAGTGGACCTTCGACTCAGGTTATACCGTTGAGGGTAATGTGTACACACCTAATGCAGAAGCATGGGCACAGGTGGGATGGAACGGCTTCGGTACCCTTCCGAAGATTCTGCCTAACGAGTGTGCCGGTGACGCCGCCGATTACTATGTGTCTGCCAAAGGTACTCGTTTCTGGGGTATTATGGATAACAACGGTGACAAAATCCTGTCTCTTTACCAAGACATGGACCCGAACGACATCAGCGACTATGCAGATGCCTCGCAACATAACCAGTATTTTGAGTTTGCGTTCCCTACAACAGGAATGAAGGATATCGACTTTACGTTTTCCTATACTTGCGGCGACAACACCGCACGGGCAATGGAGATGGTGGTAAGTACTGACGGAGGACAGACTTGGAACGATGCTGGTAGCTTTGAGGGTGCCGCTTACTGGTGGATCTATAATACCAATACGGTGAGAATCGCTGCCAACAATAAGGAGAGCGTAATAGTAAGACTGATCGCTCCTAACGGTGCTACCGCACAGTGGCGTATGAACGAGGCTTCAGTGACAGGTGTCGCACAAGAGGGTGCTACGGTTGTCAATGAGAATGACTTCACCCTCTCCTGGCCTCTCGGTAAAGGAACCGATGATGCCACTGCCGCTGAGGTGCGCACCCCTGGATTGTTCAGCGTGGCTGAGTTTGACTACGGTCAGATGACAATCTCAACGCAACGTTCGGCTGGCACATCCCAGCAGACCTTGTATCTCCCCTCTGTCAACAACAGTGGAACTGCCAATGATGATGACGTACTGACCTTTACCGTCAAGCCAAAGAAGGGACTGACCTTCGCTCCGAAGACTTTCGCTTTTGAGGCAAGCCGCTGGGGAACCAATGGTGGTAAGTATGATGTGGTGGCTATTGCCGGAGGACAGACCATAACACTTGCGACGGCTGTCACACCAGAGCGTGGTAATGACGCGTTATTCACTTCCGCAAGCTATGACCTCTCCAACATCACAGTAGACAACGACGGTCTTGTGTTGAAGATTAAAGTATATAATCTGGCTTCCAACAAGGAATATGGCTTTGGTAATATAACGCTTACAGGTGATGTCACCGGTACTATAGAGGCGGTGTCTTCATATACTATCAGCCTCGGTATAGACACCGAGGGAGCAGGCAAGGTGTCATGTAACCCCGCGGGTTCTGAGTTTGATGAGGGTACTCAGCTGACAGTAACGGCAACCGAGAACTTTGGATATCATTTCATAGCATGGACAGACGCTGAAGGTCAGGTGGTCTCTGAGGAGAATCCATATACGTTTGAGATTACTGAGAACACAACTCTCATCGCTTCTTACAGCCATACTAACACATATGCCATTAATCTCACTCTTGAGGGTGGCGCAAATGCCAACCTTGTACAGTTCCAGCCAGAGGGTAATGTCGTAAATGGTGTCCACTGGTATGAGGAGGGTACTGACGTGAAGCTGACGGCATTGAACAATAAGATTCTGACCTTCATGAACTGGGAGGATAACAGTACCGCCGCTGAGCGCATCATCACGATGGATGAGGAGAAGAATATGACGGCAACCTTCTCAGCCGTTGACTATATCGTAGGATGGGACTTGTATGAGGATGAGCCGAAGACTGAGCGTGCCGCTGACTACAAGGCTGACTCTGAGAACGCAGGCTTGCTGTCACTTCACACCGCTGACGGAAGAACGTCGTCATGGCTTACCCGTGGTATTCATAACGGACAAGAGAATGGTAAGTTTGCCGCACGCAGCTGGCGTCCGTTGGCTGATAAGTATTATTTCGAGATCTCTTTCTCCTCAAAGGGTTATTCAAACCTTGTGTTCTCTTCTGCTGTCGGTGATGACTACAACACCTATAGTGTCATCAATGCCGAGTATAGTATCGATGGTCAGGAGTATAAGAAGTTCGGTACATTCAACCTGCCATATCGTGGATGGGACGGACCGCATGACTTCGCTCTGCCGGAGGAGGCAAACAACCAGGATCGTGTATGGATACGTTGGATGCCTGACTATGAGTCTGAGATGATTGGTGTGAGTGATACTAAAGATGGTATTGCCGTAGCTGAGATCTTTGTATTGGCTGACGCAAGCGCACTTGCCGATGAAACCGCTACTTTTGTGAGCAGTAACCCAGAAAATGGAGCTGCAGACGTATCTGCCTCTGGCTCTGTGATCCTTACATTCGACAATAAGATAAAGGCAGGTGAGGGTAATGCTACTCTCAACGGTGAGGAGATTGCTCCAATCATCAGTGGTAAGAGTGCCGTGTTTAAGTATTCCGGACTGGAGTATGCGACTACTTATACCTTCACAATGCCAGAGGGTGTGTTGGTAAGCCGTAGCGGTAAGCCTGTAGCGGCTGCTGAGATAACCTTCACGACAATGGAGCGTACGCAACCTGCTGCTAAGGTTTATGACGCAATCGTCGCTCAGGACGGCTCTGGCGACTATACTACAGTGCAGGCTGCCGTTGACGGTGCACCGGAGAACAGGGCTACACCTTGGCTCGTCTTCATAAAGAACGGTCGTTACAACGAGCATGTTGACATTCCTGCGACAAAAACTTACCTCCATTTCATCGGACAGAACCGTGACAAGGTGGTTATCGTTGATAACAAACTCTCCGGTGGCGCTAATGCCGTTCCAGTTGATCCAGGCGCAACGGTAGTCGTAAAGGGTAATGACGCTTTCTTCGAGAACCTTACCATAGAGAACAGTTACGGCTATGAGAAACTGGCTGGTCCACAGGCTCTCGCATTGAATACTGTCGGTGACCGTATCGCTTTCAACAATGTGGCTCTGCTGTCTTATCAGGACACTTGGATTACCGCAAGCAAACAGGCTAACCGCCACTATATCAAGAACTCTCTTATCGAAGGTGCTGTCGACTTTATCTATAACGGTGGTGACGTATATCTTGACGGTGACACTCTCCAGATCAACCGCCCGAGTGGTGGCTATATCGTGGCACCGAGTCATACAGCTGACACCAAGTGGGGATATGTATTTATGAACAATATCATCCGTCCGCGTGATGGCATCAACGTTACTGACGTATGGCTCGGACGTCCATGGCATAATCAGCCAAAGACCGTGTTTATCAATACTCAGACATTTGTCAACATTCCTCCAAAGGGATGGTACAACACCATGGGTGGTCTGCCTGTGCTCTGGGCTGACTATAATACCACCGATGCGAATGGCAATCCGTTGGATCTGTCACAGCGTGAGACTTACTACTATTACACTGATGATAGTGGGGTTAAGCATGAGGCATTCAATGTGAAGAACTTCCTTACACCGGAAGAAGCTGCGCAGTATACTGTTAAGAATGTAATGAGTGGAAACGACAACTGGCAGCCGGAGTTGCTCTGCGAGGCTTGCGACGCTCCGAGACCTGTAATCTCTGAGAACACCATCTCTTGGGAGGCTGTACCATACGCTATCTGCTATGTAGTGACGAAGGGTGACGAGGTTCTTGCCATCACTACCGACCTTGAGTATGAGATTGTCGCACAGGCAAAGGCTATGGGTGTTGCTGATGTCGCCGACTACCGTGTGCAGGCTGTCAACGAGAATGGTGGTCTGAGTACACTGGCAGCCGTAGGTGAGCCTACCGCTATCTCTGAGCTGACAACATCAGATGGCCAGGCTGTGGCTGTTGAGTTCTATAGCATCGACGGAAAGCGTCTGACTGCTCCTCAGAAAGGACTCAATATCGTTCGCACACGCTATGCTGACGGTAGCTCTACAAGTGCCAAGGTTACCGTGAAGTAGGTACTTTTTGCCTGGAAGATTCATGAGCTTTCTTTCATGAATCTTCCAGACTAAAGAAACTCAGCTAAAAACCAGTTTTAGAAAAATGCAAATTTGCGTCACGCGTCACACTTTTGTGTGAAGATGAAAGGAGTATAGTAATCGAGTTTACTCGCTTTGCGAGCAAATAATTATATCGGCACACTTCGTGTGGAAATTAAACAAAATGAATTCAAAATTAACCAGAATGGTATGTTTTTTAAAGAACTCCCCGCTTGGTTGGATTTGCAATCCAACCACATTGAGTATTAGCATTTGTAATGCTAAAATACCAGAAACCTGTCACACTTGCGTCACAGGTAAAGGGCTACCCGTAAATGCTTGATAATCAAGGGGTATTTAATCTTCAAATGGCCGATTTCTCTTAAAAATAGGCTTCACGAGTGCGTCGCACGTGCGTCACACCCCTTTTTTAGCATATACCTGTGACGCAAATGTGACACGATACCCGTAAAAACCTCATCCCACACCCCCTCCAACTCATCCCGCAGTCGATGCGGTAATCGCCTTAGCGCTTTCATAAAACGAAGTGACTGAAAGAATCTCTATTAGCATTGATATTGACTTGGTAGAGCTATCGTATAGACAGGCTAAAGCATGCATCTTCCATTCCGATAGCTATGCTTTCATAAAAAAGTTGTTACAACTTTTCAAATTCTTGTTACAACTTTCCTCCAGAAGCTTTGCTTTTACAGAATCGCTCCGCCATCTTTAACATCTAAACCCTCATCCCGCACTTGATGCGGTAATCGCCTTAGCGCTTTCACTGCTCGAACTTGTTCGCTTATATGAGCGAAGCGAGTCTTAAGAAAAGCGAAGCGACTGAAAGAATCTCCTTTAACCTTTAAACTTCACACAAAAGTGTGACGCGCGACGCAAAAAATTGATTTTTAAAAATTAGTTTTTAGCAAAAGACTGATTTCACCCAGCGCCCTTCATTTCGGTATTGAGGTTAAACTCGCAATTATTGCCCCTAACAGGTAAATAATTGGTTGTGATAACTACGCTTTAATAATAGTTAACAAAGAAAAAAAACATAAAATAAATCTTATTCAGTATTTGAAAATGTAATAAGTTGACTAAAAAAACACTAACTTTGCTCCGAAGTGTGCGTGTGCGCATGGTAAAAATGCCACGTATGTCGTTGTGAAACTCAAACATTTTGACAATCTATGATTGATGTAGAAATTAACTCTTTATTGAGAAAACTCTATTGTAAACCTGAAATAGAACTCCATGTCACCCACGTGGAGGGGTCTCTCTTGGCGAGGACGAATGTTAATTCGGGTGGTGGCGCAGGTGGAAACGGCAATCAAGATGATAATACTTTCGGTGCCAAGTTCCTGTTTGGTGACAGTCCTGCGGACATTCCCGAAGAGCCAGTTGAGACTCCGGTGGTGGATGAAGATATTGAGGGTGAGTCCAACGACTCCATCCGGGGGCATACCCTTCCGCGATTCTCCGGTGTGTGGGGAGATTAGAGGTTATGGTAAAGTTTAAAGGAGATTCTTTCAGTCGCTTCGCTTTTCTTAAGACTCGCTTCGCTCATATAAGCGAACAAGTTCGAGCAGTGAAAGCGCTAAGGCGATTACCGCATCGAGTGCGGGATGAGTTTAAAGTTTAGAGGCAATTTCAAGAATAAGAACATAATTTACGAAATAACTAAGAACGAGATATGAAGAAAGCGGTACTGATTTTCCTGTTGTTGATAACAGCATCCCTGCAGATGTCGGCAGCTTTCCCACATTTGTGGAAGCTTGATAAGACATTGTTGAATAGTCTGCCGCCACAGACGACAGACAGTGGGAAGGGATTTATCGGTGTCTACCTGACTAACGGTGGAGTGGACTCCATCGCCGTGGACGGTATCTATGACATCAACCATTCCAAGTATGACCTTGAGGGTAACGAGCATCCCGACTTCGTTACGCTGGTGATAACCACGGCAGAGGAGACCCGTAAATACCTGATTGCTGAAGTGATAAAGGTGGAGACCCCTGAGCCATACCCGATGGAGACGATAACATTGGGTAATAGCATGGTGGTGAGAAACAGCAACGGACCGAGGCATGTGTACTTCAATGGAACTTTCCCGAATAAGAATAGTACACCTATTATATACCGTTGGGAGGAGATGGACTCCATATATATTAATATGCATGGTGACGACTTTGCGTACAAGGCTGGTCTCGACTCCATGAAGAAGGACAGTACCTGGGCGTGGTTCGAGACTGTCAAGGTGAAGAAGAAGACAGAGCCGATATATATATATTATGGTGGGCGTAACGCTCCGGCATACAACAAGGTCAGGATTACCCGTACGCAGACACAGTCGGTGGTTAACGACACTAAGCACATAGCATATTCCGGTGACTGCGGTGTTGACTCGGCTAAGAGAGCTACGCACCCCACGCTCAAGAATTACTATACCTTTGTTCTTGATCACAAACCCGCGTTCTTCGCGTTCCTTACTCATAACCCGCGTGTGCCGAGTGTGAAGCTCAAGAGTGTGACGTTGATAGCCGACCATCCTATTGCGGGAACGTTCAACTACGACAAGGACGGCATTGACCTTGGGTCGGTGGAAGACCCGAACGACACGATCACGCTGTATACTCCGTTCTTTAATGACAACGGATGGAAGCATACGCCGCGCTACTATGAGAATGCGCAAGACTCCACCGCCGCATATATGGTGGTGGCTCCGCAGAAAGACCTTACAAACGGCATCAATCTGAAGTTCATCTTCAACGTTGTTGACACGCTCAGCCTTATCGATACTACTTTCGTGAAGACTTTCAAGGTAAACGAGTTGCGTCCTAACACCTTCTATACGTTCAATGCTGAGGTTCCCGACACCTTGTTCTCCATTGTAGACCTTGGTTTGGGCGACATCAAATATGCGTTCCGTAATGTAATGTCATACTTCGAGCGAGGACCTGTGTCATTCTACGGTGGTGCCTTCGCATACGGAGAGTCGAATACGAAGAATGACTATGACCCTGGAGAATATAGGAAAAACATGCGGTGGGGGCAGATAAACAATGAGTTCACCGCCAACTGGGATGCCGCCTACCAGCGATGGGGAGGATGCTGGCGACTACAGCAGACGTTGGAGGCCGACACCTTATTTAAATATTGTACGTTTGAATGGCGAGAATACAACGGTGTGGAGGGCGTGCTTGTCACGGGACCAAGTGGGAAGCGAATATTCCTGCCCGCCAACGACAACTGTCAGCATTATTGGGCAGTGAACCGAGACTATGTTAACGGAGACCTATATAAAGATGTAGGGGGAGGTACTGTATATTATAAGATTCCTGGCATAGGAATTGACAAGAACAGGTCTGTGCCGCTGTATATCGACAGGACGGAGTTCTATAATCCGGGCTTTGCGCGAGGAGTCATTGAATACAGCAACTATTTGAAGAGTAACACCGACTATGACGGTTCGTTGATGCTCCTGCGTCATAAATATGAAGAGGAGGTGACGGGCACCGACCGCTTTGCCATCGTAGGTATGGTACGCTCGGCGCGTCCGTGGCCGTCGGTCAACACATCCGTGCAGCTGCAGGAGACTGGTTTCGTCTTCGGTACTGACTCCGCGACACTCTATTTCAATCCTGACGATGAGCAGCATAATAAAGTATGGAATGAGGCAGACTCTCTGTTCGATAAGACGGAATGGCGTCCTGTAGACGGTAACCACCTGATGCTGAAAGCCGGCTCGAAGAGCGTGGGTGCCTACGCTGCCAATGAGCAGGATATCCGTGTTGAGCTTAAAGGTTCCTTCCTCGGTTTTCTTGACAAGGAAAAGAAATACTTCGTGCGCGAGTATTTTAAGGTATGGAACAAGGTGACCAGTACATACGACATCTACTATGCATCGAAGGCTACACAGATAAAAGGCTTCTTCCCCCATACTGGCAAGATACGCTGGCAGGTAGGCGACGAGACGGCAACGCTCAATGGCTATATCGTGGGTGTGAGTGCCGAGGTAGTGGGTAAGGTAGGCTTTGTGGTCACCGACTCTCTGATTGACGAGAATGATTATTCCATGCCTACGTTGCATAACCGTGAGATCTGGCTTTCTGATAACGACGGTGAGACCGCTATAGGTGAGGTAAGAAAAGACATGACATTCTCATATACTATTCCTAAGAACAAGCTGAAGAATGACCGTTACTACTTCGTACGTGCTGTGTTCATGACGGAAAATGAGACTAATGGAGTGCGCGATACCACCTGTCTGTATGCACCCGATGATGAGGTTAGGATCCTGCATCCGCTCGACACCGTCGACTACCAGATGGGCTTCAAACAGGCAAATATCAACGTGGGAGCGCAGTATCCTGAAGATCGCGACTCCACCTACACTTGGAACACCAAGGCTGTGCCGTCGATTATCACCGACATTGCTGGTACGGAGTATGACGTGGTGTTTGAGAAATGGTTCGGACGAGAGGGATGGTGCTTCACGCTGCCTACCGTAGAGCAGGCACAGGCAATGCTCGACACTCTGACCTTTAAGAAACCAAACGAAAAACAGCGTTTCTATAAGGATGTGCAACGAGTGACTGGTATCAACGACATAAAAGGATACATACCATATACTGTTGTCATCAACAATCATGACCATGCCAAATACTGGACATCGCAACGTACCGGCTCAACCGGTCAGGCAAACTATGTGAACCTCCTTGGAGGAATAGGACAGACGAATAGTACTGAGAAATTGTGGGTGCGTCCTGTCTTGCAGACCAACTGCAAGACTCGTGACGACGAGATACTGTTCATCAGCACCGACACAGTGGGCAGGTATTTTGTCACCGACGACAGCACCGAGATACGCTTCTACGGACGTGAGCTGGGTGTAACGCCTGCCATGAAAGAGAAATATACTACTATAACACGCGGCTTCGTGCTGCACGACTTCAAGGGCGGTACGCTTGAGGACACGCCTTGCGGCAACATGCCAGATGCTACTACCAAGGAGAATATCTTCAACGGACTGTATACCGTTCCGCTGCCGAAGGAGGTACGCGACTCTATGCGAGCCGACAAGGAATACTGGTACCGTGCATATATAACCGTCGGTACGGAGACCTTCTATGGTAAACCGAAGAAGATAACGCCGCTGTCCATCTCTGTTGACAGCATAGGCTGGGAGGTACATGAGAACAAAGCAACCCTGTACAGTTTCGTCGACGGTGTTGACTTCGTAAAAGACCGTGAGCATGCTGTGGTGGGATACGTCGTAGGTGACAGTGCCACCATAGACCTCGACCACAAAGAGACGGTGTGGCATCATGACATGACCGGAAAGACGCTTAGCAATACCAGGGTGAATAGCGAGACACACGTGAAGAGTCCACGCTATGAGGCGGTCATGACAGTGCCGAAGGATACCGTCTACTGGGTTCGTGCCTTTATCATCGCCGATGGTGTGACACGTTACAGTGTCGCACGCCAGTTCGGTCTCGATTACGTGGATCTGGGTGTCAAGGACAGCAAGGGACAGACCCTGCTGTGGGCAAACATCGACGTGGGTAGCGCATACCCAGAAGACAACCCCGATTATTATTCCATTGGTGAGTCGGCTACCAAATATGCGTATTGTGAGAAAACATACGCCGACGATACCTTGAAGTATATTACCGACCATGATAACAACAAATATTACACCACATCCGCCACGAAGTGGGTTGACTTAACCGTGCCGAGTGTACATAGCAAGAACTACACCGTGAGGTTCCGTGGTGCCGAGCACAATAAGTACAACTGTGAGGGACCGCTCTATTGGAAGGCTTACAGCGGTACGAAGAACGATGCCGCATACGTGAACTGGGGTAATGACAACACAAAGTTTGAGGATACAGACAAATATATTGAGAATACAAAATATGGTAACTTGTTCGTTGAACCGGAACAGGATGAGTGGCAATGTCTGCGTGACCAGTGTACATGGACACCAGAGGTGCTCTTCGATGTACCGGGATGGCGAGTGACGGGTACCAATGGCAACAGCATCTTCCTTCCTTTGAAGGGTGAGCGTCGTGGAGGAACTAAGATAGAGGAGAGCTCCCTTGTTCTTACAACCGACACCGCACAGTTCCATTCAGCCGGCTTCTTCCATGTCTCTGACGGCTACCAGTCGACTGACTCTGTAAAGACCGTGTCACTGAACTACAATGACAAGAGCTTCTTCGACACTCCAACAGTAAACGACGGGTGGACACTCACATGGGGCGAGTTCTATGAGGGCTTCCAGGTTCGTCCGATAGCACGCTATAACCTCCGTCTTACAAAGGATGCCGAGAAGCTGCGCGACGAGACATTAGTATACCTTGCCACTGACACCTGCTACTACCTGAACTACCGCACGGCTGTCGCCCTGCAGGGTAGCTACCGTATCAACTGGCCGATGGCATCAAGCGCCTACAAGCTTGGCTTTGTGGTGGGCTCAACGGCTGACGTGACTACTGCCACTGCATTGATTAATACAGAGCAGAAGCTCAAGAACAACTCACAGTACTTCGTAGTCCTTGACCATGAGGACAACCTTGAGAGCGACAAGACATATTACTATCGCTTCTATCTCGACATCGGAGGTACAATATATTATGGTGATCCTTACACGTTCCATCTTGCCGACCAGCTTACAGGCAAGGAAGACCTGTGGTCGATGTATGGCACCAAGGCACATATCAACGGAACCGTACAAGGTGTGCTGAAGAATGAGGCACAGTCTACTGGTTTCAAGGCCGGACTCATCATCAGTAAGAACCGTGACCTTAAGGCAACAGATAGTGACCTCGTTGCAAACTTCGACCGAACCAGCAGCCTTAATGACTACAACGGCAGCAAGGGTGGTCCGATACAGGCTGACTTCACCTTGCCGGAGGAGGCTGTCTACTACTTCCGCACGTACGTATATTATAATGGTACGTACCACTATGGCGACGTTAACATCTTCGGTTATGAGCTGCTCGACCTCGGACTGCCGTCAGGTAAGCTGTGGGCAAGCATCAATACCGGTGGTAACAGCCCGCTCAACGGAAGAAGCTGTGGACCGACATACGACGGTCATGGAGTGAACTCCCAGACCAATATGCCGTATGGCAACAACGGTAACGGTGCGGGCGGTCTCAACGACACCTCCCATCAGCTGTGGCACAACGTTTATCGTCAGCCATACTCATCGGAGGCGCATGAGCTGATAGACAACTGTACATGGGAGCTTGACACCATCTACGGCTGTGCAGGTATGACTGGTACTGGTCCGAGCGGTAAGAAGATATTCATTCGCCGCAACAGACAGTACTATCAGCATCAGGGCAACTATACAGATCTCTCCATCAACCATGACTATATACGTATAGCCGACAACAGCACAAAACCGAGTGTTGGCTACCTGAACTATCACTCTCATGGCTGTCAGGGCGTAGACTTCGAGCGTGCTATCTGGGAGAGTTCTCATACACTGCCCAACAGTGAAAACGACGAGATTCTCATACGTACCGACGATGCCATCGTGCATCCTAACGTGGATTATGTTTCCTTCTTCGGTTCGTTGCTCGGAACGGTGCAGCAGCGGTGGAGCCACAGCTCGTATAATGTTTCTGATGTGGAATATGCCGGCTTCGTGGTCGGCTCAGACACCCTGACGACACATAAGGGGGGTACTGGAGGAATTTACTTCAAGTACGACTTCCCGCATAATGACGTAAAGAAAGACTCTATATACTGGTACGACCGTCAGAACATCAACTTGTTCAAGGTTGATTCCACATACTGGGTTCGCGCCTACGTCAAGATTGACGGCAACTACTATTACGGGCGTTCCATCAAGTTCGTGCGCCAGCCTAATATCATCACTGGTGATGTTGACTGGTCGGTAGGCTTACAGACTGCCACCCTGCACGGTAGCGTCACAGGCTTCAACAATGACTATGCGGTCTCCAACTCCAATCAGGATGAGGAGATTATTCAGGACATGGAGCAACTGTCGAAGAACGCCCGTGTGGGAATGATCGTAGGCTACCACCACGATCCTGTGGCTGCTGACACGCTCACCAATGAGGCTAAGATATATTATGTAAAGGTGAACGGACAGGCTCAGGCGGTTAACGGCTCTTTCCAGTTGGATGTGGATTACGAGCGTGACACCACCTATTACTACAGGGCATTCATCTACTACAATGACCAGTATGTATATGGCAAGACCGGCCGCTATGGTCTGGAGTTCCGTGACCTTGGCTTCAACAACGGCATGTACTGGGCAAGCATCAATGTCGGCTCGCGCTATGCTGAGGACACCAGCAGTCAGTTTGCCTGGGGTGAGACAGACAGCCGCTCTACGTTCAGGTTTGATGATTACATCTATTATTTCTCAACCACTGACGAGGAGTATAACAACCTCGGTAACGAGATCAAGGGTACGCAGTATGACGTAGCCCATAAGAAGTGGAACTATACATGGGATGAGGCTGAGTTTGGCGGACGAGGTGCTCTGTGGTCGATGACATCGGAGGATGACCTCCAAATGCTTGTTGACAGCTGCGAGTGGCGCGACTCCACCTCTTATAAATATGTGCCGAACAACTATGGTGGCTATTATGCTAATGTTGATGGATATAAGGTCATAAGCAAGAAGAACGGCAACTGGATATTCATAGCGAAAAACACTGTACCGGCGTGGACGATAAGTGGCTATCACTCCGACCGTTACGGACCATGGGAGCATACACCGCTGTGGACCTCGTCACGTGCGCCGCGCGAACGTAACTCCTTAGGAATGCAGAGCGGTACGACCTATCGTCTGATGAAATACCACTACCGATACCACGGACATTACGTCAGACCAATAGCCAAAATAAATGTTAAGCTACCGAGTGGTCATAAGTTGAGCCTTACCACAGAGCGAACGTCATGGGTGGCAGGTGCCACAAGCTCCACCATCTATGGCTGTATCCTCGGACTCAACGATGCGGTAAGTGCAACATACGGATTCGTGGTAGGCTCTACCAACGAAAAACTCAAAGCAAAGGATGACGGTGGTGCCTCTGACGTGGTTACCTATACTGTGGCTACGGACAGTAAGGTGAACGGTCTGTTCAACACGACCATAACACCTCTCGACAACAACCGCATGTATTACTACCGTGTCTTCGCTAAGGTCAACGGAAAATATTACTACGGTGACATCAAAGACTTCGGTATCATAATGGTAGACCTCGGTCTGACATCAGGCACCAAGTGGGCTAATGTGAACATGGGAGCATGGCGCATCAAGGATCATGGTGACTTCTACGGATGGGGTGAGACCACGACGAAGGATGTATTCTCTGAAGTCGGCTACAAGTACTTTGACTATGAGCTACAGAACTATCGTGACCTTAGTAACAATATCAGTGCCAACGACACTACTGATGTCGCCAACAAGTTCCTGAAGGGTCTGTGGCGCATGGCAGGTGACGAGGAGTGGAACGAGCTGCGTACAGAGTGTACGTGGACTCCTGACACCATCGCTCATATCCCAGGCTTCAGAGTTGCAAGCAAGAAGAACAGTAACAGCATCTTCCTGCCGTCAAACTACTATACAGTGGATGAACGTGATGCCAACTATGACTATTCGACTAATGAGGAGGGTGACACCAACCAGAACCACGACGATGAGGTTACTCATCTGGGATACTATTGGAGCAGTAACCGCTCAGCCGACTATCGTCAGGCAAGGGAGTTCAACTTCGATGTCTCTCAGAAGAACAGCCAACCGTCTATTGCCGACAATGCTCGCTGGCGAGGCAATAGCATCCGACCAGTGGCCCGTCCGTTCGTCAGTGGTGTGCCGTTCTACCTCCGTACAGAGAGCACTGACTGGCGATATGAGAAAGACTCCGTCAACTTCTATTCAGCTGTTCTTGAATTGCCAAAGAACTATACAACAGGCTTCCTTATCGGCACTTCAGCAGAGCTTACCGAGTCGACGAAGGAGCTTGATATAGAGGCTCGTCCTACCGTTGACGGCAGCTGCAACTATGTCGGTACAATCAGGCATAACACACGCAACGACGGTGTATGGTACTACCGCGCATACGTCAAGGACAATAGCGGACGCTATTACTATGCAGACTCCAAGCAGTTCGGACTGGTCAATGTAGACCTCGGCGTCGCCGGTCTGCAATGGGCAAATATTAATGTCGATGCCGCCTCACCAGAGGAAATGGGTCTCAACGGTGTACTTACAGGCAAGTATGAGACTGGTGACCCTGCTCACGTGGAATTCGGCGGCACATGGCGCATACCTAATGATACTGAGAAACAGCTGCTTGTTGACGGCTGCGACTGGGAGCAGGTATCGTCGCTCTATGGCACACAGGTATGGAAGGTATCTAACAAGACCGATGCCTCTAAGTTCATCTATCTCACCTCCGACGACCCGTCGGAGTGGGGCTACAGGGGTGTCATGCAGTCGAACCTCACCTTCGACGACGATGTGAAGGTTTACCTGCGTACCGACAGTACCAACTGGCGTGCCGGTTACAGCGGTTCCGACCTCTATGCTACGTTTGTTGGCAGCTCTAATGTTCAGACAGACATCACGGAGCGAGGCTTCATCTTAGACCTCTCTTCCGAGAAGCCAGCCGACGGCACTGACCCGGCAACCTTCGCTATGAATCCGCAGTCGGAAGAGGAGCAGGTTGGAAACTCCAACTTTGTCGCCACAATGGGTTCACTGCCTGTAGGCACATACTACTATCGTGCATACGTGAAGTATAAGAATAAGTATTATTATGCTGAGAATGCCCTGCCGGTAGGTATTGAGTTCATCGACCTCGGTCTGCCTTCCGGCGTGAGATGGGCTAATGTCAACATCGGCTCAACGGTGGCTTCAGATGCCGGTGACCGCTATGCATGGGGTGAGACCAGTACGAAGAGCACGTACACATACGATAATTATGAACATAAGACAAGTGTCGGATATAACGATATCGGTGTTGACATCAGCAGCTCGGTATATGACGTTGCGACACAGAAGATTGACGGTACGCGTATGCCAAACTTGAGTGATATACAGGAGCTTATAGCCAACTGTACATGGACAAAGGAGACTCTTAACGGTGTTGAAGGATGGCGCGTTTCCTCGACCAATGGCAACAGTATCTTCCTGCCGAATAGTAAAGATAATAACTCAATTGTTTCAAATATTTATTATTGGTCATCAACACGCAGGGATTTAGCTCTAATATATTATTTATCAACAACAGTTAACGGTTATGGATCTTCCTCTGGAACTCGCACACAAGGTTTTATGGTTCGTCCTGTAACCTCGATGATAACAACGACTGACCCGACGAATATCACTACCACGACAGCACAGCTCAATGGTATTGTGAATATCACGGCAAGCTTTAGCAATGCAAGGGTTGGATTTGAGCTCTCACGCTCATCATCGATGGCAAATGCCATAGACTGCAAAATAAAAGAAGTAAATTCCAACGGTGCTTACAGCTATAGTGCTAAAGACTTAGCAGAAGGTAACTTGTATTACTATCGCGCATACGTCGTGATAACACCTGATGGCGGAACTGATACTTACTATTACGGTGCGGTCAAGAACTTCTCAACGAAGTCTACTGAGAGCGATACTCCTACGGCAGTAAACCTCGGTCTCTCTGTCAAGTGGGCTGACCGTAACGTAGGTGCTAACCTGCCGGAGATTGACGGTAACTACTATGCTTGGGGTGACACTGTGACACAGCGGAACTACACGGTAGTGACCTACCGCCACGCTACAGGTAATAACGACAATGCGAGATATCACTATATCGGTGATAACATCAGTGCCACTCAGTGGGATATCGCCAACCGTAAGTTCAAGGGTTGCTGGCGTATGCCTACACTCGCTGAGGTCAATGAGCTAATTAGCAACTGCTCTTGGACATGGGCTTCTAAGGAAGGCATGCCAGGTTACTGGATTGAGAATACAGCGACACATCAGAATATCTTCATGCCGGCGTCAGGATATCGTGACAACACCGACCTGAATGACTATAAGGTGAGCGGACGCTATTGGGCATCAATACCTGAGACTAACGGGCAGACAAAAAATGCATCATCGCTGCTCTTCAATTCTGACAGTAAATCGGCTCCGCTGTTTATACGACACGACGGTCTGACCATCCGACCGGTATACGATACCAACGGCAAGCTGGGTGAGCAGGATATCTTCATCCGTACAGACAGTATCAGCTATGCCGCCGACCGTACGTCGAACACCCTCTATGGTACTATGCTCGGACTGCTCTCTGAATCCGACGGTCTGACACAGGGCTTCGTCATCGGTACGACCACGGACGTAGACCTCAGCACTACGGTGATAAGTGGTATCAGCCAGACGGCGACAGCCAACGGCTCATACAACCTGACGCTGAATGATGATCAGCTTAAGACTCTCACCGTGGGTGATGTATACTATGTACGCGCGTTTGTAAGCAACGGCACGGAGACGAAGTATGGCGAGGCTAAGATGATGACCGACTACACCTTCTTCACCGACAGCGTGAAGTGGGGTCTCGGCAACGCCGGTAAGCTATATGGACACGTCAAGGGTGTGAAACCAGCTTCAGGCTTGGAGATAGGTTTCATATACAGTACTAATAAGGATATGTCTAACAGCAAGTCTGTCGTGGCTGCCTTCGATACAGAGAACACCGATGTCTTCATAGGACAGATAGACACCATCAAGGTGGCTACCTACTACTATCAGGCATACACCAAGTATGACGGTGTCACCCATAAGGGTGAGATCAAGAGCTTCGGTGCCAAGGCTGTGAACCTCGGTCTGTCATCCGGCGTCTACTGGGTAGATATGAACATGGGCAGCGACGATGAGGAGAAGGCTGGCGACGGTTACCGTTGGGGTGAGACAGCTCCTAACCAGACCGGCTCCTACAGAGTCGCTTCCGGATTCAACTATATCGGTGGTACGGACTATGATGCCGCACACACGCGGTTAGGTGTCAAATACCGTCTGCCTTCTATCGCCAATGTTGAGGAACTTCTCAATGAGTGTACATGGGCATTCGATGTCAACGGCTACCGCATTACCGGACCGAACGGCAACAGTATCTTCCTGCCAGTGGGCGACTACTGGAGCTCGCAGAAGGGTAGCGGTACCACAACGAACGCTACGGCTCTGAGTGCAGACAGCTCGAACACGAAGACCGAGAAGCTTATTGACAGGACAACGTTATTGCTGCTGCGTGCGATATACAGTCCGTCGGGTGTGACCGTAGACAGTGATGGCGGCAATGCCGGCGGTGGCACCATTGGCGGTGGCATTGAGGGCAATGAGTGATGAGCTTTTAGTTTTGAATTATAATAAGAATAAAGACAATGAATATGAAAAAAGTGATTTTATCAGTCGTGGGCTGTCTCCTGTTGGGAGCAGCCACGGCAATGGCATCCAATGAGCTGGTTATCCACATGATAACCGGTACGACCCAGCGTTTCGTGCTCATCAATGAAGAGCCGACAATCAGCTTCTCTGGTGACAACATCGTGGTGAAGACTAACACGACGGAGTTGGTATATGCGATGGAAGATGTCAGCTATTTCAATTATGAGAATACTCCGACAGAGATCAGTGGTGCCTCCAGTGCCTCTGACGGCATGACTATTGACGGTGACCACATCGCCTTCAGCGGTCTGCCCGCAGGTAGTAAGATTTATGTGTACAGTCCTTCAGGAAAGGTATGCATGATGGAGACAGTTGATGCCGACGGTAATGCCTCCTTGAGCATCTCGGCTCTGCCTCGTGGTATCTATGTTATCAATGCGAATAAGATATCAACGAAGATTACAAAGAAATAAAAACAGAGATTCCGCATCAAGTGCGGAATGAGGGTAAAAGGAGATTCCGTATTCCCGTACTCGATACGGGATATGGTAATCGCTTTAGCACTTTTAGAGTGAGGGTGAAAGGTCTCATACTTCATTCTTATATAAATAGTTAATTAAAAAGAAAGCAACAATGAAAAAGAAACTGATGCTGATTCTTCTGATGTGCCTTGCGATGGTTCCCGTCAAGGCTCAGGATGAGAAGAGTCATATTCTGATATACAAGATTGACAGCACAATAGACACGCTGCTGCTCAATAACGTGTTCGACATATATCATTCGTATGTCGACGGTAACGGAGTGAGACAAAAAGACCTTTCGACGCTCCGTCTCCGAACCATTGACGGAGTGCTTGTCTATCCCCTGATGGAGATAGACCACATTGTCATGCCTAAGTTCGGCAGGATAATCAGCTTCTTTGGAACCACAGAGTCACCATCGTATGCCAAAGGACCGTGGAAGACCTCCGTTGACGGAGAGTTCCCTGGTAATGCGGGTGACTTAGTCACTTATAAATGGGTGGCTAACGACTACATTTATCTTAATACCGGAGACAAGTCTGATAACGTAAAGCTATCAAACGGCAATACAACGGGTAGCTTCTCTTTCCGAAGCGACACGCTTGTAGCTGATGAGTACACCGTATTCTACCCAGGTACGAACGCACCGGCATACAACCGTGTGGTAATACCTGTGGAGCAGTCACAGACAAAGCCTGACAACAGCGACCATCTCGGAAAAAGCGGTGACTGCGGTACGGCTACGGCTACGCGTCAGGCTAACAGCAACTACTCCTTTAACCTCGACCACAAGACGGCAGTGCTCTGCTTCATACCACGCGTGGACTCCTTGGAGACCCTTCGGCTGAAGCATATCGCTGTTAAGTCGACTAATGGCAAGCAGATTGCCGGAACGTTTAACCTGTCGCCAGAGGGGGTGTCGCTTGTGGAAGGCACGGGAAGTGACACCATCACACTGACTACCAACAACTTCATGCTGCCTCACAATAAGGTGAAGCCTGCCGACGCAGACTGGGAGGCGACACCTCAGGACACTGTCGCCTCGTATATGGTGGTGGCTCCGCAGACAGGCTCGACGGCAATGAAGATATACTACCGTATCTATGACACCAAGAGTGAGCTTGACACGGTGATTGTGAAAAACTCGGGTATCACTGACATCACTGGCGCAACGGTTTATCCTATTACACATATCATACCGGTACGTACCTTCTTCGCGGTATATACCGACAGTGTGCAATGGGACTTCAACGCTCCAGCAAAGGTGTTTGGCTCTGTAAACCTGCCGATATCGAAGTATGGCTTTATATGGGGGTACAACAAGAACCTTACCTTTGACACCATGGAGGATCAGCTGCCCCTTGACAATTATCCGAACCTGTCATTCAACACCATTGCGGTAGACCCGGTAAAGCAGAAGGCATACTATTACCGTGCATACGCCAAGGAAGGCGACAAGACCTGGTTTGGCAAGGTGAAGAAGTTCGGTATGGATCGTGAGATTATCAACATGGGAACGAGCGTGCGGTGGTCGAGCATCAACATGGGTGCCGTGACGGCAGAGGATCCGGGAAGCCACTACGCATGGGGTGAGTTGGATTCCAAGTCCAACTACTCAAGAGACACATATCAGTATTATGAAAACGGATATACGGATATCGGTTCTAATATAGCCGGTAATCCTTTATATGATGTCGCGGCAGCAAAGTGGCGCGGTTGTTGGCGTATGCCTACAAAGGAAGAACTTGATGAGTTGCGCAGCCATTGCAATTGGGAGTGGACTACGCAGGAGAATCAGGATGGAGAGAGTCAGCGGGGACTCCTTGTGAAGAATGTGAACAACGACCCGGACAGTGTCCTCTTCCTTCCTGCCGCAGGCTATCGTAATGGAACAAACCTTAATACCACGGACAACTGCTATTATTTGTCGGCGACAAAACATTCCGCGGAATATGCAAAGTATCTATTAAATAATGAGAATAACTGGAACCGTTATTGCTGGAAGTATGAGGGATTGTCCGTGCGTCCAGTCTTCGAGAGCAATATCGAGACCACAGACGGTAAATACCTGTTCATCCGCACAGACAGTATAAGCTACAGTGCCGACCACACCTCAACCAATATGTATGGTACGATGCGTGGTTTGGATGACGTGGTGACAGACATCACGCAAGGCTTCGTTATCGGAACGACAGAAGATGTTGAGCTGGGAAGTGATGACCTGAAAGTTACCCTTACAAAGGATGCCGATGACAACGGCAGTTATCATTTGCCGCTTACCAAGGAGCAGATGAATGAGCTTGACTTCGCGACTAAATACTATGTACGCGCATACCTCACGTTTGAAGGAAACACTTGGTATGGCGATCCGAAGGAGATGCTGGCAATGACCATCACCACCGACAGTACCAACTGGGAGGTAGGCAAGACGGAGGCACGCCTATGTGGTACGGTGACTGGTATCACTGAGTCGGTAGAGGCTACTACGGAGTTAGGCTTCGTGGTTGGCACCACCGCCGATGTGACACTCGATACCGAGGGTTGCATAGAGATACCATGCCGCACTACAGTTAATGGTAAGTTCGTATGCAACTTCACAAATATTGACTTCAAACAGTACTACTACCGTGCATTTGTACGCCAGGGTGGACGTGTCGCCTACGGCGATCCTAAGATGCTCGGTCTTGAGTTTGTTGACCTCGGTCTGCCTTCAGGACTGAAGTGGGCTAATATCAACATCGGCTCGCAGACTCCTATGGATAATGGTGACCCGTACTCATGGGGTGAGACAGTAACAAAGAGTAGCTTCTCTAACAATGTTGACAACAGATCCTATGGTAGCGATATCGGTGGTACTATCCATGATGCCGCACAGGTTAACTGGCAAGGTCCGTGGCGTCTGCCTTCTAAGTCGGATGTTGAGGAGCTGTTAGAATATTGTACATGGCAGAAGGTAAACCTCTATGGTAAGGATGGTCACCTGTTAACCAGTATAAGGAACGGTAAGACAATATTCTTGCCATTCACTGGCTTCTGGTATAATGGCAGCAACCATTATGATTATACATGGCGTTTCCTGTTGTGGACATCAACATATAGCCATGATAATCGTGCATGGTACTTTGACAACTATCCAAGCAATAACTCGTATCCAAAGATGGAACATGAGGATGTACATGGCTATGGATTCTATGTCCGTCCTGTCGCCATGGTCAACAACACATTGGATGACGAGTCGATGATCCAGTTGACCACTGACAGCGTACAGTGGAATGTCGGCGACACCTCAGCCCGTCTATATGGCTATCTGCTTGGATTGCGTTACAACGAGCTTGCGACAGAGTCAGGATTCGCATACGCCACCACGCCGAACGTCACCGACCAGACGGCAGGTGTTAAGTACCTGAAGACCAATGAGGGTGAGCTTTACAATGTGGCGAGTGGTGTCTTCTCAGCTGAAGTTCCTAATGTGGCAGACGAGACGGTATACTACTACCGTGCATACGTCAAGGTTGACGGTAAGTATTACTTCGCCAACGAGCGTGAGTTCGGCAGACGGACGGTAGATCTCGGCTTGAGTTCTCACCTGTTGTGGTCGAACATCAACATGGGTGCAAGCAGTCCTGACGTGAGTGGCGGCTACTATGCATGGGGTGAGACAACGACGAAGTCGGATTACAGCAAGGCTACTTATACTAATGAAGATCTCAGCACGGATATCAGCGGCAGCAGCCATGACGTGGCTCACACTAACTGGGGCGGTATCTGGCGTATGCCTACGACTGACGATATTCAGCAACTGCTCACAGAGTGTACATGGACAGAGGTTGTCAAGTACGACCAGCCGATGTACAAGGTAGTCGGTCCGAGCGGTGACAGCATCTTCATTGCCAAGAGCGGCTATATGAGCGGCACGTTACTCTCTGACGATGACCGCAGGGCTGCCCTCTGGACATCTGTCCTCAACATGTCGCAGGATGTAAGCAACGAGAATGCCTACGGTACAAACTTCAACGGTAGCAGCAAGACTATTGATACCGACGCGCGCTATCGTGGATATGCGGTTCGTCCTGTTGGCAAATGGAACTACGAGGTTGACGACACCAAGATATACGTATCTACCGACAGCACAAACTGGTATGTCGGTCTGGAGAATGTGAACCTCTGTGGCTCTGTATATGGAGTGAAGCCGTCGATGAACGCAACGCGCGGATTCGTGGTTGGCTACGAGACGAATCCTGTCGTAGGTGGTCAGAATGTGGTTGACGTAACGGCAACAACGGTAGAGAACAACTTCTTCCGTAGCAATATAACATACGCCAAAGATACGACCTATTACTATCGTGCTTACGTGAAGATAGGAAATGAATACTATTATGGTGATACACGCCGCTACGGTCTGGAGCTCGTAGACATGGGTGACGGTGTCAAGTGGGCAAGCATCAACCTCGGCGCACAGATATCCTCTGACGCAGGTTACCGCTATGCTTGGGGTGAGATCAATGCAAACAAGACAAGCTACACCACGAACTCATACAAGCACTACGACAACGGTTATGTTGACATCGGTGCCGACATCAGTGGTAAGGCATCATACGATGCGGTGAAGGCTACATGGACAGGTACATGGCGTATGCCGACCCTCGCCGAGATGCAGGCACTCGCTGAAAACTGTACATGGGAATGGACAACCCTTGACGGCAAGCCAGGATATAAGGTAACAAGTACGAAGGAAGGATATGAAGGCAACAACATCTTCCTGCCGGCATGCGGATACCAGGATGGCTCTTACTACCAGTCTTACGATACCGATTGCTACTACTGGACATCGTCACTCTATAACGACAGTGACAGTTACTACCTGCATGGTGACTCGACATCGCACACAGCTCAGAATGTCATCAAACGCTTCTATGGTCTGTATGTACGTGCCGTGACAACGGCAGGTGCCGAGGAAGGTGGCGGCGGTGACATCACTGGCGGTCACAAGCCTGGAGGCAGCTCACAGACTGGCGATGACGGCTCTGGCTCTGGTAACTCGGGTACTGGTGACACTGGTGGTACTATTGGAAATTAAAGGTGAAAGTTGAAAGCGGGATTCCGCATCAAGTGCGGAATGAGGAAGATAGTTGAAAGTTGAAAACTGAAAATTGAAAGATATGAGATATATTAAGTTATCGTTAGCATTAGCGTTTTCGTTATTGTTTCCGTTGATGATGCATGCGCAGCAGGAGCTGTATATCTATCAGCATAGCGGAGTCACGGACACGCTCCAGATGAGTGATGTTGCAAACATAAGTCACTCGCGTATCAACCTGCAGGGAGAACGGCAGAATGACTATGTCGTGATGGCAATAAAGCTGAACAACGACCAGATGAGACAGTATCTGCTGGCACAGTTGGACAGTGTCGTCATGCAACAGGACGGGGTGCGTATTCCACTCATGCACTTCATCGGCTCCATGACCGGTGATGGCGGGTCTTCGCAGAAGGCTCCTCGCCGTACCTCGCTCGACGGTGACTTTATGGTGAAGTCATCAGAGGTGGAGTTCTTCTGGGAGGAGGATGACAATATCTATATCTTGGACAATGGAAGCGGTGTAAGAGCCGACAGTGTATCTATCAGTGACACCAAGCGTACCGCCGACTTCTTCTTCAAGAATGCACATCTCCAAGGTGATGAGGTGACGGTGTACTACCCAGGACAGGCTCCTCTGGCATATAACGAGGTAAGGGTTAAGGAAGCCCAGACGCAGAGCACTGCCAATGATACCAAGCATATCGGTGTGGCAGGTGACTGCGGTATAGCCGTGGCTACAAAGACACAGAGCGGCAGTTACCGCTTCGACCTTGAGCATAAGGCTGCATATTTGTGTTTCCTGCCGTACATAGCGAATAACCTGAACAGAACGGTGCTAAAGAGTATTACCGTACACTGTGACAGTACAATTTCCGGTGTGTTCACTCTTACGGCTAATGGTATAAAGGCAAAGGAGAATAACGGACATGTCATTACGTTACAGACTGGTGGCGAGGGTGGCTTCCTTCTGCCTCAGAGTGCCACACAGAACATCTCGGCATATATGGTAATCGCACCACAGAACGGCTCTTCCCGTCTGACATGTGAGTTCACTGTATATGACACGGAGCTACAGTCAACGGGTGTCTATACGAAGATTGTAGACCTCGCAGCCATCGAGCCTAACATGGTATACGTAGTGAAGGCGAACTGTAACAACTATGTCGTTGACCTCGGACTGCCAGTGAAATTCCTTAACCATAACATGGGGTCTACATGTCCAGAGGAACATGGCGGCTACTATGCCTGGGGTGAGCTGGAGGATAAAGGCAACTACACGACAGGCAACTACACCTATCAGAATACAGCATTTAGTGAACTACCAAAGAATATCCGTCTTACAAACATGGACGTGGCTCACATGCGCCTCGGACAGAACTTCTCCATGCCTACATCGGCAGAGATGAACATGCTTGTCGACAGCTGTACGTGGGCATGGTCACCGCTCAACGGCAAAGCTGGATACAGGATTACTGGTAAGAACAACAATGTCCTGTTCATTCCTGCGGCAGGCTACCGCAACGGCACGGGCAACAATGAGAAGAACTCACGAGGATTGTACCGCTCATCTCAGCTTACCAGCTCAGGCGCAAAGCAGAACTGGTATCTCAACTTCTATAGCAGCAGCAAGGTGGTGGAGCAATCAGGTACAGATATATGGCTCGGTGAGAGCATCCGCCCCGTGGTCAGCACGGGCATGCAGATGACCGACGGCTCATTGGTGAGCGTGATGACCGACAGTGTGCAGTGGAAGGTACCTCAGCTTAACGCCCGGCTATATGGCACACTCTACGGATATAGCAAGGCAAAGACCCAGGAGGGAATTGCTGTCGGCTTCGTTGTAGGAAAGAGTAATGACGTAACCTTGGAAAACGGCACGGATGTGGCTGCAACCTTCTCTGGTGACGGTGCCTTCAATGCCAACTTCACCATGCCGAAGGACACCACTTATTACTACCGCGCATACGTGAAGGATGCTGACGGTAATGTCGACTATGCCAATGTCCTGCAATATGGACTATGCTATGTTGACCTTGGCATAAAGGATGCCAACGACAACCCGGTGCTGTGGGCAAACATCAACATGGGTACAGCCACACCTTATCAGGACGGTGACTTTTACGCCTGGGGTGAGACTCAGACCAAGGCAACCTATCCTGATAATGCCTCTAACTACCGGTGGTACAGCCACGGCACTTGGATAGAACCCGACCGCCTGCTCAACACTCAAGCCACCGATTACGATGCGGCATCGGAGAATTGGGGTGGTGTGTGGATGACACCTGACAGGGCAGACCTTCAGAAGCTGGTAAGCAACTGTGACTTCACACTTACCACAATGAACGGAGTGAGAGGCTACACCATCACGAGCCGCTTGAACGGTAACTCCATATTCATGCCACGCTCAGGGTATTTCCGCTCGGGACACACTAACTATTCCACCTATGGCTATATGGCTACATCTTCGTTGCCGGGAGTCAACAACAGAGCCGACCATGCTACTCTTTTGAACAACACGGGTTTAAACGACTGGTACCGTTCTGACGGAATTCCAATCCGTCCGGTATATAAGACCAATGCCACGTCAGCCGACGGCAAGCCGATGTTTATACGTACGCTTGTCGCCACCAAACAATACGACGGTCAGACTGAGACCGACACTTTGAAAGCCACCGTGCGGGGACTCGCTGGAACCACTAATACCACAGTGGGCTTCTCATACAGCACCGATAAGACCTTCGCCACCGACACTAAGGTGACGGTCGCCAAGACCACCGACGGACAGTACTCCTACGTGTTCAGTGGTGCCGAACCTGGTGTGCGCACCTATTACCGTGCCTTTATTAAAGCAGGCAGCGACTATTATTATGGCGATACACTTTGTGTAGATGCCGTGGGACTGGTAGACCTCGGTCTGTCTGTACTCTGGGCTAACGTCGACATCGGTGCTGCCAGTGCCGAAGACCATGGTGACTTCTACCGTTGGGGTGCCACTAAACCGTTCCAGGGCGACAACAGCAATTACTATACGGGCAACAAGGATATTACGCCTCTCTCAGGACATGACACGGCGACAGAGCTGTGGGGTGACAAGTACCGCATGCCTACGCTGGATGAGTTCCGCGAACTGATAAATAACTGCGATGTTACTACCGAGACCAGCGACAATGGTGTGGTGGGTCGCCGCTTTACCAGTAGGGTGGAAGGCTATACCAATCGTAGCATCTTCATTCCTACCAGTGGTGTGTTTGTGTATAACAGTTCCTATCGTTACAGTGTCAATTCAGAGAACAGCCACTGGACATCAACCAATTCTAATAGTGACAACGCCTACCGCGTGTTCCTTGGTAACGACAATGGTGCGGCAAGTAATAAAAACTATGGATTCAATGTGCGTGCCGTACAGGAGAAACTGGCTTTAGTGAACAATAACGGTGTCAGCCGTACCATGACTGACGGTGTTGAGACAGACATACTGAAAGGTTATTTCAATAATGTGTCAGGAACTGCTCAGACTGCAGGCTTCCTCCTCGGTGAGAGCAGGACTTTAGATAAGGATCATAACCTTAACCAATATGATGTGACGACCTCTAACGGTGATTTCCAACAGGTTCTATCTGGTCTCACGGCAGGCAAACGTTATTATTACCGTGCGTTTGTTCACGATGACAACCAATGGAAATACGCTCCCGTTGACAGTTTCGATGTAGTCGGTGAGGTAGACCTTGGTCTGTCGGTGAAATGGTCTAATGTGAATATCGGGTCACAGCATGAGGCCAGTTATGGCGATTATTACCAGTGGGGTGCCACAGAGCCGTTTGTCGGCAATTCCACGCAATTCTATTTAGGTAATAAGGACATTACTCCGGAGAGCGGTTCCGATACGGCTTACGAGTTGTGGGGAGGAAAGTGGCGTATGCCAACAAAAGATGAGTGGAAGGAACTCATGACAAATTGTACTTGGACATGGACTAACTCTAATGGTCAGTATGGCTTACGTGTTACAAGTAAAGTGACTGGCTATACGGATCGAAGCATCTTCCTGCCAAGTGCTGGCTATTATCAAACAAGTGGTACTTATGGTCGTGACTACAGCAGTACCTCTGGTGATTATTGGGTATCTGACAACTATAATACAAACCAAGCATATTTCGCGTCCTTTGGAAGCAGTGAAAGACCCGATCCGGCTCCCGATCCTAAGGGATGTGGCTTCTCTGTCCGTCCTGTAGCCGACGCAAGCTATACCGCTGCTGTCAGCACGACTGAATTAGTACGGGATGTCAGTGACTTCACCAAGGCTGCGGTAGACTGCTACGCCAAGTCGACTCCGGCCACTGCCACTGTGGGAGTACACTACGGTACCTCACGCAATAACCTTAGCAGTGATGCTCCATTTGCGACTTTAGGTCAGCAAGGACAATTTACCGTCACGCTCACTGGTCTTACTCCAGGTGCCACCTACTATTATGCGGCATATATCAAGCAAGGCGATAACTATATAGCCGAGAGTGACACCCTGAGGTTCACGGCATACGAGCTTGTAGACCTTGGCTTGCCTTCCGGACTGTTGTGGATGAATCTTGACCTTGGTGCCGACACCATCTGTGGCAACGGCGACTACTATCAGTGGGGTGCTATGGTTCCATATCCTCAGACAGGGTGGAATCAGTATCAGTCAACCGTCCAGAACCTTACCGAAACGGGGCATGATGCCGTACGCAACACCTTGGGTGGTCTCTATCGTATGCCTACATACGCAGAGATGTGCGAATTAGAGGCACAAGCTTCCTGGGAATGGACTACTATGAATACCGTTCCAGGCTATAAGGTGTCGAGCAAGACCAACTCCGAACGCTTTATTTTCCTACCTACCACAGGATGGTTGGATGGAAGTGGAAATCTGCAAAGAGTCAACGACCGTGGAAACTACTGGTCATCGACATGGTATGGCAGTACGCTTGCATACGATCTTGGCAACAGCACCGCGGTTGCCCATACGGGTGATGATGCTAATGCTATCGACCCATTCTCATACGGCTCGTTCCTACGTCCTGTTCTCTCCGTGATAACCACTGATAAGGCGCAGTCTTCTGGCTCCACCTACCAGCTTTGTGGTCGTGTACACAGCATCTGGGGCTATGGTGGCAACGTCAGGGCGGGCTTCGTCTACAGTATGTCACCATCACCGGCAGTAGGAATCGAAGGCTCCACTGACGTTCCTGTCAGTGTTACCCAGCCAGGCGAATACAGCTACACGCTTACCAGCGTTGGCAACAATACCACATATTATTATAAGGCATACATCTTTGACGGCACCGACTACCATTATGGTGCGGAGCAAGTCTTCATTACAATGGGTGCCAGCAGCTATCAGGCTGTCGACCTCGGTCTGCCAAGCGGCACCAAGTGGGCTAACATGAATGTCGGTGCTGAGTCAGAGACAGGTGTCGGTAACTTCTTCGCATGGGGTGAGGTCTACTCTAAGACGAACTTCTCTACCGCCACATATGACTATTATGACTATAACCATTATGTTGGCATTGGTGAGGACATTGCCGGCACGAAATATGACGCTGTCAGTGCAATCATGGGTGGTATGTGGTCAATGCCTACCAAGGCTCAGTATGATGAGTTGCTCAACTCGGATTACACCACGTGGGCATGGGTTACTGAGAATGGTCGCAATGGCTATCGTATCACCAGTCTTGTTGAGGGCTATACTGACCGCAGTATCTTCTTCCCTGCTTCGGGATGGATGGACGGTACGACTCTTAAAAGTGATAATAGCTCTGGCTACTTCTGGCTGTCTACGTTCTATAACAGTGATGAGGCTTACTACTCATCCTTTAGGAGTGGCAGTAAAGGCTCTGATCCAGATCCTCGTTGGGAAGGCTTCCCCCTCCGTGGTGTCATCAGTAATGGTTTGACGATCTCTAATGGTACTGTTGGTGTCGTGACAACTGGTGTGGACTGGACGATAGGTGCTGCCTCGGCTACTCTTCGTGGCAACTATGGCACCTTAGGCACGGTGTCTGGCGTTACCTACGGCTTCGTCGTTGGCAGCAGCAATGACATCGATGCCTCTACCGCAGATGCTGCCAATATCCTTACGGCAAGCAATGCCAATGCCGCGGGTGACTATTCTGTTACCTACAACTACAATGGTGGCGTGCGTTACTTCCGAGCCTTCGTCAAGGTGGGCAACAGCTATGCTCAGGGAGAGGTGAAGTCTATTGGTGCTCCGATGCTGCTTGACATTGCATTCAACGCCGACGGTACGGCTACGAACTATGCCTTTACAAAGCAGACATGTGGAACGCATGGCTCACCTACAGTCACATACAATACCGACTACAAACGCTATGAGGCTGACCTATCGGGTAACAGCTTCAACGGAACGGCAGGGCACTATTACTACATACGTTTCCTCTATGACCAGGAGTTTATGAATCGTCTCGTCGACGGTCATACTCTTGAGGCGGTGGTAAAGGTGCCATACCTCAGCAGTACGGCTGAGGCTGATATCCTTGCCAACTACGAGAACGGAGGAACGGGTATTGGCATATACAATAAGACCTTCTTCACACAGGCATACGTCGATGGTGCTTACCGCTCCACATACGACAACGATGACCTTGATGACAAGGTTGGCACTTATCATCATGTGGTGGGTGTATATGACAAAGCCTCGGCTCAGTTGCTCATATATATTGACGGTCAGCTGACAGGTTCTCAGCCAGCTCCAGGCACCCATACGTTGACGAATACCACAGCTGCCCGCTACTATATGGTGGGAGGTAATCCCAACAGCAACAGTAACTGCGTGGCAGCATGGAACAGCAATATTGTATTCGCCCGAATATATGACGATGCACTGACGGCTGCTCAGGTTCAGACGCTGTATGACAAACTTAAGAAGTGACGGATTCGGAATAACGTGATAACGTAATAACGACGTAACGATATCTCGTAATAACGATATAACGAAAGGTAATGAGAAAGATACTGACGATATTAGCACTGATGATGACACTGGCATCATTTTGCCAGTCTGGTCAGCAGCTGCGCGTATACTACAAGAGCGGTCTTGTAGAGCTTATCTCCATCAGGGACGGCGGCTCCATCTCCCATTCCCGTGCGGACCTGTCAGGGAAAGTCCATGATGATTACGTTACGATGGACGTTTCCACCGACAACGGCACCCGTCAGTTTCTCTTCGAGGACCTTGACAGCATGATCCTTCCCAATGGTCGCTGCGTTGTCTTCAATGGCGGCACGAAGGGACAGGCTGAATATGCTAAGGAGTCTGTAAGTTATGAGTTTCCGACAGTTATTCCTCCGTATCTACCACGTGACGGTCGTAAGAGGAGTTCCTTCGAGGGCCGTTTCCCCGGTCAGGGCACAGGCAACGTGACATTCAAGTGGACCGAGAACGACCGCATCCGCCTGGATGTGGGTTACCAGAGCCGTGCAGAGAACCTCTCGTCTGACGGCACAAATGCGAGCTTCTTCTTTGACGGTGCCGACGACCTTGAGGGTGAGGCTTATACTGTTTACTTTCCCGACAGGACAGTCACGATACCTTCGGTTCAGACCCAGAACGGCGCTGACAACAGCACTCATATCTATGAGAGTGGTGACTGCGGTGTGGCGACCGCCACGCGGAACTCCGACGGCAGCTACGGCTTCACTTTGACTCACAAGGCGGCCTACCTTTGCTTCCTTCCCCACATCAACTACCTTCCGAGTGCTCGTATAGATAAGATAGAGCTTACTTGCAGCAATGCCATCGCCGGCACCTACGATTTGTCGAGCACCGGTCTCTACAACGGCACTTCCACAGTAAACACGATAACCCTGAATCTCAATCCGCAGAAGGATAGGGACTTCTTCATCGGTCACAACATCAACACTGAGCAGGACAGCTGTGCGGCATATATGGTGATAGCGACACAGGATGCCAACCGTACGTTTACGGCAACGTATTATATCACTGACACATTGAGCCGTATCAGTAAGGTCTACCATCAGACGTTCTCCTTCAGACCTCTTGCCAACACGGTATATCCAATTACATGTAACATCCGTGACACAGAGTTCAGGAGTGTTGACCTCGGTCTGTCTTGTAACTGGTCAAACGTAAATGTCGATGCCACAGAGCCGAGCAAGGTTGGAACGTATTATGCTGATGACTCAGAGGCCAATGCCAAATTACTTGAACAGACTATTGTCACGGAATGGCTGATGCCTACTAATGAACAACGTGATGAGCTACTTGAGAATTGCCAATGGGAGCGTGCGGTATACAATGGAATACCTGGTTATATCGTTACTGGAAGCAGGGCAGCCAAGGATGATGGTAACGTTCATCGGATTTTCCTGCCATGTGCCGAAGGTGTCAGTGCTTCCGATTGTCTCGCTCAGACAAGTCGTCCTGTGGAGGCACTTATGGTAGACTTAGGATTGAGTGTAAAGTGGGCGAGTCGTAATCTCGGTGCTCTCTCCGCAGATGATTTTGGCGATTTCTTTGCGTGGGGTGAGGTAGAGTCAAAAGACAGGTATACACAGGACAACTATAAATACTATGTAAACAGTAATTATAAAGTTCTTGGCGATGATTATAGTATTAGCGGTTCGCAGTATGACGCAGCTTTGGTAAACTGGGGCGGAATCTGGCGTATGCCTACCAGAAAGGAAATGCAGGAGCTGTTGGACAACTGTACATGGAGCTATGGTCAGCTCAATGGAGTGAATGGCTATTTTATCACGAGTGAAAAGGAAGGTAACAACAACAGAATTTTCATGCCAATGGCAGGCTATAAGAGCGATATGAGTCATACCCGTACAACATATGGCTCATACTTCACGGCAACACTCAATGGAGAGAGCACCACTTATGCCCATACTCTCTGGTTCTCCTCCTCAAATCAAGGTATAGACTCTACAAGTGTCAACCGCTATGGCAACTATACAGGCGGACAGAGTGCGAACCGCTACTTCGGACGTTCCATCCGCGCCGTGGCAGCTATGAATTCCGACATTAGTGGTATGTCACTCAATGTGCTTACAGACAGTGCCGCATGGACTTGGGGACAGAATAGCGCTAAGTTATACGGTACTCTGAGCAGCAGTGCTCCTATTGAGGGAACGGTGAAGGTAGGCTTCGTTATAGGTGAGACATCCACAGTGGAGAAAAGCACTGCGCGTCAAGTCATTACCTATCCGCAGGAACTTGCCGTAGGAAGATCTTTTGATGCCCAGGTGGATGTCTATGACAACGTAGGCTACTGGTATCGCGCATACGTGGAGACTGCCGACGGCACAGTGAGCTATGGGAACGCACGCCACTATGGTACAGAGATGGTAGACCTTGGACTGACCTCGGGGACGCGATGGGCAAACATGAACGTGGGTGCAAGCTGGTCTTATCAAATAGGCAACTATTACGCATGGGGAGAGACTGCGCCGCAACCTCCTTATACAAGAGACAGCTATGACCATTATAATAGCAGCTATAAGACCATTGGTGACAATGGCAATATCAGTGGCACGGACTATGATGCCGCACATGTCAACATGGGTAATGCGTGGCGCATGCCGACAAGGGATGAGATGCTGGAGCTGATAGAAGAGTGTGAATGGACTTATACATCGGACAACGGACAGGTTGGATACCGCGTGAAGGGAACAAACGGAAACTGCATCTTCATGCCTACTGCAGGTTACATAGACAATTTGAGTAATAACCGCACAGGATACGGTTCTTACTTCACTGCAGTCCTGAATAGGAACAATACAGACTATGCCAGCACACTCTGGTTCTCGTCAACGAGTCAGGGAGTCGACTCTACGGGTGTCAACCGCTATGGCAGCTATACAGGCGGACAAAGTGCGAACCGCTACTTCGGACGTAACATACGTGCCGTGGCTACTCCTAATGCCGTGGCAGCCGACAGTGTGTTGAACATAGTGACCGACAGTGCTTTATGGTCATTGAATGCCACCACGGCAACCCTATATGCGACGCTCACAAGCACCACTCCTCTGAACGGCAACGTCAGGGTTGGCTTTGTTATTGGCGACGACCGTAGTGTCACAGTCAATACTGCCCGCCTTGTCAAGCCGCTTACAGTGAACAAAGCTGGTAGCTTCTCCCAGACAGTCGATGTATATCAGAACATTGGGTACTGGTGCCGCGCATACGTAGTGATAGGAGGAACATACTTCTATGGTCAGCCTCGACACTATGGTTGGGAGCTGGTAGACCTTGGCATAAAGGATGCCAACGGTAATCCGGTGCTGTGGGCTAACATGAACGTGGGTGCCAGTCATCCAGAAGAGACAGGAAACTACTATGCGTGGGGTGAGACTACGACAAAGGAAAGTTTCACACAAAACAGCTATCAATACTATAAGAGTGGCTACATAGAGATTGACACAGACAACAGCATCAGCGGTACTTTGTATGATGCGGCTACTGTAAATATGGGTAGTCTCTGGCGCACACCTACACAGGCAGAGTGCGATGCACTTGCAGAAGGCTGCAACTGGGCAACTGTATATGTTGACGGTATTGCATGTTGGAAGGTGTCAAGCAAGACGGCTAATGCCGATGGTACATACAACTATATTCTGATGCCTAAGGCCAGTGGCACTGGCAGCTACATGACGGCTACACGCTATGACAATGACGAGTGCAAGCATTTTAACATTCCAGCAAGTGGCACTCCAAAGACGGCTAATAAATATAAATATGCTGGCATGACGGTACGTGCCGTATGCTCACCCGGCATCACCACCGATGGCGGCTATCTGTCTGTTCGTACGGACAGCACTGGCTGGCAGAGAGGTGACACAGAGTTAACCCTGCGTGGCACACTGAGCAGTAGCTATGATATCAGCAATGGTGTTACCGTTGGCTTTATCACTGGTGACTATGCTGACCTGAAGGCAGGTGACAGTGATGTGACTGACTATGCGCTTACCATGACAGCAACGGGTAGTTTTACAAAGACTATCGATATTTCCGGCAGGAACAACATGGGCAGCTGGTATCGTGCATACGTGAAGGTTGGTAACAATTATTTCTATGGTAACGTGCTCCAATGGGGTATCATACAGGTTGACCTCGGTCTTGAGTCTGGAAACAAATGGGCTAATATTAACATAGGAGCCAACAGCCCAGAGGAGACGGGTGACTGGATAGCATGGGGAGAAACGACATCAAATACAAGCTATAGTACCGGCTCTTACCTGTATTGTCAAAACAATCAATACCAAAACATAGGCACAAACATATCTGCTACCACCTATGATGCTGCCTATATGAGATGGAACCTGCAATGGCACATGCCTACTCAAGATGAGATGGCTGACCTATGTAATAACTGTGATTGGACCTATCACACCATTAACGGCATGAAATGCTATAAGGTAGCAAGCCGGACTAATGCAAACTATATCCTATTACCTATACGAGGCTATATGAATAATACCTCTGTGGGAGGTGCGACGACTGCCTACTATTGGACAGGTAATATTAATGGCGGTGCGACAAGCAACAGTGCCTATGCCGGGCATTTCAGCGGAGAATCAACTGTCTCCAAGAGCTATACCGCTACAGACTATCGGTACAGGGGACTTCTGATCCGTGCTGTTGCGAACAGGTAGGAAAGACATGTCGACATGTCGTAATACCGACATAACGTAAAAAGTAAAAATGAGAAAGAAACTGACGATATTAACCCTTCTGCTGACACTGACCCTGTCAGCCTTTGCTCAGACAGGTCAGCAGATCCGCGTATACTACAAGAGCGGTCTTGTAGAGCTTATCTCCATCAGGGACGGCGGCTCCATCTCCCATTCCCGTGCGGACCTGTCAGGGAAAGTTCATGATGATTACGTTACGATGGACGTTCCCACCGACAACGGCACCCGTCAGTTTCTCTTCGAGGACCTTGACAGCATGATTCTTCCCAACGGTCGCTGCGTTGTCTTCAACGGCGGCACGAAGGGTCAGGCCGAATATTCCAAGGAGTCAGTCTGCGACGTATGGCCAGTAGGTACTCCCCCGTCTTTTGCTAATGACGGTCGTAAGAGGAGTTCCTTTGAGGGTCGTTTCCCCGGTCAGGGCACAGGCAACGTGACATTCAAGTGGACCGAGAACGACCGCATCCGCCTGGATGTGGGTTACCAGAGCCGTGCTGAGAACCTCTCGTCTGACGGTACAAACGCGAGCTTCTTCTTTGACGGTGCCGACGACCTTGATGGCGAGGCTTATACTGTTTATTTCCCCGACAGGACCGTCACGATACCTGCGGTTCAGACCCAGAACGGTGCCGACAACAGCACTCATATCTATGATAGCGGTGACTGCGGTGTGGCGACCGCCACGAAGAACTCCGACGGCAGCTACGGCTTCACGTTGACTCACAAGGCATCCTACCTTTGCTTCCTTCCCCACATCAACTACCTTCCGAGCGCTCGTATAGACAAGATAGAGCTTACTTGCAGCAATGCCATCGCCGGCACCTACGACTTGTCGAGCGCCGGTCTCTACAACGGCACTTCCACAGTAAACACTATAACCCTGAATCTCAATCCTCAGAGGGACAGGGACTTCTTCATCGGTCACAACATCAATACCGAGCAGGACAGCTGTGCGGCATATATGGTGATAGCCCCCCAGGACGGCAGTCGCTCCTTCACGGTTACCTATTACATTACTGACACACTAAGTAATGTCTCAAAGAAGTTCTTTCAGTCTTTTACTCTTCAGCCATTGGCAAATACTGTATATCCGATTACCTGCAACATCCGTGACACAGAATTCCGTAAGGTTGACCTCGGTCTGTCGTGTAACTGGTCAAATGTGAATGTTGACGCAACAGATCCCAGTCTGTATGGTACGAGTTTTGCTACAGATGCTGAAGCCAACGCCGCCCTTTTATCTAAGACGGTTGTTACAGAGTGGCTGATGCCCGATGATGACCAAGAGGCAGAATTGTTGCAGAAATGTCAGTGGAAATGGGGAGAGTATAATGGACAAAAAGGATACATCGTAACTGGTGTGGGTATGTCATTGGACGATGGTAACATTCATAGAATATTTCTTCCATCAAAAAGTAACATACCGGTGACACCAGAAGAGTGTCTTGCTGCTAATAGCCGTCCTGTGGAAACGCTGATAGTTGATATGGGACTGCCAAAGGGAACCAAGTGGGCGGTATGTAATGTCGGTGCCCAGTCGGCAACAGAAGCTGGAGATTACTTTGCATGGGCTGAGACTGAGACAAAGTCGAGATATTCTGAAAGTAATTATCTGTATGGAACTCGTAATTTAGGTGAAAACTTTAATATCAGTGGAACTCAACTTGATGCAGCCTTCATACGTTGGGGAGGCTCATGGCGTATGCCAACAAAGGAAGAATGGGAAGAACTTATCAATGAAGAGAATTGCTCATGGAGCTGGTCAACAATAAATGGTGTCAATGGTCATATAGTCACCAGCCTTTCCAACGGCAACAAGATCTTCTTACCAGCAGTGGGTATGAGATATAATGAGGGCGTACACTATATGGGTTCAAGTGGTATATATGCCTCTGCTACGCAGGGAGGCAATAATAGCAGCTATTCTCATACATTAATTTATCATTACTCAGCAAAAGGATTGTACAATGGTGACAGCTATTATCCGTTTAATTCCTGGAGCTCACCAGGACGTTATGGTTCAGCGCGGTATATGGGAAAAACAATACGTCCTGTTATGTCTACGATTGAACCGACATCAGACGGAATGGAGCTGACCATACTTACCGATAGCGCTTTGTGGAATATGGGTAATACAACAGCAACTCTGTATGGGTCGCTGAGAAGTACAACGCCAATCATAGGTGAGATAATGGTCGGAATTATAGTTGGTGACAGTGCAGGCATTTCCATAAAGACAGAAGATGGAGCACAGCAAAATTACAGATATCTCTACTCCAAAAAAACTTCTACGGCCGGAGTCTTTAATTACACACTACCTGTATATGCTAATATAGGCTACTGGTATAAGTCGTTTGTACAGACTTCTGATACTATTATGTATGGAAAAGCACGGCACTTTGGTTATGAGATGGTTGATCTTGGTCTGAATACAGGTACTCTTTGGGCAAATATGAATTTGGGAGCGGAAAGCCCTGAGGAAAGCGGATACTCTTATGCTTGGGGTGAGACAGTGACAAAGGGTGTATATGATGCGGGTAGCTATCAATTCTCTACTACGAAGAACTTAGGAATGAACTATGATATCTCAGGAACAAAATACGATGCCGCTCATGTCAATCTGGGCAATGCGTGGAGACTTCCGACTAACGAAGAAATGAGTGAGCTGCTTAACGGTTGTACATGGGAGTACGTCATTCAGAACTCTACCAACGGCTACCGGGTAACAGGACCTAATGGCAACAGCATCTTCTTGCCTGATGCAGGCTTCATGTATCAATCAAGTCTATATTACAGTAATAGTGGAGGCGTATATATGACTGCTACACAGGCAGGTAATTACAATGAGTATGCATATACGCTTGGTTTCTATGGGGCAACAAGAGGAATATATCATGGTGACAGCTACTCTCCGTTTAATACTTGGAGTTCTCCTCAACGCTATGCCTCTATGCGCTATATGGGAAAGTCTGTCCGTCCGGTAGCAACTCTTAATAATTTTGACGGTGACAATGCCTATACGATACTTACAGACAGTGCTACATGGAAAACTGGTGATACCCGTGCCACTATTTATGGTACGATGAGCATGATAAGACCTGTCGAAGATAATGTGACAGTAGGGTTTGTTATTGGTGAAAACAGGACAGTAACCAAGAGTGACTGTTCATTTGAATATTTTGAGACCGTCAATGACGGATGCTCTATATCTACAGAGATTAATATCGAGGATAATATAGGCTACTGGTACCGCGCATACGTTCAGACTGCAAATAAAATCTTTTATGGTGAGGCTAAACATGTGGGGTTGGAAATGGTTAACCTGAATCTTCCTTCAGGTACACTTTGGGCTAATATGAACGTCGGTTCAAACTGGCCAGAAGAGTGCGGTAACTTCTATGCATGGGCAGAGACTGAAACAAAGAGCGATTACTCGACTGGTACATATTTTTATGGCACACAGAATCTAGGTGATAATAATGACATAAAGGGTACAGAATGTGATGCCGCTCGCGTAAATATGGGTCTTAAATGGCGTATGCCTACCAACATAGAGGCTCAGGAGCTGTTGGATCATTGCACTTGGACATGGGTTTTGGAGAATGGTGTTAACGGTTATCGTGTTACAGGAACCAATGGAAACAGCATATTCCTTCCTGCAACAGGATTCAGACAGAACACTTCTCTTTATAATCATGACTCTGGTGCTGTCTATGCGACAAGCGTTGCCGTAAATGCAAGTGATTATGCATATATGCTTGGGTTTTATGGGTCAACAAGAGGAATATATCATGGCGACAGCTACTCTCCGTTTAATACTTGGAGTTCTCCTCAACGCTATGCCTCTATGCGCTATATGGGCAAAGCCATCCGTGCTGTTGCGAACAGGTAGGAAAGACATGTCGACATGTCGTAATACCGACATAACGTAAAAAGTAAAAATGAGAAAGAAACTGACGATATTAACCCTTCTGCTGACACTGACCCTGTCAGCCTTTGCTCAGACAGGTCAGCAGATCCGCGTATACTACAAGAGCGGTCTTGTAGAGCTTCTCTCCATCAGGGACGGCGGCTCCATCTCCCATTCCCGTACGGACCTGTCAGGGAAAGTTCATGATGATTACGTTACGATGGACGTTCCCACCGACAACGGCACCCGTCAGTTTCTCTTCGAGGACCTTGACAGCATGATCCTTCCCAATGGCCGCTGCGTTGTCTTCAACGGCGGGACGAAGGGTCAGGCCGAATATTCCAAGGAGTCAGTCTGCGACGTATGGCCAGTAGGTACTCCCCCGTCTTTTGCCAATGACGGTCGCAAGAGGAGTTCCTTCGAGGGCCGTTTCCCCGGTCAGGGCACAGGCAACGTGACGTTCAAGTGGACCGAGAACGACCGTATACGCCTGGATGTGGGTTACCAGAGCCGTGCAGAGAATCTCTCGTCTGACGGCACAAATGCGAGCTTCTTCTTTGACGGTGCCGACGACCTTGAGGGTGAGGCTTATACTGTTTACTTCCCCGACAGGACAGTCACGATACCTGCGGTTCAGACCCAGAACGGTGCCGACAACAGCACTCATATCTATGAGAGCGGTGACTGCGGTGTGGCGACCGCCACGCGGAACTCCGACGGCAGCTACGGCTTCACTTTGACTCACAAGGCGGCCTACCTTTGCTTCCTTCCCCACATCAACTACCTTCCGAGCGCTCGTATAGATAAGATAGAGCTTACTTGCAGCGATGCCATCGCCGGCACCTACGATTTGTCGAGCGCCGGTCTCTACAACGGCACTTCCACAGTAAACACTATAACCTTGAATCTCAATCCTCAGAGGGACAGGGACTTCTTCATCGGTCACAATATCAATACCGAGCAGGACAGCTGTGCGGCATATATGGTGATAGCCCCCCAGGACGGCAGCCGCTCCTTCACGGCCGTGTACTATATCACAGACACGTTGAGCCATATCAGCAAGATATACCGTCAGACGTTCTCTTTCCAGCCTCTTGCCAACACTGTATATCCGATAACCTGCAACATCCGTGACACAGAGTTCAGGACAGTTGACCTCGGATTGTCTTGCAACTGGTCAAACGTGAATATAGATGCCACAGAGCCGAGTCGCAAGGGCAGTACCTTCTCCTCGGACTCCGATGCCAACGCCGCCCTTTTGTCCGAGACGGTTGTCACGGAGTGGCTGATGCCCACCGATGACCAGGAGACAGAGCTGATAGAGAAGTGTCATTGGACATGGGGCGAGTATAACGGTCAGACAGGCTACCTTGTGACCGGTGCCGCGATAGCGAAGGAGTACGGCACAACTCTGAGGATCTTCATCCCCTGTGACAGCCAGGTGTCGCCCTCGGAGTGTCTGTCCCTGAACTACCGTCCTGTCGAGGCGTTGATGGTAGACATGGGTTTGCCGAGCGGTGTGAAGTGGGCGAGCCGCAACATCGGCGCCAACAGTGTTGAGGACTACGGCTACTATTTCTCCTGGGGAGAGGTGGATACAAAGACGAGCTACACAAGTGATACCTATAAGTACGGTACTCAGAACCTTGGCGACAACTACGACATCAGCGGAACCCAGAACGATGCCGCTGTGGTGAACTGGGGCGGAATCTGGCGTATGCCTACGAGTACGGACATGTCAGAATTGATGAATGACTCTTACTGCCAGTGGACATGGTCGAGTATCAACGGAGTTAACGGCTACATAGTCACCGGCAGCAACGGCAACAAGATATTCCTGCCTGCGGCGGGAATAATGAAGGGGTCTGGCTTGTCGAGTGCCTCACGCTGGGGAAGCTATTCAACTTCTACGCAGTCTGGTGACAGAGAACCTTATAGTTATACTCTGGACTGGAATATAGACAGAGATTCAGGAACACGGTATCTTCGCAGTGATAACACATGGCATCCGTTCAACGATTGGGGGGATGCCGCAAACCGTTGTTATGGAAGAAGTGTCAGACCTGTAGCTACTCCTAATGCTGTGACACCTGATGGCAACTCCTTCAACATTATCACAGACAGTGCTACTTGGGAATTAGGTAATATAGAAGCAATGCTTTATGGTACATTAAGCAGTTCTATGCCAATAAAGGGAAGTGTAAAAGTTGGCTTTGTAGTCGGAGATAGTTCTTCAATTACTAAAGGTAATGCCCGTTTTGAATATGAGAAGATTGTTAATGTCGGTGGCAGTTTCTCGCAGTCACAACCCGTACATGACAATATAGGCTATTGGTATCGCGCTTTTGTTGATACAGGTGATGCTGTATTCTACGGTAAAGCACGCCACTACGGGTTTGAGATGGTTGACCTTGGCATAGGTACTCTTTGGGCAAATATGAATGTTGGAGCAAGTGCCCCCGAAGAGTATGGCAACTATTATGCATGGGGAGAGACGACAACTAAGAACGACTATTCATCTGGCACATACTTATATGGTACGCAGAACTTAGGAGATGGTTATGATATTGCAGGTACAGAACATGATGTGGCACATGTCAAGATGGGTAACGCATGGCGTATGCCTACCAGCTCGGAAATGGATGACTTGCTTAGCAAATGCACATGGACATGGACTTCGCAGAACAATGTCTCAGGTTATATGGTTACAGGTACAAATGGCAATAGTATCTTCCTGCCTGCAGCAGGGTATATGAAGAATTCTGCTTTACAGAGCAAATCGCTTTGGGGAAGCTATTCAACTTCTACTCAGTCTGGTGACAGGGATTCTCATGCCTATGCCCTTGATTGGAATATAAACAGAGACTCGGGTACAATATATCTTCGCAGTGACAACACATGGCATCCGTTCAATGATTGGGGAGATGCTGCAAACCGATGCTACGGAAGAAGTGTCAGACCCGTGGCGGCACCCAATGCGATTAGTTCCGACAGTATGCAAGTGATGACTATACTTACGGATAGTGCGACATGGAAGATTAACGAAACGAGTGCAACCATATATGGTACATTGCGAAGCACAACACCTCTGCTTGAGGGTGTAAAGGCTGGCTTTGTTGTTGGCAACAGTTTGACGATAGAGAAACATAATGCCACGGTATATGAACTTATACCAGATTCCAAGGGTATTTTCCATACGACAATCAATGTTACGGACAATATAGGTTACTGGTACCGTGCTTTCGTAGAACTTCCAAATGGTGAGTTGTTCTATGGCAAAGCCCGCCACTTTGGTTGGGAAATGGTTGATCTCGGACTTCCATCGGGTACACTTTGGTGTAACGTGAATGTTGGTTGCTCATGGCCGGAGGAGTATGGCAACTACTATGCTTGGGGAGAGACGACTACAAAGAGTGATTATTCATTTTCTACATACCTGTACGGCACACAGAACCTCGGCATCAATTATAATATAGGTGGAACAGAATATGATGCTGCATACGTGAACATGAATACATCATGGCGTATGCCGACAAGTACGGAGATGGATGAGTTAAAGAACAACTGCACATGGAGGTGGACTTCGCAAAATGATGTTAATGGTTATCTTGTTACAGGTGACAATGGTAATAGCATTTTCTTGCCTGCGGCAGGATATATGAAGAATTCCAGTTTGTTGAATCTATCCCTTTGGGGAAGCTATGCAACTTCCACACAATCGGGTGATGGTGACAGTCATGCTTATATCCTTGACTGGAATATAGACAGAGATTCTGGAACAATATATCTTCGCAGTGACAACACATGGCATCCTTTCAATGATTGGGGAGAAGCGGCTAATCGCTGTTACGGCCGCTCCGTCCGTGCTGTCGCAAACAGGTAGGAAAGAAATAACGTAATAACGATATCCCGTATAATAACGACATAACGAAAGACAATGATGAAGAAACTGACGATACTAACACTGATGGTTATACTGGCGCTGCCTGCCCTGGCGCAGTCAGGTCAGACTTTGCGAGTATATCAGTCGGGTGGTGTGACAGATACACTGGTAGTATTACCTAACTCGTCAATATACCATTCTCATGAAGACCTCAGCGGTAATACTCATGATGACATTGTGTCTGTTATCGTAAAAGATGCCAATGGTCCCCACCGTTATATGCTTTCCGATATAGATAGCCTTATTATGCCTAACGGCAGAAGAGTGGTGTTCTTCGGTAGCACCAAAGGACAGGCTAAGATGTTCAGGGAGTTTATAGGATTGCCAGATGACGGAAATGACAATGCGAAGTCACCAAGAAAGAGTTACTTCGATGGTACATTCCCTGGAAAGGGTAGCGGTAATGTGACATTTTACTGGACAGAGAATGATCGCATACGGTTGGATGTGGGATATGAGAGTCGTGCCGAGAGGCTTACAAGCAATAATCGTAATGCGGAATTCCTGTTTGACGGTGCCGACCTTGACGGTCCAGCCTATACGGTATATTACCCAGGAAAGACGGTTACCATCCCTTCTATACAAAATCAGACAGGTGCTGACAATACTAGCCATGTGGGAGTAAATGGCGACTGTGGTACTGCTACAGCTACCCGTAACAATGATGGCTCGTATGCCTTTACTCTTGAGCACAAGGCAGCGTACCTCTGTTTCCTACCACACATTGATTATCTGCCGAGTGTTAGGATTAATAAGATTAAGGTTACCTGTAACGATTACATCGCCGGTGATTATCAATTGTCAACGGCAGGACTGTACAGTCCTGAGAATGCCTCGAATACGATCACTCTGAATCTTACACAGCCACCAAAAACCAAGGACTTTCTTATCGGTCACAATGCCAATACCGAGCAAGACTCCTGTGCCGCATATATGGTTATTGCTCCACAGAATGGGTCGAGAAGTTTCACAGTGTCATATTTCCTTACTGACACGCTGAGCAGGATGGATCAAGTGTACAATCAGTCGTTTTCCTTCCAGCCGTTGGCAAACACAGTATACCCAATCACATGCAATATTCCAGAAAGTGTGTTCCGCAGCGTTGACCTTGGTTTTAGTCATGTGTGGTCGAATGTAAATGTAGGAGGTAACCTGCCAAATGAAGAAGGAAACTTCTATACTCATGAGGCTGCTGAGGCAGCTCTTACCGACACTTGGCAATTGCCTGATGAAGAAGATATCTCCGAGCTGATTGAACAGTGCTCATGGGAGTGGGGAACATACAACGGAACAGAAGGATGGTTTATTACTGGCACAAACAATGGCAACGAGGACATACAGCCGCCACGTATATTCCTGCCACTATCGGGATATCAGGAAAACGGAGTGTCTCAGCAGGTTTCCAATGGCTATTACTGGCTTGCCTCTGATGACAATGACCCGCAAGGACAGTCTCAGGTTCTTACTATCAGCCGTAGTGACAAAGCCGCTGTGCTGATGAACAGTACGCTGGCAATGAGCGCACGTCCTGTTAAGGATATAGCACGCGAGTTCCGCATACCATACAGCGGAACAGACTACGTAGATCTTCGTACGCATGGTCCGGGCTATAGTATAAAGGTGTATGACCATGCGGGTCCTAATGCTGACTACAGCAATAGTGCCAATGGCTACCTGCGTATCACCTGTGCCGAAGGGTATAAGCTGAATGTCACTGGTACAGTGAATACTGAGAGTGTTGGGTATGACTGGATTGCGCTCCTTGACACAGATGGCTTCACCAGTACAGAGGTGGGGCGTACGGGCGGCAACACTACTATGAATCTGACATCAAACACTAACGACATACTCTTGTGGTTCCGTTCTGACGGAAGTTCGGTACGCTCAGGTCTTGACCTCACCGTTACCATACAGCGAATGACAACCGACTATAACATCGTTATTGCCGATGTGGAGGGGGGTACGATGACGGCAAGCAAGTATATCGCCAATCCTGAGGACACAGTTATACTCAGTTCCGTACCAGCACCGGGATATGTGCTTCACCATATCAAAGTGGAAACCGAGGGGTCTGTCCTTACGCTTTATGAAGACGACCCGCGTCTGTTTCAGAGCGCGTCATCGGCAGCACGACATTACCTGATGTGCGACACTGTGAGGGTACGTGATGGCAACTGGTGGCACGACACGTCTCATTTCCTAATGCCGTACAGCAATGTCACTGTTACACCGGTGTTTGTACATCCCGATGGCGTCGCTCAATATGTCAACATGCCTGGTAATAGTGTGGTGAAAGTTGAAAGGAAATATACCCAGCGGCTTTTAGACTATGGCGTAAACCAGTACATGTTCTATGATCATGGAGGCAAGGATGGTGACTATGTCAACAGTGTGGACGGATACATGTTGGCTGATGCTCCTATAGGATATAAGATTCAGGTTATGGCGACGACGGATACTGAGGGACCAGATTATCTCAGGGTGCTCGATGGATATAGCACGACATTCTGGGAAAAGGCAAGGACCAGCGGCAGACCAGGTAATCTAAATACGACGACAAGTAACAATCAGGCTTATCTCCACTTCCATTCCGATGGTAGCATTGTGTATTCTGGGTATGTCGGAACTATATCAATGTTAGAAGATGACCTAAAATCCGCAATTAATAGTGATGCTGACAATTTTTGCAGTTTGCTTCTCCATCTGACGATAGTCTTGCCACTTCAGACGTGATTATGTATGGGTCATGCCCACCTTCCCCTTACCCCGTCAAGCATTACAGGGGCTTTATGCTGCCGTTAACCCGCAAATTCGGTTACTTATCCGTCAGTGAGTGCAAAAGGATTCTGATATGACTTGTTGTCCGTGTAGATATTCAGCTGATATTGCCTTGCCGTCCTTATCC
>FLNX01000130.1_pt1 | contig 65812 bp, 31 predicted proteins | sample 1140341 | NCBI WGS metagenome assembly FLNX01 (sample SAMEA3878208, study PRJEB12797) | bioreactor metagenome | biome: Moose rumen | place: Sweden | collected 2011-10
ATCTATGCTATTCCTAACGCTGCTGAACTGCCTTGGGGCAAACTGGATGTAGACGTAGTGCTGGAGTGCACAGGTTTCTACACCTCTAAGGAGAAGGCTTCTGCTCACCTGACTGCTGGTGCCAAGAAGGTTGTGATCTCTGCTCCTGCCGGCAATGACCTGCCCACCATCGTTTACAACGTGAACCACAAGACCCTGACTCCTGCCGACACCGTTATCAGCGCTGCTTCTTGCACCACTAACTGTCTGGCTCCTATGACCAAGGCCCTGAATGACTTCGCTGCTATCCAGAGCGGTATCATGACAACTGTTCACGCTTACACTGGCGACCAGATGATCCTCGACGGTCCTCAGCGCAAGGGTGATGTTCAGCGTGCCCGTGCCGGTGCCCAGAACATCGTTCCTAACTCAACAGGTGCTGCCAAGGCTATCGGCCTGGTGATCCCCGAACTGAACGGTAAGTTGATCGGTGCTGCCCAGCGCGTTCCGACTCCCACAGGTTCTACCACTATCCTGCACGCTGTTGTGAAGGGTGAGGTGACTGTTGAGGACATCAACGCTGCCATGAAGGCTGCTGCCAACGAGTCGTTCGGCTACACCGAGGAGAAACTCGTTTCTAGCGACATCATCGGTATGAAGTTCGGTTCACTGTTCGACGCTAACCAGACGATGGTCAGCAAGATTGGTGACGGTAACTCTCTCGTTCAGGTTGTTGCTTGGTACGACAATGAGAACTCTTACACTTCTCAGATGGTTCGCACCATCAAGTACCTCGCTGAACTGAAATAAGAGCCGCAGATTCCACTGATTATCATAGATAATCAAAAAAAGAGCCGTCTGATTTTGTCAGACGGCTTTTTTTATGTAACTTTGCAGCCGAATTTGATAGAGACTACTAAATCGGTTGGAAAATTGAAGTATTTTGGATTAAAGCAGATATTGGTTTCCTTGCTCGCCCTTGTCTTGGTTCTGGCTGGGTGCAAAGAGCCTACGCGCGAACCCGCCAGCCTTCAGGATGCGGCTCCTGTGGCCACCATCGTGGAGGACACGACGCAGCAAGTGGTGGATACGTTGCAGTCGGAGATGAACTTCATCCTGGAGCGCGAGGCCGTGCTGCAGCGCGTGAAGGACATCTATGGCGTGGTGAAGGCGGAGTTTCTGAGGCGCGGCAGTTCCGTGGAGAACGAACTGCTGGACAAGGCCTACTGCTCGCAGGACTGGAACAAACTCCTGCTGGCCGTGCGCTATAAGGAGCATCTGACGAATACGCTCTTCTTCGAGGTGAACCACTGGTCGATGACTACGGAGTCGGGGGTCGTGTGGTTCGATGAATTCGAAGTGACCAACCTGACGTTAGGCCCCGAGAAGCGGGCGACGGTAGCGTTTACGGTCTATGAAGACGATACCTACGTTCCCGCCCAGGTGGATATGGTGTATGAGAACGGGCAGTGGCTGATAGACAACTTCTACAATATGAAGTATATGATGGATATCAGGGAGCGCATGTGGTATTTCCTTGAAACGGATATGATGTAAAGATTGGAACGAATGATAACCATACTGGGCCCGACGGCCAGTGGGAAGACGCCTGTGGCAGCCCGTCTGGCTGTGGAGATCGGCGGGGAGATAATCTCGGCTGATTCGCGACAGGTGTATCGACGGATGGACATCGGGACGGGAAAGGATCTGGCAGACTATGTAGTCACGAATCAGGAGACAGGAGAAAGGAAAAATGTAACCTATCATCTGATAGATATCCGCGAGCCTGGCACGAGATATAATCTCTTTGAATATCAGCAGGACTTCTTCGATGCGTATCAGGACATCCGGAGTAGGGGAGCGGTGCCCATCCTCTGCGGGGGCACGGGCCTCTATATCGAGGCAGTGCTGAAGGGCTATCAGTTGTCGCCCGTGCCGCAGAACCAGCCGTTGCGCGACAGGCTGGAGGGCCTGAGCCTGTCGGAACTGACGCAGATGCTCATGGAACTGAAGGCGAAGAACGGCTCGACGATGCACAACACGACGGACGTGGACTCCTGTCAGCGGGCCATCAGGGCTATTGAAATAGAGACGTACAATGCGGCGCATCCTACGCCGAAGCGCGAACTACCGCCCGTGGACTCGCTCATCATCGGCATCAGCATCGACCGCGAACTGCGTCGCGAGAAGATCACCCGAAGGCTGAAGGCGCGCCTGGAGGAGGGAATGGTTGACGAGGTGAAGGCCCTGCTGGACGAGGGCATCCCTGCGGAAGACCTGATCTACTACGGCCTGGAATACAAGTTCGTGACGGAATACCTGATGGGGCAGACGTCGTACGACGAGATGTTTACCCGACTCGAGATAGCCATCCACCAGTTTGCCAAGCGGCAGATGACGTGGTTCAGGGGTATGGAACGGCGCGGCTTCACCATCCACTGGATAGACGCCACGCTTCCGATGGAGGAGAAGGTCAGGGAGATTGAGAAATTGAGAGATTGAGAAATGGAGATATTATGGCAGTAGAAACGACAAGATGGGGCATACTGTATTGCCCGAAGGCAGGACTGACGAATCCCCGCAAGCGCTGGGATAAGATACAGGCCGTGCTCGACAGCCGCAAGGTGCAGTACGACATGGTGCAGAGCGAGAACGCTGACAGCGTGGAGCGTCTGGTGAAGATGATGATTGCCAATGGCTATAAGACCATCATCATCGTCGGAGGTGACTCGGCACTGAACGATGCTGTGAACTGCTTGATGATGGAAGAGAAGACCGTCAGGGACGAGATGGCGCTGGGCGTCATCCCCAACGGCGTGATGAACGACTTCGCCCGCTTCTGGGACTTCGACGAGGACGAGATCGAGCAGACCGTAGACTGGATCGTGAAGCGCAGACTGAGGAAGGTAGACCTCGGCTGCATCCGCTATACCAACGCCAAGGACGAGAAGTGCCACCGCTACTTCCTGAACTGCGTGAACATCGGTATGACGGCCGACATTATGAACCTGCGCCGCCAGACGCGCCGTCTCTTCGGCTCGCGGACGCTGTCGTTCATCTCGTCGCTCTTCGTGATGCTCTTCCACCGGATGGAATACAAGATGAAACTGCGGATCAACAGCGACACCATCGACCGCAAGGTGATGACCGTCTGCATCGGCAATGCCCCTGGCTACGGACAGACGCCGAACGCCGTGCCCTACAATGGGATGCTCGACGTGTCGGTTGTCTATCATCCCGAGGTGGTGCAACTCATCGAGGGCCTGTGGCTCCTGATTACGGGTCGCTTCCTGAATCACCGCAGCGTACACCCCTTCCGCACGACGGAGGTACAGGTGGACGAGGCCAAGCATGCGATGGTGGGCATAGACGGGCGACTGATGAAAACACCCGTGGGGTCGTTCCGCGTGAGTGTGGAACAGGAGGTGATAAACTTCCTGATTCCGGCATAAACGAGGGGTTGCGGAGTTCCGCAGCCCTTTTTTGATTTAAATATTTGTTAAATAAGTGGATTTCTTTTGTCGGCTGAATAAAAATGCCTAACTTTGTTGACGTGTTATGAACACAATGTGAAATTAAGATCTAAAACAAGTATAATAAAAACCTAACAAGGAACTATGAGTTATTTACGATTAGAAAAAGCCGTGATGACTAACCTGCAGGAAAGTCTCCGTCGCGAATTGCTCAGAACCAACCGTTCGGGTGCCTATAGCAGTTCTACGCTCGTAGACTGCAATACGCGCAAGTACCACGGTCTGCTGGTCGTTCCTGTACCCGAACTCGACGATGAGAACCATGTGCTCTTGTCGTCGCTCGACTGTACGGTGATCCAGCACGGAGCAGAATTCAACCTCGGCCTGCACAAGTATCAGGGCAACACGTTCAGTCCCAACGGACACAAGTACATCCGTGAGTTTGACGCCAGCAAGGTACCTACGACAACGTACCGTGTGGGCGGAGTGATCCTGAAGAAGGAGGTCATCTTCCAGCACTATGAGGACCGCATCCTCATCCGCTATACGCTGGTCGACGCCCACTCTGCCACGACCCTGCGCTTCCGCCCCTTCCTGGCCTTCCGCAGCGTGCGTCAGTTTACCCATGAGAATTCTACCGCCAGCCGCGAGTTCTCGCAGGTTGACAATGGTATTAAGACCTGTATGTATGCCGGCTATCCCGACCTGTATATGCAGTTCTCGAAGAAGAATGAGTTTATCTTCCAGCCCGACTGGTATCGCGGCATCGAGTATCCGAAGGAGCAGGAGCGCGGCTACGCCTCCAACGAGGATCTCTACGTGCCTGGCTATTTCGAAATGCCTATCAAGAAGGGCGAGAGCATCATCTTCTCAGCCTCTACCTCGCAGATCAAGACCTCTACGCTGAAGAAACTGTTCGACGTGGAGGTGGATGACCGCGTGCCCCGCGACAATTTCTACCATTGCCTGGTGACTGCTGCCCACCAGTTCCATAATCGTCAGTCGAACGACGACCGCTATCTGCTGGCAGGCTATCCCTGGTTCAAGTGCCGTGCCCGCGATACGTTTATCGCACTGCCGGGTCTGACGCTGGCTATCGGCGAACAGGACTACTTCGAACTGGTGATGAAGACTGCCGAGAAAGGTCTCCGCGAGTTTATGGAGGAGAAGCCCCTGAGCGTGAAGATCTACGAGATGGAGCAGCCCGACGTGCCCCTCTGGGCTATCTGGGCCATCCAGCAGTATGTGAAGGAAGTAGGTGTCGAGGCTGGCTACAAGAAGTATGGTAAGTTGGCTGCCGACATCGTCAGTTATATTATAAAAGGTGGACACCCGAACCTGCGCCTCGACGAGAACGGCCTGATCTATTCGAATGGCCGCAATCGTGCGGTGACTTGGATGAACTCCACGGCCAATGGTCGTCCCGTGGTACCGCGTTCTGGCTACATCGTGGAGTTCAACGCCCTCTGGTACAACGCCCTGAAGTTCTGCGCCGCTATGAAGACGGAGCAGGGCAAGCAGAAGGAGGCCGAGGATCTGGAGAAGCGTGCCGAACTGGCCAAGCAGTCGTTTGTGGAGACCTTCGTCAACGAATACGGCTATCTGCTCGACTACGTAGACGGCAATATGATGGACTGGAGCGTCCGCCCGAACATGATCTTCGCCGTAGCCCTCGACTACTCGCCGCTGAACCAGCAGCAGATGAAGAGCGTGGTGGATATCTGCACCCGTGAACTGCTGACCCCGAAGGGCCTGCGCTCACTCTCTCCGAAGAGCGGCGGCTACAATCCGATGTACGTCGGCCCGCAGACCCAGCGTGACTATGCCTACCATCAGGGAACGGCCTGGCCCTGGCTCGGCGGTTTCTATATGGAGGCCTGCCTGAAACTCTATAAGCGTTCTCGCCTCTCGTTCATCGAGCGTCAGTTGGTGGGCTATGAGGATGAGATCGACTACCATGCCATTGGTACCATCAGCGAACTCTTCGACGGCAACCCGCCCTTCCACGGACGTGGTGCGATGTCGTTTGCGATGAACGTCGCCGAGATCCTGCGTACCTTGAAGTTGATGGATAAGTATTCATATCAAAAATAAGGAGGAACGACGATGAAAGTATTAATGTTTGGATGGGAGTATCCTCCTCACGTATTTGGTGGACTCGCCACTGCTAACTATGGAATATCCGAGGGTCTGAAGGCTCAGGGTGACATCGAGACCGTGCTCTGCCTGCCGCATCCGTTCGGCGACGAGAGCCAGCACGCCTGCCGCATTGTGGCTATGAACGCCGTGCCTATCGCCTACCGTGATGTTGACTACGACTACGTGAAGCAGCGCGTGGGCAATATTATGGACCCTGACTACTATTTCAAACTCCGCGAGCATATCTATGCCGACTTCAACTATATGAACGTGAACGACCTCGGCGCGATGGAGTTTGCGGGAGGCTATCCCGGCAACCTGCACGAGGAGATCAACAACTACTCGATCATCGCTGGCCAAGTGGCCCGTACCGAGGAGTTTGACATCATCCACGCCCACGACTGGCTGACCTTCCCTGCCGGCATCCACGCCAAGCAGGTGAGCGGCAAGCCGCTGTGCATCCACGTTCACGCCACAGATTTTGACCGTAGCCGCGGTAAGGTGAACCCCACCGTCTACTCCATTGAGAAGAACGGTATGGACTGGGCCGACTGCATCATGTGTGTGTCGGAACTGACACGTCAGACGGTGATCAACCAGTATCACCAGGATCCGCGCAAGTGCTTCACCGTTCACAACGCCGTCTATCCCCTGCCGCAGGAGTATCAGGACATTCCGCGTCCTGACCACACGGGCAAGGAGAAGGTGGTCACCTTCCTGGGTCGTATCACGATGCAGAAGGGCCCCGAGTATTTCGTCGAGGCCGCCACGATGGTGCTCCATCGCACCCGCAATGTGCGCTTCTGTATGGCTGGCTCGGGCGATATGATGGACGCAATGATCCATCTGGCTGCTGAGCGCGGCATCGCCGACCGTTTCCACTTCCCCGGCTTTATGCGCGGCAAGCAGGTCTATGAGTGTCTGAAAGCATCTGATGTATATGTGATGCCTTCCGTGAGTGAGCCGTTCGGTATCTCTCCGCTGGAGGCTATGCAGTGCGGCACGCCTTCGATCATCTCGAAGCAGTCGGGTTGTGCTGAGATTCTCGACAACTGTATCAAGGTTGACTATTGGGACATCCACGCCCTGGCCGACGCCATCTATTCGATCTGCCACAACGAGTCGCTCTTCCAGTATCTGAAGGAGGAAGGCAAGAACGAGGTAGACCAGATTACCTGGGAGAAGGTGGGCACCTGGATCCGCACACTCTATCGCCGTACCCTCGGGTGGGAACAATAACTGAAAGAAATTTGAATAATTATAATAATTTCTTTCCAATTAATTAAAACAATAAATGTAAGAGACAATGAAAACGATTTGTTTATATTTCGAGATACATCAGATTATTCATCTGAAGCGCTACCGTTTCTTCGATATCGGTACCGATCATTATTACTACGATGACTACGAGAACGAGCGTAGCATCACCGACATTGCCGAGCGCAGTTACATGCCCGCACTCAACACGCTCCACGATATGATCAATGAGAATGGCAAGTACTTCAAGGTGGCCTTCTCGTTGTCGGGAACGGGTATCGAGCAGTTGGAGATGCACGCCCCGCAGGTCATCGAGAAGTTGCAGGCTATGAACGAGACGGGCTGCGTGGAGTTCCTCGCTGAGCCTTACAGCCACGGTCTGTCGTCGCTCGCCAATGAGGAGACCTTCGCCCTCGACGTGAAGAAGCAGGCTGCGAAGATTGAGGAACTGTTCGGCAAGAAGCCGACTGTGCTCCGCAACTCATCGCTCATCTACAGCGACGATATCGGCGCACAGGCTGCAGCCCTCGGCTTCAAGGGTATGCTCACCGAGGGTGCCAAACATGTGCTGGGCTGGAAGTCGCCGCACTATGTCTATAACTGCAATATCGCCCCGAACCTGAAGCTGTTGCTCCGCGACGTCGAGCTGTCAGACGATATCTCCCTGCGCTTCAACAATTCCGAGTGGGACGGCTATCCTCTCTTCGCTGATGCCTATATTGACCGTATCGCCCGTCTGCCGGAAGAGGAGCAGATCATCAACATCTTCATGGAACTGTCGGCCTTGGGTATCGCCCAGCCGCTGTCGAGCAACATCCTCGACTTCATCCACGCCCTGCCTGCCTGCGCCAAGGAGAAGGGCATCAACTTCATGACTCCGACGGAGATCTGCAAGGTCTGCAAGAGCGTTGGCCAGATCGACGTGCCCGACACCCTCTCCTGGGTGGATGAGGAGCGTGACGTCAGTTGCTGGCTCGGTAATGCGATGCAGCACGAGGCCTTCAACAAACTCTACTCGGTGGCTGACCGTCTGCGCATCGCCAACGATCCGCGCATCAATCAGGACTGGGACTATCTGCAGGCCAGCAACAACTTTCGCTTTATGACCACCAAGCCCTCTAACGTGGGTCTCGACCGTGGCATCTACAGCGGACCGTTCGATGCCTTCACCAACTATATGAACATCCTCGGCGACTTCATCAATAGAGTGAACGCCCTCTATCCGCTTGATATCGACAACGACGAACTGGAAGGTCTGCTGACGACCATCAAGAACCAGGGCGACGAGATCGAGATGAAGGACAAGGAGATCACCCGTCTGAAGGCCAAACTCGAGAAGTTGGAGGGTGTCAAGGCCAAGGCTGAGAAGAAGCCCGCCGTCAAGAAGGCACCGGCCAAGAAGGCTGCTGCTGAAAAGAAGTAAAACAAACTCAAATAAGTGACAAAAGGCGATGCTTAAAAACATCGCTTTTTGTCGCTCTGGAGTTTGCTCCGGGCAAACTCCGACTTTGCCCGGAGTAATCCTCCACTTTGCCCGGAGCAAACTCCGGCTTAGGTAGGCGCATTCGAAATAGGAACTAATTTAATGGAACAATGAGAAAACTACTAACTATCATTCTACTGCTGACAGTCCTGCTGCCGATGTCAGCCCAGAACACGTTCAAGCGTATGATGCGGGATTCTAATCCGGAGTTCTTTAAGACCGCCGAGGCCCGTCGGGTCGGCGATCAACTCCTGCTGTATCAGCGGGTCACCGGCGGCTGGCCAAAGAACATCGATATGGCGCGTGAACTGACAGGCCAGGAACGCAAGAAAGTGCTGGCCAACAAGCAGCGCCGTAACGACTCCACCACGGACAATGATGCCACGACCATCCAGATGGTCTTCCTGGCCCGCCTGTATCAGCAGACCAAGGACAAGCGCTATCGTGACAGTTTCCGCCAGGCAGTGGACTATCTGCTCAGCGGACAATATGAGAACGGCGGCTGGCCGCAGTTCTGGCCCGAGATGCGCGACTACCAGATCCACATCACCTACAACGACGATGCGATGGTGAACACGCTGACCCTGCTCCGCGACATTGCCGAGCAGAAGGAACCTTATCAGGGTAACCTGACGGACAAGGCCCAGCGAAAGCGGATGATGGCCGCCTTCGACAAGGGCATCGCGTGCATCCTAGCCACACAGATCGTGACGGATGGCAAACTGACGGTCTGGTGTCAGCAGCACGACCGCGAGACGATGCTGCCGGCCCCTGCCCGTGCGTTCGAACTGCCGTCCTATTGTGCTCAGGAGAGTGCGGCCATCACGCGTCTGCTGATGGAACTGCCGAATCCCGACGAGCGGGTGAAGAAGGCCGTCCACGCAGCGATGGCGTGGTTCGACAAGTATAAGTTGACGGGCTATAAGGTGAAACGCGTGGGACAGAAACTGAAGGCCGACGAGGATACGTGGCTGGAGGCCGACCCGAAGGCCAAGCCGATGTGGTCGCGCTTCTACGACCTGGAACTGAACGAGCCTTTCGTCTGCGACCGTGACGGCATTCCCCGTCGCCGTCTGGATCAGATTGGCAGCGAGCGTCGTAATGGCTATGGCTGGTATGTCACCCGTCCTTCCACTCTCTATCCCCTGTATGATGCCTGGGCTGACAAGTATGATCCTGCCAACAAGGTGAGCATCAGTCTTCAGACGAAGGGTGCTAACGAGAATGGTACGATCGACTGGTTCCGCAAGCCCGTGGCTGATCCTGCCAACTTCGACGCCGTGGTGAATGCGGGCGACAGCATCCAACTGGCGATAGAGAAGGCACCAGAGCACGCTGCGCAACCATATAAGATCTTGATCCGCAAGGGAACGTATCACCAGAAGGTGATCATCGACCGCCCGAACATCGTACTGGTGGGCGAAGACCGCGACAGTACGATCCTGGTCTTGGCTGAGACGGCGAAGACGCGGCAGATCACTGAGTATCACGGCCAGCCTGTAGGCAATGGCGTCATCGTATTGCAGGAAGGGGCCGACGACTGCGTCATCAGTGGCCTGACAGTCTACAACAACTATGGCACCGTGGTGGAGCCGGGCAATACTACGCATCAGATGGCCGTCTACGGCCGCGCCACCCGTACCATCGTTATCAACTGTAACATCTGTGCCGATGGTAATGATGCCCTGTCGCTCTGGGCACCCGGCGGCAATGGTATGTATTACCACGCCGACCTGAATCTGCATTGCCCAGGCGTTGACTTTCTCTGCCCCCGTGGCTGGTGCTATGCCACCCGCTGCCGATTCCTCGGTGATAGTAGGGCCATCATTTGGCACGACGGACGGGGTGATAAGGACAAGAAACTGGTCATCAAAGACTCATACTTCGATGCCAAGTCGCCCACCGTGCTGGGCCGCTATCATCACGATTCCCAGTTCTTCCTCCTGAACTGCAAGATGTCGAAGATGATCCTCGACTCGAATATCAGTTATGCCTATACCGACAAGGTGCTCGATCCCTGTCCGTGGGGACAGCGCGTCTATTATTACAATTGTCTGCGTGAGGGTGGTGACAGCGGCTGGCTGGCCAATAACCTGCAGACGTCGGAGGAGGCGCCGGCGTTCCACGCCGTCACGGCCCTCTGGACGTTCAAGAACAAATGGGATCCCGAGGCGAGGATCCGCGATCTCTGGAAAGTGCTGGCTTATTGATAAAGGAAATCGGGGCGATGGCCCCGATTTCCTTTATTTGACGTTGACTGTGATTTTCTTCAGGTCTTTGTCGGCACTGCTGTTGCCCACCATAACCTCGTATTTGCCTGGCACGACACGCATCGTGTTGGTCTTGGCATCCCAACCCTCGAAGCGCTCTCGGGGCAGGTCGATGGTCACGGTCTTGGTCTCGCCGGGGGCCAGGCTGACTTGCTGATAGGCTCGGAGGGTCTTCAGCGGGCCTTCCTTGTCGGCTATGTTGCGGATATACACCTGAACGGTCTCCAAGCCCTTCTTGCTGCCGGCATTCTTCACGTTCACGCGTACCTTATTATTGCTAAAGGTCGGCTTGCCGATCTCGAACTGCGTATAACTCAGGCCGTAGCCGAAGGGGAACAGCGCCTCGCCCATATAGTAGCGGTAGGTGCGGTTCTTCATCGTGTAGTCGAGGAAGTCGGGCAGTTCGTCCGTACTCTTATAGAAGGTGATGGGCAGTTTGCCGCTGGGCGTCTGGTCGCCGAAGAGAATATCGGCCAGTGCTGCGCCACCCATCTCGCCGTCATACCACCACTGCACAATGGCATCGCACGATTCCAGTTCAGGGGTCAGTGCCATTGCTGAGCCGGAGCAGTTGATGAAGATGACCTTCTTGCCAGCCTTATGGAGCAGGGCCAGCATGTCGCGCTGAGCCTGGGGCAGTTCGATGCTTGTACGGTCGCCACCCTTGAAGCCGGGCTCGCTGACTTTCATCTCCTCGCCTTCGAGGCTGGGTGAGATGCCGCCCACGAAGACTACGGTCTCCGTCTTGCCAATCTGGGCGAGCAGTTCCTCGGCGGATGGATTTACCTTCTTGATGATATCGAAGTTCAGGGCACCATAGCCGGTCTCCTGCACGTAGTCAATCTGGATGCGGTAGTGGTCGCCGGCCTTCACCTTCAGTTCCTTCTTGCTTCCCTGAATGCGGTGGCGCACTTTCCAGATATCGACGATGGTGTCGGCATTCACGATCAGGCGCAGTTTGTCGTCGGCGCTGATGTCGAAGATAAGCGTCTCGTCGCGCGTCGGGATAAAGGTGCCGTCGAGGCGTGCGGAGAAGTTCTCCAAGTTCACGCCGGGCGCGAAGACAGTGTTACCGCCGTTGCTCAGGCGGACGGGCGACTTGATGTTGACCACCGTCACGGGCTGACCCTTCATCTCCGTATTGTTCCAGTAGGTGGCCTGGATACCCATATTGCCCAACGGATCTTTCACCTCGCCGAACCGGCTCTCGAACGACTCATTGCGGGTGAGGCCACAGCCCTGGATATAGCGGATCTGGCTCTTGGGGTCGAGCAGACGGGCTTTGGTCGTGATGCCTTCGAGGGCGGTGATAGTACGGGTGGGGTAGCCGCTGTAGTTGCCCCACATCATCACGGAGTCGTTGGCATTGGGACCCATCACGACGATATTAGTGGCTGAGCGGTCTCCCAGTGGCAGCACGTTACCACGGTTCTGAAGCAGGACGATGCTCTTCAGGGCCATGTCATAGGCGAGTTGCTTATTCTCCTTCGAGGCTACGACACTTTCTGGGATCTTCGTCCAGGCATTCAGGTCATCGCTGTCGAAGTCGCCTAGTTCGAAGCGGGCTATCAGCAGGCGGCGGAGGCTCACGTCGAGGTCGGACTCCTTGATTTCACCGCGCTTTACGGCATTGGGCAGGTTCTTGTAGACAGAGCCGCATTCGGTGTCAGTACCAGCCAGCACGGCCTTGGCTGATGCCTCTGGCGCATCCTTGGAGTAGCCGTGACGGCCTTTCACGTAGAAATCGTTGATGGCACCGCAGTCGCTCGTGATCAGGCCCTTGAATCCCCACTCGTCGCGCAGGATTTGGCGCTCGTAACGGGCGTTGGCGCAGCAAGGCTCGCCGTCGATGCGCTGATAGGCACACATCACCTCAGCCACTTCGCCCTCCTGTACCAGTGCCTTGAAGGCGGGCAGGTAGGTTTCCCAGAGATCGCGCTCCGGCAGACTCTCGATATTGAACTCGTGGCGATTCCACTCCGGACCACTGTGTACGGCGAAGTGCTTGGCACAGGCGAGCAGTTTCCTATAGCCGGATTTTCCGGGAGAAGCCGGAATGTCCGGGCCGATGAGAGGCTTGCCGTCGTAGGTATAGCCTTGCAGGCCGCGCACTACAGCCAGACCCATTTTTGCCGTCAAGTAGGGGTCTTCGCCGTAGGTCTCCTGTCCGCGTCCCCAACGGGGGTCACGGAAGATATTGATGTTCGGCGTCCAGAACGAGAGGCTCTGATAGCGCTTGATGTTGCCGGAGCGTTTTGCCTGCTGGGCCTTCACACGGGCCTCGTCGCTGACGGCAGTGAACACCTTATGCAACAGGGCGTCGTCCCAAGAGGCAGCCATACCCATCGTGATGGGGAACACGGTGGCAAAGCCGTTGCGCCCCACACCGTGCAGGGCCTCGTTCCACCACTGGAACTGTGGAATGCCCAGGCGCTCAATGGCGGGCGAGGTGTCCATCATCAGTTTCACTTTCTCTTCCAGCGTCAGGCGGCCGAGCAGGTCGTCTGCCCGTTGTTCTGCCGTCAGTTTGCTGTCCTGATAGGGCAGCGTCTGGGCTGTTGATGTGAGAAGTGAGAAGTTAAAAGTGAAAAGTGTTGCGAGGGCAACCTTTCCATAGTGAGTCAGTAGTTTGTTCATTTGATGATTATCTTTTTATGGTTTTGAATGTAGATGCCTCTCGTGGGGTGGTCTACCCTGACGCCTTGCAGGTTGTAGATGGTATTGTCTACGTGCTGGCAGATGGTCTGCACTTCGGCGATGCCGGTCGTGCCGCCCTTGGTGCCGTTCAGTTCCAGTTTCAGGCAGGTGTTGTTGTCACCGGCCGTCGTATAGGTCAGCCTGTCCTTGGCAGGATCGCTCAGGGCGATTCGGTAAGTGGCTGCTTCGTCATTGCTTCTGTTCGGGAACTTGTATTGGCCGGCACTGTACTCCGTTCCGTTCAGTTCGCTCAGATAAGAGGTCTGCGTGCCTGTACCATTACAATAGCCGGAGATGCTGACGCTGGTGATGGCGACATCGGTCGGCAGGTAGATGGTGTGCTGCTTGTTGCGCTCGGCACGAAAGGTGTCGAACTTATAACTGGCGGCGAGATAGGAACTCTTGGGCTTGGCACTGATGCTCAGGTCGTCCTTGAAGTACCAGGTGTCGCCCTGCGATTCCTGATAGGTCGTTGCATCCAGGATATACGACACGGACTGGTTCTCGCCGGGCAGGGCCTCACCCTGCAGCACGCCGCCTTCGTTCTGGGCGGCTGTGATGTCGGCCACCAGTGAGTTCATATAGTTCTCCAGATTCGTGTAGCCATTGGCAGCGGTCGCCTTGCCGTCGGCGGCACTGTTGGGGTTGAGGCCGTTGGCCGTCTCCCAGTCGTCTGGCATACCGTCGCCGTCAGTGTCCTTGGGGGCTGCTGTCTGCTTTAGGGTAGGCCAGGGGCTGTCGGCACCGTCGATGCCCTTCTTGAGGTCGTCCTGTGAGTTGATGAAGCCCTGTCCATTGCCGCTACCCGTATACGAGGCCTTGCCGTTGCGGGCATCGTCGATGATGATGGCATCCACGGCGTCACGGTGCAGGCTGGCGCCCACATAGTCCATCACCTTCTCGAAGGCTTTCTGGGCAGAGTGGGTGGTCGTAGCCAGGAAGTGGATGGGCTCTGTGATCCTGATGGTGTCCCGGGTCTTGGCCGTATAGGTGCCGTCGTTGCCGCTTTCGTCTATCTGGTTGTAGATACCGTAGGTCCAGTTGTCCTTTGTCACCTCGTCGTATTTGGTGTTGACATTGCCGTCGACGTAGTACTTACCCCAGACGTGCCACATCACATCCCAACTGTTCGGGTTGGTGCCGTGTCCGGTGTAGGAGGTCGTACGGATGCCGGGAGCGGCGATGCGCATACCCTTCGTGCCGGTGGGAGAGCCGGGTCCTGGCTTGTAGTAGTTGTTCACGATGTTCACGTTCATACCCTCGCCGCCGTAGCAGCCATTGCCGCCGAAGTTATAGATGACGTTGTTACGCATATCCATCCGCTCGTCGGTCTGTGTGCCGGGGCGCGGGCCGAGGCGGGGAGTACGGCTCGTGTGGTGGGCAATCAGGTTGTGGTGGTAACTGGCACCGCTGCCTCCCCAGTTGCCACCGTAGCCGTGGGCACCCTTCGTGTGGCCGGAGTTCACCAGGCTCTGCGAGGAGATGCTCCATTGCACGGTGATGTTCTTGGAGCCATAGACGGACAGGCACTCGTCGATAGACCAACTGACCGAGCAGTGGTCGACGATGATGTTCTCTGAATCCATCGCGCCCAGGCCGTCACCCTCGTGGGCGCTGGGATTGGTCTTCAGGGCTTCATTGCCAAGTCGGAAGCGCACGTAGCGGATGATGTTGTTCTTACCCAGTGTGACGGGGTAGTTGGCAATACAGATACCGTCGCCGGGAGCCGTCTGTCCGGCCAGGGTCGTGTTCTCTGCAATGCGGAGGGCCGACTTCAGGTAGATGGTACCCGACACGTCGAATACAATCGTTCTCGGACCTGACTGTGAGTTGGCCCATCTTAGTGAGCCGTTGCCTGAGTCATTTAGATTTGTGACGTGATACACTTTGCCGCCACGTCCGCCAGTCGTGAAGCGGCCGAAGCCTTCTGCGCCGGGAAATGCCGGTAGTTTCTCTTGCGCCACTACCGTCATTGACAGCAGGGCGAGCAAACTTACGAGTTTAATTCTTAGTTTCATATACCTTTATGAGTTATCTGGCTGCAAAGGTACGAATTTATTTCCGAAGCAGTGAGTAATATTTATCAGAAATGGAGCGAATAATTGTTATTAAGAAGGGCGGATCCTGTTGAGAACCCGCCCTTGGAAGCATTATCGTAGGTTTTTACGCTGCGACTTACTGAGCGTCGGATGCTCTGTACTCCTTGGAGCCCAGAGTAGCACCATCAGGACCCGTCAGGATCAATGTAGCCGCAAAGTCACGTGCACCGTATTCGGCGATGATGGGCTTGATGATCTTCTGAACGAGATCGCTCTCTGCATTGGAGATGGCTGTCACGGCATTGAAGTTGGCGATAGCCTCTTCCTGCGTGCAGTATCTCGGTGTGTGAGCGGCACCCTTGCTGCCCCAGATGACTACGTCAACCAGGTCGTTAAATGCGGCTTGTCCCTCAGCGCTGAGGCTGCCGGCATTCGTGAGGGTGAACTCTGTCGAGTAGAACTGCTTGGCATCCACATCGGGATCAACGTCCTTTGAGCAACTGGTGAACGATACTGACATCGCCATCACTGCGAGGAGCACTGCAATATACTTTAGTCTCTTCATAATTCTTTTCTTTTTAGTGATTAATTACTTACCATTGCGGAGCATAGGAGCACCGGCACCGCTCTTGTAGATTCCAGAGTTGAGCACAGCGTCAGTCTGCTTGTAGTACAGACCGTCGATACCCTTGTCGGTACGGTAGTCTACGTAGTGGGCACCATCGGCACTGATGATGTACGGAGGATTCGGCGATACCATCAGGTCAGGAGCGGTCAGGCCTTCCTCCAGATGTACGGTCAGTTCTTCCTCTCCGTGCGTGAAGGTGGAAGCAGGATCTGACAGCCACTTACCAGGTGCATTCGATGTGGCGTTGAGCGCGTTGGCAGCGAATGGCTGGCCGTTGGTCAGGTACGGATCGTTGGTAGTCCAGTTGTTGTAAATGTCGAAGGTGACACCACCGGTACCGTCACCACCCTGGATATTACGGACATCCCATCCTGCAGAACCCATATTACGGTTCACGTCGCTTTCATCGCGCGTCAGGATGATGACGTTGTCGTGGAAGCCCAGAGTAGAGCCGCCCGGCACGTAACGGGTGTTCACGATAGCCGTGTTAGACGGTGTACAGAAGTTGACGAACGTGTTATGGTGGATATTGATGTTCCAGCGAACGCTCTCGTCCCAAGTGTTGTTCTTGTTGTTATCCGTTATAAGAGCACCCTTCGGGCTGTTGTAGAATACGTTGCCGCTGATCTCAACATGCTTCATAATGTTCGACTTCGGCTTGCTGCCGTGGTCGCAGTGGAACCAGTTGAAGCCGCCACCGTTCTGCTGGTAGTTACCGCAGTTGTAGAACTGGCAGTTGGTCAACTTGATTTCATCGAAATAGAAGTCGTTGGAACCCTGTGTACGGAAGAATCCGCGGACGATGTTCTGGAACGTACAGTTGTCCCACTCCAGATACTTCACGTTCACACCGAGACCGTTGGAGTACATATTCATAAAGTAGTTACCGGAAGCCTCGGCAAGACCCTCCTGAGCCGAACCGTAGTTACCAGCGTACGGGCAGTCGACGTCGAGGTCGAGGAAGCGCAGTGAGTCGATGTCCAGCGTGATGGTTACATTCTCGCCAGAGAACGGCTGACGGCCTACCATCCAGTTACAGAAAGTACCGTTACCGTTGGCTTTGATCAAGCCACCCATATACAACTTGGCGCGCTTGCCCTCTGCCAGGTCGGCAGGATTCGTTCGCAGTGTCAGACCCTTGTAGACGCTCGGGTTCTGGGCGAAGTGGTAAGCCTTGCCACCCTCCAGGTAGAATACTTGGTTCTCGGCGGTCTCACCGTCCATACAGTAGTCAGAGATAATCTGATCCAGTTCCATAGAGTTGAACGACGAGATGTCGGCTGTGAACTCACCATTGAAGTTAGCCTGTGTAGAGGTGGCTGTCGGCACGTGAGTCAGCAGGATTGGAGGACCTGCATCACCCTTGGTGCGCTTCATCGTCGTGTTGTAGCAGGCGTCCACATCTACGGGAATGCTCTCATCCCATACGTCAATCTGGTACACAGAGTTCTGGGAAAGACCGTCGATGATCAGTTCGCACATATTGTTCTCATCCCAAGCATTCTCAGGAATCTGATAGTGTACATAGTTGGGATTCAATGTTGCGTTCGGTGATGACAGAGAGGCCGTGAAGGTCAGGTAGTCTACCTTCAGGATGGTCTTGTCGGCATCCAGGAAGTTGAAGTGGTCGCGGAAGGTCACGAGGTCATCCTCTGAATAGCCCTGTCCTGCGATGCTACGGTTGAGGATCAGGCGCATAGAGGTCTTGGTAATCTGGTCGGCTGATACCACGTTGGGCACTGCATAGCGGTTACCTGTTGTTGGACGATAGAAGTCGGCCCACTCACGGAGGTTACCCTGTCCGTACCAGGCTGAGTTCTTCGGGTCGTTCTTCCAGGCGGCATCGCCGGCATTCATCACGTCCACGACGTGTGCATTGTCGTAGTAGGCAGGATAGTTGCCACTGAACGAGTTCAGTGCACGGATGGCGAACATATAGTTGACCGAATAGCCCAGGTTCTGAATGAGCACGTTGTACTGCTTCGGGTCTGTCACGACGATGTGGCCCTCGAGCGACTTGCCGTCGACACCGTTCTCCACATCCTGCCAGGCCTGTGCACCACCAGCCACGTAGTTCTGGATGGCCCACTTGATTTCGTAGGCGGCACATCCGTCGACCGTGTACCAGTTCAGCAGCACGTTGTTCAGGTCAATGATTCTACAATTGTATTCGTATGAACTGTTGTTCGTGATTTCCTCTGTGATGAACATCGGCCTGTACAGGCGATCTGCCTCACCTACAGCGTCATCATCCTCTTTACACGACCAGAAGGTCAGTGAGGAGGCAAGCATCAGCGCATATAAAAATATCTTTTTCATATTCATTCTTTCTTTTTAGGTCTGATTAGTATCCATAATAGTTCCTGTAGGCACCGCTTGAACGTGAGATCACCTCCTCGGGGTAGGGGAGCAGGTAGCGTACGGCAGGCAGGCTGCTGACGGTTGCCTCAGGATTCGAGGTGTTGACAGAGAGGTTGATGGGCCCATCGCTACCAACCACGTACAGGTTACCACGGTTGTCCTGACGGATATAACCCAGCAGGGAGTAGAGAATCTGGTTGTTTGGCATACCCTGACCTTCGTTCCACCAAGAGGTAGCGGTGGTCGTCCAGGCGGGACTGCTCGAACCAGAACCAGTGACGGTTGTCTCAGAGACAGCCTCGAAAGGCAGTTCGTTCTCCTCAAAGTAACGCTCCGGGCTCAACTGAGGTTTAGCCTTGTTTCCGTAAGGATTCACGACGTAGATCATATAGAGGCTCTTGTTGGGGAAGTAGGAAGCACCCGTGTTGCGGATCAGGCAGGTGTTAACTTCTGCCGGAGCCAACTGGCTGTACTGGATGCCCTCATATTCCTCACAGATATCCATATAGGGAGCACTACCACCCTGGTCCTCTGCGATAGAGAGGTAGGTCAGGAAGGTGTACATCAACTTCTCAGAATACTGGTTGTTGCGGACGAGGTCCTTCCAACGCATATTCTCACCGGCAAACTCCCACTTGCGCTCGTCGAGCACGATCTTTAGGAAGTCCTCCTTTGAAGTAGCGTCATCCACGTAGGCATCTACCTTCTCTGCATAGTCCTCAGCCTCGAAAGCGCGACGGCGAACGGTCTTCACGGCTTCCTTGGCAGCCTCTGTCGGACCATTGTTGATCTCGTTGTCGGCCTCGGCGAACATCAGCAGCACGTCAGCATAGCGGATGTAGGCGAAGTTGATACCCGTAGAACCGGTTGTGCTCTTGCCGAGACCGGTCTCGTTCCACAGTTTCGACCACTTGTTGTTCTGCATGGCATAGTCGAAGCGCGGTGTGGGCAGACCTGTGCTGGTGTAGTACCAAAGACCGCAGATGTAGTCGCGGCGCAGGTCGCTCTCATCGAAGGTATAGCGATAGAGGGCAGAGGTGCGGACACCACCGTTGGTCTGACCCCAGGCGGCTGTCGTGTAGTTGGTCTCCACGGCTGCATCGACGGCGCTCTGCGGGCCCTGATAGTAGCCCCACTCGCCGGATGACTCCTTGGCAAACGGGATCTCGAAGATCACGTCGTCACCTGAGTTGGCAATGAAGTTGCACTCGTCGACGAATACTTGCTGGTAACTCTTGTTCAACTTGTGGCCACCGGCATCGATCACCTTCTTGGCATAGTCGCGGGCGGTCTGATAGAAGTCACGATAGTTGCTCGGACGTGTCATCTTATAGGATTTGGCATCGCCGGCATCGTGGTTCAGGGAGTAACCGCCACCCTGCAAGGCCAGACGGGCAATCATAGCGTAGGCTGCCTCCTTAGAGATACGCTCAGGCGCGTCACCCAGGTTCTGGTCTGAATACATATACTCAGCAGCCTGCTTCAGATCGTCGATCAGGGCCTGGCTGATGGTCGTACGGTCAGTCACTGCGGGCAGCAGGTTGTCTGTCTCGTAGGTAGACTGCAGCGTGAAGGGAACGTCGCCCCAGTAAGACAGCAACTCGTGGTAGAGCATGGCGCGGATCACCTTGGCTTCACCCATCATCTGGGTAATATTGGTCACGGCAGGTGTCTGCTGTGTGCCGATCACCACACCTTCGTCATCAGTGAGAGCGGTTGTCTCCAGACCTTCTTCGTAGATGCTACTGGTTCTCAGGTTGTAGATGAACTCATTGGCTGTTTCCACAGCATTGTAGAGACTGTTCCAGAATTTTTCAATATTACTGTTTTCTGTACGGTTGTCGAAGCGGCGGGGGTTGGTACCTGTAGCCGTTTCATTGCTGTTGGCAGTGAAGTCTACGTCGCTGTTCAGCATGAAGTCGTTGTAGAGGAATCTGCCATATAGATTGTCGGACAGTATCGAAGCATACAGACCGTTCAGTGCTGTGCTGATCTCACCTTCTGACTGGTAGATCTTCTCCGTGTTGGACTGATTGGTAGCCGGGTCGACTTCCAGGAAGTCGTTACAGGCAGTCAGTGACAACAGTGCGAGTCCGCCGATAATTATCTTGTTGATTTTCATATTGTTCACTTTCTTTAAGTTGTCATTAGAATGTTACGTTGAGACCGAATGAGAACGAACGTGCACGCGGGTAGCGGCTGTAGTCCATCGACGGTGTCAAACCTGACTGAATGTCAACCTCAGGATCGTAACCAGAGTACTTGGTCAGGATGAAGAGATTGGAGCCTGAGAGGTAGGCGCGGAGTTTGCTGATACCGATCTTTGAGGTGATCTTCTTCGGCAGGGTATAGCCGACGGTCACGTCAGAGCAACGGATGAACGAACCGTCCTCAACGAAATAAGACAGCATAATCTTTGTGCGCAGGTCAGCCGGGTTCCAGTAAGTGGAATTGGCGTTCATAGCACGGTAGATCTCTACAGAGTTCTCAATGTTCGTGTTCTTGTACATGCCCTCATAACTGAAGTCGTATGTATTGTCGGCAGTCACTGAGCCCGGAGGTGCAGAGTAGCGCCAGCGGTTGCTGTCGGCAAACTTGGAGAAAACATTGAAGAAATCGTTCTGGTTCGAAGATGAAGATGACAGCGAGAAGGCTGTGGCATTGTAGACGTCGAAGTCGAGGAAGTAGACGAAGTTAGCAGCGAAGTCGAAGTCCTTCCACTGTCCGCTCAGTCCGAAACCGCCCTGCCACTTCGGTGTGGTGCGGCCGATTACGGTCTTATCGGCGTCAGTGATCTGACCGTCGCCGTTCAGGTCCTTCAGTTTGATCTTACCAGGCATGGTCGACGGACCTACCTGTGAGTCAGCCAGGATACCAGTGATGCCTACAGCACCGTCGGTCACTGTACCGCCGATCTGGATGCCGTTGATCATACCCTTGTTGTTGGGCACGGCGTTGTAACCGCCGGAGTAGCCTGTGGGAGCCACCTCAGGATAGGTGAACTCGTCCCAAGTATAGAGACCGTCATAGACGTAACCATACATCAGGCCTACCTCACCGCCTACCTCAAGCAGGTAGTCGAGTTGGTCGGAAGAACTCCACTGGCTAGAGTACTGGTAGATGCGGGTATCGGTAGCGTTCAACTGCTTCACGGTCATCTTGTTGTGACCCAGCGTGAAGTTGGCAGAGAGCACATAGTCCTTACCACGGAGGATGTCACCATTAAGGGTCAATTCCCAACCATTGTTCTGCACCTTACCGATGTTCTGCATCTGACGGGTGTAACCCGAAACTGCGGGGATGGTAGAGTCATAGAGCAGGTCGCGTGTGGTGTTCCAATAGATTTCCGGCGTGATGCTCAGACGTCCGCCAAAGAGCGAGATGTCGGCTGCCAGGTTGCGGGCGATGGTGGTCTCCCACTTGATCTCCTGGTTAGGATAGCGGCTGGGGATAGAGTAGTACAGTTCACCATTGGCTGTAGCCTCGCCGAAGCCAGGACCGCCCGTGCTGTTGGTAGAGTAGAGGAAACGCCAGAGGTCGTCGGTGATATTGTTGTTACCAGAGAGGCCGTAAGAAGCGCGGATCTTTAACTGGTCAATCCACTTCACGTCCTTCAGGAACTTCTCCTGACTGATGACCCAAGCACCAGAAACAGAGGGGAAGTAACCCCACTGGTGGCCGGGAGAGAACTTCGTGGAACCGTCGGCGCGGAACGTAGCGGCGAGCAGGTACTTGTGATCGAAGTTGTAGGACAACTGGCCGAAGAAAGAGGCGGTGCGGTTAGCGGTCGAGCGGCGGGTATAGGTACCGTCGGCATAAGGCTGACCGAGGGCCATATTGTTCAGGGCAGTCTCAGCATCCACGTCGATACCGAAGAGGTGAGCGGTCTGCTGGGTCTCCTTATACTGAGAGTGGTAGATTTCCTGACCGAGCAGGGCCGAGAAGTTGTGATCCTCAGCCAGCGTGAAGTCATACGTAGCGGTGTTCGTCCAGGTGAATGACTCGGTCTGGCGGTCGGTGATGGCTGCCACCGGGCGCTGCTGGTGAACGGCCTTCTGACCTTCTGAGGTCAGCCAGCCCTGGTAGCGCTGCGTGTTGTTGAAGCGGATGTTATAGTTACCCTCGGTGCGCAGACGGAGACCTGTCAGCGGTGTCCACTGCAGGGCCATCTGGTTGCTCACCGTATAGGCGTGTCTCTTCTGGGTGTTGGTCTGGATATCGTTCACCGGGTTGGTGAGCAGGAAGTTTGCTGCGTCGGCGGCATTCTCCATATCCTCGTAGGAACCCCACTCACGGAGACCGGCTGTCGGACGGTAGCGCAGAACGCCAACCAGGTCGCTTGAACCGATATTCTTACCACCGGCACCTACGTCGCGGCGATAGGTCATCTTCGGGTTATAGGTGAACTCCAGGTTCTTGGTGAGTTTCGTGTTCAACTTCAGGTTGAGGTTGGTACGGCGTACGCCTGAACCGAGGATGATACCTACGTCCTCAGACTGTGTCAGAGAAAGGTTGAAGCGGGTCGACTCGTTACCACCACCGATGGTGACGTTGGCCGAATAACTGGTCGGGTTGTTTCCCAGGATCTCGTCCTGCCAGTCGTTGGTCTTCTGGGCACCATAGAGATAGATATCACGCGGGGCACCGAAGTTCTTACGGAAGGCGCGGGCCCAACCTGAACGGGTGCTGGTACCTACGGCGCGGTCGTACTGATAGTCAACGAATTCGCGGGTGTTCATCAGGTCGAGTTGACGGCTGATGTGTGAGGTCTGCAGACGGCCGTTGAAGGTCACCTGAACCTTACCCTGCTGGGCGCTCTTGGTGGTCACCACCACAACGCCGTTACCACCCTTGGCACCATAGATGGCGGTCAGGGAGGCATCCTTCAGAACGTCGATGGAGGCAATATCCGTCGGGGGGATATCGTTGATGTTGTCTACCTGGAATCCGTCGACGATGAACAACGGGTCGTTAGACTGGGTCACTGAGGTTGCACCACGTACGCGGATGTTAATGTCTGCACCCGGCTGACCGTCGGTTGTTGTAATCTGCACACCGGCAATCTTACCTTGCAGGGCCTCGGCTGCTGATGTGACTGGAACGACAGCCAGTTTGGCACCGCTGACAGAACCGACCGAACCGGTCAGGTCCTTACGTGCCTTACTGGTGTAACCTACGACAACCACTTCCTCGAGGGCAGCATTGTCGTCCTGCATGGTCACCTTCATGTTCTGCGAAGCAGTCATTTCCTGTGACACCATGCCGATGTAGGAGATAACCACCACCTTAGCCTTCTTCAGCGTCAGCGAAAAGTTACCGTCGAAATCGGTCACTGCAGCATTCTTGGGATCTCCCTTTTCAACTACGGTAGCACCAATGACAGGTTCACCTGTTGAGTCCAAAACTTGGCCTTTCGCAATCGTCTGCGCCAGCACCTCAGGGGGAGCAAGCACAAAGAATGCGGCTAAGAGGCAAAGTTTACACAATAGTCTCATTGCTTGATTCATACTTAGTTTTTTAAGTTAATAATTATATTAGTACAATGTTAAAATTAGCAGATTAGTCTACAATTCGGTGCAAATTTAATATAAATTTCGCATCCGACCAAATAATTTTGCTCTTTTTTAATACTATCTTGCACGTAAACGTTTACGATATTTAATATATTATAAATAAGGTGTAAGGCGAAAATGAAGAGAGAGGGGCAAAAATGTCCCTCTCTCCTGATGCAAAGTTGCGTTGTTACATTTTAGTAGGCCGGCTGGTCGGTCACTTCCTCTTGCGGGTTGTCGATGTTGACGCTCGTGGGCTCGGCAGGGTTGTCTTCCTTGCTGCACGATGTCAGCGCCATGGAGGCCAGTGCCATAGAGGCGTATGCGAAGCCTATCAATAATCTGGTTTTATTCATAATGCCTACGTTTTATTATTTAACCATGAATTTCTTGTTGTTACGGATGTACAGTCCCTTGCCCGGGTTAGCCACGCGCTGACCCTGCAGGTTGTAGACGGCCTCGCTGTCATCGGCGACCGTCTCAGGTGCGCTGATGGAAGTGGTGGCGTCATCACCCAGGATATAGCCGGTACGTGAGGCAGCCGTCTGCGGGATGGCCAGCCAAGCGCGGTGAGCCTCGATCTCGAAGGCGGCGCCGTCGTTGGCTCCCCAGAACCAGCCGAACGATGACTGCTGGCGTGTGCCAGAGTGACCGTAGGCCAGTTTGTAGAACAGGCTGTTGTCGCTGTCGCCGAATGTCGTGGTGGCGGTGTCGCTACCCTTCAGCATGTTCGGACTTGCGAAGTTGACTGCTGCATCGGTAGAGGTCAGGCTGCACTCGGTCTTCGACTTGTCGGCAGCCTTGAGCATTACGGCCGTTCCGGCGGGCACGATGGCTCCCACCTCCGTGTAGTTCAGTGCGCTGGTGCTGGCGTCGGATACGACGTAGGCCGTCACGCCCTGAGGCAACTCGTAGTTATAGCGGGAGTCGAAGAAGGTGGCGTAGCCCTGGGCCAAACGGACGGTCACGTTGACCGGTGTGGCAGCGGCCTGTCCCAGACCACCGGCCTGGTTGGCGGCACGCACGGCATAGCCAGCCTCGGCGTCATCGACGGTGTAGGCGGGCTTGGTGACGATGTCGATCACCTTGCCGTCCTTCAGGATAGCCCAGAAGGCTGCATCGCTGCCGTCCCATGTCAGGCTGTTGCCCTCGAGGGTCACGTTGGTCGGAGCGGCGGCCTGCACAGTCTGTGCGGCGGGATCCCAGTCGGTGAATACCTTGCTGTAGGCATACTCAGCAGCCTCGCTGGCTGAGAGCACGATGTCGTAGGTATAGGATACGTCGTCCTTCGTGAAGGTCTCTACCAGGCTGGCCGGTGTCACCACCTTGCCGTCCTGATCCTTCGAGTTGTACTCCTTGAAACTGTAGGCAGCCACGTTCATACCACCCAGTGTGAAGCGGGAGTCGATGATCTCGCCGGGCTGGTTGATGGTCGTGTTCAGCCAGGCCAGTTTGGCCAGACCGCCCCAAGAGCGACCGAGACTGAACGAGGCAGCCAGGTTCTCGATGGTACAGTTGTTGAACACGTAGCCGAACTTCGAACTGCTGTCGGTGTAAGGCGCAGCGATCACGTCGGAACCTGACTTGCTGCCAAGGGCGCGGCTCTCATTGACAAACTTCACTTTCTCGTAGAACACGTCACCGCCTCCGCAGAGGTAGTCGACTGTTCCGTGGATCTCGGAAGTCTCCCAGTAAAACTGGCTGTTGGAGTTGCTGTAGTAGGTATCCTGATAAGAGAGCATACGTACATTCTTCGAGATGGTCTGCTTGCCCTTGTCCCAGAGGCAGACGGCGCGTCCGCCAACCTGTCCGCCGCCCACGGCTCCGTAGTAGTCGAGTGCGTTCTGCAGGGTCAGGTCTTGCAGATAGAGACCAGTGCTCGTGTTGACGAGTGTAGCGGTGGTGCCGATACCCTCAATCGACTTGTCGGGTGCATTCTTGATGATGGTACCCTCCATCGACTGTCCGATCAGTGAGAGGTTGTTGCGGCTGATAGCCGTCAGTACGGTCTCACCGAGGTCATAGGTGCCGTTAGGCAGGAAGATGACGGCGCGGTCTGTACCTGTAAGGCCGTTGGCCAGTTCGAGCATAGAGAGCAAGTTTGTACCGTTCTCAGTGTCGGTGGCACCCTGCTTCACAATGTAGACATTTGTGCCGTCGGCATGGGTATAGGGATCCTCGGCCTGGTTGCGGATGCTGATGCTGTGGATATAACTTACTGCTGGAATCTCGAGAGTCAGCCAGCCGGCACCCTGAGAACCATCATACTGGATGCTGGCGCTGCCGCCGTCGGCATCTACCTTATTGGCGCAGGTGCCGATTACTGTTGTGCCGTCGGGGGCATACAGCGTGATATCACCGGCTGAAGAGTACTGGCAGAGGTTGAGTTTGATGTAACCCTTGCCGCCCAGGTTCAACTTGATCTTGTCGCCCTTGTTGAAAGCCCAACCGTGCTGCTTGTCGTGCCAGTAGCCGCTGCCCTCGAACTGGAGGACGTCGTGGTCTGCCGGGTCGAAGTTCTGGTTGGTCAGGTCGTAGTCGTAGCGGGCCGTAGCGTTGGCCAGTTCGATGGCGGTGATGTACGGATAGAGTTTCGTGTCAGCCTGGAAAGTGCTGTTGGCAGAGCACTTCACGGTGTTCAGGCCAGCCAGTTGCTGGGTCCAGCCACGGAAGGCGTAGCCGTCCTCAACCGTTACCTTGTCGGCGCTGACGGCGAACTCTCCGGCCTTCAGGTCCTTCTCGATGGTCTGTGTGCCGAGCACGGTCGTGCCGTCGGCATCCACGAAGGTCAGCGTGTAGAACGGCTTGCGTACGAACGTAGCCACCCAGTTCATCGTCATATTGTTGTGGGTCACGGGGATGGTGACGACGGTCTTCTGGTCATCGCCCTCGTAGGTGATGTCGCCCAGTTGGCCTTCCTTCACCTCTACGGTGACGGGATTCTCCTTGTTGACCATCTTGTCGGTCGAGAAGAGTTCGATGGTGGTCACGTAGTCGTCGCCCTGGATCTCGAAAGTCTTCTCCACGTCGTAGGTGATGCCGTTGGCTGTCACGGTGGCTAGCACGGGGATTTCCTGCTTCGTACCGTTCAGCAGACCCTCGATGACGATGTTGCCGAAGCCCATCTCCTTATTCTCGAACACGCTGTAGAGGTTCAGCAGCAGACCGCACTCGCCCTCGCCGGGAGTAGCGTCGGTGATGGTGTAACTGAACTCTGAGGGAGCGGATGAGTTGTTACGGTTCAGGCTCTGTGCCTTGTCGAGCGATACGGTCGTGCCGTCGGGATTCAGCCATGCAATGTCGAGTTTACCGCTGTCGGTGCCGTAACGGGTGGCACGGAACGATACCTTCGTCGGCGTGAAGGTCAGGCCGGGATACGGACGGACGATGAACTTGATGGCATTGCCCTCGTTCGGCTCGGCCTCGTTGGCGATGGCCGACATGAAGGTGGTCTCCACCACGCCGCCGTGAGTCTGCGTGCGGTTGATCTTCAGAGTCTCGCCGTGCAGGATCTTGCTGCTCAGGAAGGCTTCGTCGGCATCGCCGAAGTCGGCCTTCTGGTCTTCAGTACCCTGGTCGAAGGCGAAGGTGGCGGTTGCTGCCTCGTTGGTCCATCCGGTCTTGACGGCTACGATGGAGAAGTAGGGACAGTAACTGGCACCGTGAATGGTCAGCGTGGTCGGGCCGCCTGTGTACTTGATATAGGTGGTCGTCTCAGCCACGTTGCTGCTGTTCCAGCAGTTCTTGGCGGTCTGGAAGTCCACGCGGTTGCCTGCTGCGTCGGTGTAGTAGGCATCCTGGTTGCCATACTGGCAGTTACCCACGCCGATGGTGACAGGGCCGTCCACCTTGATGGTAGCCTCAGAACGTGTCCAGCCGTGGGCATCATCGTGGAAGACACCCTTCAGGATGACGTTGGCCGACGGGTCGTTGGCCTCCACGCGGGTCAGTGTGCCGTCCTCGGCAATGGCGACGCCGAACTCCAGGTTCACGCCTTCCACACGCTCATTGGTCTTCAGCAGTGCGCCCACCAGGCTTACGTAGACGTCCTGCCAGCCGGCGGGCTCAGCCTCCTTGGCGGCGGGATAGACTGCCTTCACATATCTGTAGTAACTGCCGTCGCCAATCACGATGTCGAGGGTGGCGTCACTGCCGTCATAGTTATAGGTGATGACGTTGCCCTCTGTTGTGTAGGCGGTCGAGCCGGCGATGGTCGTCGTCGTGGGAGCACTGTAGGCCTCCAGTGAGACGGCTGTTCCCTTGGCGGCAGGGATGGTCAGTTTGGTGCCGCCGTTCATCTGGGCCCAGTCGTTCCAGTTGCCATTGGCAATCTTGCCGCCGTTGTTGGTGTCGAAGTCGAGTTTCAGGTCGATGGTCTGGCCCTTGACGGCCACCTGGGTCACATAGACGCCGGTGGTGTTCTGCCAACTGACGACGGGGGCGCCGTTCATTCTCTGGAAGTCCCAGATGGCGGTGATCTCAGCCGTGCGGTCGTCGAAGGTGACGGCGTTGGCCGTGAAGACCGGTGTCAGTTCAGTATCCTCCTTGAAGGCCACCTCGTCGCCGGGAGCGTAGGAGTTGGCACCGTCAGTCCAGGCGGTCAGGGTCTTGCCCTCCACGTAGAGGGTGCGGTTGGCGGGAATGGTCAGTTTGTCGCCCAGTTCCACCGATGCTTCTGCGGGCAGTATGCCGATGGCACCGCTGTTGCCCAGTGCAAACGTGATCTTTGCGGCGTTGGGGATCTCCCATTCTGCCACAGGCTCCACGGCAAAGTAGGGTACGTAACTGCCACCCTGAATGGTCAGTGTGGTGGCACCACCCTTATAATAGACGCTTACCACGTTGGCTGCCTTGTCCTGATGGTAGCAGGCACCCGTGTTGGTGGTGAACGAAGGCACTACTTCCTGGCCCTCGGCATTCTTCACGGTGACGTTGCCGCCCCAGGCGCAGGTACCCATCGTGATCTTCACGGCACCCTTCACCGGCACGGTGGCCTTGAAGTTGATCCAGCCGTGGTCGTCCTTGCGGTCGCCGCCTTCCATAATGGCCACGATGTTCTGGTCATCGAGGTTGGTGGTGAAACTTGGCGTGCCGTCTTCAGCGACGAGCAGACCCAGTTTCAGGTTGCGGTTGTCGATCTGGTCGCCGCTCAGCAGGTTGCTGTTCAGCAGTTCCACGCGGATGGCTGTTCCTTCAGCCTTCGGCAGGGCCTCTACGGCGAAGTACGGCGTGTAACTGCCGCCCTCGACGGTCAGCGTGGTAGCCTCGCCGCTGTAGTTGATGCCCACCACATTGGCGGCCTTGTCGTTGTGGTAGCAGGCGCCCGTGTTGGTGTTGAAGGTGCCGACGGTCTCGCCAGCAGCATTCTTCACGGTGACGTCGCCGCCCCAGGCACAAGTGCCCATTGAGATTTTCACTGGCCCGTTGACGGGTACGACGGCCTTGAAGCCGGCCCATCCGTGCTCATTGGAGTGCCACTTGCCCGACAGCACGGCTGCCGCATCGGCTGCGTCGACAGCCACACGGCTCACTGTCCCGTCGTCGGCCACGGCAATTCCCATGTCGGGCAATTGCTGCCACTGTACCTGCTCCTCCGAGGTGGTCAGGTTGCCGTTGGTCAGGTCAACCTTGATGTCCTTGAAGTCTGCAGCCACAACCATTTGCGTCATCCCCAGCATCGCCAGGAGTGACAGCACGAGAAGTTGTAATTGTTTGTTCATAACACAATGTTTTTAGTTAAAAGAAATGTAAAGATGCTGCAAAGGTAGTAAAATTTATCCAAAAACGTGTAGTATTTATCATTTTTTAGATTCGTAAACGTTTTCGCTCTTTTTTGGCGATTTATTTGGCTGGTCGGGGAAAAAGGTGTATATTTGCACCGTTTTTTAATAAAGTGTAAATGAAACGTCTGGTAGAATCCCTCTTCCTGATGATGGTCCTGACCGTCATCGCACCTTTGGCATCGGCTGCCCAGCCGATTGTCAGCGAGACCGACTTCACCGGACGTACCGCCCTGAACCATAATGTCGTGACGGGCATCATCACCGATCGCCGCGGCCTGCTCTGGGTGTCCTCATGGAGCGGTCTCTACCGTTTCGACGGCTATCGCTTTGTGTCCTACAGGATCCGTCCCGGCGACGGCAACGAACTGGATAACGCCCGCATCGACGACGTGCAGCAGGATGCCGACGGCAACCTCGTCTGCCAGTCGATGGACAAATGCTACCTCTATGATCTCCGCAAAGGACAGTTCCGGCTGATTCCCGGCCTCAAGAATCTCTATGAGCAGCGGCGCCTTCTCTATGGCGACCGCCAGTTCGAGCGCGACGGCTATCAGTTGCGGCTGGCTAATGAGCAGTTGTGCTGGCTCGACACCCTGTCAGGCCAGTGGAAGCCGCTTGTGGAGGGCATCAAGTTAGGACACGTCACACCTGAGGGCGTGGTCTGGGCCGTGCTGGAGGACAAGACGTTCCGCCGCTATGTCATCTCCCGCCACCAGTACGACTTGCTCGATGCCGGGGAGAATGTGCTGGGTGTCTACCGCGACGGTCACGGCCGCATCTGGCAGGCCAACAACGACGGCAGCGTGTTGCTGCGCGACGGCGAGGGGCGTCCGATAGGCTATCTGTCGGCCAATGGCTCTGTCAGTTCCGCCAAGACCATCCTGGCCCGTGTCTACTGTATGATTGCCGACAAGGGGGGGCATATAATAATAGGTACGCGCGGGAAGGGACTCTACGTGATGACCCCTCAGGGCAGCGGCTACAGCGTTGTCCATTACGAGAACGACCCCGCTGATGCCTATAGCCTGGCCGACAACAGCGTCTTCTCGCTCTGCGCCGATGGCGACGCCGTCTGGGTGGGTACCTATCTGGGCGGCCTGAACCTGATGAAGACGGAGAACGGCAAGACCGTGTTCCTGCATCGGCAGAACCGTTGCCCCAACTTCCCGGAGTGCGGCCGCCAGTATAATATCCGGTCGATCGTCAAGGTCGGCGATGCCGTGGTCTTAGGCACGTCGAATGGTCTCTATACCTTCCGCAGCAGCCTGACAACGCCGGAGAATATCCGGTTCTTCCACTCAGGTCGCATAAACGACGACCCGCATAGCCTGGCGAGCAACGGCATTATGTCCGTCAACTACGTGGAGGGTACGGGTCTGCTGGTCAGCACTTCTCACGCCGGCTTGTGTCTGGCAAAGACGAAGGACCTGCTTCACGACAACCTGACGTTCGAGACCTGGAACACGGCGAAGGGCGCCCCCTCCGACCAGACGCTGCTGACCTTTACCGACCAGAAAGGCCAGTTGTGGGTGGACTGCGAGTCGGTCCTCTCGAAACTCGACGTGACCACGATGACCTCCATCGACTACCTGGAGAGCAGCCTCGAAGACACGCGGTTGGCGGGCGGTATGCCCGTCTGGACCGATGATGGCCGCGTGCTGCTGGCTATGCAGAACGGCGTGGCCGCGATCCGCCTGGAGTCGCTGACGCACCAGACGAGCAACCCGCCGCTGCTGATCACCTCGCTTCGGGCCAACGGCGACGAGATACCCTATTCGCTTGATGCTGATACACTGACGCTGGCGAAGGATCAGCGAACCTTCTCCCTCGAGTTTGCCGCCCTGGAGATGGGAGGCACGGAGTTCGTGGAGTATGCCTACCGTCTGGAGGGCCGCGACACCACGTGGATCCGCACCGGGCAGAACCGCGTCATCAGTTTCTTCAACCTTGGGGCGGGCACCTACCACCTCCTGATCCGGGCCACCAACAACAGCCGCATCTGGAGCAAGGAGGCACGGCGCGTCACCATCATCATCCAGCCCACGTTCTGGGAGACACCCTGGGCCTGGCTGCTCTATGTCCTCCTCGCCCTGCTGGCAGTAGCCCTGGTGGTGCTCGTGGCCGTCTATATCTACCGCCTCCGCCTGAATGCCGACTTCGAGAAGCGGATGACCGATATGCGCCTCCGCTACTTCACCGATATCAGCCACGACTTGCGCACGCCGCTGACGCTCATCCTCGGCCCCGTCTCCGAACTGCTGAAGGACAACACGCTGGCTGACCGTAGCCGCGACTATCTCTCGCTGATCCAGCACAACGCCAAGCGGATGCTGACGCTCACCAACCAGTTGCTCGACTTCCGCAAGATCGAGAACAGCAAGATGCGTCTGCTCATCGAGCGGATGGACCTGAAGGAGGAACTGACCGAAGTGCTTTCCGACTTTCGCTATCTGTCTGAGGATCACAAGATTGACTTGCAACTCGTAGACCATACCCACGAGGCGGCCTACGTCTGGGGCGACAAGGACAAGATACAGAAAATCTTCTTCAACCTGCTCTCCAACGCCTTCAAGTACACGTCGCCCGGCGGCAAGGTCTGGGTGGAACTCGACAGCGATGCCGACAGCGTGACAGCCAAGGTGTGCGATACGGGCCGCGGCATCCCGCAACAGGTGGTCAGCCGCATCTTCGCCCGTTTCGAGACGCTGCTGACGGACAACTATATGAAAGCCTCGACGGGTATCGGCCTCTCGCTGGTGAAGCAGTTGGTGGAACTCCACCACGCCCGCCTTTCGGTCGACAGCAAGGAAGGGGAGGGGAGCCGCTTCAGCATCGCCTTCCAGAAAGGCAGCGACCACTTCCTGCAGGATCAGCACGTGCAGATGATGACCAGTACCGACCGCCAGAAGACGAGCGAACTCGACCTGTCTGCTGCGGAAACGCCTGATACTGAGGCGACTGAGGCTGCCGTGCGGCTGATGGTGGTCGAGGACGATGCCGAGATGCTGCAGTTCGTCAGTGGCATCTTGTCATCCGACTACCAGGTGCTGCAGGCCGTCGATGGTCAGAACGGTCTGGAGAAGGCTTCGCAGTTGCAGCCCGACCTCATCATCAGTGACATCAATATGCCGCGTATGAACGGCTGGCAGATGCTCGAACAACTCAAGGCTCAGACCGAGACCAGTCATATCCCTGTCGTCCTGCTGACGGCCAATAGTTCGCTCGAGAACCGCATCAAGGGCGCCTCGGAGGGCGTGGATGACTATATCGTGAAGCCCTTCAGCCCCGACTACCTGCTGGCCCGCGTGAAGGCCATCCTGACCCGTCAGGAGCAGATGCGCCGCCGTTTCCTGGAGATCTATACCCACCAGCAGCCTGTCGAGGAGCCGGAGACGGTGGACGAGGAGACGCCCCATCTGACGAAGCCCGATGCGGCGATGATGGAGCGGCTACGCACGTTTATGGAGGAACACCTGGCCGAAAACCCGCCGATTCAGGACTTGGCCGACCACGTCGGTATGAGCCGCACCCTGTTTTATAATAAGGTGAAGAGCATCACCGGCCTTTCGCCCGTCGATTTCTCCCGCAAGTACCACATCGAGCGGGCCGCCACCCTGATGCGTGAGGACGGCCTGACCGTCTCCGAAGCCTGCTACCGCACGGGCTTCTCCGACCCCAAGTACTTCTCGAAGGTCTTCAAGAAGTTCACGGGCAAACTCCCCAGCGAATATCGCTCCAATGCCTGACCGCACTTTTTTTCCTAAAATCCTTTGGCGGTTTCGATTATTATGTTTATCTTTGCACCCAAATATAGAAACTAATTATTTTTTATCCACTTAATTATAAACAACTAAAACAAAACGAGTATGAAGAAATTCTTTACGCTTATCGCTGCCGCTTTGTTTGGCGCAGTAAGTATGAATGCTCAGACTGAGTATCGTGCTCCAGAGGCCGCTATCGACCCGGGTACCGTTCTCGTCGACAATGACCTGGCCAAGGTGTCAACGGTCTTTAACTCTAATGCTGGCCTTCTTAAGGATGCTAACGGCAAGGAGGCTCCTGTTTCTTATGGTGGCAAAACCTTCTCGACCTATTTTCAGGTTCGTGTGAATGCTGCTCCTTCTGCCTCTGACCCTGTTGGTACTGAGCAGAGCGGAAGCACTCCTCTGGTAATTGTGGCTAAGCAGAATGTTGACTTGACTGTTTACTATCGTCGTCAGACCCAAAGCGTGAACGACGGTGAGTACTACACCCACGAGCAGAACGAGGGTAAGGACCTGAAACTCGTCGACCAGACTGCACCTGCCACACTTCTCGAGGCTGCTGATTATCAGTGGACTGACGCAGAGGAAGGCTATGGTAATGTGGCAAAGACCTATAAACTCGATGCTGGTCACACCTATACCTTCTGGGCACGTGGTACAACAGGTCGCGTCTATGGTTTCGACCTCGCTGCAGGTGAGGGTTCTGGCACCGTTGCTCCGGAGCCTGCTGGTGCAAGTATTCCTGGCGCACTCGACCTGTCAAAGACAGTGGTAGAGAAGGGCGACAGTGAGATCGATCTTCACGGAAGTGCTGGCTGGAATGGCTCTAACATCGACTGGATGCAGAATGGTCAGATTGCCAAGATCGAGTTCACAAACTCTAAGGCTGCCAAATATGACATCGTTTCTTACGCTGGTACTCCCAATACGGGCGTAACTGTTGAGTTCAAGATTCTGGACGCTGCTGGTGCTGAGGTTTATAAGCAGGTTGCTGAATATGTTGCAGGTGGCTGGGGTGACCAGACTCCCAACACTACACTGCCTACCACAGATGAACTGCCCACTGGCAACTACACACTGGTTCTGACCTTCATCAATCCTGAAGGTAACACTACTGTAAATATCTATAAGATTGAGTTCAAGGAGGCTGCTGGTGAGACTCCTGCTCCTGCCGGAGGTTCTTTTGACATCGATCTTTCTACAGTAGACACTTCTGAGTCATTAGGCGGTAGCCTCCACTATATGGCTGATGGTGATGGGAATTGTCCTCGTCTGGATTATCCCGGTGCAGGTTCTATTGCTAAGTTCGATATTACAATTCCTGAGACCAGTGCTTACAAGATTACCTTCAACTATGCAAGTCCTATGGACAAGATGTTCATGGTATGGACACTGACCAATGAAGCAGGTGAGTTGGTATACAACGAGTACTTCCCCTTGGATCCGACAGGTGCTCCTGATGCCTTCTGGACGATCTATAAGGACTTTGACGGCGTGCCCACCACTCCTGTGCTGGCTGCTGGTAAGTACACTCTTCGCATTTACTACAACGTGACTGTAGCAGGCGAAGTAACTCCCGCTTGGTATAAAGGAGAGGAGTCACCTGCTTTCCACAGCAACATTAAGAAGATCACTTTCACTGCTATTGCTGGTGGTGAGACTCCTGCTGCTGGTGGCAAGACAATCTACTCTTGGAAGGGTGCTGAGGCCGGTGCTACTGAGGTCGGCGGTAAGGCTGTTGCTTCCGACGGTGAGAGCGTGAACTACCTCAATAAGGGTGGTGACGATACTGAGTACTACACTATCCGTATCAACAAGAAGAAGGCTGACATCGCTACCGATAACGTAGAGTTCACACTCGATGAGGCTCTGCAGGCTGGTGATCAGATTGCTATCACTGCATACCGCAATAAGGATACAGATGCCAATGGTACACTCTACATCCTGTTCGAGAATGGTGCTGAGATTGACGAGGGCACAGACGTTGTTTGGAACAATGTTCACGCTGACTACGGCCAGAAGCCCAATACCAACACTTATACTGTTGATGCTGCTGCAGGTAGCAAGAGTTTCAAGGTTGCTCGTTCTGCTGCCAGCACTAACGTGTTCATCACTGAGATCAAGATCACTCGCGGCGGTGGTGCTGCTGAGGAGACTGGTCGCGTTTGGGACTTCACAAAGTGGAGCGACGCTACTGTTGCTGCCCTGAAGGCCGATGCTGCTGCAAGCAAGGTTGCTGGTTGGAGCGATGTTGAGAAGGCTGCCGATGCTGAGGCTGGTGCTGATCCTACTGACATCTCTAAGGACAACTGCTTCTGGTGTGTTGCTGAGCCGAATGAGGATGGTACACTGTCTGCAAACGGTGTTGTGATCGATGAGTTGAAGGGTCTGAAGTTCCTGAGCGAGGGTACAACAAAGCGTAGCCTGGCTATCGCCGTGAACTATCCTGAGACCTCTCTTGGCGCATACGCTGGTCCGTCTTACCTCTGGCTGGGTAGTTCTAACACTAACTACTTCATCATCCCGCAGGTTGAGGCTGGTTCTATCATCACAATGGACGTTGAGTCTCACAAGCCGTCTGATGCTCGTGGTATCCGTCTGCTGGCAGGTGGTACTGATGGTGAGAATCTGGGTGAGTTCACTCCGACTACTCTCGAGACCCTGACCTGGAGCGTTCCTACGACCACTGACGTTTACGTTCAGAACACCAATGGTTGCCACATCTACAACATTAAGGTTGCTGATGCTACTGGTATCGAGGCTGTTCAGGCCGTGAAGGTTGTTCCTGTGAACAACTTCATCTACAACCTCGCTGGTCAGCGTGTTGACGCTAACTATAAGGGTGTTGTGATCAAGAACGGTAAGAAATATCTTCAGAAGTAATTCTGTTGATTGGGCTAATTGAGTCAATTTGGTGGTGCGCTCCAGCAGGGGCGCACCACTTTTTTTAAGGAGTTCAGAATGGAGCACTCCTGCTGGAGCGCACCACCATATTATCAGATCTTACGGCTCTTCCAGTCTGCAATATTGCGGGATTCGCTTGAGAAACTAAGACCGACAGCAATCACTTGGCGAGCATCCAATCGGTATTTGTCAGCATAACCTTTATCATCGATTATTGTGTTGGAACAGGCAATCGGCAAAGCCCTTCCTGACCTCTGCATTCGGGAAATCCAGTGTGTAGAGATCCCGATCCTTGCGATAATCCTTGATCGTAAGATAGCCGCTCTGATATAGCAGGGGGACAGGATCGTCGAAACTGTCCAGCGGAAGATCGAAAGCCGTAGGCGCAAGCCGGATACCCTCGACGTCGGAGAGTTCGAGTGGCGGCATCTGCGATAACATATCTATCAAGGCCCTCGACGTTCCACTGGCAAACCAGTAGTTGCTCAGAATACCGGAGTCGAAAGCACTCATCAGACTGAAAGGATTGTATATATCCGTTAGGCCGGAACTGAAATGATAGCCGTCATACATTTGCTTGAGTCGTGATAACTGATCGTCGAAAGACAGTCCGTTTCTCTCAGCCTGTAGCAAAATGTCGGGTTCGAGTGCCGTTGTCAGTTCATCTTGACTGATGCCGCATATAGCCTCATAGTCAGGACGCATGGATATATTGGTCAGTTGGTTGAGTTTGCTGAAGATTCCCATCTGCGAGAACTTGGAGATGCCCGTAAAGAACACGAATGCCAGATGGTCATCCAAACTCTTCAATGGACCAAACAGATTCTGGAATCTCCGTCTGGCCTCAGAACTCTCCTTCGGCTCACTAAGGTGATGCAGGATAAAGTTGTCGTATTCATCCACCAGCACAACGGCCTGAAGCCCAGTCTGCGAATGGGCCGCCCTGATGATATTGGTCAATCGGATATTGGTATCAGCCTTGCTCGGTATCAGGCCATATTGCTGTTCATAATCATCCAGCACGCTGTCTATCAGCGCATCAAGTTGCTGAATGGTCTCAATGTCACCCGCACTGAAGTCGAAGCGAATGACGGGATGAGGCTGCCAGTCCCAGTTGGTCTTGGAGATATACAGGGCTGGCTGAGCCACGCCTTCCTTTGTGACAAAGGCCTCAAACAACTCCCGTTTTCCTGCAAAGAGCGCATTAATAGTGGATATGAGCAATGACTTGCCAAAACGCCGAGGCCGACTGAGGAAGTATGACTTCCCGTTCTTCGCCAATCTGTAGATAAGTTCTGTCTTATCTACATACAGGAACCCTTTGGTCCTGATATCCTCGAAACTCTGTATTCCTACGGGATAATTTCTAGCCATCGTCTCCATTCTATTTGCGCCACAAAGTTAAGCAAATAATCCCATACTGCCAAATATTTTTTAAGATGCCGTATATGGGCATGATTCGACAATTTGCTGTCAGACACCTCACCACCTAACCTGCATCTTCTGAAATCCTTTGCACATCGGACTTTCAGGCTGGTTAGGTGTTCGTACAACACCTAACCATGCCGAAAGCCTTTGTGTATGGGCGTTTGCGACGTGCCAGGTTAGGTGGTGAGGTGTTTTTGGGAATGTTTGTCGAGAATACGGATTCGCGCTGTCGAAGTTACGGATCCGATAGGGTCATCTTACGGTTGTTCCTGACGTTTCTTGCCCTCGTCCGAATATCTGATAGCGGTCGTTTAGATAATCCCTATACCCCCCAAGGGATTATCTCCACGACCGCTAAAGATTATCTGAACGACCGCAAGGAGATATTCGGACGACCTAAAGGTGACTTCGGCTGGCAAAAACCAAATTTTACCCTATGATTTGATAAAAATTACACCCTATGATGGGCATTTCTTCATACCTTTGCACCGAATTTTTGCGAAATCTCTATTACAACTTTATTAATAAACAACTAAAACGAACGATTATGAAGAAATTCTTTACGCTTTGCGCAGCACTTTTGATGTCTGCATTGAGTTTCGCCGATTCGGGTACTGTTCAGAACATCCCGACGACAGACTCTAATCCGTTTGACTGCTCGACCGTTGTTCTTGAGCAGGTGTCCTATCCTGACAATGCAGGATGGAATGGTAACAACATTGACTGGATCGGTCATGGTGACGTTGTGTCTTACAACATCAACAACACCGTAGAGTCAGCCTACAAGATCACTTTCACCTATTCAACAATCCTTGAGGGCGTGACCGTGGACTTCGTGATTAAGGATGCTTCTGACAAGGAAGTGTTCAAGTCGACGATTGAGACTCCCTGCACAAGCGGTGGTTTGAACGACTGGAGCAACTATGTGGCTGCCGAGTCGGCTGTGACTCCGGTTCTGCCCACAGGTGCTTACAAGTTCTATATTTATTATGGTGAAGGCACATGGCAGGGTGAGGCTAATTATTTCGCCTGCAACATCAACAACATCAAGTTCGAGGCTGTAGCAGGTGGTGCTGCTGGTGCATCGTTTGACATAGACCTGTCAACTGTTGACACATCTGAGTCAAAGGCTGGTAACCTCCACTATATGGCTGACGGTGATGAGAACTGTCCTCGTCTGGACTATCCTGGTGCTGGTTCAATCGCCAAATTCGAGATTGATATTCCTGAGACCAGTGCTTACAAGATTGCCTTCAACTATGCAAGCCCGATGGACAAGATGTTCATGGTATGGACACTGACCAATGCTGCTGGTGAGTTGGTTTACAATGAGTACTTCCCACTGGAGCCGACAGGTGCTCCTGGCGACTTCTGGACGATCTATAAGGACTTCGACGGCGTGCCCACCACTCCTGTGCTGGCTGCTGGCAAGTACACGCTGCGCATTTACTATAATGTCTCTGTAGACGGTGAGGTTACTCCCGCTTGGTATGATGGCAATGAGAATGCTGCTTTCCACAGCAACATCAAGTCGATTACCTTTACTGCCGTTGCTGGTGGTGAAACTGGTGGCGTGGCTGATGCTGCTCTCGATGCAACCACTTTGGACGAGGGCAATAGCACTTCTGCTATCTGGCTCTTCGCTGATGGCTACATCATCTCCAACACTGCCAACAAGTCGGCTGCTGCTGGTAGCGTGAACACGCTGAAGTACTCTCGTAATACAACCTTCACCATTGAGGTTCCCGCTGGTAAGACGGTAACGGCTGTTGAGTTCGAAGGCTATACAAACGGAACATGGGCTGACGGTAGTTATTCGTTCGTAGGTGTTCTGGGTGACCAGACCTTCAATGAGAAGACTGACGACAAGACGCTCGAATGGATGGCTAACCGCACTGCAAAGTATGGTTTCCCCGGCAATGATGAGACTAACGACGACGGCACACAGAAGGTGGCTACTCATAAGATTGACCTCGCTTCTCCTGTAGAGGGTGGTGGCAAGATCGACTTCGCTTTCTATGGAACCAACCAGGTTTGCGCTATCGTTCGCCTTTATACTGGCGGTGGTGCTGCCCAGGAGGCAAAGGTTATCTACTCTTGGATTGGTGCTGAGGCTGGTGCTACTGAGACTGGTGGTAAGGCTGTTGCTTCCGACGGTGAGAGCGTGAACTACCTCAACGCAGGTGGTGACGGAACAGAATACTACACTATCCGTATCAACAAGAAGAAGGCTGACATCGCTACCGATAACGTAGAGTTCACACTCGACGAGCCTCTGCAGGCTGGTGATGAGATCGCTATCACAGGCTATCGCAACAAGGACACTGATGCCAATGGTAACCTCTACATCCTGTTCGAGAACGGTACTGAGATTGACGAGGGTGAGGACGTGAAGTGGAACAATGTTCACGCTGACTACGGCCAGAAGCCTAACACCAACACTTACGCCGTAGGTGATGCTGCTGGCAGCAAGTCGTTCAAGATTGCCCGTTCTAAGGCCAGCACTAACGTGTTCATCACTGAGATCAAGATTACCCGTGGTGGTTCTACAGGTATCGAGGCAGTGAAGGCCGTGAAGGTGATTCCCGTGAATAACTTCATCTACAACCTCGCTGGTCAGCGCGTCGACGCTAACTATAAGGGCGTAGTGATCAAGAACGGTAAGAAGTTCCTCCAGAAGTAAGATAGGAAAAACAAACTACTCAAGTAATATATAAATCGTCAGGTGGTGCGCTTCGTGATGAAGCGTACCACTTTTTGCTTATTTACCAATAATTACCCCCAATATGATAATTATTACCCTACATATTATATATATATTCGTACCTTTGCACCGTGAAATCAGACAAATTAGGATTTAAACAATAATAATTAAAACAATTGATTATGCTAAAACAATTACTCAAACGCGCAACGGTGCTGGCTGCAGCACTCCCGCTCGCACTGGCAAGCCTGGCGGCTGAACCGCAGGTCTTCGCCTACTGGTCATTTAACTACGGCTACACCCTGAAGGATGGAATCGGAACGCCCAACACGACGAAGATTACTTCGAATGGTGGAACGAACTTCGACGGCATCAAGTTGGTAGCCAATGAGCAACTCGGCTCCGGCGACTTCTATCTGACTCCCATCCGCCACACCCGTGCCGGACAGGTGGGTGCCCAGGATGACAAGGGTGCCTATCACGAGGTGAACGCCATCAACTGCGATGGCGCAGCCCTGCACATGACTTCGCCCGTGCCGACACCAGAGGCCGAGAGCGCCAACTGGACCTGGGGCGACAAGTCTGAGCCCTGGCCCGACGGCAAGACCTACAGTTACCAGAACCCCTACAACTACTTCGAACTGGAGGTCAGCACGCTGAACTACAAGAATATCCAGGTGGAGATCAAGGCCGCTGGTCACAACAGCCAGACGCAGTACTATGCCGTGGCCTATTCCGTGGACGGCACGACCTGGACTATCGTAGGCGACGAGTATCTGACGGGTAACTCCTACAACCAGTGGACTACGAACACCATCCCTGTAGACATTCCCCAGAAGGAGAAGGCCTACGTGCGCATCTTCCCCGCCAAGAACTGGAAGGCTGGCAACAGCGTGAGCCAGGACAACCAGTTCGACCTGGACGACGTGAGGCTGATCGGTGACTTGGATGCCGACCTCGCAGAGATCACGGGTATCACCATCGAAGGTCAGACCGTGACCGCCGGTGAGGGCTACGACTTCGAGTGCAAACTGCCGAAGACCTATACCGAGAAGACTGTGACTTTCAATGTCCTTTCTACCTTTGCCAATATCTCCGTGTCTGCTGAGGAAGACGGAAGTGGTGACGAAGTGGACGTGACGAAGAATGCCGACGGCTCCTTCACACTGCCCACACCGAGCGATAACGGTTCACACCTGATTACCTTCCGTGTCACACCGACCGAAGGTGCTGTCATCCAGAAGAACAAATACACCTTCCGCCTCTTCAAGGCAGGTGAGACCACCCTTTCGAAACTGGCCATCGATGGCACCAACGTGGAGGCTGCCCTGAGAAGAACCATCAACTCTGCCGAGTCATCCTATACGGCTACCATCACAGGCAATATCTACACCTCCCTTCCCGAAGTGACGGCTACGGCTATCGACGGCACTACACCTGAGATCACCGTGACTGTGGCTAACGGCGTGGCTACCTACGCTATCAAGACCGCTGACCGCACCTTTACCCTGAACATCGAAGGTGTACACGTCTATACCCCAGGTGAGAAGGACGTTGAAGTGACGCTGAACTATACTAAGACAGGCTTTACTGATCCTGGTACTTGGACTGACGGCCTGTATAAACTGGAGTGCGAGAGCCTCGACGGTTGGGACAATGCCCAGTTCAAGTTCAATTCTACTGACCACAAACTGAGTGTTCCTGCCGGTGTGGTCGTGAAGCAACTAACCTTTGTGAAGTTCGCTGCCAACTATGGCGACGGCGAGGGTATCACCCGCTTCGTCTCTGAGGGTGCTAACTGCTACGTGCCCAGCCAGCACGGCTACAAGCGTGGCGTTCAGGCAACGGTAGTAGTCGTTCTGGAGAACCACCAGCCAGGTGCCCCCATCGAGTTCACCATCACTGGTGGTAACCAGCCCTATGCTTCTCTCGCCCTGGTGATTGAGAAGACCGATCCGAAGACGGCTCCTACACTGCGCAATAAGAGTGCTCAGGTGACCAACAATCACGCAGTTATCTCTCTCGAGTTCGACCGCGAAATGGCTGCAGCAGAGGCTGCATTCAATGGCACGACCGTCAAGGCAGGTGGTGGTAACACGGTGCTGAACTTCCCTGTCTATGACTTGGACTACAACAAGACATATACACTGACGATCCCTGCCGGTACGGTGAAGGACCTCTTCGGCAACGCTTATCCTGAAGACATCGCATTCGATCTGACCGTCGGCGACCGTCCCGTGGCTACCAAGAAGGCATTCGACTATGTGGTCAGCACGACCGACGAGTTTACAGCCGCCATCAAGGAACTGGGCAACAGCACGGCTACCGATCTGGAGCGTGTGGTCATCTTCCTGAAGAACGGTGACTACGACTTCGGACTGAACAATGAGCAGAAGATCAACCGTGGCTACGTGTCCCTGATTGGTGAGAGCCGCGACGGCGTGACCATCCGTGGCGTCCGCAACGGTATCTCGAACCCGATCCTGAACATCCGCGACCGCGAGGGCTTCTATCTGCAGGATATGACGCTGCAGAACGACTTCAACTTCCGTAAGGCCGACAAGAACTCTGGTCAGGCCGTGGCCGTCTATGGTGGTAACAAGACCATTATGAAGAACATTCGTATGCACGGTAACCAGGATACACAGGTGACTGGTGAGCGCAGTTACTTCGACAAGTGTGAGATTCACGGAACCGTCGACTTCATCTGCGGTGGTGGTGACAACTTCTACGACCAGTGCGACCTCGTGCTCGAGAACCGTGGCGGTAACGTGATTGCTGCTCCGAATACGACAACCGCTACCAAGTGGGGCTACGTGTTCAGCAATTGTACCATCAAGGCCGACTCTACCGAGGTGCTGAATGGCGCCAAGAGCACCTACGATGCTACCGATGGCACTTATAACCTGGGTCGCCCCTGGCAGAACGAGCCGCGCATCACTTATCTGAACACCAAGATGATGATCCTGCCTGACAACAACGGCTGGACGAGCATGAGCAATCTGCCGACACACTTCTATGAGTACGGTTCGGTGGATAAGGACGGCAACGTGATCGACCTCAGTGTACGTGGCAACTCTCCGACCAGTACCAATACCTATACCCCGATCCTGACGGCCGAGCAGGCTGAGCAGTACACCATCGGCAACGTGCTGAGCGGCACTGACGGCTGGCTGCCTACCGACTACACCGTACTGACGGCTGCACCCGTGGTGACCGTGGATGGCAAGACCCTGACCTGGGCTGCCGACGACCAGGTGCGCACCTACGTCATCTTCAAGGACGGCGAGTATCTGGCCAACACCACTGAGACGACCTACACCGTGGCTGAGGACGGCGTCTACACTATCCGTACCGCCAACGAGATGGGTGGTCTGAGCAAGGACGAGACCAGAGTGACCGTCGGTGCCAATGCCCTCGAGAAGGTCAAGGCTGAGGATGCACAGAACGGCAAGGCCTTTTACAACCTGTCTGGCCAGAAGGTGAACGACAGTTACAAGGGCATCGTCATCGTGAATGGAAAAAAGTTAGTTAGTAAATGATAATGAAGAAAGTTCTCTTTTTTGCAACAGCCATAGCCTCCGCTATGGCTGTTGCTGCTCAAAGCCCGGCCTATCAGGACGAGTCACTGAGTTTCCACGAGCGGGCCAAGGACCTGGTGTCGCGGCTGACGCTCGACGAGAAGATCCAGCAGATGGGCCATCAGACGCCCTCCATCAACCGGGGCGGCATCCGCATTGCCGGCTACAACTACTGGAACGAGGCCCTGCACGGCGTGGCCCGCTCGGGGGCTGCCACCAGTTTTCCCATCTCAAAGGCGATGGCCGCCACGTGGGACCTGCCGCTGATCTACCGCTGTGCCGAGGCCACCTCGACGGAAGCACGTGTCTACAACAACCAGAGGGGAAAGGGACTGGTCTACTGGTGCCCGACCATCAATATGAGCCGTGATCCCCGCTGGGGCCGCGACGAGGAAAACTACGGTGAGGATGTGTTCCTGACCTCGCAGATAGCCGTGCAGTATATCAAGGGAATGCAGGGCGATGACGACCGCTACTACAAGACCATCGCCACGGCCAAGCACTTTGCCTGCAACAACTACGAGGCCGGTCGCCACAGCACGTCGTCGAGCGTGACGGCCCGTGACCTACGGGAGTATTACCTGCCGGCCTTCGAGGCATCGGTGAAGGACGGCCACGTCAGGAGCATTATGTCGGCCTATAACGCCCTGAACGGGGTGCCCTGCGGTGCCAGCAAGATGCTGCTGACGGACATCCTCCGCACCGAGTGGGGTTTCAACGGCTTCGTGGTGTCAGACTGCGATGCCGTGGATGACATCTGGATGAGCAACCGCCACCATTACGTGAATACGGGGGCTGAGGCTTCGGCAGCCTGTCTGAAAGCGGGGATGGATCTGAACTGCGGCGAGACCTTCCAGAATACCAGTGCCGACGGCGGCTTCACCAGTGCCGTAGCGAAGGGACTCTGTACGGAGGCTGACCTGGATTCGGCCCTGGTGCGGGTGTTCGAGGCCCGTATGTCAGTGGGCGAGTTCGACAGCACCACACCGTGGAAAGGCTATGGTGCCGACTCGCTGGAGAACCCTTATCACCGTGCCCTGGCGCTGAAGGCGTCGCGGGAGGCCATTGTGCTGCTGAAGAACGAGGGCGGTCTGCTGCCACTCGACAAGACGCAGTCCAAGAAGATTGCCATCATCGGTCCCTATGGCAACTTCGTGCAACTGGGCGGCTATTCGGGTACGCCCACCTATCAGAAGACGCTCCTCAGTGCCATCGCCGACGGGCTGGGCTATGACATCGCTTCCGATGGCACGGTACAGGCAGAGAACTATAGTTCCGTGAACGGACGGGGCGGGGTGGACAATGCCGGTATCGGCAATATCCAGGACGGTGACATCTTTATATATAATGATGTAGACTTCGGCACGGGCAAGTCGCTGCTGAGCCTGAACCACGCCGGACGCTATGGCGACCGTCAACTGACCATCCGCATCGACCATCCGCAGACGGGCACCATCCTCTTCCAGAAGACGCTCGACGCGACGGCTGGCAACTGGACGACCTTCGTGACAGATACCTATGCCTTGTCGGAAGAGGCCAAGGCCGTGACGGGCAAGCATACGGTCTACCTGATATTCAAGAAGTTAGCGTCGGCCTCGGACAGCAACCGCTATATCATCAACGTGGACTGGTTCAAGTTCTTCAATGAGGACGACGAGAACCCGTTAGGCCCGGGCCATCCGCTGATGTATGCCCAGGGCTGCGACGTGAACGGCGTGCGCGATGCCGCCCTCTTCGCTGAGGCTGAGGCCGTGGCTGCCGAGGCGGACATCGTGATCCTGGCCTTGGGCACAGACCTGTCGGTGGCCGACGAGAGCCACGACCGCAGCAACCTGAACCTGCCGGGTGCCCAGCAGCAACTGCTGGAGGCCGTCTATGCCAAGAACAAGAACGTGGTGTTGGTGCTGGAGAGCGGCTCGTCGCTGACCGTCAACTGGGCACAGGCGCACGTGCCAGCCATCCTTGAAGCCTGGTACGACGGGCAGGAGCAGGGGCAGGCGATTGCCGACGTCCTTTTCGGCGACTACAATCCCCAGGGTAAACTGACCTCTACGTGGTATGCCTCGCTCGACGGCCTCGGCCAACTCTCGGCCAATGCCTACGACATCCATCCGACGGCGAAGGTGCCGGCTGGCCGTACCTATATGTATCACAAGAACGCGCCGCTCTATCCCTTCGGCTTCGGACTGAGTTATACGACCTTCGAATACAGCAACCTGCAACTGAGCCAGCGGACATTGGCAGCGGGGGAGGAGATGACCGTCGGCGTGACGGTGAAGAATACCGGCAAGAGGGCTGGTTGGGAGATCGTGCAGATGTACACCCATTGCCAGTCATCCAGTGTGGAGCGTCCCGTGAAGCAGTTGGCCGGCTTTGCCCGTATCTGGCTGGAGCCGGGTGAGAGCGGACAGGTGGAGATGCCGTTGCGCCACAGCCAGTTGTCCTATTACAATGAGCAGGGCAGTGTGTTCGAGGTGGAAGAGGGCACCGTCGACATCTACGTCGGCACCTCTTCGGCCGACAATGCCCTCAGCGGACAGGTCTCGGCGAAGGCTGCCATCGTGGAAGGCACCTACGCCACGGCCATCCGAAACATCCAGAGCCACGTCATCAAGAACGACACCCTATACGATATCTCCGGCCGTGCCATCGGCAAGACCGGAGATATCGCCCAGCAGGGACGCGGTGTCTATATTGCTGACGGTAAGAAGTTTATCCGGGAATAGTTATTTCCGGATAAACTTCTTACCGTTGCGGATGACGAGTCCCCTATAATGGTTATTTGTACGATGGCCCGACAGGTTGTAGCCCAACGCCTGTCGGGCGTTGTCGTGTTTGGGACTCATCATAGCCGTGGTGTATTTCTCTCCCTCGGCAATGGTCAGTGTGGCACCGGCACCATTGGCCTCATTCGTCACCACGCTCTCCACCAGACTGGCATCATAACTTGTGTAGTCATAGACACTGGAGGGGATGAAGTAGTCGATATTGCCAGAGCGGCTCTGGGTATCAGCGGCTCCGATGTTGCCGGTAAGCGTGATGTTATAGTCGGTGTAGCCGTTCTTGGTGGCATATTTGGCCCAAGGGGTGTTCTTGGCAGCCGTACTGGTGAAGGCACACTTCTCGACGTAGGCATTGCACTTGTAGCCGGCACCGATACAGTAGTTGGCTACACTGCTGCTGTAGAGGCAGTTGAGAATGTGCATCTGGGCAAAGCGGATGCGGGGCATACGCTCACGGCAGCCCTCGTCCCACCAGCAATTGGCGAAGGTGGTACGCAGGTGGCCTTCATCCTTCGATGCCTGGCCGTCGCTGCTTCCCCAGAGATTGGTGAAGCGGTGATCGTTGCTGCCGCCGGAACCGCCTGCCCACGGGGCAATCAGATAGCGGAAACGGCACCAGGTAACGCAGATATAGTCGGAGCCGTTGCTGCAGTCGAGGTTGCCGTCGACACCGTCCTGGAAGTCGCAGTGGTCGATCCATACGTGTTCGCAGCCGTAGAGCGTCAGGTTGTCCTTGCCGTCCATATCGTAGGCACCAGCCCCACGGAAAGTCATATTGCGGATGATGAAGTTCTTGCAGCGGGAGAGTTGGAGGATGCCGCTCTCGTCCTTTACGGTTGAGTGGGTCGTGTTCTCAAAGGCGGCACCGGGCAGACCGTAGATGGTCTTGTTCTCCTGGTCCTTGATGGAGAACTGGCCGCTGACCTTGATGACACCTTTTATATAGATGGTCTTCTTGGCCGTCTTGCTCTTCTTGTCGAGGGCGGCTTCCAGTTCCCCCTGCGTGGTCACCACGACGGGGTTTTCATCCTCACTGCCCGTGATGACGCCATCGACGGTGCCCCAGCCAATGGGGCGGTTCTGGTCGTAGGCAGAACGATTTTGTGCTGCCGACCACGAGGTGGCTGACAGCACAAGAATCAATGTGGTAATCGAATGTTTAACGTGTTTCATCTGTTATTTCTGAATCATCTTCTTACCGTTGCGGATGACGATGCCCTTATAGTTCCCGTCTACCCGCTGGCCGGCAAGGTTGTAACTGGAATCATCGGTAATGGAACTGCTTCGGATTGTCCGAATGCCAGTCGTGCCTCCTTTTGTGCCCGTCAGGCTGATGCTTAATACCACCTGCTTGCCTTGTGGTGTGAACGTAATCTTTTCTCCTACAGCAGGAGAGAAGTCTATGGTGCGTGTCACCGTTTGTGCAGCACCATCCACCTTCTGGGGAAATACATACTGGGTCGGCTCATAACTGGTACCGGCCACTTCGCTGAGATAAGCATCTACATCGGCATAGTTGTCGTAGCCCGTGAAGTCAATTTTTGAGATAGCCACGTCCTCAGGAAGGTTGATGGTGTACTGAACGCCAGCAGAGTATTTGATTCCGTCATTGTTTCCGCCAGCATATCCTTTACTCTTCGTATTGGTGATGGTGATGCCATCGTTGAACTCGTAGGAACTGCTGGTATTGTTGCCGGAGTTCGTACTTTGTGCAAGGGTGTAGTTGACGGTTTCGCTCTGTTGATTTGTGCCGGGATCAGTGTTGCCACTCAGTTCCACCCCCAACGTGTTAATAAGCGCTACGGCTGTACCGTCTTCCTTCTTATAGGCTGGATAATATTCTTTGGCCGCATCTATGGCATCGGCATTCCCATTGAGCATGATATCCTGAACCAATGAATTTGCATATACTTCAATGTTTGAGTAATACTTAGCGGGGTCTATGGTGTAGGCCATGGCATCCGAAGCATCGTTGGGATTCAAACCATTGGCAGTTTCCCATACATTAGGGATACCATCACCATCCGAATCGAACCCTGCCTCACGGCTACCTGTACCAAAGTCTTTTTCCGTATAGCCTTTGACATCGGAAACAAGGTCGATACGCCCCTTTTTCTTCGTAACTGATCCTGTATATGTGGCAGTGCCATTCTTGGCCTCAGTGAAGTAGCGCAAGTCGACCTCGTCAGGATACAATGAGGCTCCAGAATACTCAAGCACCTTGTTGAAGGCATTTTCTGCCGTATGGGTCGTCACCTCGCCTGCAGGACCTGGATTGTCGAGTTTCATACAAATATAGTCGACATTATTGACGGTCAGGTATTCCTCATTGCTGCCGTTATAGTGGTTGGGATCCTTGGAGTAGCGTTTGCCGTTGCGCTCAATCGTACCATCATCGTACTTGAATTTCTCCCATCCTGCACTCTTGCCATCAATGATGTTGCCTTCTACATAGTAACGGCTGGTCATATCCCAGTAGATGGGGAATCCGCTGGCATTACCACTGGCTCCGACTGTGACTTGGGGCAGTTTGCTGATATTGGCGGCAGGACCGCTCTTCAGATAGTTGCCTACCATATTTATCTTGCCGCCACCAGGACCACCGTAGCATCCGTCGGCATTGTAGACCACGCAGTTACGGTAGTCTACATTTTCGGCCTGGACAGCATTCTCCCACTTATACTCATTGTAGAGCAGGTTGTTGGTATAGCCAGTCCAGTCATAGCGAGCACCATTGAATCGTGGGGAGCGGTTGTTAACGTGGCAAATCAGGTTGTGATGGAGTGATGCCAGTTTGCCGCCCCAGATACCACCATAGCCATGGGCTCCCTTGCCGTGTCCGGCATTGTTGAGACTCTCACCGATGGTACACCATTGCATCGTGAAGTTATTGTTGTCATAGAACGATGCGACTTCATCGATAGACCAGGAGAAAGAGCAGTGGTCAAAGATGATGCCTGTGGAATGCCTGCCAGTAGCGGCATCGGCACCATCATTCACATCCCTTTCCTGACCGCGGCGGAAACGCAGGAAGCGGACAATAATGTTACTACTATTTTCAGTGCTAAGCGTGTAGTAGCGCAGGGTGATGCCGGGGGCTGGGGCGGTCTGGCCGAGGATGGTGGTATTGGAACCAATGGATATGTTGCTGTTCATTGCAATTACACCAGCAACATCGAAAACAATAATCTTCTTGGTGGACCCTTTGACGGCTTCGCGGAAGGAACCGTCGCCGGAGTCGTTCAGGTTGGTGACGTGGATAATCTTGCCTCCGCGTCCGCCGGTTGTGTAGCGGCCGTGGCCTTCGGCGCCGGGGAAGGCGGGGACTTGTGCTGCGGCTGTCAGTGCCAGGACGGCGGCAGCCAGTGTAAGCAGATACTTCTTCATATACATCTATTATAATATTTTGGGGCAAAGTTACGAAGAATTTTGCAATTCTAACGTACTTTGCCCCAAAAAGTCACTTAAACGTTTGCGGAGGAATCAATAGCCGGGATTCTGCCACATACCTTCTGCGGTCGATGTGTACTGTAGCACACCTTTGGCATCCTGCTGGGCGGGTGCGGCTATCTCGTTGGTCACGGCAATCATCTCAGCCTCGGGAATCGGACGGTAGTAGTGCTTCACGTCGATGTTAGGCGCACCCTGACCGTTGTACTTCTTCACACGCTCGAGGAGGGTGTGGGTACGCTTCAGGTCGAACCAGCGCTGCTGCTCGCCGCAGAGTTCGAGGGCACGCTCGTCGAGGATGGTGTTGATGTCGACCGTTCCGCTGAGGGAATTGTCCTGGCCTTCGATGGCGCGGGCGGCACGCAACTGGTTGAGGGTGGCAAGCGCATCGCCGCCATTAGCCAACTGGCACTCGGCCTTGATGAGATACATCTCCGACAGGCGGAACACGATGGCATCGCGATACGAGATGTCGTGGGTCGGGAAGCGGGAATCGTACTGGTCATCGAGGAACTTCTTCAGGCCGGGATAGGACTTCCAGCCGCCAATGTTCACGTTGTTGTAGCGGTCGTCGCCATAGACGTCGCTCACGGCCTTGGCTGTCTCGGTGGGAACGGCGGTCAGCGCACTGGAGTTGAACACGGGGATGTCGCCGCCGGACAGGAACTGGATGCGGTAGCGACCCTTGGCCCATTCCTGCTTGGCCTTGCCTTCAGGTGAGTCGCCGTCGAGGGCACAGTAGTAGATGGCCGTGTCGCCCTGGTTAAAGTAGTTGCCAGTCTCGGCGTATGCGGCTTCAGGATCCTTCATAAACTGTCCCATCTTGGGATAGAAACTGGCACGATTGCCCTGCAGGCCGTCGGGGATGTTGTAGTGGGTCAGCATCGTGGCATCGCTACGCTGGTCAGTAGCCTTGGCATTGTGGAAACTCTTCCAGAGCCACGGTGTGGTGGTGTAGCGGGTGAAGCCACGGCCGTAGGGTGAGTAGTATTTGGCTACGTCTACGTTCTGGCCGGTCAGGTTGCTCACCACGTAACTTGTGGTGTTGCCAAGCACGCGGACGAAGAGGTTTGCCTTACCCTGGCCGCTGCCGCCTACATCGCCGGAGTTTCCGTTGTTCCACATCGGCACGAACATCAGGTTCATCGCTGAACCGCCACGGCTGTAGCCGGTACGGGTAATCAGTGAGTTGAACGACAAGTGATTACCATTGGCATCCGTCTTGTAGCGATAGGGAATGCAGTTCTCCGTGGTCAGGTCGTTGTTGTAGTAGACACCCCAGATGGCCTCCTGGTTGTTCTGCACGGCCTCGTTGTTCAGGTTCCACACGTCTGTGTAACGGCTATAGAACGAAGCACCAGAGTTGGCGATGACATCCTCGGCGGCAGCCTGTGCTATCTGATAGAGGTTGCTGTAGCCCTCGACGGCATTGTTGCCGAGCCATGAGGCAGCATAGAGGGCGGCTCGGGCCTTCAGGGCCTGGGCAGCGTAGTAGGTGGCCCGGGCCTCTTCGCCGCCGTTCGCCTTCTTATCCATAAAGTTGGCTGAGCGGAAGTGCGCCATCGACTCGTCGAGGTCGGTCAGGATCTGCTTGTAGATTTCGGCCTCAGGCACACGGACGGGGGTGGTGGATACGGTCGTGACCGGCTCTGTGCGGTAGGGGACTGGGCCCCAGGTGGCGACCATTTGGAGGGAATAGAGTGCGCGCAGGAACTTCACCTCTCCGTAGTATTGTTCCTTCTTCACATCGGTAATGGTGGTGTTCAGCGGAATATACTTCAGCGCATTATTGCAGACATCCAGTGCGCAATAGAACATCTCCCAATAATGGTCGAGCACGGCATCGTCGGCGGTGTTGCCGTCGAGGGAGCGGGCTGTCAGATTGTAGGATACCAGCGACTTTTGCTTGTTGTCGAAGCCGCCAAGGATGACATCGGTTCCACCTTCGGTCAGTCCCAGGCCTGCCTCCTTGCCCCACCAGCCACGGGTGTAGGCATAACATGATTTCACTAGGCCTTCAATACCTGTGGCGGTGCTATAGGCCAGGTCAGCCGTCATACCTGTCTTGTTGTCTTCTTCCAGGAAGTCGGAGCAAGACGTGATGCCTGAGAGGGCTGCGGCTGCTATGATGATAGATGCAAATATCTTTTTCATAATTCTTTTCCTTTTAGTATGATTAGAAACCGACGTTAATACCGACAATGACCTGTTTTGCCAACGGCCAGTTGATACTGCCGCCGCGTTCTGGGTCGTAGTCATCGACACTGGCGAAGGTGAAGTAGTTCTTCATCGAACAGTAGATCTTGGCTCTTGACACGTGGATCGGGGCCAGTAACTTCTTGTCGAAGTTATAACTCAGTGTGATGTCCTTGATCTTGAAGAAGTCATTCTTCTCGTATAGCAGGGTCGACTGGTACTGTGTGTAGAGAGTCGCGTATGATCCCTGATTGGTACCAGGTGAGGGGAACTTGGCACCTGTGTTGGTCGGTGTCCAGTAGTCCACGTCGGCCCAGTTGGCATCATTGTCGTTCAGGCCGAGGGCATTGTTCTTGTCGAAGGCGAAGTAGCCGCCCAGACGGGCCATACACTGTACGCTCAGGCCGAAGTTCCTGTAGGTGAAAGTGTTGGTCAGGCCGATGATGTGATTGGGCGTGCGCTGGTAGATGCGCTTGTCGTCCTCGTTGATCTTGCCGTCGCCGTTCTGGTCTACGAGTTTCAACGTACCGGGCGTGCCGTAGTTGGCATTGCCACCGGGCTTCTCGAAGGTGATGCCCTTGGCTGCATAAGCCTGTTCATAGGCATCAAACTCACCCACGTTCCAGATGCCGTCGGTCTCATAGTCGTAGTAGGCGGAAAGGGCTTCGCCCACGATCAGTCCTTTTGTACCGTCGACGTTCTTGGTCAGGCCGTCGGCCAGTTTGGAGACTTCGTCGTGCGAGTTGGTGTAACTGGCATTGATGTCCCAGGTGAAGTCCTTGGTCTTCACAGCCAGGGCGTTGATGCCAATCTCCAGACCGTGCCCCTTCGACTCTCCGATATTAGAAAGGATGGAGGTGAATACGGAAGAGGGGGGAGCGCTACGGTAGTAGAGCAAGTCCTTTGTCTTTGATATATAGTAGTCGATGGTTCCGTTGATACGGCCACCAATGATGCCAAAGTCAAGACCGAAGTTAAGCGAGTTGGTCGTTTCCCAGTGCAGGTCAGGATTACTCATTGACATAGGAATGAAACTGTCGGATGAACCTGGCGTGGTAGCAGAGACTGTGGCCAGTGTCTGGTAGGCCTTGATGGCGGAGTTACCTGATACACCATACGCTACGCGCAACTTCAGGTTGTCGAGCCATGACTTAGCGCCTTCCATAAACTGCTCTTCGGTGATGCGCCAACCGGCACTGACGGAGGGGAAGTAGCCCCACTTGTGACCTTCTGCCAACTGACCGGAACCATCGGCACGCAAGGTGGCCGAGAAAAGGTAACGGTCGAGGTAACTGTAATTCACACGACCGAAGAATGACAGCATCTTGGTCTTGGTATAGCCTGACGAGGGCGTCTGGTCTGCAGAAATCTTGGTGACATCGTAGAAGGCCTGCTGATAATAGTGCTCCTTACCGGCTGTTCCGTTGTAGCCAAGATTTTCCTGTACGTTCTGCGTCAACTCGTGGCCGAGCAGGAAAGTGAAGTCGTGCTTGTCGCCTATCTCGAGGTTATAGTTAGCCGTGTTCTGCCAGGTCAGGATCGTCCAGGCATCCCACGCGTTCGACATATAGGTATTGCTTGGCGACTGATAGCGGTTAGTGGATTGGTAGTCTCCATATTGACCAACGCGGCGGTTGCGGCGGTCGACGGCCAACTGTGACTTCAGGATCATGCCCTTGATGGGGTTCAACTGCAGATAGGCACTGCCCAGGTAGCGGGTACTTTCGATATGGCTCAGGAAATTGTCACCCTCATCCATCAACGGGTTCACGTGAGCGTTGTACCAGACGTTCGGCGTCTCGTTGATTGTCCCGTCGGCCTTATACGCCTGCGTGATGGAGGTCATTTTGCGGGCACGGTCGAACACCGAGGCGTTTCGGGCGTTATGGCTGCGATAGGTGAAGGCCATCGAGGCACCGATCTTCACGATATTGTTGATCTTGTGGTCGATGTTCAGTCGACCGTTGTAGCGGTCCATCGCATCGTGCTTCAGCAGGCCCTTGTCGAACATACCGGCCAGCGAGGCACTGAAGTTGGTCTTCTCGTTACCGCCGCTGACGCTGGCCTCGTAGTTCTGTGAAGTGGAGTTCTGCAGGATGGTGTCATACCAGTCGGTATAGTCACCCTTTGCAATCAGGTCAACCACCTTGTAGTCGTCGTTACCGGCAATGGTCGTGGCACCGAAGACGTCATCGAGCGAGAGGTTCGAACTGCCCCAGTTGCCTGAAGCCAGATCGGCTTGGTAGTTAGCACGGTCTACCCAGCGCTGCACCTCGCGGTCGCCATACATACCCTTCACGGCAGAAGTGGGCGACTTCATAGCCAGATAGGCAGAGAAGTTGACGCGGGTCTTGCCGGCCTGGCCGCGGCGGGTGGTGATGATGATGACACCGTTGGCACCCTTCGTACCGTAGATAGCCGTGGAAGAGGCATCCTTCAGTATGTCCATCGACTCTATGTCGCTGGCAGGAATATCTAGTGAACCGTTATATTCAACACCGTCCACGATGATGAGCGGGTCGTTGGTGGCTGAGATAGAGCGGTTACCGCGTAGGGTGATGCTGACGGATGATCCGGCCTGGCCGTCGCCCGACATCAGATCCAGACCTGGCACCTTGGCCTGCATCGCCTGCATAGCGTCAGGGGCGGCTACCTGGGCGATGTCGTCAGCCTTGATGCTGGCCACAGAACCCGTCAGGTCCTTCTTCTTCATCGTGCCGTAACCGACCACGACCACTTCGTCGAGACCCATCGCATCTTCCTGCAGGGTGACGTTTACACTGCTCTTACCGGCCACGGCAATCTTCTGATCCTTGAAGCCGACATAAGAGAACTTCAGGATGCCTTTCTCGGGAACGTTCTGGATGGTGAAATTGCCGTCGAAGTCGGTGACACCACCAATGGTGGTACCATCCACGATGACGCTCACACCAATCATCGGTTCACCTGTAGCATCCTTCACTGTACCTGTGACTGTCTTCTGGGCGTAGGCCGCAAAGCAGAACACAGACAAGAGCAAAGCCATTGAGGCTCTTCTGATTTGTAGATTCATACACGTTAGTTTTTGTTATACAATTAATGTTAGTTGTTTTTGTTTATTTTTATTGCATCTTCTGAAGTCCTTCCCAGCGCACGTTCCATCGGCCGTCCTTGGGGAAACCGGGATTGCTGGGATCTGCACAGCCGTCCCAGCCGGCACACATCATCGCCACGGCTGTCAGCAGGGCACCGTTGCCGGGGAGGTAGACGCGTAGGCGGTCGGGGGTCTGGAAGTTATGGCCGTTGGGCAGGTAGGTATTCTTCTGGGTGTCGATGAGCAGGGCCTTGAGGGCGGTGTCGGGATCGCCCAGACGGGCGGCGGCCATCGCAATCATACCGTAGTCCCAGCCCCAGGTGGTCTGCCAGTTCCAGTTCTGCATCACCCAGTCGAGGGTGGCCTTCATCTGGGGGATATTATATAAGGTGGGGGCACCGGATATTTCGGGCTTTCCGGATAATCCGGATTTTCCGGGGAATGGGAGGAGCCCACAGGCTCCTAACACGGCGGGATGGTCATTGCGGCATTTCTCGGCGAAGGTCTCCGTGCTGACGGCGGGCTTCTGATTGCCGCCTACGGTGTTGAAGGGGTCGAAACTCTTCAGGTTGTCGGTCTGCCCCTTGGGCAGTCCGGCTATATAGATGCCGTCTTGCTCGGGGAGGGGGGAGAGGTCGTTGATGATGGCATCCCACGCCGTATGGCGAGGCTTGCCCTGGCGCTCGCGCCACTGGTTGGCTACGCTGAGGCCATACTGCCAGTAGGCGAGTTCAAAGGGATGGTTGTAGGAGAAGTCCTTCGACATCGACTCCTGCATGGCGGTAGCGCCCTGAAGGTAATATCGCTTCGACTTCTGGTCGAAGGAGACGAAGTCGGCCATAAACTCAGCCGTGGCCTCTACCTGCTCGCCATATTTCTTCAGCGTCTCAGCCGTGGGATTGGCACGGTACATCTCCTCGGCGAGATAGATGTAGTGGGGCTGCTGCCAGATGAGGAACGAACCCGTATTCGACGGGGCCTCGCCGGCCCAGGGGTCGGTCATCTTCATCCAACGAACACCCTTAAAGCCCTGGCGCTCGGCAATCTGACGGGCCACGGGATAGGCGACTGTGTTATACCAGTCGAGAATCTGGGCCACGTTCTCGGGATGCTTCCAGAGGGCGAAGTCGACCACGTGCCACCAGGTCATCTCCAGATGGGGACGGCCGAACCATGTATTATAGGTCAGACCTGACTCCTGCGGAGGCATATTGTTGGCGCAGTTGATCTGGGTCAGGTACTGGGAGAGGACGACACGGCGCTCCAGTTCCTTGGCCCGCGGGTCGGTGCACTGGCTAAAGTCTACGATGGCTCCATGATTCCACCAGCGGCTCCAGTAGCGGAGGGCCTGCTTGTGGTATTGGTCGAACTCGAAACTATCCGCGTTAGATGGACTAGCCTTACTAGATGTGCTAGCCTTACTAGATGTGCTAGCCTGACTAGCCTGGCTAGATATGCTAGACAGGCTAGTTCTGCTAGATAGGCTAGATATGCTAGCCTGGCTAGAAATAAACTCCGCCGCGAAGGTCAGGATATCATCGGTCGTAGTCAGTTCGAAGTAGTGGCGGTCGCACTCCTGCAGGGTAGCGTCGCCTTCCCACTGCAGCAGTACGTGATATCTCGTGCTATCGAGCGTCCGCTCGATCAGGGCCGAATGGGCGTCCTGGGCGATGATGACGCTCTGGTGGCGCTCCGGCTTGGTCCAGTCGTTGGCATCATCGGCGTGCTTTCCCGTGGGATAGGAAAACCGAAGGGCAACGGCTGCCCTCCGGTCTTTCAGCAGGTTGGTCTTGATACGGGCGAAGAACGCATCCTTCTGCGGATGAACGCCGCTCATCACTTCCACCGGCTCGCCGTCGGCAGTGAAGTCGGACACAATCTCGCCGTCCCAGAGTCTCTGCTCCTGGCGGATATTAGTAAGCGACTTCAGGGGAATCTGCTTCCCCTCGGCATCCTTCAGTTCCAGACCGATGGTGCCGAGGTTGAGACGGTGGGGATTCACGCGGAAATACGTCGTGGCCTCCTTGTGGCGACCGTCCTCGTCCTTCTTATATTCCACGGCATAAACCTCCTGATGGCCGTGGCCCAGGTCAAAGGCCTTCTCGGTCTCCGCCGTTGTCAGGTGGTTGGTGTTTTCGAACTTGTGCCAGCCCCAGTCGGACATAGCGTTCAGAGGCACACCTGCCTCATAATCAAAAGGGTACGACTGCAGACCCGTCACGTCTACCGTGGTGGCGAAATGGCCGTTGCCGACGGAGAGAGAGGCCAGGGCGTTGGCCTCAGTGATGATCGGATTATTGCGGGTGACTACCGACTGACGGTCAATGGCGGCCGTCGTGTTCTCCGTGTCGTAGCCCATCATCTCCATTTCGAGCGAAGCCCAGATGAACGGGCCAACACCCTTGGCATCATTGTCGCGGACGGGTTCGGAGAGATAGTAGGCATAGCCGCCGTCGCGCCGCTGGTTCTCCTTGACGCTGCCCTTGGGATTCACCTTCTTCAAGGCAGCCTCCACCTCGGGCGTGGCAGCCGGGCCGAGGCCGGCCACGGCACAGCAGTTGGTCAGCGAGATGGTCTTATCCTCATTGACGCGGATGAAGTTGTTGATGATGCCCTTGTAGGCCTTGATGCCGGCATCGCGGTACTTGGCACCGACATAGCCCTTGCGGTAGGCTTTCAGCAGGGCGTAGGTGAACATGGCGGAGCAGGTGCTCTCCAGATAGTTGCCTTCGCGGCCCGGGCTGTCCATCACCTGATACCAGACGCCCGTATTCTTGTCCTGCCACTTGATGATGGCATCGAAGTCCTTCACCAGCAGGTCGATGACCTCACTCTTGCGGGCATAGTCCTCGGGCAGGGCGTCGAGCACCTCGATGAGGGCCATCGTGTACCAGCCCTGGGCACGTCCCCAACAGTGTTGGCTTAGACCTGTTTCCTTGTCGGCCCAGAAGGTCTTGCGGGTCTCGTCATAGGCGTGGCGGTTGAGGCCCGTCTTGGGGTCGAGGGTGCGCTCGTAGGTGATCTTCAACTGATTGACGGCGTCGTCGTAGATCTTGGTCACGGCACCCTTCTTCTTGTCCTTGGCCGAAGTGGTGATAGGTGCTGTCAGGGTGCGGTAGGGCAGTCCCATAAAGATACCGTCGAGCCAGACCTGATAAGCGTAGATGGCCTTGTGCCAGAACACCTTGTCGGCTATCGTGCGCGGCTGGTCCTGCAGTTGCTTCATCATCGTCTGCATCGCCTTCAGGTTTTTGGCCTCTGGCCACTGCTGGTACATACGGGTCACGAAGTGGCCGGTACGGATATTGTCGAGATTGTAGTCCAGGATGTTGTAGCCACGGATGTCGCCATTGGCGTTGATCATCGTGTCGGTGTACTCCTGACAGTATTTGCGGATGTCCTCGCCGCCGTACTTCAGATAGGTGTCGAGCATGCCTTCCAGTTCGATGCCCATCACGTAACTCCACTTGGGCTTGTTCGAGAAGTCGAGCAGGTAACTCTTCGGCACACGCTTCATCTCCGAATAGGTCAGCCACTCTGAATAGTGCTTGTAGGGCATCTCGGTCAGGGCGAGGCTGCCGTTGATGAAGAGGTTGTCGAAACGGACGTTGCGCGTCTTGCCCGACTTGAAGTTGCCGGCCTGGACGCCATTGAACTTACAGTTTTTGATATTGATGTCATAGACATAGGTGTCTTCCTCGAGACCGATGATCTGCACGCCGTACTTCGACTTCTCGCAGGTGACGTTCTCCACATTGACATTGCGCACGGTCGGATAGTTGCCCCGGCAGCAGATCTCGTTGTGCTCGTAGTCGAGGTTGATCTTCACCACCGACTCGCCGCACTGGCCGACCTTGATGTTACGCATATTGATGTCCTCGATGATGCCGCCACGACAACTGTTGGTCTTGATGCGCAGCACACGGTCCAGGTTGGGAGAGTCCATCACGCAGTCGTGGGCAAACACGCTCTGGCAGCCGCCGGAGATCTCGGAGCCGACCACCACGCCGCCGTGACCGTTCTTCATCTCGCAGTTGCGGATGATGATGTTCTTTGAGGCTAGGCCGCGCTCGCGTCCGTCGCGGTTGCGGCCGCTCTTGATGGCAATGCAGTCATCACCGGTGTTAAAGAAACAGTCTTCAATGAGCACGCGGTCACACGATTCTGGGTCGCAGCCGTCACCATTGGGGCCGTCGTTGATCATCTTCACGCGGCGCACGGTGATATCGGTGGACTGTAGGGGATGGATCACCCAGAATGGCGAGCGCAGCAGGGTGATATCTTCCAGCAGGATGCCTTCACACTTGTTGAAGTTGACCAGTTGGGGACGCAGACCGTCGGTCGGGCCGAAGACGCGCTCCGGGGTGCGCTGGCCTTTCTCGTCGTACATCGGCACACCGTCCTCACCGTTCTTCAGCAGACGGGCACGGGCGCCGTTGCGCTGACTGATGGTGCCTTCCTTCCAGCCGTAGTGGGGTGCACCGCACCAGGGCCACCAGGTCTCGTTGCTGCCGCCGCCGTCGATGGTGCCCTTGCCGGTCACGGCGATGTCCTTGGCCTTGAAGGCATAGACGCAGGGGGAGAGGTTGAAGCACTCCAGGCCTTCCCACGAGGTCTCCACGATGGGATACAACTCAGGCTGGAAGGCGAACGCCAGCACGGCACCCTCCTGCACCTCGAGATTGACGCCCGACTTCAACTGGATGGCACCAGTGAGGAACTTCTGTCCTGCGGGCACCACCACGCGGCCACCGCCCTTCTTCGAGCACTGGTCGATGGCTTTCTGTATGGCCTTCTGGTTCTGGGCTGCCGTCGCATTGGGCTTGGCACCGTACTTGGTGATGAGATACGCCTTGTCGGCAAACTGCGGCAGACGGATGCTCTGCTCGATCTGCTTGTACTTGGCTTCGTCCCAGCCCTGTGCCGTTGCCAGTGCGGGGCACAGCAGACAGACAAGCCAAACGTAAATTAGTTTTTTCATTATAAATGGGTTTTAGTTTGTAGTCGTTATTTGGCTGCAAAGATAGCAAAAAATAATGAAAAGACCTACAAAAGACCATAGAAAATCACGTAAACGTTTATTCTTGTCTTTGACAATTGCCAACCGTCAGGTTGCCAGACTGGCTCTGTAAAAATGTAATTTCAGTTAAATTGCAGCGCAATATAACTGATTTTGCGTTGCAATTTAACTGAAATTGTTGTGCAATTTAACTGATTTTACAAATCATCGCCGCATTTTTGGCAGGCGCAAGACTGTTTCCTGGCAAAAAAGGCGGCGATGGATGTCAGCCGAAAGACTATGCCTCGAGGGCTTTGAAGAGTTTGTCGAGGGCCTCGTCGGCATCTTTGCTCTCATTGAGCAGCGTCACGAACTTCGAACCGATGATGGCACCGGCGGCATTGTCCTGTGCGGCCTTCAGGGTCTGCTGGTTGCTGATGCCGAAGCCGATCATACGGGGATTGCGCAGGTTCATCGCGTTGATACGACGGAAATAGGCCTGCTTGGCATCGTCGAACGACTTCTGCGCACCGGTGATGGCGGCGGATGAGACCATATAGATGAAACCGTCGGTATTATCGTCGATGAAGCGGATGCGTTCCTCCGAAGTCTCCGGCGTGATGAGCATGATGACCCGCAGGTCGTACTTGTCGGCAATCGGCTTCACAATGTCCTGATAGTCCTTGAAGGGCAGGTCGGGGATGATCATTCCGCTGACGCCGCTCTCCACGCACGACTGGCAGAACTGCTCGATGCCATAGTGCAGGATGGGGTTCAGGTAGCCCATCAGCACGAGTGGGATCTGTACCTCGTCCTTAATCTCCTTCAACTGGGCGAAGAGGGTGCGGAGGTTCATACCGTTCTTCAGGGCCTGGGTGGCGGCACTTTGGATGACGGGGCCATCGGCCAGGGGATCGCTGAACGGGATGCCCACCTCGATCATCGCGATGCCACGGCGCTGCATCGTCTTGATGACGTTGCCGGTGCCTTCCAGCGTCGGACAGCCGGCGCAGAAGTAGAGCGACAGCAACTTGCGGTCTTTATTGTCTGTGAAAAGTTGGTTAATCTTATTCATAATCTTACTTGTTTGATAAATGTTCTTAATTGTTCTGCGTCCTTCAGACCCGGCGCAATCTCGAAGCGGGAGTTGAGGTCGATGCCGATGCACTTGGGATGATGGAAGTTCCTGACGCGTTCGGCGTCGTCGGGACCGATGCCGCCGCTGAGCAGGAAGGGCGTCTCTCCTGGATAGTCGGCCAGCACGCTCCAGTCGAACTTCTCGCCGTTGCCGCCGACCGCCTTGCCCTTGGTGTCGAAGAGGAAGTAGTCGACGATGCCTTCGTAAACGCTGGTCTGCTCAAAGTCCGCTGACGTCGCAATGTTGAAGGCCTTGATGACCTGCCACTTCGTGAGTCTCGCGGCATAGTCCGGCGACTCGTGACCGTGCAGTTGGATCAGGTCGAGGGCGTAGTCCTCTGCCGTCTGCATCACTTGGTCAATGTCCGCGTCAACGAACACGCCCACACGCTTGGCCTTTGTTGGCAGATAGGCGGGCCGTTCTGCAACGTAGCGACTGCTCCTTGGCCAGAAAATCAGACCGAGCCAGTTGGGGCCCAAGACCTCCACCTCACGGATATTCCCGGCCTCCCGCATCCCGCAGACCTTAATCAATGCATAATTCATAATGCATAATTCATAATTGGTGGATGAAGTCGTGAAGGGCCTGGCCCGGATTGGCGGTCTTCATAAAGTTCTCGCCGATGAGGAAGCCGTTGAAGCCTGCCTGCCGCAGCGACTTGACGGTATCAGGGTTGGAGATGCCGCTCTCGCTGACTTTCACGGCCTCCTTGGGCAGCAGTTCAGCCAGACGGAAGGAGTTCTGTACGTCAGTGACGAACGAGCCGAGGTTCCGGTTGTTGATGCCGCACATATCGGGCTCGAAAGCGGCGTACTCCAGTTCCGGCTCACTGTGCATCTCAAGGAGAACCTCGAGACCGAGGTCGTGGGCAGTCCGCAGCAGGGCCTTGCACGCCTGCTGGCTCAGGTCGGCGGCAATGAGCAACACGGCAGAGGCACCGCAGAGCCGGGCCTGGAAAAGTTGATACTCGTCAATGACAAAGTTCTTGTAGAGCACGGGAATCTTCACCCCGCTGTGCCGGGCTGTCCTGATAAAGTCATCGCTGCCGCCGAAGTAGTGCTCGTCGGTCAGGATGCTCAGGGCTGCTGCCCCGTTCTTCTGGTAGGCCAGGGGAATCTCGTCGGCCTTGCCTTCCTCCTTGATCCAGCCCTTTGAAGGCGACTTGCGCTTGAACTCGGCGATGATGCCGGTGCCTGACTCCCGCAGGGCCTTCGACATTGAGGGCACCCCGAAGTCGAGCAGCGCCTCCACCTGCCGGTGGATTTCCTGTTCGCTCAGCACCTGCTTGAAGCGTTCCACCTCCAGTCGCTTGTGGGCGACAATCTCTTCTAAGATATCCTTCATCGCCTATGAATTCAGTTCGACGAATTTCTTGAATGTGCGGAGGGCGGCGCCGCTGTCGATGCTCTCGCGGGCAATGGCGATGCACTCCTCGATGCTCTTCTCACCCTTCTCCAGCACCTGGATGCCGAAGGCGGCATTGGCCAGCACGATGTTCTTCTGGGCGGGCAGGGCACGGTTCTCCAAGACGCTGTCGAAGATCTGGGCGGCCTCTTCCTCCGTAGCACCGCCGACGAGTTCTTCGGGCTTGGCCTTCTCGAAGCCCAGGTCCTGGGGCTTGAAGACACGCTCATAGTGCTTGGTGGTCACCTTGAAGTCGCCCGTCAGCGAGATCTCGTCGTAGCCGTCGATGCTATTCACGATACCATAGTCGATGCCGATCTTCTGATACACCTGGTTGTAGAGACGCATCTGGTCGAGGTTGGCCACACCGAGCAACTGGCACTGGGGCTGTGAGGGATTCACGAGCGGGCCCAGGAGGTTGAAAATGGTGGGGAACTGCAGGGCCTTGCGGATGGGTCCGACGAACTTCATCGCCTTGGCGAAGAGTTGGGCGTGCAGATAGACGATGCCGGCCTCGTTGAGCGAGCGGTTTAACTGGTCGATGTCATCCGTGAACTTGATGCCGTGATGGGCAATCACGTTCGAGGCGCCAGAGACGCTGGTAGCCGCATAATTGCCGTGCTTGGCTACCTTGTAGCCTGCACCTGCGATGACGAAGCACGAGGTGGTCGAAATGTTAAACGTGTTCTTGCGGTCGCCGCCGGTACCCACCACGTCGATGTAGCGGTCGGCATTGAGGATGGCGGGAACGCCCGTCTCCAGGATGCCGTCGCGGAAGCCGAGCAGTTCGTCGACGGTCACGCCGCGCATCTGCAGGGCGGTCAGCAGGGCCGTAATCTGTTCCGTGGGGTATTCGCTCTGCGTGATACCGATCAGGATATTCTTCATTTCTTCACGAGTGAGTTCCTCGTGGTTCAGCATCCGGTTCAGGATGTCTTTCATTGTCTGTGCCATATTGTCAATTCATAATTAATAATTCATAATGCATAATTATAGGAACATCCAGTTCTGCAGCATCTTGCGACCGTCGGGGGTCAGCACGCTCTCGGGGTGGAACTGGATGCCTCGGATGTTATATTCCTTGTGCTTGAGGGCCATAATCTGTCCCTCGTCACTCTCGGCCGTGATTTCCAGACAGTCGGGGAATCCGTCTCTGGAGACGACCCACGAGTGGTAGCGCCCCATCGTGATGCGGCTGGGCAGGCCATAGAACATTTCATCGTTGCCCAGTTGTGTGCCTTCCGTGGCTACGCCGTGGAACACGTCGCTGAGGTTCTCCAACTTGCCGCCGAAGGCTTCGCCGATGGCCTGGTGACCCAGACAGACACCCAGGATGGGCTTCTTGCCGGCATAGGTGCGGATCACGTCGAGCAGCAGACCTGCCTCGGAGGGGATGCCGGGGCCTGGCGAGAGTATAATCTTACTGAACTGCTCCAGTTGCGGCAGTTCAAACTGGTCGTTGCGATAGACGGTCACCTCAGCGCCCAACTCCTTCACTAAATGACTCAGGTTATACGTAAACGAGTCATAATTATCTATAATTACTATCTTCATCTCTGTGTAAATCAGTTAATCTGTGAAAATCTGTGTCATCTGTGGCTACATATCCTCCGCCAACAGTATCGCACGGCGCAGCGCACCCAGTTTGTTGTTCACTTCCTGGAGTTCATACTCCTCGTTGCTCTTGGCTATGATGCCGCCGCCTGCCTGGAACCATAGTTCGCCATTACGCGAGACGAACGTGCGGATGGTGATGGCCTGGTTCAGACTACCGTTGAGGCCGATGTAGCCGATGCAACCGCCGTAGGCACCACGGTTGTGAGGCTCGTACTCGGAGATCAACTGCATCGCCCTGACCTTCGGCGCACCGGAGAGCGTTCCGGCTGGGAAGGTGTCGATAAAGGCCTTGATTGGGTCGGCGCCCTCATCCAGTTCACCGCTGACACGGCTCACGAGGTGAATCACGTGGGAGTAGTACTGCAGGTCCTTGTAGAAGTCGACCTTCACACCGTGGCAGTTTCTTGACAGGTCGTTGCGGGCCAGGTCTACCAGCATCACGTGCTCGGCATTCTCCTTCGGGTCGTTCCGCAGATACTCGGCACCTTCCTTGTCCTTTTCGGGATTCCCGGTCCTCTTGGTTGTACCGGCTATGGGGTCGATATAGGCCTTCCTGCCCTCGATGCGGCAATGTGTCTCAGGAGAAGACCCGAAGATGCGGAAGCCGCCGAAGTCGAAGTAGAACAGATAGGGCGAGGGATTGATGCTGCGCAGGGCGCGGTAGAGTTTGAAGTCGTCGCCCTCGTATTTCTGTACGAAACGGCGAGAGAGTACGATCTGGAACACGTCGCCGCGCAGACAGTGCTTGATGCCCCGGCGAATGTTGGCCTTGTGCTCCTCGTCAGTCAGCGGACTGGTGGTCTCGCCCACGGGATGAAAGTCATAGGCCTGCACGTTCGACTTGTTCATCTGCTTGTAGATGGTGTCCAGTTCCGCCTCGTTCCCGATGGTCACGATGGTCAACTGGTTGTTGAAGTGGTCGAACACGATAATGTCCTTATATAATATATATAATAGGTCAGGGGCGTCGTTCTTCTCCTGGGTCTCGTCCTTCACGGCGATGTCCTCGAAGTAGCGCACGGCATTGAACGAGGTGTAGCCGTAGAGTCCGCACACGTCGCTGTGATCGCCCTCCACCTTGATCTGGTCAATCAGGGCGTGGATGGCCTT